>Ga0247741_1000008_pt1 | contig 329658 bp, 275 predicted proteins | sample UWRJL213509R2_FD_180945 | JGI IMG/M metagenome (GOLD analysis project Ga0247741, IMG submission 180945) | Plant litter microbial communities from Arlington Agricultural Research Station in Wisconsin, United States - UWRJ-L213-509R-2 | ecosystem: Environmental > Terrestrial > Plant litter >...
AAATGATGGTGTTATTAATAAATTGAAAATTGGGCCCCGGGGTGTATCTCGAATCGGCAAAAATACCATTAGCGCCCGAATTGAGTATAAAGTTGTTAAACACCTGGTTATCGCCAAGTCCAAGTACAATAATGCCGTTGCCGGGCGCATCCTTAATGAGGTTGTTATAGCATTTGCCGCCCGTACCTTCCCCTATCTGGATGCCGTTATTCTGCCCGTTCGCAAAGGGCGACAAGCCCGGGGAGGTAACCGTATTGTTGTACACCTCGCAGCCCGCAATAACACTGCCTACCTGGATTCCCTCGCAACCTGCCGAATCAATCCGGTTGTTGTATATCTTTACATTGATGATATCATGCGGTAAAGCTTTACCGCAGGCAAGTGCCATTCCATCGGCGTAAAAAGAATTGCCAACGTAAAACCCTTCGCCACCTGTTTTGTGGATGTAGTTATTATGCATAATAACGTTGCGCATGGTAAAATGGCCGCGCTGGGTGGCTACATCGCATGATGGGTCTGTTTTGGCCATAATACCTGCAAAGCCGCTGTTACGCACTTCTACGTTCGCGATCTCGAAATCCGAGCTCAGGTCATCCATCGTCATGCCTATATTACCGCCGTTTACATCAAACCCGTAGGTAATACCCGGCGCGCCGTTGCCCAGTATTTTAAAATACTGGCAGTTTTGTGTTTTAAACGTGTACGATGAAGTAACAGCTGTAGTAAAGGTTACTTTACCGCCTTTATTGATAATGATGATGGGGTGTGCCGCCGTCCCCTTAAAGTTTTTAAGCAGCAAAGCGCCACGGGTACCGGCCGGGATACATATTACCGAGCCTGCAGGAATGTTAGTTCCGTCAACCAACCATTCAGAGGGTTTAACGGTATAAGTGCAACCGGTAACAGCTTCTGTATCCTTACCCGGAAGCGTGGTATCATTATCCGGATTGAGGTTCACCGGTTTTTCAATTGTACTTACGGTTTTGGTACACATCACAAACGATGATATAACCAATACACCTGCCAGAAAGCGCATCACGTAATTTTTAATTTTCATTTAAATATATCTCAAAGCAGGCTTCAAAACGCTACAAAACTAATTATTATACGGCGTACCTGGTGTTATTGTTGCCTCATAGACTCAAAATCTCCTTTTGTCATTTCGAAAGAGGTACGAGGAGAAATCTTGCTCATGATGCAAAATAGACGTTATACAAAATGACAACCTGTCAATTGAATGTTTTTTTAATTCGTTCATAAGATAGTTCTTCTTATCATTCGAAATGACAAATTGCTTATTATGGCGTTACCTGCGGCCCGTGCTTTACGCTCATACTGCGCAGGCCTTAACCACAAAGCCGGTATCCGCTGCAATCACTAACGCGGATTGTCTGAACCTTGATTAAACGGATTTATGAGATTTACAGGTTTTTTTCCTGCTCTGCTACCGCAAGCGCCCCGCTTATGGATTTAGGACGGCAATAAACCTTGCATCGTATACTGCAATGCGTTTACAGATGGGAATTTACGAATTAGCAGGAAACATTAATAACCTTATTTTGGTATTAGTAAAATGATTGATAACAAGTCATTTATATTAAACAGCGAAGGTGTGTCGTTATGGAAGAGCGGCCAGCCCATCATAAATATATTGGAAAATACCGATGGCAAACCTGGCAAAAGGTTTTACCATGCAGAATGGCGGATAATGAAAAGCCTTTTTATGCAGGTGATTAACCCATTTGGCGAAGCAACCATATCATTCAGTTTTAAAGAAAACCAGGGCGTAGAACTTTATACCGGTAGTTTCAGGAGCTATAAAAAAAGAGCCCGGAAACTGGTAAATGCTCAAAAAACCGAAGAATATGATGTGATTTTTCAAAGCAAGTGGTTGCAAAACGTAAGCTGCGAATTATTGAAAAACAATATACAACTCTTCATCTGGAAGAACGATAACCGGGGCGGTGGAACCGTTTATCAAAGCGATAAGCCTGTTGCCTATATCAAATCAAAGGTTGGCGGCATAGGTAACTATAAACAGGTTGATGTTGTAAACGAGGTTGACACAACGCTTTTACTTGCATTTATTGCCGTGGTTTATTCTTACTAAGGTTAATGTTTTATATTCCTTCTGCTGCCGCAAGCGTCCCGCTTGTGGTGCATCGTATATTGCAACGCGCTTACCAGGCATGCGGCCACAAGCGGGACGCTTGCGGTAGCGTGAGGACTTTAGGGCGAAGTAAAATTTGTCTCTCAATTTTTAATATTAAAAATACTATTGCTATCCGGATATCCGCCCCAATAAACTTTATATTTTTCAAAATAATAACTCATACCAGGGCCCAATGTTCCATGAAGCCTTTTAGTAACTAATTTATAATATTTAGAATCAAACCATTTCTTAAACTCTTTATTCGCTTTAGTTGCTTTGTGGAGATCATTCATTACAATTGTATTATCTATTCTCACTATTTTAATCAACGCGCTATCGTTCAATTTGTCACCTTTTTTCATTTTTACGACAGTTTTTTCAACCATGCGATTAAACGTATTCTGAGTAATTACCGGCCCTATTTTAGTTCGCAATGGGTTTGTGCTTTGGCCAAATACTGTTATAAAACCAGCAAATAATAACCCTACAAGGGCACAAAAGAAAAACTTTACTTTCATTACTTTCCTATTTTATATCATCAGGCATAAATCTTCTGTTACCGCAAGCGTCCTGTTTGTGGGTTTAGTACTTGCAAACTGCCAACTCAAACCTGCCCACTAAACACTTTGGCACAACTCTATCAGCACCCCGTTAGTGCCTTTTGGGTGTACAAAGCAAACCAGTTTGTTATCTGCCCCCTGCTTGGGTTCTTCATTCAGCAAAATAAAACCTTCGGCTTTTAAGCGTTCCATTTCGGCCGCAATATCAGTTACTTCAAAGGCAATATGGTGCATACCTTCGCCGCGTTTCTCAATAAATTTGGCAATTGGGCTATCAGGATTCGTGGCTTCCAACAGCTCTATTTTGTTGGGGCCGGTTTGTAAAAAGGCGGTTTTAACCCCTTCAGAAGCTACTTCCTCTATTTTATAAACAGATGTACCGAGCAATTTTTCATAAACAGCGCCCGCTTGCTTAACACTGTTAACCGCTATACCTATATGCTCTATGTTATTCATGTCCAAATATTGTAAATTAATAGCATCCAAATGCAATTTATAGCGGGTTACTGATGTAAAAGTAAAACTTTGCGTATATTTGTCTTGTTAATTTTTAATCATGAATATCCCAATTTATTTAGATAACAACGCTACAACACCCATGGACCCAAGGGTACTTGAGGCTATGCTGCCTTACTTTAACGAAAAGTTTGGTAATGCTGCAAGCCGTAACCATCCGTTTGGATGGGTAGCTGAAGAAGGCGTTGACTACGCACGTGAGCAGGTTGCAAAACTGATTGGCGCTACCGAAAAAGAGATCATCTTCACATCGGGCGCTACCGAGTCTGACAACCTGGCTATCAAAGGCGTGTTTGAAATGTATAAAGAAAAAGGCAACCATATTATTACAGCCGTTACCGAACATAAAGCTGTTTTAGATGCCTGCAAGCACGTTGAGAAATTGGGCGGGCGTGTTACTTACCTTCCCGTTAAAGAAGACGGTTTGGTTGACCTTGAAGTATTAGAGGCAGCCATGACTAACGACACCATCCTGGTATCTATCATGTATGGTAACAACGAGATTGGTGTTATACAACCTGTAAAAGAAATTGCTGCAATAGCACATAAATACGGTGCCTTATTCATGACCGATGCTACACAGGCAGTTGGTAAAATACCTGTTAACGTAATTGCAGATGGTATTGACCTTTTAGCCCTGTCGGCACATAAAATGTATGGCCCTAAAGGTGTTGGTGCTTTATACGTACGCCGTAAAGGCCCGCGTGTTAAGGTTACCGCGCAAATGGACGGTGGCGGCCACGAACGCGGTATGCGCTCGGGCACGTTGAACGTACCTGGTATTGTTGGCCTGGGTAAAGCCTGCGAACTTGCCGGTTTAGAAATGGAAAGCGAAGCTATCCGTTTATCGGCCTTACGCGATAAATTAGAAAAAGCATTAACCGTACTGGAAGAAAGCTACGTGAATGGTAATGTAGAACACCGCTTACCACACGTTGCCAATATATCATTCAAATACGTTGAAGGCGAAGGTTTGATGATGGCCATGAAAGATCTGGCAGTATCATCAGGTTCGGCCTGTACATCAGCATCATTAGAACCATCTTACGTTTTAAAAAGCTTAGGATTATCTGATGACCTGGCGCACTCATCAATACGTTTTGGCCTTGGCCGTTTCACTACCGAAGAAGAAGTTGATTACGCTGTGGAAGTAACCAAAACAGCGGTTACCAACCTGCGCAACATGTCGCCACTTTGGGAAATGTTTAAAGAAGGCATTGACCTTGACTCGATTGAGTGGGCAGAACACTAATTAGATGTGTAAATATGCAGATGTGCGAATGTGCAGATGCTTTTAGGATTTAGAAATTAGAGTTTAGAATTTAACTCACAACTATAAAATATTAAAACATAAAGCTATGGCTTATTCAGATAAAGTAATTGACCATTATACTAACCCCCGCAATGTGGGCACGTTAGATAAAAGCAGCCACAAGGTTGGTACCGGCCTTGTTGGTGCACCTGAGTGCGGCGACGTTATGCGCCTGCAGATACAGGTTGATGATAACAACATCATCACCGATGCTAAATTTAAAACCTTTGGTTGCGGTTCGGCAATCGCTTCTTCATCTTTAGCTACCGAATGGCTTAAAGGTAAAAGCGTTGACGATGCAATGAAGATTGATAACATGGATATCGTAGAAGAGCTTGCCCTTCCACCGGTAAAAATACACTGCTCGGTTTTAGCAGAAGATGCTATCAAAGCAGCCATCAATGATTTCCGTGTAAAAAACGGCATGGAGCCAATCGCTCTTGAAAAATCACATCACTAATTTTTGGTGAGCAGAGAGTAGTTGAATGGTGAGTAGTTTACCTGCTTGCCAATGTTAAATTCAATCGTTAACAACCACTCACCGTTCACTTAATCAACCATTAACCAAACATGGTAACTGTAACTGATAAAGCAAAAGCAAAAATAGATACCCTGATGCAGGATAGCGGGCTTGATGCCTCTTACTTCCTGCGTGTATCTGTACAGGGCGGCGGCTGCTCTGGTTTATCTTACAACCTCGATTTTGATAACGAGGAGAAAAAAGGCGACCAGTTTTTTGAAGATCGCGGTGTACGCTTTGCCCTGGATATGAAATCGTTTTTATACCTGGCCGGTACCGAGCTTGATTTTAGCGACGGGCTTAACGGTAAAGGCTTTAACTTTCATAACCCAAATGCTACCCGCACCTGCGGATGCGGCGAAAGTTTCTCGGTTTAATAATTTATTATTAACATAAAATATTAAAAAGGTTGATTATATTTAGATAATCAACCTTTTTTGTTTTTAGGCATGGGGAACAGAACGCTTGTAATACTGGGCAGTAACCGTAAAAACAGCCTTACCGAGGCCATAAGCCGTAAGGCATTGCTGCAAACCGAGTTTGATATGATTGACCTGCTCGATCATAAAATAGCCCACTACAACTACGACGGGCACTACCCTGCCAACGATGAGTTTGAAGCCATCATCAGCAAAGCCCTCCCTTACGATAACATTATTTTTGCCACCCCGGTTTACTGGTACAGCATGAGCGGTGTAATGAAGGTGTTTTTTGACCGCCTTACGGACCTTATCACCATTAAAAAAGACCTTGGCCGCGGCCTCAGGGGCAAATCGGCCTCCATGATAGCCGTAGGCGCCGACCCAACCATCCCCGATGGTTTTGAGGTGCCCTTTAAACATACAGCCGCTTATTTAGGCATCCAATATAAAGGTTGCACTTACTATGCTACCGAGCCGAAGAAAATTTAGGGAATACCCCAGGACGGAACAAATTCACTAAAATATCTCCACAACCTGCCCTGTACCTGCACCCAAAACACTGCGCAGGTAACCGGCAACTACCCTATCCATACTAACCGGGATATGCCCTGGGAAGGCATCAAAATATTCCGGGGAATCTTCTACAACACCCGGGCTGATGGCGTTTATCCTCACATCGTTTTCTAAACCAATGGCGGCGGCTATTACAAACGAATTTATAGCACCGTTTACCGTGCTCAGGTTTGCGCCATACAGTATAGGGTCGGTAGCTAAAATGCCCGAGGTAAGGGTAAATGAACCTTTAGGGTTAATATAATGCTGGCCTATCAGTACCAGGTTTACCTGCCCCAATAATTTGCTGTCGGTGCCTTTTTTAAAATCATCCGGCGTCATGGTATTCAGTGGGCCAAAATGGCCGCTTCCGGTAACGCTTACCAGGGCATCAAACTTACCCGCTTTTTTATAAAACGCCTCGATAGATGCTGTGGAAGTAATATCTACCTGCAAATCGCCGCTTTTGGAGCCGGCAGTTATAATTTGATGCCGGCCTTGCAGGGCAGCGGTTACTTTTTTGCCTAAGGTACCGGTGGCACCAACGATAATGATTTTCATAAGCTGTTAAATTTAGATACTCAAAGTAAGCGATTTAAAGGTAATACCTTAAATTAAGATGGTCAAAAACCGGTCATGATTAATGTTGATAGTTAGTTACTGCGGCGTTTTTAATTAAATGTAAAATAATTAGATTTGTTATTGTATAAACCTGATAGAATAACTTGATGAACATTGTTGCTGAGCAATCAACCATACCGGAGCTTATCCGTAATATTGTTGCGAACATACACCCCGAAGACCATACGTTTCTGATCCACAAGGTAAAAGACGCCTGGGTTGAGATTTCCTATAAACAAGCACTCGAAAAAATCGACGCCTTATCGGCCTGGTTCCTGAACATCGGTATCAAAAAAGGCGACAGGCTGGCCCTGATCATAGAGAACGGCCCCGATTATATATACTACGACCAGGCGTTGCAGCAAATTGGCGCGGTAAATACTTCCATCTACCCCACGCTGTCTGAAGCCGAGATCGAATACATCCTGAACGATTCTGAAGCGCGAACCATCATAACCGGCAATCCATTTCTTTGCCGTAAGGTGTTAAAAATAGCTAACAATTGCCCGGCCCTTATCCGCATTATCCCTGCTTTCGAGGGTTTTGAAAAGTTTAGCGAAGGCCTGCAGTTAAATGCAGGCGTGGTTGGTTTTAAACAGGTAATTGAAGAAGGGTTAACCCTGGTTGATGAAAAACGTTCAGCCATAAACGCGGCCCGCGAGGCCATCCTGCCGTCTGACCTTTCTTGTTTAATCTACACATCAGGCACAACCGGAACCCCTAAGGGCGTAATGCTAACGCATCATAACCTTACCGAAAACTGCAAAGTAAGCCTGTACCAGATCCCGATCATCGAGAAAACGGATATGTTCCTGTCCTTCCTGCCGCTATCACACGTATTTGAACGTACCGCAACGTATTACATCTGTATGAACAAGGGCTGTACCATAGCCTTTGCGCAAAGCCTGGAACTGCTGGCCCGCAACATGGCCGAAGTAAAACCCACCGTAATGTGCTGTGTACCGCGATTACTGGAGCGCATTCACGACAGGGCTATGAAGAACGGCCTTGCGGCCGGGGGCATGAAAACCAAGATATTTACCTGGGCCTTAAAAATAGGCCGCCAATATCGTTTGGTACATGAAGCCGGTAAAAAGCCGGGCATTATTCTTAGTGCCGAGCAAAAACTGGCCAATAAACTGGTGTTCAGCAAAATAAAAGAGAAAACAGGCGGGCGCTTAAAAGTACTGCTATCTGGTGGCGGTGCATTACCTAAAAACGTTGGTGAATTTTTTGGCGATATTGATATCAAATTGCTGGAAGGGTTTGGTTTAACAGAAACATCGCCGGTAATGTCTGTCACCGAAAACGACCGCATCATATATGGCACCGTTGGCCGCATTATCCCGGGTATTGAGGTGGGTATCCAGAATGTAGACACCAAAAAGATCCAGACCGTACAAACGCACGATAACTTTAACCCGAATTTTGAATCGGAGGAGGGCGAGATAATCGTACGCGGGCATTGCGTAATGAAGGGGTACTGGAAAAAACCTGAAGAAACCGCTGCGGTTATCGACCCGGATGGCTGGTTTCATACAGGCGATATTGGTCGTTTTTACCGTGGCAACCTGCAAATTACCGACAGGCTTAAAAATATGCTGGTAAACGCTTACGGCAAAAACATTTACCCAACCCCTGTTGAGAATACTTATCTAAAAAGCCCTAAAATTGAGCAGGTATTTTTAATTGGCGATAAGCGCGAGTTTATCACCGCCATACTGGTTCCGGGCCGCGAGCTGTTACAGGAAACCTTTAAACTGGGCGACGACTTTTTTGAAAACCCGGAGACATTTATCGATAACAAAGAAATAGCCGACTGGATAAACCAGGATATAAAAAAACTATCTAACGAACTGGCGAAATTCGAGCGCATCAAAAACTTCAAGCTTAAACGTATACCATTCAGCATGGAGGCCGGCGAAATAACGCCTACCCTGAAAGCCAAGCGTAAGGTAATTGAGAAGAAGTATGCGGATGCCATTGATGACCTGTACACATGGGAAGATGATGCGGAGTGATCAATATTAATGCTGATGCTTGAGGAAATTTATGCCATTGGCAGCTACCCTGCGTTAAAAAACGACAGCACGTTTCAAAGCAAACTTATTTTGCTGCTTAAACTCTACGGGATAATTTTATTGCTTAACTTTTTTAGTGCGCCCTTGTTTTTGTTATGGGAGTATATTGTAACGCATTTGCATTATAAAAGCCTGGCAGCGCAGTATAAAACATCAATGCACAGCTTTATAACCAAGTATGGGTATTGGAAAGCTGTATTGTACATAAGCCTTTTAGGGCCTGTTATTGAAGAGATAATTTTCAGGCTGCCGGTTTCATTTAAACGGAAACACATTGCTATTTCATTTGGTTTTGCATTAGTCTTGCTGGCCAAGGTTATCCCGGGGCTTGGCAACCAAAACTTATTCATCAACATACTGGTACGGATACCGCTTTTTGCAGTTGGTTACTTTGCCTTATTAAAAAGCTTGCCGCAAAATACAACGCCTAATAAAAAGGCTCAAAAAGTGTTTATACTTTTTTCTATCATCATTTTTGGGCTGCTACATACGTTTAACTATGCACCTTTTGAATGGGGTATTATATGGATATACCCATTATACGTATTGCCACAGCTATTTATGGGCTGGTTTTTAACCTACGTGCGTTTTAAAAGTGGTTTTGCCTGGGGTATAGCATTACATGTTTTAATTAACGGCATAACCATGCTGATACAATCGGCCTATAAAATTTATTAGTTTATTTATAGGGGTGTATTACTATGGAACGCTTACCCGTTAAGTAACTGTTGAAACAGATCGATATACTCGCCAACCTGGCGGCCATCTATAAAGCCATGGTGTACGGTAACAGAAACAGGCATCATCAGTTTTCCATCAGGCTCGGTTATTTTCCCTAATGATATTTTTGGCATGCTATCTTTAAAGGTAAAATTGCGGGCATGCGTTAGGCCGGTAAAGTTTACCCAAGGTATGGCCGAAACGTGCAGAACATTAAAAACCGGCCTTAGTTCGAGCCCGGTTGTAGCCTGCACACGTTTTATCTCTTGTTGTGCCCCGGTAACAAATTCTAAAAATTCAGGCTTATAATCAATGTACGAAAAACCAAAAGTAGTATCAGGGCGGCTAATGGTAGTTGATGCATGCACCTCATCGTACAAAAAAACCTCACCATCTTCAATACGATACCTGAAACCTTCAATATCATTGGCTGCTTTTAAAATGCAGTGTAAATAATATAAAAAGAATGACACCCCTTGCTCTTTTGCTTTGCGGTAAGCAATGGTAACATCAACGTTTACATTTAAACCAAAAAAGGGTTCTTCAAAACTGTTAAAAAATTCAAAATGGCTTTTGCGGTACCAGGTATCCAGATCTATCTTTGTTTTCATACTTACAGGTACGCTAAAATATCTTTAATAGTAACAACACTTTTAAAACGTTCGTTATCTATACTGTCTTCAATTTGCTCATGCGCCCAGGTAATGTGGTAGGGTACGTGTATGGCATGGCCGCCAATATTCAACACCGGCATAATATCACTTTTTAGAGAATTACCAACCATCAAAAGTTCATCAGGTTTAATATCCAGGTGTTTAATAAGTTTCAGGTAATTGGCATCATCCTTCTCGCTCATGATCTCGATATGGTGAAAGTAAGGGTTCAATCCCGATTTTTTCAACTTGCGTTCCTGGTCAAGCAGGTCGCCTTTGGTGGCCACCACTAAGCGGTACTTGCCTTTTAGTGCTTCCAGCACATCTTCAACCCCATCAAGCAGTTCAATCGGCTGGTTAAGCATTTGTTTGCCTAGTTCCATTATCTCGGCCACAACCTCAATACGCAGTGTGTTTTGGGTGATCTTCATCGCGGCCTCAATCATCGACAGGATAAACCCCTTTATACCATAGCCATAAAGCGCAAGGTTAGCTATTTCAATTTTGAGCAATTCGCGCTCCAGTTCGTGCTGCGATGCGTATGATGAAAGCAGGGTGCAAAATTGCTCTTCTGTTTGCCTGAAGTAGGGTTCGTTAACCCAAAGGGTGTCATCGGCATCAAAGGCAATAACTTTAATATTCATGGGTGCAAAGGTAAGGAATTAGTGATTTAGTGAATGATTGATTTAGTGATATTGGCTTATCATTTTGCAATATTACTCACCTAGTCTTTGCACTATTGTGTATTATTCAATATGGGAGGATAGCGGTAATAAAGGTCAAGAAAGGCATTATTCTTTTTTGGGTAGTGGCGGCCAAACGTGGTCTTTTATCCAACTAATTCGTTCAATATAAAAGCCGATCAGTCTGAACAATACTTGGGCGAATAGAAGTGTTGCCAAACTAAAAAGAAAGAGCGTTATGTAGAACCATAAATCAAAATCAAACTTTACAGGTTTTCCATCTTTAGAAGTGTATAACATAAATTTTATAGCCGACGCCAACAAAAATAAGACACCCGACATAACGGTATCACCTGCATATCTGATTAAGCGGTTTATGTCATCTTTTTTTTCACTATCCAATGCCCTGCTCCAATTAAAAATAAGGCTGCCAAAACTCACAATAATGGCAAACCCATATGTTGTAAATTTGGAGGTATCGTAGCTTGGATCTCCAATTAATAAAATAACGCATTTTATAAAAAAAAGAATAAATGCCATACAAAATATCCCGGAGAATCCATAAAAAATCACCGTGGCAAAAATCCTTTTAATCAAAGTTAACATAGTTGTTAAAATTACAAATTAGCATCAACAAAAAAGCTTGTAATGTTATTGCTTGGTTATCTGACACCCATCCCGTCTCAAATCTCAAATCTAACATCTCAAATCTAATACATATCTAAGTTAAAAATCCTATTTTTGCAGCCTTAATAAAATACCCTTTACAATATGAGTATTGCACTATCCGAACAGGAGATCTTCCGTCGTAAATCCTTAAAAGACTTACGCGAACTGGGCATAAACCCTTATCCTGCCGAAGCCTATAATGTGACCGCGTGGGCACAGGATATTAATGACAATTTTGAAGCCGCACCAGATAAGTATAAACAGGTTGTAATTGCAGGCCGTATCATGACGCGCCGTATCATGGGCAGCGCATCATTCGCCGAAATACAGGATAGTACAGGCCGTGTGCAGATCTACATTAAACGTGATGATATTTGCCCCGGCGAGGATAAAACGCTTTACAATACCGTATTTAAAAAGCTTTTAGATATTGGCGATTACGTAGGTATAAAAGGATATGTTTTCCTGACCCAAACCGGCGAGATCTCGGTACATACCGAAGAATTGGTTGTGCTCTCAAAATCGCTTAAACCCTTGCCGGTTGTTAAACGCGAAGAAGACGGCACCATCCATGATGGTTTTACCGACCCCGAAATGCGTTACCGCCAGCGTTATGTTGATTTAACCGTTAACCCGGAGTATAAAAATATTTTCATTAACCGTTCTAAAGTGATTACCGCTATGCGTAATTACTTTAACCAGCAGGGATGGATGGAGGTTGAAACCCCTATTCTGCAGCCTATACACGGCGGCGCTGCGGCCCGCCCGTTTGCTACCCACCACAACACGCTGGATATGCCGCTGTTTTTACGTATTGCTAACGAGCTTTACCTGAAACGCCTTATTGTAGCCGGTTTTGATGGTGTGTACGAGTTTGGCAAAATGTTTCGTAACGAGGGTATGGACCGCACCCACAACCCGGAGTTTACCGCTATGGAGATCTATGTAGCCTATAAAGACTATATATGGATGATGGCCATGGTTGAGGAGTGTTTGGAAACTGTTGCCAAAGCAGTGCATGGCGTGCCGGTAGTACAGGTTGGCCAAAACGAGATAAACTTTGCTGGCCCATATGAGAAACTATCCATGTACGATTCTATCCTCAAATATACAGGTATAGATGTATCTGCCATGGACGAAGAAGGTCTGCGTGAAGTTTGCGCCGATTTAGCTATTGAGATTGATGCCAGCATGGGTAAAGGCAAACTGATAGACGAGATCTTCAGCGCTAAGGTTGAGCATAACCTGATACAACCTACCTACATTACCGACTACCCTATCGAGATGACGCCGCTTGCTAAAAAGCACCGTACAAAGGACGGCCTGGTGGAACGTTTCGAGCTTTTTGTGAACGGTAAAGAGATAGCCAATGCATACTCTGAATTGAACGACCCTATCGACCAGCGCGAACGCCTGGAAGAGCAATTGATACTGGCAGGCCGTGGTGATGATGAGGCTATGGCAATGGACGACGACTTTTTACGTGCACTTGAATATGGCATGCCGCCAACCTCGGGCCTTGGTATCGGTATCGACAGATTAGTTATGCTGATGACCAATCAAAGCACCATACAGGAAGTGTTGTTCTTCCCGCAGATGCGCCCCGAGAAAAAAGCTAAGGTAGCAACAGCCGATGATTTTATTAATATTGGCGTACCTGCCGACTGGGTACCTGTATTGAATAAAATGGGCTTCAATACCGTTGAAGAGCTAAAAGCAGGCAACCCCAACAAGGTGTTTAATGATCTTGGCGGGATGCGCAAAAAGTTAAAATTAGACATTCCCATGCCGACTAAAGAAGAGGTAATGAAGTGGTTTGAATAAATAGAATTAATATTTATACCTGTAGAGACGCGATATATCGCGTCTCTTTTTGTTTATGAAACTTTAGCGCAAAACATAATACGCACAACTGCTTGATATAGAAAAAGCGGAAGATGCGAAGCTATTTTGCAAAAACAGAAAAAACAACAAAAATCTGATTATCAAACAAATACAAAATTTCATAGGTGTTCACGGCAGTGAACGTGAACACTATACAAACACTAAGGTCGTTTCAGGACGTTTCAGGACGATTTAGGTCGTTTCAGGCCGGTGCAGATTGAGCTACAAAAAAGCAGAAAACCAGGGTTTATTCCGCTGCTCACCCCCATTTCTTAACAAAAAGATAAAGAGAATACAACCTTCAATTAATAATAGTTGTTGAATTTTATATCAGACACACTATAATTGAATACCATGACAAATTCCATCCTTGAAATAACCGAAAGCGAGTACCTGATAAAACTAAACAGGAGCAATTTCGACTTGTCGTTCATCCGCAGCCTGTTAAAAATTGTTGAGGTATCAAAACCCGCAAAAAGCAAACAGGAGGAAGAAAGCTACGACTACTCAACCATGCACATCACAGACAGGCACATCGCGCCAAATCAAAATCACTCATCAGAGCCTGATTACTTCAGCAGCCTCGACGAGAAATAAAATCTGTTCTGTTCTTAGAATTTCTGACGGAAACCGCCGCGCACTACCTGCTGCTTATCCATCTGGGCCATTTGGCCTTTCATCATCTTTATCTGGTCGGCAAGTAATTTGTTCTTGTCATCCTTAGCGGCATCTTTTAAATACATCTCGGCTTCGCGCTTATTGCGTTTTGCCATTGAGATGCCTGCCAGGCTAAGTTTAGCCAGCGCTGTGTTATGAGACATGCCCATGCCTAACTGAAGTGCTTTCTTAAAATATTTTTCAGATTTTAAAGGCGCTTTACGTGATTCTATCAAGCCTATAAGCAGGTTGTAATAGCCATGCTGGCTTTTGTACAGTTGTTTTTCGTAATCGGTTATTTTTACCAGTGCAGCTTCTGCTTTGTCTGAATTTTCTTTACGCAGATAAAACTGTGCAAGTAACATATTCTCGTTAAAAAAGAAGGTAAGCAGCGTAATACCGCCTAATAAAAATACCACTATTCCCCAGCCCCAGAAACCGAAACCGCAAAGCGTAACTCCGGCACCCATTATAACACAAGCAATAATTAACCTAACTATATTTGACATAATTTGTATTAGTATAAAAACAGAGTGCAAATATCGTTATTTGTAAGCTAAATAAAACATCAGTATTTAATATTTATGGCAGGAGAATTAGAACCATCGTGGAAAAAACTTTTAGGCGAAGAATTTGAAAAACCGTACATGCATGAGCTTAAAGCTTTTCTGAAAACAGAGAAAGAAACCGGCCATACCGTTTACCCTAAAAACGCAGATATTTTTAACGCATTTAACATTACCCCTGTTGATGATGTTAAAGTAGTGATATTGGGGCAAGACCCTTATCATGGCCCGTACCAGGCACATGGTTTATCGTTCTCAGTACAAAAGGGCGTTGCTGTACCGCCATCGTTAAAAAACATATACAAGGAACTCTCAACCGATATCCCCGGCTTCAGCATCCCGCAAACCGGCGACCTGACCAAATGGGCCCGGCAAGGCGTGTTATTATTAAACGCAACGTTAACCGTAAGGGCCGCAACAGCTGGCTCACATCAAAAAAAAGGATGGGAAAAATTCACTGATGCTGCTATCAAAAAACTATCTGACGAAAAAACAGGGCTGGTATTTATCCTTTGGGGGGCTTACGCGCAATCAAAAGCGGTGCTCATCAACCCTAATAATAACCACCTGGTTATCAAATCTACACACCCCTCACCTCTTGCCGTAAGTCACGGTGGATTCTTTGGGTCAAAACCGTTCTCAAAAACGAACGAGTTTTTGGCTCAGCAAGGGAAGCAGCCGATTGACTGGCAGATTGTTTAGATCTGCGCATGAAGAATGAATTGCAAATCTGATGTTTAATTTACCAGGGCGGGTGTATTGTTCCTTTTATTTATGATGAGTAATGCAACAGCAAGGTTGGGCACCCAACATAACCAGGAAACAACGCGGTAGGCCGGGATAAAATCATGAAAAACAAAAGCCGATAATAAAGGCAGCCAAATACGCAAAGTAACAGCTGCAAATGTGAGCGCATAATTACAGATCATCCAATTTTGGTGTTGGCTGATATGACCCTGCCTGATAGTACTGTACGCCTTTACATCACTGATCAGCCAGATGATGGCCAGCGAGCCAAAACCCAATACACACACCAAGCCGCCAGTAGCAAAAAACGCGATGTACAAAGCCGCTATACTACTCAGGGCAACTGCTATAACATATATTTTACCTATAAATCGGTGCGTATTTAAATAACGCCGGCGCAAGCGGGCGCTAAATTGCGTCCACCCGGTTAAGAGGGCTATCCCGCCAAAAATAATGTGAATATAAAAAGCGGTGTTCCAAATCCTACTATCCAGGATGGCTCTTGGTTTAGATTGCAATAACCCGTTCGACCGCATATCAACCAAAAAATAAAGCAACGGATAGAGGCCGATAGCAATGGCAAAAAATGCAAATGGGATCCAAGGTATGTTTTTAAGTTTCATTACCGTTTAGACGAAACCAAAACTATAATTGTTACAACGGGCCTTTCAAGGCAGAAGAATGAAGATACAACACAAAATAGCCAGGGATCAAAGAAAGCGCTCCATTGATTCCTGGCTCTAAAAATCTTGTATCTTTTCTTAGTATTCCAACGGAACTATCGGCTCTTTTTTGCTGGTACTCATGATCATCATGGTTTGGAAGGTCTTCACTACAGTAATGCGGCTTATCTTCTCCATGATCAGTTGCTCGTACGATTTAATATCCCGCACGTAAACTTTTAACAAAAAATCGCACTGGCCGGTTACGTGGTGGCACTCGGTAACCTCTTTAATGTTTTGGATCTCATCTAAAAAAGTTTGGATGGTATTTTTCTGATGAAAATCGAGCGAGATTTGGATAAACGTTTTAATGCCCAGGCCAAGTTTTTCTTCGTCAACAAGTGCATGATAGCTTTTTATGTATTCGGCGTTCTCCAGTTTGCGCACCCGCTCCAAAGTAGGTGCCGGCGACAGGCCGATCTCGTTTGAAAGCTGCAAATTGGTGATGCGGCCGTTCTCTTGTAAAATCTTAAGTATCTGTAGGTCTATTTTATCTAATTCTGCTGCCATGGTACGTGCAAATATATAGTATTCTCTATCTCACAAAATAATATTTTTTTTAAAAGTATTTCTACAAAACATTTTAGATTTTTATTTGTAAATTTAGACAAGCCTAAAAAAAATATTAGTTTTGCTTAAATGCATACATTAGCCGAAGAAAACTATTTAAAAGCCATTTTTAAGTTATCGCAGATAACAGAGAATGTGAGCACCAATCAAATTGCTGCCGAGCTGGCTACCAAAGCCTCATCGGTGACCGACATGCTTAGAAAGCTTGCCGAGAAACTTTTGATCAATTACACCCGTTACCAGGGCGTTAGTTTAACACAAACCGGCGAAAAGGTAGCCATCAATATCATCCGCAGGCATCGTCTTTGGGAATACTTTTTGGTAGAGAAACTGCATTTTAAATGGGACGAAGTACATGATATGGCCGAAGAGATGGAACATATCTCATCAAACGAACTGATTGACCGCCTTGACGAGTTTATGGGTTTCCCCAGCCGCGACCCGCACGGCGATCCCATACCCGATAGTAAGGGCAACTTTAAAAAAAACGACCTTAAACCAATTTCGGCCGTTGATGTTAACATCTGCGGCATTATCTCGGGTGTTAAGGACCACTCCACCGCGTTTTTACAATACCTGGAGAAGCAGGGCCTCACCATCGGCAAAAAAATAACCGTTAAAGAAATAATTACTTACGATAGCGCAGTAATACTACAAATGGAAAACAAAGACATACAAATAAGCCGCGATGTGGCCATTAACCTATTGATAGCCTTATGACATCAAACACTACTACGCACGATAGCCATTCGTTAGGCAACGTACACAATACTGTAGCTACCGAAAACAAAACCGGCTGGCGCAAACTGCTCTCTTTCCTTGGGCCCGCTTATTTGGTAAGCGTAGGCTATATGGACCCGGGCAACTGGGCAACAGATTTAGCAGCTGGCAGTCAATTTGGCTACAAGCTCATCTGGGTGCTTCTTTTATCAAACCTGATAGCTTTGCTATTGCAAAACCTTGCCGTGCGCTTAGGCATTGTTAGGGGGCTTGACCTTGCGCAGGCATCAAAGCATACCTACCCGCGTTTTGTAAATTTTTGTCTGTACATATTGGCACAAATAGCCATCATAGCCTGCGACCTGGCCGAGATCATCGGTATGGCCATTGGTTTAAACCTGCTCTTTGGTTTGCCGCTGATATGGGGGGTATCTATTACTTTATTAGATACGTTGTTATTGCTTTTCCTGCTCAATAAAGGCATGCGTAAGCTGGAGGGATTTATCATTTCTCTTATATTTATTGTGGGCGTGGCCTTTTTGGCGCAGATGTTTATTGTACAACCCAGTGTTATTGATATTGCAAAAGGCTTTATCCCAACCAAATTAAATGCTACATCGCTGTATTTGGCCATTGGTATTATTGGGGCTACGGTAATGCCACATAACCTGTACCTGCACTCATCGCTGGTGCAAACCCGTAAGATAGACCGCACTGAAGCTGGTATCAAAAGCGCCATCCGTTATAACTTTTGGGATACCACCATTGCCCTTAACCTGGCTTTTTTTGTAAATGCTGCCATACTAATATTAGCTGCAAGCGCTTTCTATGGTCGTGGTTTTCATCAGGTAGCCGAAATTCAGGATGCGCATAAACTGCTCACTAACATTTTCGGCAAGCTGGCCCCTGCCCTGTTTGCCATAGCGCTGATAGCCGCCGGGCAAAGTTCTACCGTTACGGGTACCCTTGCCGGGCAAATCATAATGGAAGGCCACCTCAACCTGCGCATAGCCCCATGGCTGCGCCGTTTGCTAACACGGTTGCTGGCCATTATTCCGGCATTTTTCACCATCCTGCATTTTGGGGAAGAAGGCTTGGGCAAGTTGTTAATATTAAGCCAGGTGGTACTGAGCCTGCAATTGGGCTTTGCCATCATCCCGCTTATTCACTTCACATCCGACAAAAAACGCATGGGCAACTTTGCCACCAAGGTACCTTTAAAAATACTAGCCTGGGTGTTTGCTACCTTAATAGTTGGCCTTAACGTACGGCTGGTAATACAGGAAATTGATACATGGGCCGCCGGAAGCCCGGGATCGGCTAATTTGGTTCACTTCGTGATATCGCCCATTGCGGTGGGGATAGGATTGCTGTTGCTATATGTATTTTTGCGCCCGCTGCTTTATAAGCATATTAGCCAGCCAATATATGTGCCACATGGCATTGCTGCTAAATTAGATAACCTGGAAGCGGTAACCTATAATAACATTGCCATCACTATAGATTTTTCACGGAACGACGAGGATTGCATTCGCCATGCTTTAATGCAGGGTGGCAAAAAGGCACATTACACTTTAATACATGTTGTTGAAACGGCCGGTGCGCGTTATTACGGCGGGCAGGTTATGGATAACGAAACCCAAAGCGATGTAGATAACCTTGACAAATACGTAACTACGCTAAAAAACTTACATTATAAAGCTGAAGCAAAAATAGGTTACGGCGGCTCGGCCACCGCTATTGCCGAAATTGTTAATCAATCAAAAATAGATTTTGTGGTGATGGGATCGCACGGGCACAAAGTTTTAAAAGACCTGATATTTGGCACCACTGTTGATTCGGTACGCCATAAGGTGAATGTACCGGTATTGGTTGTGAAACCTCAAAAAAAATAATCGCATATTTGCAGTGTAATGGAGCAGAATTTATATATCAAGAATAAGAAGGCATACTTTGAATACCATATACTGGATAAGTACACCGCCGGCATACAACTATTGGGTACCGAGATTAAATCGATACGCCAAGGTAAAGCCAACATAAACGATGCTTTTTGCACCTTTATAGGCAACCAGCTTTATGTTCGCAACCTGCATATCTCTGAATACTCGATGGGGTCGTTCTACAACCACGAAGCTAAACGCGACCGCATACTCCTGCTCAATAAAAAAGAACTAAAAAAACTGCTTACCCGTGGCGAAGAAAAAGGCCTCACCATTGTACCCCTCGCCCTATTCATTAGCGAACGCGGTTTTGCCAAGCTGGAAATTGGCCTTGCACAAGGTAAAAAGACCTTCGACAAACGCGAAACCCTGAAAGAGCGCGATACAAAAGTTGAAATGGACAGGGCGATGAAGAGATAAGTTTGCGGTGGGCAATTGACAGTTTGCACAAGTGTTCACGTTCACACCACAGGCAGATAGTGAACACACGTGAACACCTGATAATCAGACCTATAAATAAACAGGTGACATAACAATGCCACCATTTCAACCGCCCCCAAACGCCTTCAAACGAAACCTACCACGCTCTATCGCCTACTAACGGCACAAACCTGAAGGTATCCAGCACATGGCGTTCGTAATCATGCTCGGCGGTTTTTAATACGGTTACCATTTTTTGTGATTTTTCATCGCCTACCGGGATAACCAGGATGCCGCCAATTTTCAGTTGCTTTAATAATATCTCGGGTACAGTGGGTGCACCAGCTGTTACAATGATCTTGTCGTATGGGGCATCTCCGGCAATACCTATCGAGCCATCGCCTAAAAAGAATTTGGGTTTGTAACCCATGTAAGGCAGTACCTGTACGGTACGCTCGTAAAGCTTTTCCTGGCGCTCAATAGTAAACACTTTAGCACCAAGTTCCATCAGGATACAAGTTTGGTAACCACAGCCGGTGCCAATTTCCAGCACTTTATCGTTTTTTTGAATATGCAGCAGCTCGGTTTGGTAGGCTACCGTGTAGGGCTGCGAAATGGTTTGCCCGGCCCCTATCGGGAAAGCAATATCCTTATAAGCCTGGTTCCAGAAGGTTTCATCGAAAAAGTAATGACGGGGGACTTTACCAATGGCCAGTAACACTTTTTCATCTTCAATACCCTTTTTCCTCAGTATCTCTACCAGCCGTTTCCTTGCCCCTTGCTCGCGGTAATTATCAATAAACTTGTACGCCATTACAATAGCAAAGTTATATAAAAAGCCGGCAAAATTGCCGGCTCCCTGTGTATTATGCTATTGCTTTATAATAAAGCTTTGGCAGTTAACCAATAAGGTTTTTAACATTCGCACGTGTTGGTTATTACCACCAGCCATGTACATTATATACCGTGGTACGCGGCTGTGCCGCATAAGCAACGGCTACATCGCGCGCGGCTTTAATAATACCCATATCGTTCTTTTGTTCCTGTAGTTTAAAGCTCCATTCGCGGTTATCTATTTCTTTAACGCGTTTGGCTACCTGCGCCACAAAAACCTTCACCTCTTTATAGCAGCTTGCCTGCGGGTCTATCTGCGATAAAACCTCGCTTGCCGCGTTGGCGCCATTAATATCCTGGTTGGCGGCCCACAGGCTTTTGGCCTGGTTAAGTTTAACCGAGCAATCCTTCTCTACCTGTTTTTTGTAGATGGGTGCCACTTGTGCCATTGAACGGGTATAGCAGTTGGTACAGGCCTGCGGTACCGATGTAAGGTTATAAATAGCCTCATCCATGCGGCCGGTATTAGCCAGGGTTTGGGCTTGTTTAATAATTACATCGCAATGGGTGTTATAGTAGCTGATGATCTTGCTTTTCCCTTTCTCTACAAAAGCCTGCAGTTTTGGGTCGTTAAGGTTGATGTTCTTAAAGGCGTTGATGTAGGCTTTAGCAATATTTTCGCCTACCCCTTTAACCGATAAGGATGTACTGGCAAACTTTGTACCCTCGTAACCATCGCCAATATAAAGGTTAACATCAAGCGTAAGGGCCGTCATTGGCGGCGCGGTTGAGAGCATATCTTTGGTAAGCACCACAATATTAGCAGTGATGATAAAGCGCTGGCCTTCGTCGCCGCCAAAACCATTCTGGCTGATGATCTGGTTTAGCTTATTGCCAAGCATATTGCGCGCGGCTTCGGGCAGGTCATCCACCTGGTCGGGAATGTAGGCGGCAAGGGTTACTTTGCCGCTATTACCCCCATTAGCCGATCTTATTATAGTAGTTTTTTGTGCATACACCCCTATCACCAGGAAAAACGATATGCAGGTTATGATTAGTTTTTTCATGTTGATTGTCTCGTTTGATTTTTATTTTTCACCAAGTACTATTACAGCCTGGCCAAGGCCTTTTGCCGTAAGCTTGTTCACAATAGCATATGGCGCGGCAGCAAGAAATTTTTGCAGGCCACGGGCAAATCCCCTGGCATCAATAGCGTTACCGTTTGCGTCATATAACGGGATACGCACCTGTTCAAACAACATCATGCTTTCGGTAGCATCGCTATTACTGAAGCGGCCTTTAAGCGAATTGGCGCGCACCCAATCTTCAATCACAACATTCAGCTCTTTACCGCCATACTCGGTTTCCAGGTCGTTTTTCCATGAGTCGAATTTTTTGATGCGGATGATGATCTCGCGGCCATTGGCAAACAGGTCATCAAAATGCCTTTGCAGCCCTGCGTTAAAATTGTCAACCTTATCGGCAACAGCCTCTTCCAGTAAAACAGCGGTCTCTGCCGAAAATGACGGGTTACCGGTACCACCTGCTGTAGCTACTTCCTTATCGGTGTAAGCATCCAGCCCCTGCATGGTAAAGCGTACCGACTTTTTTGGGCCGGTTTTTAATACATCCCAGGTTAACTGGATAATAATATCGGCCTTTGCTGTTTTTTTAAGCTTATCCATAGGGCTTTCAGATACCCCGGCACCGCTTTTTGAAGTAAGTACGGCATCCTCGGCACGCTCAGATTCGAGCGTCTTGATAACCGACTCCATATTTTTAAGCGGGAAACCACGTTCGGCCATCATACCGTTCACCTTACTGATCACGGCCAGCAGGTCGTTGTTTTCCTGGAACGCCCTCTTATAATCGGGGATCTTTACTTTGGTTCCCTGGTCATCGTACACTTTCATGTAACCGTTTGTATTACACCATACGTCGCTCGGCACTACCATCAGGGTTGGTTTTTTTGCCTGCGAGAATCCGGCTGTTGCCGCTCCCAATACCATTAATAATAGGAAGGCTATTTTTATTATCTGTCGTTTCATTTATCAGGATTGAATGTTATTGATTTGGAAGTATACCGTCTGCTATCATTTTTTTCTTCAGCTCGGGCCTGTTTATTTTAAGCACATAGCCGGTGCTTTGCGCTACATCTTTAACCTTTTGTTGCTGCTTTGCCTTTTGCCCGGCGCGTTCTTCTATATAAAGCGCGTAAGTTTTGTAGGCCGAGTTAAAGAAGCGGATAAAATACTCCTCGTGGTTGGCATAGGCATTGGCCTCGTTCAATATGGGTTTCACATCGCAATCGGGCTTACCTTCGCGCAAACCGCTAAATAAAATTTCGCGCAAGGCCACTTTTTTGGCTTCTTCAATAGCATCCTCGCGGTTACGCTTGCCCGAATAAGCCACCACCTTTTGCGAGCCATCAAACTCAACGCCCAGGCATTCTGTTTTATAGGTATAGCTGCTGTTCAGCTGCTTTTGTTCGGCACAACTGCTCATAGCAAGCATTGCGGCAAAGCCTATATAGAGTAAATTTTTCTTCATGATGATTAATGTTTAAAAGCCAGCGTTTAATGATTTGATGATCCCGGCGTCCTCCAGATCCTTACGCAACAGGGCCACGTTAACCGATACCAGCACGCCTATTTTGTATTGCTTACCAACTTTCATACGGTCTTCGGCAGCCACGGCGCCATCACTTGCAAGCGAAACAAACTTCATATACTTCCCGCCATCAGCAAAAAAGGTTTTGAACCATTCATCCTTCTCCTGCTCTAAATTTGAGTTCGTAACTAGCGGTGGTTTCCCCAAAATACCCTGGTCGCCGGCAAAGCCTTTAAATATAATACCATGCACCGCGTTCTTTTTAGCCTGCTCAATAGCCACATTAGGTTTTTTTGAGTACGACCACACCTTTAAAAGATAAGTGCCCTGCACACCCGTGCCTGCAACTTCCAGTTCATATCTCCAGGCTTCGGTATCCTCATTTGCCTTTTTATTTGTTTGCGCACTAACTACTGATGAAAAACCTGTTATCAGCAGCATTAGCATTGCCCAAATTGTAGTCTGTTTTTTCATTATATGTATCTGGTTTTGTGTTTACTTTATTTGCCTTAACAGCATACCCGCATAAAATTTACCACCGCCTTTAAAGTAGGTGCGGTCAATTGCCGGTTTATCCTTGTCTTTATCTTTCTTTTTATCGTCTTTATCATTTACAGATACTTCTTCACCGGCGTTAAACCGGTTATCCCAGATCTGCTTTTTATCAACCGTTACGGTTCCCTTTTTCACATAAGTGGTAAGCCCGGTTTTAGGGTCGACCGTTTGTTCAAGCACCTCAAATTTCTCTCCGCCTTCCAGGCCCTCCTTCATCCCAATTTTAGCTGTAACCGGGTCGCCCGAGTAAATAGGTGTTTTAGGTTTAAATACCTCGTAGGCTTTTTGCAGCTTGGCAAAAACATGCTCAACATTACGTACGGTTGCCAGTTCAACTATCTGGTCTTCACTACGGGTTTCTTTTAATGAAAAGGTTACCAGGCTGCTTGATTTTTCGCTGCCTATATACTCCAGCTCAAACAGGTTGGTGTTATCAAAAGCTTCTTTTCTTTTCTTGTCAATCTTGGCGCTTTTATCAATCCACAGGTCGTTATAAAAAACAGCGGCGGTAGAGTCGTTCCATTTCAGGCGGTACAGGTATGAGGTTGTCCATACAGAATAGCCTTCTTTTGCTTTGTTATAGGCAATATCAAGTACTTTATAAGCAGCAGGCTGGAACAAAGCCGGCAGGTTGTTAGCCTTAAGTTTGGCTACTTCCCTTATTGCAGCCGCAATAGGTTCGTTACTTACAAACTTTAGCTTGGTTAAAACCACAAAGGTGTTTTTGATCAGTTCCTCGCCCGCATCAGATAACGATGCTGTGCCCCTTGCGCTGCCTTTGGCAATATTGGCCTGCATTTCGGTGGCATCGTAAGAACCACGTTCGCCTATCAGCTTCATATCAAAGCTACCATCGGCCTGCCTGTTAAACCACTTGGCCACCAGTTGGTTGGCTATCTTCTTATCCTTTACAATTTTGCCTGTTATAAAAGGCATATCAGAGGCATCTTTATCTACAATACCCGCCGTAACACCTGATAGCATGCTGGCACCTAAATTACCCATACCGCTTTTTTTTGTACCGGCAGCTACTTTTTCAGCATCGGTAAGTACGTAGGTTGATGGGTCGACAGAAATAGTTGATATACTATGGTTATTGTACTTATCAGGGAACGGCGCCTCGTGATAAGCTTTCATTACCACTTCTTTTCTCGGGAAATCTTCTGATTCCAGCAGGATAAGGTGTAATGAGCTTCTGCGGTATTTCAACTCAGGGTGCTGGTCGGTAGCCGCAGGGGTTTGTGCATTTGCCGCCATACTTAACCCCAGAAAAAGGTTTAGTACAATGGTTAATTTGGTTGCTTGTTTCATGATGTTGTAAGTGTGGTTTAAGTATCTTATTAGCTTTGTTTAACTATGTATTCCGAGTTAATTATCAGCTTTAAAAGTAGATGCAATTTGTTTTGCTGGCCTGAGTTATAATCCCATTTATTTAGGGTGTTTTAACCCGGGTAAGTATGAAAAATACAGGCAATATTTGTCCATTTTAGTTATATAACTAATTAATTTATTTATAATAAATTGCAGGGATTATCTTTAAAAAAAAGATCTTTTACTATTTATATCCATTTGCTTAACATACAACCAGGATACCGGGGGCGGGCCAAAGAAGGCCTTGAAAATTTGCGACAATAGTTTCATATTTAAGGGCTTAAGTTGCTATAAATATAAATTATTTACCATCAGCCGTATATTCGAATACGAAAAATACCCAGAAGTAGGTATTTTTACATACCGTACCGCCAACCTGTTTTAACGGTAAAGAGAATTTAAAAACCCAAGGTTATTGCGCGTAATTAATAAATAATATATTTCACATATATTATTTACATATAAAAAATATTGAACAGAATTTAGGTTACCTTTTTTTGGAAAAACGCCTTCAATTATTTCTAATAAGGGTCAACATCGGGCTGTATAATACTGCCCTTACTTAGTTTGGTAGTTTGGAACTGGGTAATTACGTCCCTGATGATGGCTTTTGCCTTTACGATGGAGATGGCATCACGCTCGAATTTAAGCATGATTGATTTGATGTAGTAGTTACGGATCCGGTTGATCAGCGGTGCTTCCGGGCCAATAACACGGTCGCCAAAATGCTTGCGCAGTTCTTTTGCAAGGTATTCGGCCTGGTTATATAACACCTCCGGGTCCCTATGCTTCACATCCATACTAATAATGCGGAAGTACGGCGGGTATTTAAAGCTCTTGCGCTCCTCCATTTCGGTAAAGTACAAGTCGGCGTAATCATTTTCAATTACCTGTTTTATTACCCGGTGGTTTGGGTCGTACGTTTGAATAACCACCTTGCCCTGCTTGCCCCTGCGCCCTGCCCTGCCGCTTACCTGGGCAAGCATCTGGTAACTGCGTTCGTTGGCGCGGTAATCGGGGTATTTTAAAAGGCTGTCGGCGTTGATGATGCCAATTACGGTAACATCGGCAAAATCGAGCCCTTTGGCAACCATTTGGGTACCTACCAGGATATCTATTTTTTTTTCCTCCAGGTTATTCAGTATAGTTTGCAGCGAATTGCGGGAACGCGTAGTGTCCAGATCCATACGCGCAAGGCGAACGTTAGGCATTAGCACGGATAGTTCATCCTCTACCTTCTCGGTCCCAAAACCCTTATACTCTAAATGGGTTGAGCCGCAGGCCGGGCAAATAGTGGGCGAATCTTCCTTATACCCACAATAATGGCAATGCAGCTTATGCGTATGTTTATGATAGGTAAGGCTTACATCGCAGTTAATGCATTTTGGGGTGTAGGCACATACCTTACACATCAGCACCGGGGCATACCCACGGCGGTTTTGAAACAGGATGATCTGCTCTTTATTATCAAGCGCCAGTTGCATATCATGCATCAGCACACTGCTAAAGTGCGACTGCATGGTTTTACGCTTGGTTTCTTCAGATATACTTACTACTTCTATCAGTGGCAGCTGCACACCGCCGTAGCGTTCGGTTAGTTCAACAAAACCATATTTATGTACACGCGCATTATAATAAGTTTCGAATGATGGCGTGGCCGATCCCAGCAGCACCTTGCCTTTATACATATTGGCCAGGTAAATGGCTGCATCGCGGGCGTTGTAGCGCGGGGCCGGGTCAAATTGTTTGTAGGATGTTTCGTGCTCCTCATCAACAATGATCAGCCCAAGGTCGCTGAACGGCAAAAATACCGATGACCGTGCACCCAGTACAACCTTGTACTCATTGTTCAGCACTTTTTGCCAAACCTCTACACGTTCATTATCATTAAAGCGGGAGTGGTAAACGCCTATCGTTCCGCCAAAATAAACACGCAGGCGCTCTATAATATGGGTGGTAAGCGCAATCTCGGGCAACAGGTAAAGCACCTGCCTGCCTGTAGCCACCATTTCTTCGATCAGTTTAATGTAGATCTGCGTTTTGCCTGATGAGGTTACCCCATGCAGCAGCACCACATCTTTTTCTTTTAATTGCTTTTGTACCTCTGCCAGGGCAATTTCCTGCGCTTGGCTTAATATGAAGTTGCTCAGCTGGTCATCATCCTCATCGTACCCAAGGCGACTAACGTTCCTATCCTCAGCAATAAAAACTTCTTTCTCAATAAGCGATTTGATGCTGGAATCGCCACTCCCGCTTTCTTCTATTAGTTCATTTTTCGAAACCGCTTTTTGCTGGCGCGATAGTTTGATAAATGCCAGCACCGCGTCGGCCTGTTTTGGGGCACGTTTCTCCAGGATGATGAACAATTCCTTAAGGCTCTCCTGATTATGGTAGGCGGGGTTTAGCGTAAGGTAAGTACGTTTGCGCGGCTTATACCGCTCGCTCACTTCCTCGGATATATTAACTATATTTTTCTCGAACAGTGATTTAAGAATGGGCATCACCGTTTTTTGCCCAAGCAATTTTGCTATATCGCTTATGGTTAATTCGGGCTGTATATCCAGCGCTTCGGTTATCAGGTATTCTTTGTCGTTAAGGCTGGCCTTATCATAAGCGAAATCCTTATTAAGCATTACCTTGGTTTCGCTGGCCAGTTTCAGCGCCGATGGCAGGGCGGCGTTCATCACCTCGCCCTCATTACACATATAGTATTCGGCCAGCCATTGCCAAAACTGCAGCTGGCGTTGGGTAACAACGGGGCGCTCGTCAAGTATATCTATAATATACTTGGCCTCGTACTTTTCGGGCGCATGCTCCGTTATAACCGATACAACTGCTGTATACAATTTGCTTTTACCAAACTGCACTACTACCCGTTTGCCAATTGCAATGGCATCATTAAGTTCAAAAGGAACCCGGTAAGTGTAGTTACGGCTTATAGCCAGCGGTAATATCACTTCAACAAAAAGTGTTTTACGCGTAGCCGATAAGCCTTCGGTAAATTCTAACATCAGTGTTTATTTGTTTCTGAAAGCAGCGAAGGCTAAAAATACCCATCCTATGATGAACAGTAAACCACCAACTGGTGTAACCGGGCCTAACACGGCTAAACCCGGCATATTGATCAGATCGCGGCAGGCTAATAAATAAAGCGAACCCGAGAACAAAACAATACCAAAGGTAAACAGGTAATAGGTACTTACAATAACCTTGTTTTTAAACCGGGTAAAGGTTGACAGGAACAGCAGCGCGAACACATGGTAAAATTGGTATTGCACACCGGTTTGCCAAACTTCAAGCTGGTACGGGGATAACGATGCCTTTAAGGCATGGGCACCAAAAGCGCCGGCTATAACAGCCAACGCACCAAAAACCGATGCTGTAATGATTATTTGTTTGTTCATGCAGATATAAAAGGCTAAGTTAACCAAATGAAAGTATTACTTTATTGTGGTACAGTAAAATTCTAAATTGCACAGGCAAACACAGAATGAAACGACTGATAGTTATTACTTTAATTTTAATTGCCGCAACGGCATTTATTACCGTTAAGTATTTTAAAAACTTAAATACATCGGGGACGCATGCCGGCAATATTATACGCACCATCCCCGATAACGCCGCTGTGGTGTTTGAATTTACCAACGAGAAGAGTTTTTACGATATATACACCGGCAATACCCTACTCACTAACCTTATTGGCGAACAGGTAATTACCGACCTGGACACCATTCGCAATGTGCTTTTTAATAACCCGGCGCTGCAATCTTTTTTTACAGGCCGCAATGTGTTTGTTTCATTGCACCCATCCCAGAGTAACCAGGTTGAACTACTGGTTACAGCATCAGCAGCAAAGGATATTGACCTTACCGAGTTTGACCAGTTAGCCAGGCAAAAAAATACGGGTATGCTGATAACCCCTCTGCAAATAGGCGATAAAAAAGGTTATAACATTTATTTTAACTCTTTAAAAAAGCGTTTTTATATTATCAATATTGATGATAACATATTTTCTGGGAGTTTTTCAAAGGACCTGATCACCCAAAACGCCAATTACAAACCCGATCGCGAGAAGCAAGCGTTCATGCTGCTGCCCGATCAGCAAAACTCAAACTCGCTGGCCAATATATATATCAATTATGAACACCTTGGCCCGCTGTTCACTCAAATATTTAAAAACGGCAACACCGACATTTTTAAACCTTTCAGGATATTACCCGCACTGGCTGCCCTGAACCTTAATTTTAAGAATGATGCCATTATGTTTAACGGCTATACCAACATTCAGCGGGATAAACGGGGCACCTATTTAAATGTATTTACTAACCAACAGCCGGTAACAAACGTACTAAAGGACTTATTCCCTGCTACAACGGCTTATGCTTTAAGCATGGCCGTATCAAACCCTGCCGCTTTCACTACCGACCTTACCGATTTCCAAACAAGAGCGGGCTTACGGGCCGAAAAAGACGCCTTATTTGCCAAAGTAAAAGCGGGAACAGGCATTAACCTTGTGCAGGAATTCACACAGCTACTGGGTAACGAATTTGCTGTTGTAACTACACGTTATCAGGAAAAAATAGCCCTTATAACAGTAAAGAACGGGTCGAAATTACGCCCGTTTATGACCAATATAAGCGGCATGGTAACTGATGATATTGGCCAGTTTAATTACGCCAAACTTCCTTTTTTTTTATTGGGCGATGCTTTTAACGCGTTTAAAAAGCCATACTTCCGCATTATAGATAACTACCTGATATTGGCCAACAGTATTAAAGAACTGGAAAGCTATAATGACAGCTACATGAATCGTAAATTTTTAAACAAGACCGAGCAGTACGTAAAATTTGATAACTTACTCGCCGAAAGAGGTAACGTTTACTTTTTTATCCACTTTAAAAACGCCCAACAAATTTTAAGGGAGGGTTTAAAAGATGATTTTTATTTTGCCTATAAAAACAATTCATTATCCTGGAGGAATTTTTACGGCGCCTCTTTTCAGTTTGCTGCAACCGACAAAAATTTCTACACAAATTTTTGCTTATTACAAAACATGCCAGACAGCACTGTTAATAAAAAAACCAACTAAAAAATCATAAAACACAACTAAAAAGCCCGTATTTACGTAAAATGGAGTGTATATTAGTTACGGTTTTTAAAGCAATTTATTTAAAGCGCCTGTAAACTATCAGGTATTGCGATGTGTGTATGAAGAATTTTCTATTGGCTATTTGTTTTTTATTTATATCTGTTGAAACTTTTGGCCAGCAATTCTCCCAATACAACACCGGTACCTTATATGACTCGTTTGAAAACCCTGCCCAGGCGGCATTTGTACCTGATACAAGCCGTAAACTGGCATTCAACTTTTTCATCCCCAACTTTAATAGCAACCTGTACATTACCGGCAACGGCCAGGTACCACTTAAAAGCCGTGCGTTTTCTGGTAAATACGAAAACGTTGCCCTCACCCTGGGCGAGGGGCGCTTTAGCCGTGCAAATGCAAATGCAAACGTTTACAGCCTGATGTTTAAGGTTTTTACCAGTTTAGATGGCAACCAGGAGATAGGGATATCTACCCAAACACGTGCAGAAGGCCGTGGCATATTTAGTGACGAAAGCTTTCTGTTACTTGATGGCCCTAACAATTTTGCCGACCTTACCCCTTACGCTGATATTCTGAACGATAGCTACACAGAACAAGCCTACCATCAAATAAGCTTCAACTACAGGGAAAAGGTGAACAAAAACTTTGCCTTTGGTTTTAAGCTGAGTGCATTACTGGGTATACAATACCAGCAGTTACAGATAGACAGATCGAATATAATTTTTAACAAGACGAATGACGAAGCTGACATCAGCCTGCAAGGCCGGTACCGTAAAAGCTACACCCCTGGCGATTTTAGCAGGCGAGACCTTTTGCCATCGCCAAGAAACCCCGGGGCTTCAATAAGTTTTGGTGCTGCTATACATACCCGCGATAATTTCAACATACAATTCAATGTTAAAAATGTTGGTTTTATACACTGGTACAAAAGTTCAATAGTTAGTAATTTTAATACTACCTTAACAGCTCCTGATCTGAGTACGCCACGAAGAGAAGATAATTTATACGCAACCACTTATAGTATTATCCGTTCGGCAGATAAGCAACAGTCATTTACCACAGTCACTAACGGAGTAGCTGAGATCAGTGCCAATAAATCGTACTGGTTTGACTACGACAGGCGTTTTAAATATTCCCCTACGGTGATACTTCAAAAAGAAGTATTTTATGATGGCTACACAGCCGCCCTGGTAAACCCATTTCAATATAATAACCTGGTTGGTACATTAACCACATCGTATAATAACTATGGTATTTTTAGCGCGGGCTTGCAGTTTATGGTAAAAACACCAAATGTTGAATTTTACATTGGTAGCGACCGCATAATGCAATCTGTAAGCCTTGCAGGGGCCGCCAGTAAAAGCGAGGCACAGATCAATAAAAATGCATCCTATACAGGTGCTGATGTATTCCTGGGCTTCTCGTTAAAATTTGGGAATGTAATAGAGCACCCACTGAACGCCAGCCACATACCACTTGGCGACAGGCCGGGCTTTATTACCCGTTTATGGGATAGTATTTTCCATAAGGACAAGAACTACGATTAATAGTTAACCGCCAGTGATAATTAACTGCCAGCTTTTTTGCCCGCAATAAAATCCTTAAGATAATAAGGCTCAAAATAAGCAACGTCTTCAAAGTCGCCACGTTTAAATTTATCGGCCGCAATTTGGGTAAGATGCCTGGCGGAGTTTTCAAAATCAGATAAAAACTCAGCATTGGGGTTATCCCCTAATGCCTCGCGACATTTATCAGCACCATCGCCAAAAAACAACACCTTATTTCCGGCAAGGATCTCATTAAAGCTATTTGCATCTATAATTTCGGCTGCAGTAGGTTTTATTATCTCGCCTGTGGCATTAAATATGGCCGTGTAAACTTCCATACGGCGTGCATCTATCATTGGGCACAGCAGCATATTAGTTACATTATTGCTTAGCGCTACACCATTAGCCATAGCAGCTAATGTTGGTACAGCTATCAGTGGTTTATCCATCGCAAAGCATAACCCTTTAGCGGTTGATACCCCAATGCGCAGACCGGTATATGAACCTGGCCCACAGCTTACGGCAATAGCATCCAAATTGGCATAAGTACCGCCTGTTTGCACCATCAGTTCATTAATATAAACAGTAATAACTTCGGCGTGTATGTTACGGGCGTTGATCTCTTTAAAAGCCAATACCTTACCATCACTTGCCAAAGCTACCGAGCAGGATGTTGTTGCTGTTTCTATCTGTAGTATCATTTCTGAAATCAAAAGTAAAAATTCAAATTCAAAAAAAGCAGCAAGTTGTTTTTTTGACTTTGTGCTTTTGAATTTTGACTTATCCTAAGGTACCGGGTCGTGCCCATGCCCTCCCCATGGGTTGCAGCGCGCTATACGCTTTAGCGTAAGCCAGCCACCTTTAAAAGGTCCGTATTTTGTGATTGCCTCAACACCATATTGAGAACAGGTAGGTGTGTACCTGCACGCATTGGGTAAAACGGGCGAAATAAGGTACTGGTATATTTTAATCAACAATAAAAAAAAAGCACCAATAATGCTTTTTATCCCTTTTATTAAAAAATTCACTTATTGGCTTCCCCCGCAAGCTGAATTAAAAGCTTAAGCATTTTCTTTTCAAAAAATTCGTAGGGAGATATTTCTTTACCAATGTAACTGATGGATAGTACCAGCTTTTTACCGGCACCGTTCAGCACATCATATAATTGCGCTTGTTTATTAAGCCGGTAGGCTTCGCGCATGCGGCGTTTAACCAGGTTACGGTCTACCGCACGTTTGTAACGCTTCTTGGCAACAGAAAACACTATCTGCACAGGGAATTGCTGCTCACCATCGGTAAACATCCACGAAGCCTTATAGGGGTAACACAAAAAAGAAGAACCGTTATGAAAAAGCCCGTCAATAAGCTTTTTATTACATAACCGTTCTTCTTTTTTAAAAGTATACATAGTTGTTGATGCTGAACCGAAAACATGTTTACATAACCGGGTCAGCTCCTTTTACAAGGAGTAAACAACCAGAATTATGCTTTGTGGCTGCGTTCGTCAGAAACGGTTAACCTTTTTCTGCCTTTAGCTCTTCTAGCTGCAAGGATCCTTCTGCCATTAGCAGTTGACATGCGCTCACGGAAACCGTGTTTATTTCTTCTTTTCCTTTGTGAGGGCTGAAACGTTCTTTTCATAACTATATTTTATTCTTTATTCTATACGTATGTGTTTTTAAAACAAGAGCGCAAATGTAGCCTTTTTTTTAGTTTTTTCAAATACAAATGTGGTAATTTGATAATCGATATTTATCAACTTATTAACATACCTGAGCAATATATGAAATTTACCACCTTATCTATACTGTTTTTACTGCCATTATTTGCCTTTTGCCAGGAGCCAATGGCACAAAATTACAAAATATATAATACCGCAAAAGGCAGTATAGCCACTGTTGATGATATTGTAAATGATTTAAGCAAAGCCGATGTACTGTTTTTTGGCGAAGAACATAACGACAGCACCGGCCATTATCTGGAAAGCCTGATCTTTAAAAAAATAGCAGACAAGTACCCGGCTAAAGCTGCCCTGTCAATGGAAATGTTCCAAACCGACTGCCAGACCGTGCTGAACGAATACCTGGCCGATTTTATCCGCGAGAAGAATCTGATAACCGAAGGCCGTGCCTGGAAAAACTATAAAGATTACCGCCCCATGATAGAAACGGCCAAAGCCGCGCATTTACCAGTTATAGCCGCCAACGCCCCCACCCGTTATACCAATATGGTTACCCGCGTTGGTTTAGCCGACCTGCAAAAGCTGGATGCTACAGCAAAAGGCTGGCTAGCACCCTTACCTATTGATACTGCAACCGGCCCTTATTATGAAAAGTTTGTAGCCATAATGGGCGGGCACAGCGCCATGGGCGACTTAAAGATCTATCAGTCGCAAAACCTTTGGGATGCCACCATGGGTTGGAATATAGCCAGATTCATGAAAGCACATCCGGGTTATAAGGTGTTTCAGGTGAATGGCGGTTTCCATAGCGAGGAGAAGCTGGGTACTGCGGCACAGCTAAAAAAGTATCTGCCAAAAGTGCGCATCATAAACATACAGGCTTACGCCGATGATAGCTTTGATAACCCCGACTGGAGCAAATTCATCAAAATGGGCGATTACGTAATTTTAACCAACCCTAAACTGGCCAAGACATTTTAGCGGCTGGCCAGTTTTAATTAGTCATTTCCGGTTAATTATTCAAAAACCACCAAAGCTGCAAGGTGCTTTGGTGCAACTTCGCAGTAGGCGGTTTTTAATATTTCGGTGAGCATTTCTTGTTGCACGGCTTGCAGGTTAACGTGTGTCCAACCCTGTTTGCCCCATTTGTTGGGTACCGGGTAAATAACGGCACTATCAAATGTGCAGAAGATATCCTGGTCGGCAAGCGAAAGCTTTACGGTTGCCCTTCCCTCCTGTATGTTAACTGTGGCAAATATCTTTTTAACTACCCGAAAAGCCGTTTTATCAGCATGAGGGCCTTCGGCGGCTTCGGGTAATGACAGGGCAATACGACGCAGAGTCTGAATATCGACCATAAACAATCAATTATATTGCAAAACAACTATATGCAGCTACAGGATATTAAGCTTTCTTAGCCAATATATCTCGTATCTCGGTAAGTAAAACCTCTTCTTTTGACGGTGCGGGTGCCACAGCAGGTGCGGCTTCTTCGTTTTTCTTAAGTTTATTAACAACTGTTATAATAACAAAAAGCGATAGGGCGATAATTATAAATGAAATTACCTGCGAAATAAAGTTACCATATTTTATAGCCGTACCGGGAATAACCAGCTGACTTAAGTTACTCAAATGAGCAGCTTTTAACGCGGGCGTTAGCACCGCCGGGGTAATGATATCGTCAACAAGTGATTTAACAATTCCACTAAAGGCTGCACCAATAACTACAGCTACGGCCAGATCCAATACATTACCTTTAACAGCAAACTCTTTAAACTCTTTAATAAATCCCATAATATTGATGTGTTGTGTGTAATTAAAGTTAGTAATAAATTTATGCTACGTCCAAACAAAATCTGTGCAAAAGCATTTTAAACCCTAAATAAACCACTTGTAAGTAATTTTTAAACTTTAAGGTAATTGGTGTATTTTTGGCCTCGTCTATAATTATGCTTAAACAGAATCTTCAACAAAAACTCTTACAAAAACTTTCGCCGCAGCAAATTCAATTTATAAAATTGCTGCAGGTGCCTACCGTATCGCTTGATACCCGTATTAAGGAAGAATTGGAAGAAAACCCCGCGCTTGAAGACTTAAGCCTAACCAACCTGAACGAACCCGAGGAACAATACCCCGATCGCGACCCTGATGAAGACACCTATAATGGCGATGAAGACCAGGGCCCAATGGATGAGTTTAATATTGACGACTACCTGCAAGACGATAACGTAAACGATTATGGCACCCGTTATGACCAGAACGGCGATGACGAGGATGAACGTAAAGAAATACCTATTGCGGTACAAAGCTCGTTTTTTGAGAGCCTGCAGGCCCAGTTGGACCTGCTCCCCTTGTCTGACAAAGACTTTAGCATTGGCAAGCAAATTATAGGCAGCCTTGATGATGATGGCTACCTGCGCAGGCCTATCATGTCGCTTACTGACGACCTGGCGTTTTCGCAGAATGTAATTGCGGATGATGAAGAGGTGGAAGATATGCTGAAGGTAATACAAAGCTTTGACCCTCCGGGTGTTGGCGCACGCAGCCTGCAGGAATGCCTGCTTATACAGCTTAGGCGTAAAGACCCGAACGAGCTTATCATCAAAAAAGCCATCCTGGTGGTTGAGAACTACCTGGAGGAGTTTACCCGCAAGCATTATGATAAGCTGGAGAAATCACTAAACATGAACTCGATTGAGTTGCGTGGTGTTGTTAATGAGATATTAAAGCTTAACCCAAAACCGGGCGATAGCAACGAGGTAAGCACCAAACAAATGCAGGTGATACCCGATTTCCATATCAAAAATAACGATGGAGTACTGATACTTACCCTCAACTCAAAGAACGCGCCCGAGTTAAAGGTGAGCCGTTCATACCAGGAGATGTTTCAGCATTATGATAAGGCATCGCAAAAAGATAAAAAATTAAAAGAAGCGGTACAGTTTGTAAAGCAAAAGCTGGATTCGGCCAAGTGGTTTATTGATGCTATTAAACAGCGCCAGCAAACCCTGCTGAAAACCATGAACGCCATAATGCAGTACCAGTACGATTTCTTTTTAACCGGCGATGATAAGAACCTGAAGCCGATGATCCTGAAAGATATTGCCGACCGTATAGATATGGATATATCAACCGTATCGCGCGTGGCCAACTCCAAATATGTACAAACCGAGTTTGGCACCTTCCTGCTAAAATCATTCTTCAGTGAAGCTATCCAAACCGAAAGCGGCGAGGAAGTATCAAACAAAGAGGTAAAGAAGATACTGGAAGAGCATATTGGCAAAGAAGACAAACGCCACCCACTTGCCGACGAAAAACTAACCGATATATTAAAAGAAGCCGGCTACAATATTGCCCGCCGCACCGTTGCCAAATACCGCGAACAAATGAATATCCCGGTTGCAAGGCTTAGGAAAGAGTTGTAGGTTGGCAGTTATAAGTTTGCAGTTAGCACTGTAATATAGCACTGCCTGCTGCTAACTCAACTGCCAACCCTTCCCTACCATCCATGCTGCGGGCTGGTTAATTTATACCTGTTATTCAGCATAACACCTATTGCTATTTCGTGCGAACCGCTACTTACTGTACGCAATGCCGATGTGGTAGCATCGTATGAGTAGCTTACGTTGATAAGTGAACTCAGGTTAAAGCCAGCCAGTATGCCAAACGAGTCGTCTTTACGGTACGACCCTCCAAACCAGAACCTGTCGCGAAAGGAAAGCTTCATATTGATATCAAACGTGGTTGGCGCGGGTTGTATAAATTTTATCAGTGCCGATGGCAGCAGACTTACATCATCAGTTAGGTATACCTTATAACCAACCGTTGCAAAATAATGCGGCACTGTCTTGCTTAGATTTGAATTATTAGCAGTTGTGATATATTGGTTTTGCGGTATTATTTGCTGCGCAGATACCCCAACATAATAATCGGCCGAATAGAGCCAAACACCAACGCTTGCATCTGGTTTCCATTGGTTATTGTTGATATCCCGTAATACCGGGTCGTCCTGCTTCTCTAAAGTAATAAGTGATGTGTTTAAATGCAGGTGGTTAAAACCGGCAGATACCCCTACCGCAAGATTTAGCCGCGGGGCAAGGCCAAGGTGATAAGCATACGTCGCGGCCATATTGGTTTGGTCTATAGGCCCTGCTTTATCGGTAACCAGCGTAAAACCTATCCCGTGGTGCGGTTCGGCGGCCTGGTAATCGCGGGTATACATGCGGCTGTACGGATTTTCACCGCCCGACGCCGGGAATGCAGTTGCATCACCATCCGTAAAATCGCTTCCAAGCGGAGCGTTTATACTAAAATAGGCGGTAACAGGTGCCCCCTCAAGGCCCGTCCACTGGCTGCGGTAACCAAGTTTCACATCGGTATAGTTTTCTATACCTGCAACAGCGGGGTTTAGCAGGAAATTGTTAAAGATATATTGCGTGTATTGCGGTTTCTGCTGCGAATAAACGTTGGTTAAGCAAAAAATTATGATAACAATAAGTAAAGTTCTCTTCAACATTTATTTAATAATAGTGACGTTGCCGGAAATAACCTTCCGTCCGTTTTTAGGGTTTATAATGTAATAATATGTTCCGGTGGGCAACACATTGCCTTTGAATCGTCCATCCCAGGCTGATGCATAACCAACAGACGAATATACCCTTTCTCCCTGTCTGTTGTATATATCAACTGTACTTCCCGGGTAAGTATCTAAATATTCTATTTTCCAGGTATCATTTACACCATCACCATTGGGTGTAAATGCATTTACAACTATCGGTTTTTTCAATACCTTAACATATATTTCATCGTGCGCTGTGCATCCGGCCGCTGTTGTTACCGTAAGTTTATACCATCTATTTTCTGCTACAGAACATAGCGGATTTAAAGCATTAGCATTATCTAAGCCTATGGCTGGCTCCCATACATAGGTGAAGCCGCTACCGCCGCCGCTTACCTTTGCAGGCAGCAAAGCAGGTTCGCCTTCCAGCAGTTGCATGTATTTACCGGCATTTACTATAGGCAATGGGTTAACAACTATATCATGGGGGGGAGCTACCACCGGGCAAAGGTTATCTGCAGTAAAGGTATAGGTGATGGTAAACTTACCGGCGCCAGCTACTGCAGGATCAAAAACACCATTTGCGCTTACACCTGTGCCACTAAATACCCCCGTGCCTGTAAAGCCATCATGATGGGATATCAATTGCACCGGGCCGGCATCCTGGCACATGGGACCAACGGCATCAAAGGATGCTAATGGATTGCCGCGTACTGTCAATACATGTTCAACAGCGTTATCGCACAAAGCCCCCTCTCCTGTATATACTATCATCTTTACAGTATAATCAATATCCGTAGTAGCCTTAGCGTATAAATGATGGTAGTTATCATCAACCGGAAAGTCGCCTGTATTAAAAGTTTCAAACACATCCGGGTGATTGAGGTAGTCCCAATAGATCTTTATTTTACTAACCTTACCCGGATCAGCGATGGTTTCGTTATGTATGGTTACTGCATCTGCGCTGCATAAATTACCAACAGGGGTAAAAGCCACGTTTGCATAATCGGTAATATTAAAATCGAAATCAATATCCTTTGTTGCCCCGCATTCGTTGGTCAGGTTATCAACAGTAGCGGTGTAGCTATAACTTCCTTTAGGATAAGCAGTAGTACCCGGATACTCATACCTGTAAAGTGTTTTACCATCCGTTATAAAGGCGGTGCTTACAGGGTTATTAAATGTTTGCGGGGCCGAACCGTTATTAAAGTTCCATGTTATTTTAGAGGTTTGATAAGGCAGCACCAGTTCCAGTTTATACTGCCCGCCGGTACAACCATTAAGCTGGGTAGAAGTACTTTGCGGGTCATGCAAAACAATATATTCAGTAAGGTTTTTAAGGTTTGTGCCGGCAGAATACCCATACGATTCGTTACCGCCAAAACCATATGCTATTGCATTAAAACCATCATCTGCATCGAGGTAATGTGTGCCTGCAGCCACCTCTATCTGGGCATAGGCATAGCCGCCGCCATTTAATATGGTTGTAAAATTGGTATACGGTACACCATCAAATTTAAAGGTGGACGCTTTATCTGCTTTGATAACTACATTGATATAATGTTTTGTTATTTGATAGTAGGGAGAAGAATATAGGGTAACGTGGTCTAACGTTTGCTCAAGCGGGTTTAGGTATATCATTTCGGGGTCCCCCTGGTCAGTGGCATCATTCTCGCAGCTATTTTCTGCTACGTTGCCTTGTGTAACCGCATATTGTGCTACTTGTATAGGTTTATTGGCAGTAATAGTTTGGGGTTGTGTTGAACTAAACTGGTAGAAATAAGGGTTTTGAAAAAGCGCTTTATTAACAACGCTTCCGTTTATTTTAACTTCGGTATTTAAGTCGCTTAAAACTATCCTGTACATATCATAATGCCTGTTTTTTAAAGGTATAGAAATATAGTTTTTACCCCATGATGCAGTTGGATAAACCTGTTGAAACAGATTATCTGATGAAAAACCACTCGTACGGCAGCCAATCCCAATTTTGGTACTTCCCGAAAAAACAGCTATTTTTTTGCATTCCCCGGTTGGCGAAATAACACTTTGGATCTGTGTGGTTGTAAGATCTTTTTTTGATAAACCCTGATAAACCTCGCCCTTCATTAACACAACCTGAAAAACATGCCCTGCCAGCTGCCCCCCCAATAGATCTTGCGATGGTGTTATATTAACTGTGGTATTGTCTTCGGTTGCTATTACCATAAAGGCAGAGTACGATGGAATATTATTTTCGGGATGATTAGTATTATCTTCCGAGTTAGACTCCTGCGTATAATTAATGGAAGTATAGGTTTTACCTAAAACATTAACCGGGAGCAGTAAGGTAGCGCCCGAAGCTGTTGAAGCATAAATATGCGCGTAAACCGCCACCTTCTTTTCGGCAACAATGTGTATTCCCTTTCCTGATTTGGCCGGGCTATTTGCGTATATATAAGCGCTTGAGGGGATCGTTATAACTTTTACCTGTTTGGCAACAACTTCAAAGGGGATGGAGGGGAAGCTGCCGTCAGTAATACTAACTACCCCTTTTGTATCTTCATCAGCAGTGATATACACATTCATCCTGCTCAGACTTGCACCATCGCCAGGTGGGTATATGTGCGACATAAAGGCTGTCCAGAATTCCTTGCCCTGGTTTGATGTGCCTCCCTGTGCAAAGGCCGAAAAACCGCAGCAAATAAATATGAATGCTATTAAAACACCAGATGCCTTTACCCTCTTCAATTTTATAACCGGTTTATCTTTACACTGCCGATATTTCTTGCAGAAATGTGCTTTAAATGTAAACAGTTTTATTGTAAACCTAAATAAATCTGACGGTTATCTTTTGTAAAAACGCCGATACTGTCTAAAAAAACTTATCGGGATTGGGTACCAGGTTCAGGAATTTTTCAAACTTTTTCTCGTAGTTAGACTGATCGAGCTGGTAATAAAACGCCCCTTTTTTTGATGATTGCTTATCCTTCTCATTTAATTTAACCAACAAACCTGTTGATAACAGCTTACGGCTAAAGTTACGATCATCAAACTCGGTTTGGTAAACCCCCTCGTAAAGTGCCTGCAATTGCGGGATAGTAAACCGCTCGGGTAATAACTGAAATAGTATGGGGTGCAACGCAGCCTTATATCGCAGTTGTTTTTTGGCAAGTTTCACCATTTCGGCATGGTCAAAAACCATTTCGGGCATTTCATCAAGCATAAACCATTCGGGATGGTTGTCGTTGGTTAACTGTGTTTCATACTGTTGTATGTCTATCAGCGCAAAGTAAGCTATAGATAGGGTACGCTCTACCGGGTCGCGGTCGGGCTTGCCAAACACCCTAAACTGCTCCATATATACATTTTTAAGCCCGGTGCGTTCTTCCAACACGCGGTTAGCTGCATCTTCAGGGCTTTCTGAGGGATGAATAAACCCGCCCATCAAACTCCATTTACCAGCCTCGGGCTGTAAACTTCTTTCTACCAGTAACAATTTGATGTTCCAGCCATCAAATCCAAATATGATACAATCTACAGCAACCAGTATTCGCTGTTGCCCGGGATATTCTTGCATAGAGGGTGTGTTATTTTACAAGTGTAAAAAAATAATCGGCATTTTAAAAACAGTATAACAATGTAATGCCTTTGTAAGTAAACATATTTTAACCGGCTTGTATCAATAATAATTTGATATTTACCCATTTACAGCAAACATATAAATTTGGAAACCATACTCAACATAGCAAACCTCGGCAAAACGTATAAAAGTGCCGGCCGCGCATTAACCGTTTTAGATAATATAAACTTTAGCATCAGCGCTGGCTCTACAAACGCTATAGTTGGCCCATCCGGCAGCGGCAAAACCACCCTGCTTGGGTTATGCGCCGGGCTTGACAGCGCCAGTACAGGCATTGTTGAGCTAAACGGTATTAACCTGGGCACCTTAAGTGAAGATAAACGGGCGCAGGTACGTAACCAATACGTTGGCTTCATCTTTCAGAATTTTCAACTACTGCCAACGCTTACCGCTTTAGAGAATGTAATGGTTCCCTTAGAACTTCGCGGCGAAAAGAACATCAAAGCCCGCGCGCTTGATCTGCTTGATAAAGTTGGCCTCGCCGATCGCGGGCATCATTACCCCGCGCAGCTATCAGGCGGCGAGCAACAAAGGGTATCATTGGCAAGGGCTTTTTCTAATTCACCCAAAATATTATTTGCTGATGAGCCTACCGGAAACCTTGATGCTGAAACCAGCGAAAAGGTGGTAAAACTCATCTTCGACCTGAACCGCGAGGCCGGCACTACACTGGTTTTGGTAACCCACGACCTGGAACTGGCTGCAAAAACGCATCGCATCATTAAAATAAAGGGCGGCAAATTAATTGCTGATGATAAAACCGGTAATGAATAACGCGCCCATGGATAATGTAAATTTTAAAAGAACGATAAACTTTGGCTGGCTGTTTAAAATGGCCGTTCGCGATAGCCGCCGCAACCGTGGCAGGCTGCTGCTGTTTATCTCGTCGATAGTATTTGGTATTGGGGCGCTGGTGGCTATTTATTCGTTCAGGTACAATATTCAGAATGATGTTAATGAACAGGCGGCAAGCCTGATAGGTGCCGACCTCACCATCAACGGTAACAAAGAACCCGATGCCACGATGCAAAAACTGCTGGATAGCCTGGGCGACGACCGCTCACAGGAGCGTAGTTTCCCATCCATGGTTTATTTTATCAGGAGTCAATCGACAAGACTGGTGCAGGTAAAAGCATTACAGGGCGCTTTCCCCTACTACGGAGAACTGGAAACAACACCCGTGCAGGCAGGCCGTACGTTCAAAACAGGCAAGAATGCACTGGTTGATAAAACCCTGATGCTGCAGTTTAACGCCAAAGTGAACGATTCGATCAAAGTTGGTAACGAAACTTTTTTGATAGCCGGCGTTTTAAACAAAGCGCCGGGCCAAACAGGCATATCATCGGGCATTGCGCCAGTGGTTTACATCCCCATGCAATACCTCGATAAAACCGGGCTTATTACTGTTGGCAGCCGCATTAACTACAGCTACTACTATAAATTTAGCAGTAAAACTAATGTAGAAAAACTGGCCAAAAAACTGGACCCGCAACTGGACAAGGCCGGCTTTGGCTACAATACCGTTGAGGGCAAAAAAGAAGGCACCAGCCGCTCGTTTGCCGATCTGTCGAAGTTCTTATCACTGGTTGGTTTTATTGCCTTGCTGCTTGGCTGTGTAGGCGTAGCAAGCGCCATTAATATTTACATCCGCGAGAAGATCCAATCCATCGCTATTATGCGCTGCATGGGGGTAAAAGCATCCGAAGCATTCTTGATTTACCTGATCCAAATAACAGGCATCGGCCTTATCGGATCGGTTGCCGGGGCTATTTTAGGTACAAGCATCCAGCACCTGCTGCCCTATGTGTTAAAAGATTTTCTGCCCATAACTATATCCGTTAGCATCTCATGGATGGCCATTGGGCAAGGCATTTTGTTAGGGCTTATTATATCCATACTATTTGCCCTGTTACCGCTCATATCCATCCGCAATATATCGCCACTAAATACATTAAGGCTATCATTTGATGATACCACCACCATGCGCGACCCACTCCGCTGGTTGGTTTATGTATTGATGCTGCTGTTCATCGCATCTTTCTCATACCTGCAGCTGGATAGCTGGGCGTCGGCCGCAGTATTCACCCTGGGTATTATCATCGCCTTTTTGATACTTACGGCCATTGCCTGGCTGCTCATCAGGTTTACACGGCTACTGGTAATGAGTAGCTGGAGTTACATCTGGCGGCAGGGTTTCGCTAATTTATACCGGCCAAATAACCAAACTATTATCCTTACGGTATCTATCGGTTTAAGCACAGCCTTCATTTGTACGCTTTTTTTAATTCAGCAATTGCTTATCAGCCAGGTAACGCTATCTACCGGCGACAATCAATCGAACATGATATTGTTTGACATACAAACGCCGCAGAAAAAGGGCGTAGCCGACCTTACACGCAAAGAAGGCTTGCCGGTACTTTCGCAGGTACCTATGATCACCATGCGATTGGAAAAAGTGAACGGTAAAACCGCCGCCGATGCTAAAAAGGATTCGACCCTTAACATATCGCAAAACGCCTATAATTATGAATACCGGGTTACCTACCGCGATTCGCTCACCTCGTCGGAAACCATTACAAGCGGTACCTGGGTTGGCAAAGCAGAGCCGGGGAAAGATATCCCCGTATCTGCCGAAGAGCGTTTTGCCAGGCGCATTAATGCTAAAGTTGGCGACAAACTGGTATTTAACGTACAGGGTGTGTTAATGAACACCTACATCAGCAGCATCCGTAAGGTAAACTGGAACAAAATCTCCACCAACTTCCAGGTGGTATTCCCAACCGGATCGTTAGAGGATGCCCCGCAGATCCACGTATTGCTAACACATGTACCATCAAACACCGTTTCGGCAAAATACCAGCAGGCGGTGGTAAGGCAATACCCCAATGTATCCATTATAGACCTGGGGCTGGTGCTGAGCGTATTGGATGATCTGCTTGGCAAAATAGGCTATGTTATCAAATTCATGACCGGCTTTAGCATCATCACAGGTATCATCGTGTTGATATCATCAGTACGCATCAGCAAATACCAACGGATACAGGAGAGCGTTTTACTGCGCACCCTTGGCGGCAGCCGTAAACAAATCTTCGCCATAACAGCTTTGGAGTACCTTTTCCTGGGTGCACTATCAGCACTAACCGGGATTGTGATCGCTATTGGCTCCAGCTGGCTTTTAGCTAAATACAGCTTTGATATGGCTTACTCCGTAAACTTTTTACCGGTGGTAGCCATCTTTTTTATCATTACTTTGTTAACCGTTATGATAGGCCTGCTCAACAGCAGGGGCATTTTAAACAGGTCGCCGCTTGAAGTGCTGCGGTCTAACGCATAATATATGAACATGTTAAATAAACTAAAAATAGCTTTTATACTGGCATTAACCATAACTGTAGCAGGTTGCGGCAGTAAAACAAAACCCAATGATACCGCGGCGCAAACTGATACCACCAAAACCGCCGCTGCATCATCAACCAAAACCATCTTGGTTTTTGGCGATAGCTTAACAGCAGGTTACGGGCTGGACGACCAATCGGAATCATACCCAAGCGTGTTGCAAACCAAGATAGACTCGGCTAAGTTGCCCTATACTATTGTAAACGGGGGCTTAAGCGGCGAAACATCCGCAGGGGGTAAAGGCCGTATCGACTGGCTGTTAAAGCAGCACGTAGATGTATTTGTACTTGAACTTGGCGCTAACGACGGCCTGCGCGGCATCCCGGTGGAGGAAACCGAGCAGAACCTGCAAACCATTATAAACAGGGTAAAAGCCAAATACCCAAAAGCCAAACTGGTGATGCTGGGCATGCAGGTACCACCAAATATGGGTGCAACTTATGTTACCGCTTTTAAAGAGATGTTCCCGAAACTGGCTACCCAAAACAATATGACACTGGTGCCATTTTTATTACAAGGCGTTGGTGGTGTACGCACGTTAAACCAAAAGGACGGCATCCACCCCACTGCGGCGGGTGCAAAAATACTGGCCGCCAATGTATGGCAGGTGATAAAAAGCATCCTGTAAACCAATTTTTTTGGGTAAATACTGCTTATTCTGTTCCATTAAAAATGGAACAAGCGGAACAAATGGAACATATTGATAATCAACTTATTGGTATTTTAATTTTATCGCGCTATTTAAAGTATTACTTTACAATTCCGGCTCAAAAACCTATATATCAATTACTTATTAAAATCAGGATTTTGTTCCACTTTTGCAAAATGGAACAAAATCCATCCCGGCAAAACATGGTTTTTATTGACCTTTATTCGCCTTTTTTCGGCTTTAGTTCGACCTTTTCGGTAGCCAGGAAGTTCGGAATGAGCTATAGTGCCTATTTAATTAAAAATCTGATTTATAACTACTTATAAAATTTACGCTTATTCCATTTTGTTCCGTTTTGTCTCGAAAGCACAGGGGATCTTTTGAGTTTTAAGCAAGCTGGAAACTTAACTACTTCAACTTAGTACGCTATTTTTTTAATGCGTTTGCCCTAAAACAACTTCTTAAAATATTTTATAAAGCTATATTTTATTGCTTAATTGCGGCACAAACCAACTGCTCCTAAAGCAATAATTATAGCCTATTGAAACTACTTTACACCATCATCCTTCTATTGCTGTGCAGCAGCAGTTTTGCACAGATCAAATTATCAGGTAACGTTAGCAGTTCGGCACCTGTAATGTTTGCAGGCGTATCCCTTGAAAATGCCGCCATAGGTTTTAAAAGCGCCATGCAAACCGATACCAACGGCTACTACAGTTTTGCCAGTTTAAAGCCCGGCCAGTATGCGCTTACCATCAGTTATACCGGTTACGATAGCTATACCGCCAATATTAACCTGCAGCGCGATACCGTGCTTAACATTCAATTGCAATTTGCCAATAAGCAGTTAAAAGAAGTGGTGATCATGGGTGCAAAGCAAATGATCAGCAAATCGGCAGATAAGCTTGTGTTTAACGTATCCAGCAGTGTTACTGCTACCGGTACCGATGTTTTGGATGCCATTAGCAAAATACCCGGGGTAAAAGTTAGCGGTAACGAAATAAGCGTGGTAGGCAAAGGCATGGTAAGGGTAATGGTTGATAACCGCCTCATCCAGCTATCGGGCGAAGACCTGCTTCGTTTTGTAAAATCAATGGCCGCCAACCAAGTATCCAAGATCGAACTCATCACCAATCCATCTGCCCGGTACGAGGCCGATGGTAATGCGGGGCTCATTAATATTGTTACCAGGCAGGATAAAAAACAGGGTTATAATGGTAACCTGCAGCTGGCAGGCAAGCAATTCTTTAACGGTAAAATGCCTTCATATAATAATGGCGCCAACTTTTGGGACCTGACAGGCAGCGGCAACATCAGCTATAATAAAAACAGGTGGTCGGCTTATGGTAGCTTTAACCTGAGCGGCGGCCGCGAACTGGAGGGTTTCCGTACGGATGTGCATTACCCAAATAAAACATCGTTACAAAGCGATACGGGGTTGTACACCTACCGTAATTTTGAAGTGAATGCAGGGGTTGATTATAAGCTGAGCAAAAAAACTACTTTGGGCTTATCTTACCTGGGCGGCCGTTCGATGTACGATGGCTCAGATAACGTATACAACCCTTATTACAGTTTAAGCGGCGCAGTTGATTCAGCCTTAAAAACGTACGCGCATTACCACCCCATAGCCATAACCAACTCGGTAAACGTGCACTCCATTACCAAACTGGATACATTAGGCAAGGCGTTGATGTTAAACGCCGATTACTTTAATTATTATCGTACAGATTTCTCGAACTTTGAGAGTAACAGTTTTAACGGTATGGGCGCCCTGATCCCGCAAAACCGTACCCGTTACTTTGATACCAACAAACAGGTAATTGACGTATATACCCTAAAAGCCGACCTTGACCTGCCCACCCGGTTTGCAAAATTTGCCATAGGCGGTAAGCTCAGCTTTATAAAAAATTACAGCAACGCTTTTTATTATGATAAGGATGATAGCGATAACCTCACCTATAATACCAACCTGAGCAACGAGTTCAGGTACACCGAAAACACACAATCCCTGTATGCTACGGGTAATAAAACGCTGGGGAAATGGCAGTTGCAGGCGGGCTTGCGGGCCGAGCTTACCCAAACCAACGGCTACTCGTACAACCTTAACCAAAACACACCTAATAACTATTTTAAGTTGTTCCCCTCGGCATTAGTTAATTACAAGGCCGATGATAATAACAGCTTTGCTTTTACCGTAGGCAGGCGTATTAACAGGCCCAGCTTCTGGAACCTTAACCCGTTCAAATCTATCATGACGGCCTATAGCTACCAGGAAGGTAACCCCTACCTGCAGCCCGAGTTTAATACCAACTTTGAGGTATCGCACACATACAAAAGCATTTTTACTACAGCGGTATTCTTAAACATTACCAATAACGGTTACGGCAGCGTTACCATTGCCCGTACCGATACCAATTTTGTGCGTACCATACCGTTAAACTTTATCAGCACCCGGCGCATTGGCTTATCAGAAAACATTGCCTTAACGCCTTTCAACTGGTGGGAAAGCAACCAACAGTTTAATATTTACCACACCAGCGCCACATCGCAATTGGTTTATATCAACAGCATAAAAGGCTGGGGCGCTTACGCGGCTACCAACAACAACTTCTTCCTGAACAAGGATAAAACTTTTGCGGCAGCAGCAAATTTCTGGTACCAGTTCCCCGAGATCAACCATATTGGCCGCTCTAATAGTTATTATAAACTTGATGTGGGGGTAAAAGGAACCGTCGCTAATAAGAAATTCGATATAGCTCTGATGCTGAATGATGCCCTGCGCAGCAGCGCATTATCAGTAAGCAGTGTAGTAAACGGTTTACCTACCCGGTTCACCAATTTCCAGGCAGCACGATACCTGCAATTAAGCGTAGCCTACAGGTTTGGTAACACTGCAACCAAAACAGAAAGCCGGGATAAGGGTAATAGCGAAGAAACGGGAAGGGTACATTAAGAGGGTTGCCTCTTCTTCCCCACTCGTCATTGCGAGCGTAGCGTGGCAATCCTCGACATGCTTGTAGCCAACTTTTCTATCGAAGATTGCTTCGTTCCCGCATCAACGCGCGGGAAAACCGCAATGACGGGTTGGTTTTTCGCCGTTGTTGGTGTTGTCACCAACAACCTTTAGTACGATTCCTTTGCAGGTTTGGATGCATAGCGGCTTGTTGGTGACAACACCAACAAGGGCACAAGGGGGCTGCCTCTTCTTCCCCACGCGTCATTGCGAGCGTAGCGCGGCAATCCTGGACATGCTTGTAGCCAACTTTTCTATCGAAGATTGCTTCGTTCCCGCATCGACGCGCGGGAAAACCGCAATGACGGGTTGGTTTTTCGCCGTTGTTGGTGTTGTCACCAACAACCTTTAGTACGATTGCTTTGCAGGTTTGGATGCATAGCGGCTTGTTGGTGACAACACCAACAAGGGCACAAGGGGGCTGCCTCTTCTTCCCCGCGCGTCATTGCGAGCGTAGCGCGGCAATCCTGGACATGCTTGTAGCCAACTTTTCTATCAAAGATTGCTTCGTTCCTCGCATCGACGCGCGGGAAAACCGCAATGACGGGTTGGTTTTTCGCCGTTGTTGGTGTTGTCACCAACAACCTTTAGTACGATTGCTTTGCAGGTTTGGATGCATAGCGGCTTGTTGGTGACAACACCAACAAGGGCACAAAACTGCAATGACGGGTTGGTTTTGAATAAATATTCTACCCGCCTGCCAAAGCCCTGTCCAGATGCACGTATCCACCATCTACATAAACAATTTGCCCGGTGGTATGGCTGGACCGGTCTGACAGTAGGAAGACCACCGTATCGGCAATCTCGGCCGTGGTAGTCATGCGCTGGCCAAGCGGTATTTTAGCTTCTATTTCTTTGCGTTTGGCAACCGGGTCGGGCAAGGTGTTTATCCAGTCGGCATAAAGGGGTGTCCAGCATTCGGCTACCACTACGGCGTTTACACGGATACCATACTTTAATAATTCAACAGCCCATTCGCGCGTAAGCGCGTTACGGGCACCGTTTGAGGCCGCATAGCCCGATGTATTGCCCTGCCCTGTATCAGCAACTTTCGAAGTAATATTCAGTATAGCCCCTCCCGATTCTTTTAATAGCGGCAATGCATAATGCGCCACCAAATAGTAATGCACTACATTTTTATGCAGCGATGACATAAAATCGGCATACGTGCCATTTTCCAGCCCTACGCCATCATTAACACCGGCATTATTAACGAGGCCATCAATGCGGCCGTATTGTTTGGCTATGGCCTTTACTACTTGCTCGCATTCTTCGGGCCGGGTAAGCTCGGCAATAAACTGGCCTGCCTGCCCGCCTTTTGCGGTTATATCATCAGCAACTTTTTTGTTATCCTCTTCACTCCGGCCAATAATTACGGGGATGGCGCCTTCTGCAGCAAGGGCTCTTACAATGCCCTCTCCTATACCCTTTGCCCCACCTGTTACTATAATTACTTTATTCTTTAAATTCAGATCCATAGTTTGTTTTCAATATAACCCCATGCCGTTCGAAATGACAAGTGGTTTAATGTATTAGTGCCCCGCAACCATTTCCACTTTCTTCACTTTCAGGTTTTTCAGCGCAAACCAAAGTATCGCAACAAAACAAACGCCCGGTACAATATAAGCGAACTGGATATTTGATGCATCAGAGATGCGGCCCATTATTGGCGGCAATATAGCACCACCTACAATCCCCATGATCACTAAGGATGAACCCAGCTTGGTTTGCGGCCCCAGGTCTTTGATAGTTAACGAGAATATGGTTGGGAACATAATAGACATGAAGAATAACACCGCCATTAATATATACACAACGCCCTCGCCATGTAAGGTTACTGCTGCCGCAATAAGCCCAATGTTAATGATGGCATAGGTAACTAATAGTTTAACAGGGTTAATCACTGTCATTAAAGCGGTGCCTGATAGCCTGCCAAACATAAATAACAGCAACGCTATACTTAATAGCTTAGCCGCGTGGTGTTCACCAAAACCGGCCACGTGCTCGCTGTAGCGGATAAAGAAACTGGTTACACAGGCCTGGCCGCCTACATAAAAGAACTCGGCTACCACGCCCGACATTAAATGCTTATTTTTTGTTAAAGCGGCTATCCTGCCAAACAACGGCTTGTTTTCAATTTCCCGCATTTCAGGAGACTCCTCCTTGATAACCGGGAATGCGGTACGCCATACAAATATGGCAACAAGTAAAACAGCTATGCTTATAATAACAAATGGTAACTGTACGGATGAAGCTTCGTGATTTAAATAGGCGTTAAGTTCTTCGGGCGGCATGGCTTTTTCCTGGGCATCTGTTAAAACTTTGCCCGATAAGATGAAGGTGCCGCCTATGTATGGTGCAAATGCCGCTGCCATACCGTTAAATGATTGTGCGAAGTTGATACGCTGGGTAGCACTTTTGGGGTCGCCAATTAAGGTGATCAGTGGGTTTGCGGCCGTCTCCAAAAATGCCATGCCCGAAAACACCACGAACAACGCGCCTAAAAAGAACGCATAGTTACGTACCGCAGCAGCCGGGTAAAACAGCATAGCTCCTGCCGAAAAAAGCAACAGGCCTAAAATAATGCCGCCTTTATAGCCGTATTTTTTCATGAACTGCGCTGCCGGTATGGGTAACAAAAAGTAGGCAACATAGGATGCCGAATCTATCAGCGATGATTGAAAATCTGTTAACTGGCAGGCCTTTTTAAGGTGCGGTATTAATATGGGGTTTAGGTTGAGTGCAAACCCCCATATAAAAAACAGGGAGGTAATAAGTGCTACAGCAGCAAAGCTTTTGTCTTTTGACATTGTATAGGTTTAAATTCTCTTAAAAAATTGGTCGGCTCAAGATAAATTATTTAACAGCACCTTGTATATGCTTTAATAAAATTCAGGGCAATTAATGTATTGTTGTAATTCGGTATGCCATCAGTTCACTTCAAGTTCGTCTTTTGAAGGTAGTTTGGGGAACGGGCCATGCTGCCCGGTCTGGTACCAAAACACCACCGAGGCAATATCATCCTGCAAGGGCATATACCTGCCGCCGCTACGCCAGCCTAAAGCCTGTATGGTCACTTTTAAGTTTTTTTCGAAACGGATAGGATCGGCAATGTGCCAGCGGTACAGGCCAAAGCGTTGGGCCACGTTATAATGCCCATCGCCGCGTATTACCTGCGGCAGGCCGGTGTAGGGGCCGCTAAACTCGGTGTATTCTGTCCCTTCGCTGCCATCGGGGCGCTTTTTACGGGTATCAAAATCATACGATCCGCAGAAGTAATCCTCCGTCCCGGTGCCTATTATGGTTGGGAACTTGGTATCGCCATCCATAAAAAATTTAATCTCGCCCTCGCCCCACCAGCCGTTTTTGTTTGAGCCATAAGCCAGGTAAGTACCTACGTACTGGCCTTTGCCTTTAATGCTATCTACCAAAACATAGTCTTTTTTATAAGGTAGCGGGTTTATCCTGCGAAACTGCGCATGGAAATACCCTGCATCCTCAGGCACTTTGGTTAGGGTATAATCAACCTGGTAATACAGTACCATATCCTCATCATCTATATTCTCCATGGTGATGCGGCATTTTTTGCGGAAAGGCATTGGCCAGTAGCAGTTAAAAGCACTGCCCGGGTTTACCACTACAGCCAGCGAGGTTACCGGCGCGTATTTGCCCCAGCCCATGCAAAAGAAATCGCCCACCGGGGCCTCAACCGATGGCGTGGCCTCATCATCCCAGTAAAAGCGGATAATGGAGTTGCGCCAGTTGCCGGTGGGTGTCATCCAGATGTGTTGTATAGCGCCTTCGCCGTTAATTTCGGCAACGGTGAAAGTTGTATGTTTTTTGATGATAACGCTTGGGCTAACCTTCCAGGTTTGGCCCAGGTCGCGCGAGGCCCCTGCCCCTGTGCCGGTAGTGGCCATGCCGCCCTTACCTTTTTCGCCGGTAAAATTTTCGGGGCTGATGGAGCGGCTCACTGCATCTGATGTGCGGTAGATATTGCCCATACTGGCATCCAGTCCATTAAATTTTTGTTGCGCATATGCGGATGAAGCCAGGATGCCAAGCACCCCCGCCAGTAGGAAAAGCTTTTTCATAATTGTAGGTTTAACAGCTAAAAGTAGTAAATATCTGTTTAGAATACCAAGCCGGGGATAAGCACAATACTGGTTTTGCTGCCAGTATCTTAAAAGCGGGATGGTTTTGGTATCTTTGCGCTCTTTATATTTTTGAAATGGCGTGGGCAGAGAAATTTAAGCTGAATAAGCAATTAATAAAAGCAGTTACCGAAGCAGGGTTTACCAACCCGAAGGAATTACAGCTAAAAACACTTAACCGTATTATTGGCGGCCAGGATGTTATTGCCATTGGCCCCGAAGGCTGCGGTAAAACTACCATTTTGGTTTTGGCTACCCTTAACCGGTTTAAACATAGCGCCGATGGTACACCCAAAGCACTGATATTAGCCCCCGACCAGGAAAAGGTATTTGAGATACTGGCACAGTTTGACCGGTTGAACCGCAATAAAACCATCCGCATTGTAAGCCTGCACCCCGGCCAAACTACGGAGCAGAATATGGACGACCTGGCCGAAGGATCGGACATTGTGGTGGCTACCCCCGACAGGGCGCGCGCCATTTACCTTAAACTTGGCCTTAACCTTAACAAGGTTGACTTTTTTGCCGTGGATGATGCGCAGCTGATTATTAAGAAAGGCCTGCAATTACCTGTGGTTGAACTGGCTAACAGCATTGGCCGTGCCCAGCACCTGATATTTACCGAAGTAATGCATGAGCGGTTGGAGAAAATGTTAGCCCCGTTTATGCAGCTACCTGCCACTGTTGAGGTGGAGGAACTGCCTGAAGAGCAATTACCCGTACACCCGCAGATGCTGTACCATGTACCCAATTTTGGCACCAAACTAAACCTGCTGAACCTTTTTGTTTATGATGAAGAGATGTTCACCAAAACGGTTGTTTTTGCCAATACCCGCCTTACTGCCGAAACCATTTATAAAAACCTGACCAACCGCCTGCGTAAAGCGGTTGCCATGATAAACCCATTATCGTTTGAGTACAATAAGGTGAATGATATCGGCGAATTTAAGGCTGATAGCAGCCTGCGTGTGCTCATCATCGCCAACGAAGGGACCGAAGAAACGGAACTTGACCTGACGGAGATCCCCTTTATCATCCATCTTGATCTGCCTGCCGATAAAAAGGTTTACATCAAACACATTGAGAACCATACGATTGATGCGGATGACGAAACCTTAGCTTTAACCTTTGTTACCGACCTTGAGCTTGATCAGGTTCGCCGCATTGAGCAAACCACCGGGCAAAAAATGCAAAAAGCCGAACTGCCCGAAGACCTGGTTTTAGAGAAAGACCGCAAGCAGAAAGAAAGTGAAAAGGAGCAGAAAAAGAAAACTGCCAAACCAGACCCGAACCAATACGTACCCGGCGAAGCTTTCCATGAAAAGAAACCCGAGAACTCAAAAACATATAATTACAGTTCGGGCACCAAGGCTAAAATGAACATGAAGAAAAAGCACGGGTAGTGCTGAGCGGTATATCCCCGTAGTTGGTGTCCTCACCAACTGCAACACCTTTTTCTGTTGAATAGGATTGTTGGTGGGGACACCAACAATTAAGAATTTAGGTTCTATTTCTCTATCTCGTTATAAAACTCAATATACAAATCTTCAACCTTTTTACGCGCCCATGGGGTTTTACGGAGAAACTTTAGGCTGGAGTTAACGCTGGGGGTATCTAAAAAGCAATTGATACGGATACGGTAACCCATCTCTGCCCAGCCCAGGTGTGCTACTAATGCATTCAGGATAGCTTCTAATGTTTTGCCGTGCAGCGGATCTTTTGATTTTTGTTCCATGTGGATGCAAAAGTAGGGTTTTCATTTTTACCACAGAGGGCACTGAGAGAAAAACACAAAGAGCACAGCGTTTGATTTGATCTTCGCAAAATCCCCCTTACTCACGCTGTGGGTAAGTAAGCCTATTTGCTCAATTGTACAAGCTCAAGCGCCTTAAGTGTATCATTATATAGCTGATCGTACAGCCTCTTATCCAATACATTACGGCTTACTAATTTACTACCCATCCCTACCGCGCATACACCCGCGCGGAACCACTCGGCAATATTGGCTGCTTCTATCTCTACCCCACCGGTTGGAATGAATAACTGCCCGGGGAACAGCTCCCTTACGGATGATATAAATGCCGGGCCAAGAACATTTGCCGGGAAGATCTTGATCAGCTTAGCATGGTATTGCTGGGCTATGTGGATCTCTGTCGGTGTCATACAACCCGGTATCCATAACATATCATAGTTGTTGGTAACCATGGCTACCTCGCTATCAATAATGGGCGATACCATAAAATCGGCGCCTGCTGCTACAAATGCTTCGGCTTCCAGCCCGGTTTTAATGGTACCTATACCTAAATACAGGTCGGGCATATCCTTTGCTGCCGTTTTTTTGATGTTGTAGAAATTACTCAGCGCTTGCGGCCCACGGTTGGTATATTCTATCACCCTAACCCCGGCATTGTACATGCTGCGGATCACCCCAATGCTTACTTCTGCATCTTCATAAAAAAACAAAGGCAGCATCCCTTGCGCTAAAATGGCATCTACAACTTTATTTTTCTTACTCATACTTTATTGCTTTGGTAATTTCTTCAACAGTATTGGTTGTGGCATCGCTTGCTATAAACAATTTGCTGAATGCTGCGGCTGTTGCAAAATCTAATGTTTGCTGCGCAGATTGATTGTTATAGAAGCCGTAAATTAGCCCGGCCATAAAACAATCGCCGGTGCCTACCTTATCTACAATGGTTGTAGTACAATATTCGTGCGAGGTATTAAAAGTGCCGTCAATTAACAGCGCGGTATAGTACTTTATATCGTCGGCTTCATCAAACCTAAAGGTATTGGCTACCGCTTTGCATTTGGGATATTGCCTGATAATCCTTTCTGATGATGACAATGCCTCTTTCAGATAAATACTCTTCTGCCCCGACTCGTGGATATCACCCAGCACCTCTATCCCAAGCATTTTTTCGGTAGCCCAAATGTTGCCCATTATCACATCGCAATGCTTCGCCAGGGCGGGCATAACATCCTGTGGTTGTTTACCATACTGCCATAACTTAGAGCGATAGTTTAGGTCGACAGACACGGTGATGCCTTTTGCAGATGCTGCCTGTACAGCTTCTAAACACACATCGGCCACCTGCTGGCTGATAGCCGGGCAGATAGCGCTAAAATGGAACCAGCTAACCCCATTCAGCACTTTATCCCAGTTTATCATACCTGGCTTTAAACCGGCAAAAGCCGAGTTGGCCCGGTCATAGATCAAGGCATCGTGCTTCAGGTCTTTCCCTTTAGTGAGGAAGTAAAGGCCAAGCCGCTCGCCATGGTAATATACCGGCGAAGTATCGATGTTCTTTTTGTTGAGGTAAGCAATGATCTGTTCTGATAACCCGTTATTTGGCAACGCTGTAAAATAACGCGAGGGCACACCCCAAAGGGCAAGGGCCGTTGCAACGTTCAGTTCGGCACCGCCTATGTAGGTGGGGAGTGTATTATCATTTAACCAGTTGCCAACGGCATCAGGAACTATCCTTAACAGCAGCTCGCCAAAGGATAGCACAGCGCCGCTTTTAAAGTTTTTTGACGATAAATTACTCATAGGGTACTCAGGATGTATTAGGTAGATACTATTTATTGAAATTATGAATTATAGCTTACAACTCCCAACAAAAAAAAGCCTGTAAGGTTACAGGCTTTTAAGGATTTATCTGGGATGAGCTCCCTGCGGTTGGTTCTCGTCGCTACGCTTCCCTCGAAATGACAACGGGCTTTTTACTACCTGTCATTTCTCCTCGCTATGGCTCGTTCGAATGAGAGGTGGGGGATTATGTTTACTTAACCACCAAAACACCATCTGCCATAACAGAAATATCTTTCTTAGGCATGTTTATGGCAGCAATTTCTTCTTTGCTTTTACCGGCATCGGCGGCGTAGTGTTTTAAACGCTCAACAGAGGTTTCTTTTACTTTGGCTTTCCCTTCAACCACTACGGTTTTACCCACAATATTTTGCGGCATAAAGTAAGCGTAATCGGTAAACTGCACCATAATAGGGGTGCCGTTGGCCTGTTCTATTTTCATAAAACAACCTTTCTTTTTGCAAACTTCAACCACGGTACCGGTAATTTTACCATTGTAAACGCTATCGGTGCTTAGGGTTTTGTTTAAAGCCTCGGTATTTAAAGCGTTATCGGCAGTAACTTCTTTGCCGTAGGTAACGCCCGCTTCGGCAGGTTTAATAGCGCTCTGTGCGAAAGTGATGGCGCTAAAGCCAAGGCAAATTGCCAGTATGAGTAATTTCTTCATATCAAGGTTTTTAAAAATGATTCTATACAAAAATAATATTTTATTTGAATCATTTGTAATGGGTCTAAATAAGCCTGTTAATATTTAAAATAGCATCATACCGGCAGGTATGTTAAGCTGCTTAATGGTTATATTGTTAAGCAAATCACAGAAACATCAACCCTGAGATAAGTTATTTATACATCAAGTATATATTTATATAAACCTCATTAGTATCTGATTATAAATTAATTAACTATTTATATTTCTTTATAGTTAATAGCCATTTTGACCGATTCATTGCTTTAAATTGATTTTTACGGGTTCGGTACTTTTAATTCCTCCCAACACGAGGAGGTGCGGCAGGCTGGGCTATGGCTGCAGGGGTGTTTTGTTAGGCAAGGTATATACCCCCTCCCTGCCCCTCCAAATGGGCTAATGTGCGGACAAATTTTTAAACCCCGTTAGGGGTTTAAAGTTGATAGAAAAAATACCTGCCAAGCACGTTCCTTGCCGTAGGTACGAAACGTGACCGACCTTGTAACGGGCGTAAATAGCCCGTTATGTATTGCACCTACGACGCAAAAATAAATGAGCTGCCACTTTCTACCGACCTGTTGCACCCACGGCGCATTATCTGCATTAATTAAAGATGTGTCCACACAGTAGCCCAACGGGAGGAAATCGCACGCATGCAAAACGGACGGAAACCCCTTCTTTTAATTTGGTGCCCTCACCAAATTTATATGCCCTGCAAGCGGGTTGTTGGTGAGGACACCACAACAGGAAAGTTTATTGCGCACGTATGCAGGCATTGTAGGGCCCTCGATGTGAAACCCTGCGGTGACAGAAGGTATATCCCCCTCACCTACCCTTCCCCGTTAGGAGAAAATCGCATCAGCCACCACTCCTAACTTATTACCCTAAAAGTTAAGTTTATTCGCTCGTTTATTGCTTTGGCAGATTTGGGTACCTGGTGCTCCCAGTTGTCTTGCAGGTCGCCTTTCATGATGAGCAGCGAACCGTTTTCCAGCTCTACGGAATACTTCAGTTGATGATCTTGTTTGTGCCTTACATCAAACCTGCGGGCCTGCCCGAAACTTACCGAGGCTATTACAGGGTTTATACCGAGCTCTGGCTCATCATCGGCATGCCAGGCTACAGAATCATTACCGTTACGATAATCGTTCAGCAAAACGCTGTTAAAGGCTATTCCGGCGGCTTGCTCAACGCGCTGCTTGATAAGCAGCAGTTCGGGCGTCCATGGGTGCGGATCGTATTTTTTGCCGCTAAAAGCATAGCTTTTGCTGTTCTCGCCATACCAGGCGGTAAGGCGGGGCGTATTTAGCAACTTGCCGTACATCTGGATGGTTTCCTGTTTCCATTGGATGGTGGCTTTTAGCTTTTGCATCAGGTCGGCGCTTTCCTGGCGGGTAAAAGTTCCCGGCAGATATTCCATCAGCCCTACCGGCAGCTTTAAACTTTGCCCGCTGTTAAAAATGCTTAGCTGTTCCATTGGGTAATAACACCTTGGTTTGTTAGGTTGTTTGATGCTTTTTTGCCGATATTAAATGGCAGAGGCTTCGCCGGCAGGGAGTTACAGGTTCTTTTTAACAGAGAACACAAATACGGTGCCTTCATCAATCCGAGATTCGGCGTGGATGTTCCCCTGCAGTTTTTCTACTAGTAGCTTTACGGTATGTAAACCAAGCCCGTTGCCCTTTTTGTTAAAACGGTCTAAGGTATCAAGCGTAACAGCCTTTTCAAATATCTTTTGCAGGTTTTTTTCGGCTATACCTATGCCGTTATCTGATATCTTAAAATTGTAATAGTCGCCCTCTTCCCTGAATTGAATATTAATCACCCCCTGCTGTTTATTGTTATAACGTACGGCATTGGTGAGCAGGTTCAGGAAGATCTGTTCTAACGCTACCGAGGAGCATACAAGCGTATGCTCTACCTTCGGGAAGTTAACCTTAATACTGTGCGGTACATCTATCAGTTCTACCACACTTTTAAGCAGTTTGTTCAATTGCAGGCAACGTTGGTCTGATAGTAACAAAGCCGGCTCGTTAGAGTAATTGAGCATCTCATCAACCAGTGTAAGCAAGCGTTTTGAAGCGCTGATGGTTAAGCCAACAAGGCTACGGCTTTTGTGGTCGCCGGTGTTATTTAAGCGCATTTGCAGCGCCTGCGATGTAAGCAAGATGCTGCTTAACGGGTTTTTAATATCATGGGCGGCCGTTGTGGCAAATTTTTGTATAAAAGTGTTTGTTTCCAGCAGTTTGGTATTGGATGCTTCCAGCTCGGTTACTTTTTTGCGCAGCTCTATCTGGGTTAAAACCTGCCTGGCCAGTATCTTAAGCGACTTTATTTGCTCTGTTGTAAGGCTTTTGGGTTCTACATCTATAACACATAACGAGCCTAATGCGTAACCGTTATGGTTTATGAGGGGCACACCGGCATAGAATACAATATTAGGATCTCCGGTTACCAGGGGGTTTGCCGCAAACCTTGCATCCCGGCGGGCATCGCTAACAATCATGATATCTTCTGTTTCTACAATGGTGTGGGCGCAAAAAGCCTGCTCTTTTGGGGTTTCCCTAACATCGGCACCTATGATAGATTTAAACCACTGGCGTTTATCGTCTAACAAACTAATTAATGCAACCGGGGTTTGGCAAATTTGTGATGCAAGCAGGGTTAGCTCCTCAAAATCAACTTCGGGCAGGGTATCTAAAATATGATAAGAGGCAAGCGCTTCTAATCGCTCGTTTTCGTTAGCGGGGATCGGAAAAGGGGTACTCAATAGTTTAAATTAACAAATTAAATGTACAGTTTATTTTTTTATAAAATGCTATTAATTTACGGGTAAAAGTCAAATCTGGTTTTTCACGAGGCGTTTCTAAATGTCAATGGTGAGCTTGTTAAACATTAATTATTTTATTAAGTCTTCGGCAAGCCAATAACAACAGGAGGATTCTCATAGCGGGCTTGTCTTGTCAAACCCTTATATCCTTTACTTTTTTAAGCTTTTAATGAAATATTTTCTCGATTCCTGATACCCTTGCCTTTCATAGAACCTGTGAGCTTCGGTTCTTCTGATATGACAGTGAACCTGTATCCTATCGCAATTGCGGCCTTCTGCCAGCCGCACGCAGTAGTCTTCCAGTTTTCGCCCTATACCTTCGCTTCTTGCCGTTTCATCTACTGCCAGGTAACTGATGATGGCAAAGTCGCCATCTAATGCAATTTGCGGCACAAAGTGGATAGACATTACAGCTTTTACGCCGCCGTCGTCATATACTACCAGTGATTGATCCGGATGATTGATCAGCCTTACAATTTTGTCGGTAAGCTGCTCCGGTTGAGTGGGATATCCAAGTTGGTTCAACAATGACTTAATGTTAGCCGCATCGTTTACATTGGCAATTCTGATGCTCATTTATTGTTTTTTTAATTATTCATATTCTATGGTGCAGAGGTCTCTTCCAGAAACCCCTGCAAGGATGGAAAGTTAACGCTGTTATAGCGTGTCTGTAGAACCATTGGCTGCCTCGTAAAACCATCTACAAACTCAGGATGACAATCCGGCAAACTCGGGCTTTATAACGGCAACGTAAACCAAAAAGTGCTGCCTGTACCCAACTCACTATCTACCCCTATTTCGCCGCCATGCTTGCGGACGATCTCGGCACTGATGTATAGCCCCAGGCCTAAACCCGAATTTTGGTAGCCGGATGCATCGGTACGGTAATAGCGTTCAAACAGGTGTGATAATTTATCCGGAGCTATACCCGGGCCAGTATCCTTTACAGAAACCCTGGCCATATCGCCCAGTTTTTCTATATTAAAAAATATCTGTTTGGAGTTTGGCGCATACTTAACCGCGTTGTTTACCATGTTTACTATTACCTGGTCTATACGGTGTTCATCGGCAATTACCTGTAATGCTTCATCGCCCTGCAAAATAAGTTCATGCTTGCCGGCAACCCTTACATGGCTGCAGCATTGGTTTAGCATTTGCGCAATGGTAAATTTGGTTTTATCAAGCTTTAGCTGCCCTTCGTTCATCCGGCTAAGGTTTAGCAGGTCTTCTATCAGGGTGCTTATTTTATCCATGCTGCGGTTGCTTTGCTCAATCAGTTTTGGCAGTACCTGCGGCGATGGGTTGGCCTTCATCTTGTCCAGCAGTTGCAATGCGGCTTTTAAACTGGTTACCGGCGTTTTTAACTCGTGGCTGGCTATGCTTATAAAATCATCCTTCTGCTGGTCGTAAGCCTTACTTTCGGTAATATCTATCATGGTGCCTGATACACTCATGGGGGTGTCCTGGTCATCATAATATGCTTTGCCGGTAGCTTTTAACCACCGTGGCTTGGCGCCATCCATCGGGTTTATAATATATTCTATTTCAAAACCGCTGTTGTTTTTTATAGCCTGTTCAATAGCGTTGCTTACATGCTCTGTATGTTCGGGTGCTATTAATCCTAATGATTGTGTAAGCGTTATTTCTATATCGGGCGCAATCCCGTGTATTTTCCTGGCCTGGTCAGAAATGGTGAGCACATCAGTATTCAGGTCAACCATCCAGGTACCCATATTTGCCGAATCTATGGCCAGGCGCAGCATTTCTTCCGCTGCCTCTACCTGCCTGCGTGCCATAACCTGCCCGGTAACATCTACAGTAACAACCATAATCGCTTTCACGCTGTCGTCTTCAAACCTTACCGGCTCGTACACAAAATTCACAAAAACCGACTGGTATTCGCCATTACGCAAAAGCTGCAGTTCATGCTCCTGTGCAGAATAGGCAATACCTGTGCTTATTACCTTGTTCATGATGGGCGCGTAGGTTTCAGCCGCTTCGGGTACGGCTTGCCAAATAGTACGGTTCTGCATAGCGGCACGTTCCCTGCCCACCACCTTCAAATAAGCATCATTCACATCCTGTATCATCAGGTCATGCGCCCTGATGATGCACACACCCACCGGCGCCTGTGTTACAACAGCCCTGAAACGCGCTTCGCTTTCGGCCAGGTTATAGTTTAGGGTTTGTAGTATCTCCTGCGATTCGGCCAGTTCCTCGTTGGTTACGGTCAGTTCCTCTAAGGTAGAAGCCAGCTCTTCATTAGAGGAGCTCATCTCTTCGTTGGCTGCTGCTAATTCTTCATTTGCTGCTGCCAGTTCCTCGTTGGTTGCCGCCAACTCTTCGTTAGCTGCCTGCAACTCAGATTCCAGCTCCATTTCGCGCCGGCGGCTTAAATACCTAGCGGTAACATCGGTAGCGGTATGCAATACGCATATCACCTCGCCTGCATCATTTTTTATGGCGCGGTATTCAAAATCAAAATAAAAAGGTTTCAAATCGCCATCAACCATAAGCTCGGCCATGGTATCGCTGCCTGCAATGGTTTGGCCGGTGTGCAAAACGCTTTGCAGCAGGCTTAAAAATGGCTGCCCCTTCAACTCGGGGAGTGCTTCTTCTATGGGTTTGCCTATTACAGTTTTATCTTTCCCCCATACCGCTATCATGGCATCATTGGCCGTTTCGATGATCATCTCATCGGTACTGTGTATAGCGGTTGCGGTTTTTGCCTGTGATAAAATCGTCAGTAACAAGTCGCTGCTAAAGTGGCTTGGGTAGTTGCTCATTAACGTGATTAACGGTTGGTTTTAATTTTAAATTATTAATACTCTTTTAGTAAGATAATGTTTTAATAATGTGCCTAAAAGTATAAGTTTAAACAGTTTTTTTCAAATCTGCATTCTTAATATTACAATGGCAGGGTAAACCAAAATGTACTCCCTTTGCCCAACTCGCTTACAGCCCCTATTTTACCACCATGTTTGCGCACAATTTCCGAACTAATGTATAACCCTAACCCAAGGCCAGAGTATTGAATGCCCGAATAATCGGCCCGGTAATAACGGTTAAACAAATGCGGCAGCTTATCGGGCGATATACCGGCGCCGTTATCCTTTACCGATATTTTGGCCATCCCGTTTTCTTGCTCAACCATGAGGTAGATATTACGCGAGTTTGGTGCATATTTCACCGCGTTGTTCACCAGGTTTATCACCACCTGGTCTATGCGGTGTTCATCAGCAAATACCTGCAGATCGATGTCCCCTTCAAAGATCAAATCGTGCTTACCGGCAACCCTTACATGGCTACAGCATTGGTTAAGCATGTGTGAAACAGTAAATTTTGTTTTACTAAGGTGTAATTGCCCCTCGTTCATGCGGCTTACGTTAAGCAGGTCTTCTATCAAAGTGCTTATTTTTTCCATACTGCGGTTGGCCTGTTCAATTAATTTGGGCAACATTTTTGGCGATGGATCATCCTTCATCCTGTTAAGTAACTGCAGGGATGATTTAAGCGTGGTAATGGGCGTTTTAAGCTCGTGGCTGGCAATACTTATAAAATCGTCCTTACGGCGTTCGTTTGTTTTGATCTCGGTAATATCATAATTAACGCCAATAATCCTGGTGGCCTTACCATCTTTGTTGTAGCGTGGCTTACCGGCAGCGCTTATCCAGCGTTCGGTACCGTCAGGGAGGGTAATTTCATATTCTGCATTGTAAACCGTGTTATGGCCAATGGCGTTCTTCATCTGTTTTTCTACATCCTTACGGTAGGCCGGTTTTATCAACCGCATCTTATCATTCAGATTAAATGACCTATCTACAGGCCAGCCAAAATTCAGCTTGTACTGATCGGTGCATACCATGTTACCTGTTCCCAGATCAAGATCATACGACCCCAGGTTGCCTGCGTCGAGCGCTATTTCTAAACGCTGGTTTGTTTCTGCAAGTGCCTCATTTGCGCGGCGCTCTTCAGTAATATCCTGTAAAGTGCCACTAAAGCGGATCACCTGGTTATCTATATTAAAAAGCGCCTTACCCTTTGCCTTAACAATACGCGGTACCGGGTTTTCGGGGTTAATAATAGTGTACTCAATATCGTAATTACCGCCTGATGAATATTGCATGGCCTGCTGTATGGCGGCAATAACCTTCATTCTATCGTTTTCTAAAATTACACTTGTAGCCTTTGAGAGTTCTATTTCGGCTTCGGGTTTCAACCCAAACCACGATTTCAGCCTCTCGTTACCCGAAAATTTATTTGTTCTGGGGTCAAGGTCCCAGGTTCCCAGGTTGGCGGCATCAATGGCAAACTGCAATTGGGTTTCGCTTTCTGTGAGGTTATTATTCAGCATCATCAGCGTTTCCTGCGATTCGGCCAGGTCATGGTTAAACACCGTTAATTGCCGGTTAGCATCATATAGTTCTTTGTTTATGGCGGCAACCTGCTCATTCATCTCGGCAACTCGTTGCTGGCTTAAAAAGCGGTCGGTAACATCTGTAGCAGTATGCAGGATACAGCGGGTACTGCCATCGGGGTTTAAGATAGCCCGGTACAAAAAATCGAAATAAGATGTTCTTAATTCTCCGTCTATCTCTAACTCGGCAGGTGCGTCAATACCCTCTACAGTATTGCCGGTGCGCCATACATTTTGCAACATACCTATAAATGGCTGTCCTTTTAATACCGGGACAGCTTCTTCAAGCGGCATGCCGATGATGCTTTTATTTTTACCCCAAAACTGCAGCATAGTTTCATTGGCATTTTGGATAATAATATCCTCGGTAGTATATATGGCCGTGGCGTTTTCAGACAGGGACAAAATATCCAGTAGTTCATCGCTGCTTAAACGTGTGGAAGTATCGTTCATTTAAAAGTTCCTTTTTTGAAGGGCTAAATACCATAAACCTCGTAGCTTAAACATTGTTTTATACCCGCAAACTAAAGTTTTAGCTTGCTCCCCACATTCACTATATGGCCATCTAAAGGTACATCAACCTCTCCGAATACCGGGTTGCTAAAGTTACCTTGGGGAGGTTTTAAATTGGATTTCCTACCGCCAGTACCATGTTTAAATACGCATAACCTATTAATATTATGCTTATTTAAACTAATTATAAATAAAGTTTGGAATATTAAACCGCATTCCTACTTTTGCGCCTAATTGGAATCAATCTAAATAAAATGTTAAAACAGCTACCCTATCTTACAAAACTCAGCTTTATATTATTATTAATACTGCATTTTGCAATTACAGTAAAAGCAAATGACGATGACGTTAAAAACGGCAGGATTACCGGCCATGTAAAAACCAGCGATGGCAAGCCTGCCGCATTTGTAAACGTAGGTATACTGGGTACAAGCAAAGGTACCACAAGCAGTGACGATGGCTCTTTCACTATAAACCATGTAAAACCCGGCACTTATACTATTAAAGCATCTTACACGGGGACAAAAAGCGAGGAAAAGCAAGTAACTGTTGCCGATGGCAAAACTGTTAATATTGAATTTGTACTTACAGAAACCTCTACCGCATTAAACGAAGTTGTAGTATCATCTACCAAAACTATTAACCGCAAAAACCTGAGCATTGGCAAAATGAGCGTCGCCCCTATCGACCTGCCGCAAAGCGTATCGGTCATCGGTCGCGATGTGCTTGATCAACAGCAATCCCTGCGCCTGAGCGATGTTATTAAAAACGTAAACGGCGTTTACCTGTACAGCGCCCGCGGCAACACGCAGGAAACTTTTGCTGCACGCGGCTATAACTTCTCCAGCACCAACATGTTCAAAAACGGTTTCAGGATCAACTCGGGTGTGATGCCGGAGATAAGCTCGTTAGAACGTGTGGAAATTTTAAAAGGGAGCGCAGCTATGCTTTATGGCAACGTTGCACCTGGTGGTATTTTAAACCTGGTTACTAAAAAACCGCAGTTTGAGCAGGGTGGCCAGGTATCTATGACCTATGGAAGTTATGACCTGTATAAACCCGCTTTTGATGTTTACGGCCCTATATCATCCAAATTAGCTTACCGCTTAAATGGCACCTATGAAAAAGCAAACAGCTATCGCGATAACGTAAAATCTGAAAAGTTTTACATTAACCCCTCTTTACTTTATAAAATTAGCGACAAAACAAATATTATTGTTGAAGGCGATTACCTGAACTATGACTTTACACCCGATTTTGGTACCGGGCAGGTTAACAACATTATTGCCAATGTCCCGCGTAACAGGTACCTGGGCGCTTTATGGTCAACCGGTAATACCAAACAAACTACCGCTACTGCAACCATTAACCACCAAATAAATAGCCTTTGGAAGCTGAGCGGTGGGTTTTCTTATCAGCATTTTGACCGCCAGTACCAAACTACAGAGCGGATACAGCCCGATAATGTTGGCGACTGGAAACGTAACCTTAACCGAACCAAAACCCTTGAAGATTATTTTACCGGCCAGTTTAACGTAAACGGCGAGTTTAATACCGGTGCTATTAAACATAATATTTTAGCCGGTGTTGATGCCGATTGGTACCGCAACACTAATTATACTTATGTAGCAACTGTTGGCGGCGCATCAAGCTACCTGGACCAAAACGGCGCTCTGCAATCGGCCATTTACGATACCATCAACATATTTGACCTGGACAAATACACACAGCGCACCGATAAGCCAAACATGAACCCTTTTTACAATGTGCTTACACCAACCAACCGTTTCGGCGCGTACTTTAATGATCTGATCAGCTTATCAGAAAAGGTAAAGGTGCTTGCGGGCATACGCTGGTCATACCAGTACATATCGCCTACAAGCGTTACCAATTACTACAGCACAGCTTTAACTGCGCCGGCAAAAGGTAAAGAAGATAAGGCGTTTTCGCCGCGGGTAGGCATTGTTTACAAACCGCTTGCCAACACCGCTTTGTTTGCCAGCTACTCCAACTCGTTTGTGGTTAATACCGGTACCGATGTTAACAACAACCCGCTCGATCCTTCATTAATAGATCAGTTTGAAGCAGGTATAAAAAACGATTTCCTGAATGGTAACCTATCAGTAAATGTTACTGCATACCGTATCAGCAATAATAATCTTGCGCAAACAGCCCCTTTTGGGCCTGATGGTGTAACACCTAATACCAATACTAATATTAAAACACTGGCAGGCAAAACCAAAAGTGATGGTGTAGAGCTTGACATTGCGGGCCACCCCGTTAAAGGGCTTGACCTGTTAGCGGGTTACAGCTATACCAACGCGCGTTATGTAAACCCAGCCATACCCGGCAGAAACATATCCGGCGAGCCGTTGCTAAACGTGCCTAAGCATACCGCTAATGCAAGCGCTTTCTATAATTTTTATGACGGCAGCCTTAAGGGCTTTAAAGTTGGCGCATCGGTTTATTACCTGGGCAACCGTATTGCCGGTTTCAACAACGTATACCCTGCTACGGGGCAGCCGTTGCCAGCATCAAGGTTAGTAGCTGTGCCAAAATTCACCACGGTTGATGCATCTGTGGGTTATACTTATAAAAAACTATCCCTTATTGGTAAGGTATCAAACATAGGCAACGTACTTAACTGGAACGTGCATGAAAATTACAGCGTAAACCCTATACCGCCAAGGCAGTTTTTAACTACCCTGAGCTACAAATTTTAATATTACAATACCTAAAAAGAAACCGGGCTTGTTAGCAAGCCCGGTTTTATCATAAAAAATAAATGAAAACATTTTTCCGCAACATTCACCTTTATCTGAGCCTTGCCGCGGGCATTGTAATACTGTGCTCGTGCATTACAGGCACCATATTGGTTTTTGAAAAGGAAATAAACCACAAGCTCCATCCCGAACGTTATTATGTAACGCCAAAGGGCCAAAAGCTGCCACTGCAGCAATTGGTTAAAGATGCTTTAAAGCAGGTGCCAAAAGCAAAGCTGGCATCGGTTATGGTTTATAATGATGCGGAACGATCTGTTGAAATTGGCGCTATTATCCCCGAGAAGAAGAACAAAGGTGATAAAGACAAAAACAAAAAAGAGGCGCCCGCTGAGAATGGTAAACCCGGCGAAAACCTGAAAGATAAAAAACCGAAAGAGGCTGCCCGCGCTAATACAACCTTATTTGTAAACCCCTACACCGGCGAGTTTTTAGGCCAGTACAGCAAAAGGCAATCGTTTTTATTTACGGTTGAAATGCTGCACCGCTTTTTGCTGGCCGGTAAAGACAGCATTGGCGATATGGTTGTGGGCATCTCTACCCTGTTGTTCCTGTTCATATTAGTTACCGGGGTAATTTTGTGGTGGCCAAAAACCAGGAACATTATGCGGCAGCGGCTTAAAATAAAGTTTAACGGCAGCGGCAAACGCTTAACGCACGACCTGCATATAGTTACGGGCTTTTACACCTCCCTGTTCCTCGTCGTAACGGTATTAACAGGGCTGGTGATGTCTTTTAAATGGGCCAACAACGCCTTGTACACTATAACAGGTTCTAAACAGCAAAAAGAGGAAGCCAAAGCGCCCGAATCAAAGTACGGGGCCGGTTTGAAACCTTTATTGTTTGAGCAGGCACTGGCCACTATGGGCGATAAAATAACAACCGCCGAGTTTTACAGCATCCGCCCCCCGCGTGATTCCGCCGGAACCTATAGCATTAACATTTTGGAGCAGGGTAAAACCGAGAATGCCGCCGACAATTACACCATTGATCAATACAGTGGTAAAATTATAGCCACACAGTTGTTTGCTGATAAAAGCCTTGGGCAGCGGGTACGCTCGTATGTAAAACCAGTACACACCGGCTCGGTTTATGGGCTGCCTACCAAGATACTCAGTTTTATTGTTTGCCTGCTGGCGTGTATCTTCCCGGTTACCGGGGTGATGATGTGGTTAAACCGTATTAAAAAGAAAAAACCAGCCCAAAAAAGATTAGTAAGGCACCCACAACCGGCAACTGCTTAGTTATGCCGGCTAATTTACAAGCTAAAAAGCGATAGTTTGTGCCTGCTGCTGCATTTCGGTATAGGTAAAGAATTTACGTACCGGCAAACTGGTGTTATAGCGGATGCGTACACGCAAAGCTTTTAAACCCGATACGCCCTGCAGGTCTTCCACCTCCAGCATTTCCACCTCATCTTCCAGCATTTTTTGGGACTGCAGGAAACGGATGTAATTTTTGTACTCCACCTCTTCTTCATGGTTTGAATAAACGATAGTGAGCTTACCAATGGCGGTTAAACGTTCGGTAGTGTTTTTGATAACGGCTTTATCAATACGTTTTTTAACAATCTCGAACCGGGCGTTATACGTACCGTCTACATCAAACCTTTTCTCATCCATCCTAAAACGGATAGACATAGGCAGGCTGAACGCCAGTATCAGCGAGGTAACATCAAGCGGGTATGGCAGGTAAGGTTTCAGGTAATGGTGTTCCAGTTCCATTTCGCACAGTACCTGTAATTGCCAAAGGCGCAGGTTATGCAAATAGGATATATCAAAGTTTTTGGCCGGGGATATAGACGAACCGATATACAGGTTATGCTCAATGCCGTCGGTTTTAAAGCGTTCGTAATAATGCGGGAACACTTCCTGTGCCTGGACCTGCGCCCTATCAAGCAACAGGGCCATTTTTTCGTTGATCATGGCTACCGTAGTTTCATACTTACGGCGGTTCTGATGGAAATCGCCCTCCTTACCGGCCTGTGCAAAGTATTTTTCTATAGCGGCTTTGGTTTTTGCAGGTAAACCATCCAACTCTTTTAGCAACGGGTGAATATTCAGTTCTAAATAGTTTTGTATCTGCTGCTCGGTATCAGCCCTTAACGAGCTTTGCACATCCATCACATACTCCTGCAGGTTGCGTACATGCTGCTCGGCATCGCTGTCCTTATTATTGAGGTGTAATTGCTCAATAATGGGGATCAGTGCGGTTAGCTGCTGTTGCAGATCGAGTTGTACACTCTTGTTACGCGTTTCTGACGACCCCTTGATGTCTATCTGCCCATAAAGCGGGTACACATCATGAAAGGTTATCTCTTTTAAAACATAATCTTGCTTTAAGCCGCGATACTTGATAAACTTTTGCGCTTCCTTTCTAAACTTCCAGTAAACACTTGGGTGTATAGTGGTGTATTCGTTTTGAATGATGGCCTGTATCTGGTTTTGCATGTAGCTGTATTGCCGGTCAATGGTATCGGTAATATAGGGTAATACATTCTCTAATTGATTGGCGTTAATGCTGTTCAGTTCGCCCACTTTGGTTGATACAAGTTCTATAATACCCAACAAATGCCCGTTCTTTACAACAGGTGCCAGTATCAGGCTTTGTACACCCTGGTCTAAAAAACGTTGCGCCATTAAGTTGCCAGGGTCGTTTTGCAAAAATTTGGCAACATCAGATACAGCGAAGTATGTTTTCTCTTCAACTACCTTCCCTAACGATCGCCCGCAGAAATTGTCAAGGCATTCATCTTCCATATGGCCGGGCAGCAGGTAGCTCTTTAAGTCGAGGTTAAAGGTGGCTATTGAAAAGGTATTCTCTATATCGTTAAAAGCCGTAAAACCTATATCCAGGTCAGGCAGTTTATATATCGAACGGAAAACATCTAAAATTTTATCCTTTAAATTATTGCCATAGCTTGCACCCAGTAAAGTACCTTTTAAGGCCGATACCGCGTTTTCAACCGTAGCATCAAACATGGTTAAAATGGCAAAGCCCTTTAGTATCCAGCTATCTTTGGGGAAGTATTTCTTCCACAGGTTAAGGTCGTCATAATTATCGCGAAGCAGTTCTATATCTTCGGCGGTAAGTACTGGCGCGGCCGGGGTTGGCATCAGGTCCATAAAATCCGCATTATATAAAATGCGATAATGCTTCATCACACCTTTGGCATCGGGGATATCATAAAACCATGGCCTCGAGAAATTAAAATCGGTACCATAAAATTCGTTCATGATAATGCAGCAGGTGCTTACATATATCTGGTGCTCGGTAAAATCCCTGATATAGATATCAAATGCCGACCCTGCCGCTGCTATAATATTTTGCAGGCGCTTTGTAGGGTTAAACAACACATCCTGAAAAGGCACCGAAATGGCTTTGATCTCGTTAAGTGTAAGCACCGCGGGGAAGATATCCGCCGTTAAACGTTTAATAATATCAGTATGTTGTATCAGTATTTCGGTATCGGTAATACCTTCTCTTAATTCGGGGTAAGGCTCAATCTCATCCAGTATTTCCTGGGCCATGGCAGATCGCATTCCGTTTTTTAAAGCGGCTTGCTCTTCTAAACGCTGTATCAACACATGGAATGAGATGCGTATCTGGAACGGACTATCTGCAAATGGTTTAAGATTCATGAGCTATTAAACAGCGTTTTAAATTTCAACGCAACCAAATTCAGTACAAATTTAACTAATATATTAACCGGTTGGTATGTTTATATATTGTTTATGACTTTTGCCCTAAATAAGTCAGTTAAGTTTACTTTTAAATGGCGGTTAACGCTTTAACGGCTGCAGCAATAAGGCAGTACCGGTGCCCAGGGTTATACCGGCTGCCACATCACTTGGGTAATGCACGCCCAGGTACATGCGCGAATAGCTTGTTGCCCCAGCCCATAAAAACGCCGGCGCTATCACATACCATTTTGGGTACGCGCTTGACAGTGCCGTTGCTGTTGAAAAAGTGGTAGAAGAATGCCCCGACGGGAACGATGTACTCCCCGCTCTGTAAACCGGTATAATCCTTAAATTTTGCACAAACGGGCGCGGGCGTTTAACCAGGTGTTTTACTAATAAGGTAAGGCCATATGTTATAGCCGTGCTGCTGGCTACATAAAGCGAATTTTCGCGCATCTGCCTGTCGTTACGGATAATACCGCCTACCAGCAGGGCCGCCGGCACGCCTATATCGCCATACATATAATTACGGGATAAAAACAACGCTACCTCTGTTTGGGCAGGGGTACGGTTTTCTGCCAGGTTGATCATCACTCTGTCATCAAACTGTTGAATTTGGGATTGGGCTTTCACCACCCCAACAGGCCTAATAAACTGTATAACAGCAAAAAACAACAGGAAGTATTTATTGCAGATGAACTTCATACGGTGCGGCTAAATATTAATTTTTATATTTATACCAAAGTAACTCAAATTTACGATTGCAAAGATCAAACACGGTAAAAAATATGTGTTGGGCTTTACATCTGCTTATCTAAACATACATCATGAACTACCCCGAATTACTTCGCCAGATTAGGGAATACGCATTAGCATACTACAAAACACATGCTGATGAAAAATTGATATACCATGATAAAGGGCATACCGAAGATATGGTTAGCGCAGCTATGGAAATTGGCAACCATTACCAGCTAAACGACCGCGACTTTTTTATCATTCAGGCCGCCGCGTGGTTCCATGACCTTGGCTATATGGTTGATATTGAACACCACGAAGCCCAAAGCGCTGTGCTGGCCGAAAACTTTTTGCAAAAGCACAATACCAATGAGGAAGATATTGATGCCATAAAAGCCTGCATACTGGCTACACAAATGCCGCAGAAGCCGGTTACCCTGTTGGATAAGATAGTTTGCGATGCCGACCTTTTTCACCTGGGGACTGATGACTTTTTTAAGAAAGACAAGCTGCTTTTAAAAGAAATAAACGCATTGTACCATAAAGACCTGGGCAAACTGGAATGGCGCCGCAAAAGCATCCGGTTTTTAGAGGATCACCATTACCATACCGATTATTGCCAGCTACTTTTAAACAGTGGCAAAGAAGCCAATATCCAAACCTTAAAAAACAAAGTAGCTGCAGCCGAAAAAAAGGCGGAAAATAAAGCGGACGAAAAACATACCGAAACCATGCAATCAGCAGCAATAACCACCGTTAACGACGATTCTGAAAAACCGGAAAAAGATGGTAAAAAGAAAAAGGCCGACCGCCCGGATAAGGGTATCGAAACCATGTTCAGGATCAGTAGCAGCAACCACCAGCGTTTAAGCGACATGGCCGATAACAAAGCCCATATCATGATAACGGTTAACTCCATTATCCTGTCGGCGGTGATCAGTTTGCTGCTGCGTAAACTAACCGATTACGAATACCTAACCATCCCAACTTTCATCCTGTTATCTATCAGCCTGCTGGCCATGACGTTTTCTATACTGGCTACCCGCCCGTCTATCCCGACAGGCATCTTTAAACGGGCAGATGTGGATGAACGCCGGGTTAACCTCCTGTTTTTTGGTAATTTTTACAAAATGCCGCTGGAGGATTACACCTACGGCATGGTAAAAATGATGGAGGATAAGGAATTCCTGTACGGTAGTTTAATAAAGGATGTATACGCGCAGGGTGTTGTTTTGGGTAAAAAGTATCGCCTGCTTCGCATTGCCTATAACATATTCATGTTCGGGCTTATTGCGGCCGTGCTGGCATTTATTATAGCTTCGGCATTATACAGTAAAGGCCATAAATAAAATATGCTGAACGCCAAATACTTTAACCGGGATATTAGCTGGCTGAGCTTTAACGGCCGCGTGCTGGAAGAAGCCGCCTCGGCAGCCGTGCCTTTAATAGAACGCATCCGTTTCTTGTCTATCTACTCCTCCAACCTTGATGAATTTTACCGGGTACGCATCCCGGTGCTCAAAGCCTTAAAAAACATCGGCAAAAAAAGCGATGAAATTGATGCCGACGAGCAGGAGAACATTTTGCAGCAGGCTACCACTACGGTGTTAAAACAACAAAACCGCTTTGGCGGGATCCTGACCAAAGAACTTATCCCTGAATTAAAAGCCAACAAAATAACGCTGCTATATAACAATGAGCTGCCCGCCGCCTTAGAGCAGGAACTTGCCGGTTATTTCCTGGCAGAAGTGCTGGCTTTTTTACAACCGGTTGTTTTGAACGCGGATACCACTTTCTTCCCCGAGAACAATAAGCTTTACTTTATTATACAGTTGCGCCATGGGGATGAAGAGCAACTAATGTTGTTGAACATCCCATCGGACGAGTTGCCACGCTTTTTCAGTACCAAATTGGATGGCGAGCAGTTTATTTGCTTCCTGGATGATATCATCCGCTTTAACCTGGGCAAGCTTTTTAAAACATCGGCCATTGAGGGCTGCTACAGCATCAAAATTACCCGCGATGCCGAACTGGACCTGAAGGATGAATACCCAGGCGAACTTTCTGAGCAGATAGAAAAACAACTGCAAAAACGCGATAACGGCCTTGCCACGCGCTTTTTGCACCAGGCAGATATGCCCCTGCGTTTACTGCAACTGGTTATACAGCACCTTGGCCTGCAAAACGCAGGCACCGTGGAGGGCGGCAGGTACCATAATTTAAAGGACCTTTACAGCTTGCCGGTAAATACCCCTGCCCTGTTGTATGATAAATGGCCCGCTATAAACGTACCCGTACCCAACGATGAGCCTTTAGCCGCCACCATGGCCAAAGGCGACCTGCTGGTGAATACGCCCTATCAATCATACCATACCATACTGCGTTTTTTTAACGAGGCGGCCAATAACCCCGATGTTGAAGAAATAAACGTTACCCTTTACCGCGTAGCCAGCGATTCGAAAATTGTGAACGCTTTAATAAGCGCTGCCAGAAACGGCAAAAAAGTAAAGGTGGTAGTTGAACTGAAAGCCCGTTTTGACGAGGCTAACAACCTAAAGTGGGCAAAAAAGATGAAGAACGCCGGCGTGCAGATCATCTATAGTGTAACTGCTTTAAAAGTGCATGCCAAAGTAGCGCTGGTAAAAACCCGTAACGGCGACCGTATCAGTTACTCGGGTTTGCTGGCCACGGGCAATTTTAACGAGGGAACCGCCAGGTTTTACACCGACCATATCCTGCTGACCACCAACCCCGGTATTTTGCGCGAGGTAGAACTGCTGTTTATCTTTTTAGCCAAACGCCAAAAACCATCGCCCGAAACACAGATAGATTTTAAACACCTGCTGGTTGCCGGGTTTAACCTCCAAACAGGCTTTTTAAGCCTTATAGACCGCGAAATAGCATTTGCCAAACAGGGCCTGCCCGCTTCCATCATTATAAAAATGAATAACCTGGAAGAAAAGGTGATGATCAATAAACTTTATGAGGCATCGCAGGCGGGTGTAAACATACAGCTCATCATCCGGGGGATTTGCTGCCTGGTACCGGGTGTAACGGGCCTTAGCGCAAACATTAGCATTAAACGGATTGTTGACAGATACCTGGAGCATGGCCGCGTGTTCATCTTTAACAACAATGGCAACCCCGAAGTATTTATGGGATCGGCCGATTGGATGAACCGAAACATCTACCATCGCATAGAGGTTTGTTTCCCCGTGTATGACGCCGCCATTAAACAGCAAATTACCGCACTGATTAATTTACAACTAAGTGATAACGTGCAAGCCGTAGAGATAGACCAGCACCTTAACCAAACCAGGCCAGCTGTTACGGGCGAAGCCGTGCAATCGCAAAAGGCCATTTACCAATATTTAAACCTCGACAGAATAATATGAAAGCCATCAAAACAGCCATCATCTTCTCCCTATTATGTATAGGCATTGTGGGTACATCATGCAGCCAGGGTAATAAAAAAAATGTCGACGGTAAAAAAGCATCGCACAGCAAAAAAGCTGCTGTTAGCAGTGCAAGCCCGGCGGGTTACGATTTAAACAACCCGGTAAAATACGATATGCCTGCCGAGTTGCTGGAGATATCGGGCATTGCTTTTAATAACGGCGATGCAAGCACCATATACGCCGAGCAGGACGAGGAAGGCAAGATCTTTTACTTCAGCCCCGGCGATAGTAAAATTAAGCACGCTAAATTTGGCAAGGCCGGCGATTATGAAGATGTAGCCATACTGAACAACCAGGCGGTTATGCTGCGCAGCGATGGCAGCTTCTACAGCTTCCCCTTAACCGAGGTTAAAGCCGGGCAAATAAACAGCATAAAAGAATTTAAAAAGATATTACCCGCCGGTGAATATGAAGGCCTGCACGCCGATGGCGGCAAGCTTTACGCGCTTTGTAAACAATGCGCCGGTAAAGACCACAACAAAGAATGCAACGGCTATATATTTAATTTAGCTGCCGATGGCAACATCACCCAAAGCGGTACTTTTACTATTGATGTACAAAAAATAGCCGCGCTTATTGGCAAGGGCAAGCTCAGGTTCCACCCATCGGCATTGGCTAAAAACCCGTTAACAAAGCAGTGGTACGTATTATCATCAGTAAACAAACTGATTGTGGTGCTTGATGAGCAATGGAACGTACTGCAGGTATACCCTATCAGCGGTAAAACATTTTTACAGCCCGAGGGCATGGCTTTCGACAAGCACGGCAACCTGTACATCTCAAACGAAGGTGATAAAGTGACGAATGGGAACATTCTGTTATTTAAATATAAACGTTAATTGCAAACCTAACCCCGCTATCCGATGCTTAAAAAATTACTTATCACAACCATAACACTGCCGGTGGCAGTATTATGCGCATATGCCCAGGCACCTGCTCCAAAAGCCATATTCCGCGATAGTGTGGTAGTAAAAGTGCACCCCAGGTATGATAAGGTTGGCGGTGTACACCGTTGGTTTTTTGGTAATAATTACCGCAAGGAATGGGCAACGGCGGTAAAGCTGCCGGTTATCCGGATCTCTGAAATTTACGGTGGTTTAACGCCCGAAAAAGAAGGCGGCGGCATGCAGTCAAAATCATTACGCCTTAAAGATAAAAGTGGCAAGGAGTGGGTGATCCGCAGCGTAGAGAAAACCCCTGATAAACTTTTGCCCGAAGCCTTGCGCGAAACCTTCGCGGTTGATTGGCTTGACGATGCCCTGAGCGGGCAGCATCCTTTTTCGGCATTAATAGTGCCGCCTTTGGCCGATGCCGCAGGTGTGCCCCATGCCAACCCGGTTATTGGCGTAGTGGCCGATGATGAAAACCTTGGCGAATACCGTAAAGTGTTTGCCAACCTGGTTTGCCTGCTGGAAGAGCGCGAGCCTATAGGCAACTCTGACAACTCCATCAAGATGCTGGCTAACCTGGTAAAGGATAATGATAACACCTTTGATGGCGAAGGTTTTTTACGTGCCCGCCTGCTCGATTTTTTAATTGGCGACTGGGACCGCCACGAAGACCAATGGCGCTGGGCAGAAACCAAAACAAAAAAGGGTAAAGCCTATGTTGGCGTACCCCGCGACCGCGACCAGGTTTTTCACCTGGAAGAAGGCTTATTCCCTGATATTGCCGCCTTGCCGTATATAAACCCCGTACTGGGCGATTTTACATACAAACCAAACTACAAATACGGCATTTACAAAACCCGCTTTATTAACCCGTATGTTAACGCGCAAATGAGCCATGAGCAATGGATGCGCGTAACCAAAGAGTTTGTAGCGGCCGAAAACGACCAGGTTTTAGAAGCAAGCTTACGCTTACTGCCCGGCGATACCTACAAAATGGGACACGATGTTTTGTTGGCCAAATTAAAAGCCCGCCGCGATGCCCTGCCCGAGGCGATGGATAAATATTACCGTTTAATTTACCGGTACGCGGATATCCGCCTGAGCGACAAAAACGAACAGGTGGTTATAACCGGCCTGCCTGATAGCAGCCTGTTGGTACAGGTAAATAAGATCAATAAAGATGGCGAGGTAAAGGATACCATCCTATCGGTAGCTTATAGCCCAAAATACACGAAAGAGATAAGGCTTTACACCTCTGCGGGTGATGATAAGATCACCATTAATAACACTACATCGCCTGTAAATTTAAGGCTGATAGGCAGCGGCGGCAATAAGGTTTACACGGTAACACAATCGGCCAATAAAGTAAGGCTTTATGATACCAAGGATGTGAAATTTGAAGGTATGGCCAACAGGCTGAGCAAACACCTTAGCGCCGATACCAACAACACGCGTTTTGTACCCACCAACCCCTATAATATATGGATGCCGCTTGCCACCGCGGCCATCAATGCAGATGATGGCTTTTTGCTGGGCCTTGGGTTTAAATACACCAAAAACGATGGTTTCCGCAAGTTGCCGTACACTAGTTCGCAGCAGTTGATGCTTACCCATGCCTTTGGTACCGATGCCTTCCGTATTAAGTACAACGGCGAATGGATACAGGCTATTGGCAAGGCCGATTTTACCCTGCAGGTTTTTGCACAGGCGCCGGATAATACTGTAAACTTTTTTGGCCTGGGCAATAACACCGTTTTAAACAAACAGCAACCCAATTACCGCAGGTATTACCGTACCCGTTTTGATACCTACCAGGTAGACCCGGCACTGCGCTGGCATACCGGCAAGGGCAGCACCATCAGCGCTGGCCCATCATTCCAATACTACCGGTTAGACCCGACAGATAACGTAGGCAGGCTGATCAGCCACAGTTCGCTTATTGGCTCGTACGATAGCCTGACCGTTAATAAGGATAAAGCCCATTTGGGTTTTATAGTAAACTTTAACAGTAACAAACGCATTGGCGGTATATTGCCAACAGGTGGTTACTACATCAATATATCCCTGCAAGGTTATAAAGGCCTAAATAATTACTCGGAAGATTTTATGCAGATAAGGCCCGAATTTACCTTTTACCAAAAGCTAACCCATAACGGTTCTGTGGTACTGTCAGATCGGATTGGCGGTGGCGTAAGCGTGGGCAAACCCGCCTTTTACCAGTCGATGTTTTTGGGTGGCCAGGGCAACCTGCTTGGTTATTTGCAGTACCGTTTCGCGGGTAAAAACATGGTTTACAACAATCTGCAGGGGCGAGTTAAACTGTTCAATATTGCCAGTTACATCATCCCTGGGCAACTGGGCTTAAGCGGATTTTATGATACCGGCCGTGTTTGGGTAGATGGTGAAAAGTCTGACAAATGGCACCAGGGTGTTGGCGGCGGGTTGTATTTTTCGCCTGCAAGCTTAACTATTTTGCAGGTGCTGGCAGGCCATTCTGAAGAGGGATGGTACCCTTATGTATCGCTGAATTTCAGGATCTAACCCACTGACCGGGCCGGTTTTTACAAAACAAATGCCAACTTAGGTGTAGTTTTTACACTATTTAATTTTCCACCAGTTTTAGCTATAAATCTTTGTGGGAAAGCATGCTTTTGTCATACCAATATATTTCCGTCTGACTTTTGTCATAAAAAAGTTAAATAGTAAATTTAGTTGACTACTTTAGTCAACTTGGTTTACATTTGTACTGTTATTATCACAAACAAATGAAGACGCTATCACTACCACAGCAAAACATCAGTTCACTTTTTAAAAGAAACACTGACCATACCGCTGTTCCTCAAAACAATACCTCTACATCAACTGCAGGCGCGCAGCACAAGCATACTATATCTGCCGGCGAGTACATCATCAATGTTTTAGGCGAAGGTTTTAAGCAGAATCTTTTGGGTGCGGATATTAACATGGAGTTTTTAACGCTGAGCGTTCGCAGTTATGCAACATCAACCGTTAAGGTGCTTCGCAAGCTGGTGGCTAAATCTGCTGCAAAACAACAAAATACAACCTCTACCTCTATCTAATTCGCAAGCTTATAATGAAACGTTTACTCACTCCCATTTATAATAAAAGTATCTTGATGATACTTGTACTGCTTACGTCGGTTACGGCACTGCATGCGCAAACTATTGTGCGTGGCGTTGTTACCGATGCTAAAACAAAAGAGGCGATGCCTTATGTAACGGTATCATTTGTAGGTACAACACAAGGCATCAGCACAAACGGACAGGGCCGTTACACCCTATCAACCAATGACAATACGGTTACCCAGATCAAAGCATCGTTTGTTGGTTACCGTAGCGCCGTACGTAACGTTACCCAGGGCCAGGACCAAACCATTAACATAGTATTGGCAGAAAACAGCCAATCGTTAAACGAAGTGGTTGTGCGTTCGGCCAAAAGGAAAAAATATACCAATAAAAACAACCCTGCTGTCGAGCTGATCCGCCAGGTAATTGCCCATAAGGCCCAAAACCAGGTAGAGAACTATAACTATGCCGAGTACAAACAGTATGAGCGTATGAATTTCTCGTTAAGTAACCTGAGCGATAAATTCCGCAGTAAAAAAATCTTTAAAAATTACCAGTTCCTGTTCCGCGAGCAGGATTCTACTGCTATAGGTGGTAAAACCTTATTGCCAATGTACCAGGAAGAAAAAATGTCTGATAATTACTTCCGTAAAGACCCATACGCAAAAAAACAGATCATCACCGCCAACAAACAGGTTAAATACGACGAGAACTTTGTAGATAACCAGGGCCTTACCGCTTACTTTAACCGCATGTACCAGGATATTAATATCTATGATAACAATGTGTCGTTATTAAGCAACCAGTTGTTAAGCCCTATTGCCAATGGCTCGCCAGAGTTTTATAAATTCTTTATTACCGATACGCTTAAAGATGTACAGCCAAACCTTATTGAGCTGAGCTTTACCCCACGCAATACCAACAACTTATTATTTGAGGGACGCATCTACATCACTATGGATGGCAATTATGCCGTACAAAACGCACATTTAACCGTAAACAAAAACATCAACCTTAATTTTGTAAGGCAGATGCAGGCCGACCTGGAGTTCGAAAAAAACCACGACGGCCGTTACCACCTGAGCCAAAGCGACCTGAAGATTGAATTTGGCATCAACAAAAATAAAGGCGGCGGTATATACGGCGAACGTTTGGTTAGCATCAGCAACTTTGTAATAAACAACGCCCGCACCAGCGATACTTATAAAGGCCCGGCACAGGTTGTAGCCCTGAACGCCGAAGATAAAGACGACACCTACTGGCAAATGACCCGCCCCGATACACTGGACGCGGCATCGGCAAGCATCTATAAAAATATTGACAGCCTGCAAACCATCCCATCGTTCAAAAAAACAATGGATATTGCTACCCTGGTGCTGGCCGGTTACAAAAACTTTGGCGCGTTTGAATTAGGCCCCGCCAACACATTTTACAGCTTTAACCCGGTAGAAGGTTTCCGTGTACGTTTAGGCGGCCGTACCACTCCTACCCTTAGCAAACGCTATTATTTTGAAACCTACGGCGCTTACGGTACCCGCGATGAAAAATTCAAATACTTTTTAAGCAGCACCTACTCACTTAATAATAAATCTATCTACTCGTTCCCGCAAAACTATATCAGGGCAAGTTTCCAGCACGATACCAAGATACCGGGCCAGGAGCTGCAGTTTGTGCAGGAGAGCAACTTCCTGTTATCATTTAAACGTGGTGCAAACGATATTTGGTTGTACAATGATATCTTCAGGTTAGATTATGTGCACGAGTTTACCAACCACCTGTCGTACTCGTTAGGTTTCAAAAAGTGGAACCAAACACCTGCCGGTGCATTGCTTTACCAAAACCTTTTGCCAAACGGCAGTTTAAATAATGTTAACCTGATCCAAACGTCTGAGCTATCGGCACAGATCCGCTGGGCACCACATGAGAAATTTTACCAGGGTAAGCTTTACCGCACACCAATACCTGATAAGTACCCTATTTTTACCCTAAGCTATACACAGGGTGTTAAGGGCCTTTTAGGTGGCGAATACAATTACCAGAACGTTGTGGGTAACATTAATAAACGCTTTTACCTGTCGCAGTTTGGTTTTACCGATGTAACTGCCGAAGGCGGTTACCTGTTTGGCCAGGTGCCTTTCCCTTTACTGGATATACACCACGCCAACCAAACGTATGCTTTCCAGCTGCAATCATACAACTTAATGAACTTCCAGGAGTTTGTGAGCGACCATTATGCCAGCATAGCTGTAGACCATAACTTTAACGGCTTTATTTTTAACCGCATACCGTTGCTTAAGAAACTGAAGCTGCGTGAGATCATCGACGTAAAAAGCCTTTGGGGTGGTGTACGTAAAGAGAACGACCCTGCCAACGATCCATCACTGTTGCGCTTCCCGGGCAGTGTGGGTGCAAACGGTGCAGGCACTTACGCCTTAGGTTCGACCCCGTATGTAGAGGGTAGCGTAGGTGTAGGTAACATATTTAAACTGTTACGGATAGATTATGTAAGGCGTTTTACTTACCTGGACCACCCGGGTGCGCCACGCAGCGGTATCAGGTTCTTTGTGAAATTTGATTTTTAAGTTATATTCGTAAACCAGGTTGACTTTTACTTGTTAAGTTTAGTATCATGAACAGTTGTGAATTAACAGAAGAAACACAAAAGGTTGCCCCAAAGCTGGTATACCTGCTTAAACGCCTTTTGGACGAATGGATGGGTAAAAAACTTTGCCGCATAGATCAGCCCGGGTTTAACAGCGCGCACCTGCCCTTGTTTATGAGTATTGGCAAAACCGGCATATCAAATAATGAGCTTGCCGCCAAAATGAATGTTACCAAACAGGGCGCCAGCAAAATTGTAAAAGAACTGGAAGCCATTAATATGGTAACCAGTGTAAAAAGCCCTGATGATGCCCGCGTGGTGATGCTGCACTTTACCCCCGAGGGCGAGGCCTTTTACCACAACCTTAAAAACCAGGTTATGGAGCTCGAAACCCAGTATAAAAAGGTTGTGGGCACCAAAAATTACGAAACTGCAATTGAAGTAATGCTGAAACTTGTACAGTTTCATGAAGAAAACAACTGCATCGAGTAAAATTGATAAAATAATTAATGATTTATTGAGTAAATGACAATAGGATGAAACGGTTAGTTCAAATCCTTTATACATTTGCTTAACACTGTTAAATAATCTAATAGTAGTAAATAAAATGGCCAGCAAGGATAGGATATTACGATTGAAAGAAGAAACCAGGGTAAACATCCTGGAGGCTGCTTTACAAATTGTTAAGGAAGAAGGATGGCAGGCTTTAAGTATGCGTAAAATTGCGGATGTTATTGAATACACCGCCCCTATTATTTACGAATACTTTGCCAGCAAAGAGGCTATATTATTAGAACTAAACCGCCAGGGCTATTTAAAGTTGTCAAAACAACTGCAGGAAGCTAAGGATAAGCACACCTCACCGGCCGATCAGCTGGAAGAAATGTGGCTTTCCTACTGGAACTTCGCTTTTGCAAACAAAGAGCTTTACCAGGGCATGTTTGGTATTACAACCAGCTGTGCCTGCAAAATGGTAAATGAATTACCCGAAGCAGGATTACCCTGGGATATCATCACTGGCTCAATTGGCGAACTGATGAACATACAGGATATGGAATCGGATATTATTTGTACCAAGTACTATACTTTTTGGTCGGTGGTACACGGGTTGGTATCCATCAATCTGTTAGACCGCGGCGATTCTGATAAAATAAACAGGCAAGTATTAAGGGATGCTATTACCGGCATTATCAGGTCAATAACCCCTTAATTTTCAAAGATGTTTAAACCTTGTTAATTATTTAACAGCGTTGAAACTCAATTACTAATTCTTAAAACTCACAGCTTATGGAAACTATCATCACTCCTTTAACCAATCACTTAACAGTGTTAAATAATCTACCAATGTTAATAACTTTTTATTGTTGCCGTTAGCTACGGTGATATCAGCAATAAAAACTGAACATATACATATCGAATAAACACTTACAATAATGTACAATACAACGAAAACAAACGACACCATATATATAAACAGCTTACGGGCTGCATTAACTCCCATTAACTCACCCTCAAAATTGATCATCATGAAAATCATCTTAGCAGCGATCATCGCCATATCATTATTCAGTTGCTCGCCCAAGCCACAAACGGCGCAGGCACCGCCCCCACCGGCAGTACCAGTGGCAGCAGTAACCTCAGGTAACCAAACTACTTACCAGGAATACCCTGCATCTGTAGAAGGTACCGTAAACGTTGAAGTACGCCCGCAGGTTAGCGGTAGCTTAGATAAAGTATTTGTAGACGAAGGCGCTTTTGTAACCGCCGGTTCACCAATATTTAAAATAAACGAGCAACCTTACCGCGCAGCATTAAACAATGCATTAGCAAGTTTACACGCAGCCGAAGCCGCACAAGGCAACGCACAAATAGAAGTTGACAAATTAACCCCGCTTGTTGCCAACAAAGTAGTATCAGACTACCAGTTAAAAACAGCGAAAGCCACCTACCAGGTTGCAAAAGCCAATATCGAATCGGCTAAGGCAAATGTGGCTACTGCGCAAATCAACTTAGGTTATACTTTAATAAAAGCACCGGTTAGCGGTTACATTGGTCGCCTGTTGAAAAAACAAGGCAGCCTGGTTTCTCCGCAGGATGTTGAAGCATTAACCCAGTTATCTGACGTGCACGATGTACACGTTTACTTTGCCCTTGGCGAAAAGGATTTTGTAAACTTTAAAGAACAATATCCGGGCGAAACCATCAAAGACAAGCTTAAACGCCTGCCATCAGTATCATTGCTTTTAGCCGACGGTACCGAATATGCCAAACAAGGTAAAATTGATGTGATAGACGGCCAGTTTGATAAAAACACAGGCGCTATCACCGTAAGGGCAACATTTTCAAACCCTAACGGCCTGCTACGTTCTGGCAACACCGGTAAAGTACGCTTAAGCCTGCAACATGATAACGCCTTGATTGTACCGCAATCGGCCACTGTTGAAATGCAGGATAAGGTATTTGTATACGCCCTTGCCGATAGCAACAAGGTTAAAAAACTGCCAATCACTATCATTGGTACAAGTGGTGATAACTACCTGGTTAAAGATGGCGTAAAAGCCGGCGACCAGATTGTGCTAAGCGGTATGGATAAGTTGCAGGAAGGTACCGTTATAGCCCCGCAAAAAGGGGTTGATAAAACCGCTGCCGTAGCAAAAAACTAATAACCTCACTCACCCCTCTTCTTTTAGGAGAGGGGGTAATGAAATCACGCTCTACCCCGTCGTAAAATATCGGGGCCGGGATAACTCACATCAAAAAATAAAACGTCATGTTTAAAAAATTCATAGAAAGGCCGGTACTCTCAACCGTTATCTCCATCTTATTGGTGATAGTGGGTATACTTGGCTTAACAAAACTGCCCTTAGAGCGTTTTCCAAATATTGCCCCTCCGGCAGTATTGGTATCTGCTGTATATCCGGGCGCCAATGCCGAAACTATCTTACGTTCGGTAACACCTTCCCTGGAAGAAGCAATTAACGGTGTAGAGAACATGACCTACATGACCTCTACCGCAAGTAACGACGGTACATTAGGTATCACCGTTTACTTTAAACAAGGCACCGACCCTGACCAGGCTGCTGTGAACGTTCAAAACCGTGTATCACAGGCATCGAGCCAGTTACCTGCCGAAGTTTTACAATATGGTATAACAACCACCAAACAGCAAAACAGCTTTATTGGTGCTATGGCTATCTACACAGACGATCCTAAAAAATACGATCAAACCTTTGTAGCCAACTATGCACAGATCAATATTGTGCCCGAAATTAAACGTATCCCGGGTGTAGGCTCGGCCAGTATATTTGGCGGGGTTAAAGATTACTCTATGCGTGTTTGGTTAAACCCATCACAAATGGCTGCTTACAAAATTACCCCTGCCGAGGTAATGGCTGCCATACAGGATAAAAACATTGAAGCAGCTCCGGGCCGTTTCGGCGAACGCAGCGACCAGTCGTTTGAATACGTAATTAAATATAAAGGTAAGCTTACCAAGCCCGAAGAATATCAGAATATTGCTATCCGTGCTAACGCCGATGGCTCTGTACTGCATTTAAAAGATGTAGCACGTGTTGAATTGGGTGCTTATTCTTACAATAGCTATAGCAACCTAAACGGTAAAGACGGTGTTATTATCGGTATCATCCAACTATCAGGATCAAATGCTAACGAGATCCAGATAGCTATTGATAAGCTGATGGTAAAAGCATCAAAAGATTTCCCTGTAGGCATTAAATACAACCAGTTCTATCGTACCAAAACAGACCTGGACGAATCAATAACCCAGGTTGAGCATACGCTGATAGAAGCATTTGTGCTGGTGTTTATTGTAGTGTTTATATTCCTTCAGGATTTCAGGTCAACCCTTATCCCGGCCATAGCGGTACCGGTGGCCATTATCGGCACGTTCTTCTTCATGAGCTTACTTGGTTTCTCTATCAACTTATTAACCCTGTTTGCACTGGTGCTCGCCATCGGTATTGTGGTGGATGATGCGATAGTAGTGGTAGAGGCGGTGCATGCCAAAATGGAGCACGACCCAAGCCTTACCCCTAAAAAGGCAACAACCGAAGCCATGCATGAAATAACCGGTGCTATTATATCTATTACACTGGTTATGGCTGCCGTGTTCTTACCCGTAAGTTTCATGACGGGTTCAACAGGTATATTTTATAAGCAGTTTGCACTGACCATGGCTATAGCCATCATCATATCGGCTGTTAACGCCTTAACGTTAAGCCCGGCACTGGCTGCGTTGTTCTTAAAGAACAAACATTCGGCTGATGGGCACGATGCGCCTAAAAAAGGCTTTGTAGATAAGTTTTATGCAGGCTTTAACGGCAGCTTTAACTTTATCACTAACAGGTATGTTGGCGGCTTAAAATTGCTTATCAGAAACAAATGGATAAGTATGGCCGGCCTGGCGTTAGTTGTTGTTGTTACCGTATTTATGGTAAATAAAACCAAAACCGGCTTTATCCCTACCGAAGATCAGGGCTTTGTGGCCATAGCGGTTTCAACCCCATCCGGAACTTCGTTAAGCGGTACTAACAAGATCTTTAAACAAGCCGAAGAGCAGCTGAACACCTTACCGTCAGCAAGGTTCGTTACCGCATTATCCGGTTTCAACTTCTTAACACAGTCAAGCAGTCCATCAGCTGGTGTTATCTTCCTGTTGTTAAAGCCTACTGACGAACGCGGCAAGGTTAAAAACATTGATGAGATCCAGAACATTGTAAGGGGCAAATTAGGTGCCGTACCGGGTGGTACATTCTTCGTGTTCAGCTTCCCAACCGTTCCGGGATTTAGCAACGTGGAAGCGCTGGATGTGATGCTGCAGGACAGGACTAATGGTAAACTGGATAAGTTTAGCGGCATTGCCAATAACTTTATTGCCAAGTTGATGCAGAAACCGGCAGTTGCTTATGCCTTTACATCATACAAAGCCGATTACCCTCAACTGCAATTAGAAATTGACGACGAGAAGGCCAACCAGCTTGGTGTAAATGTTAAGGACATCTTATCTACCATGCAGGCTTATTTTGGTACCGCACAGGCTTCGGACTTTAACCGCTTTGGTAAATATTACCGTGTGGTTGTACAGGCCGATATTGCCGACCGTACCGATCCAAAAACTATTGACCGCGTATTTGTAAAAAACAAAGCAGGCGAAACCGTACCTATCAACACCCTGGTTAAACTAACCCGTGTGTATGGCTCTGAAACTGCCTCACGTTATAACCTATTCAACTCTATCGAGGTGAATGCTATCCCTAAACCGGGTTACAGCTCGGGTGATGCTATCAAGGCTATACAGGAAACTGCCAAAGAAGAGCTGCCGCAAGGTTTTGCTTATGAATTCTCTGGCCAAACCCGTGAGGAGATCTCATCGGGCGGGCAGTCTACCGTGGTATTCCTGCTATGTTTGGTGTTTGTGTACTTCCTGTTATCGGCACAGTACGAAAGCTACATCCTGCCATTGGCGGTTATCCTTTCTATCCCTACAGGTATATTCGGTGTATTTGCTGTACTTGGCATAACCGGTATAGAAAACAACATCTACGTACAGGTAGCGCTGATCATGCTTATCGGTTTGCTGGCTAAAAACGCCATCCTTATCGTAGAGTTCGCGGTACAGAAACGCAAGGCTGGCTTAACCCTGGTTGATGCAGCCATTGAGGCAGCAAGGCTAAGGATACGCCCAATTGTGATGACATCGCTGGCCTTTGTATTTGGTCTGTTCCCGATGAGTATTGCTACCGGCCCTTCTGCACAGGGTAACCACTCTATTAGTATTGGTGCCGCCGGCGGGATGGTGTCTGGCGTAATATTGGGGCTATTGATCATCCCGGTACTGTTTGTGATCTTCCAGCATCTGCAGGAAAAAGTTACAGGCGTACCGCTTTCAAGGCACCTTGATAAAAATTACAACCCGGATGCTAAAGCTGTTGAAGCAATAGAAGCACACTAAGCATATTTAACTCACCCCATCGTTGCTTCGCTCGATTGGGTGGGTTAATCACCACTTAGGTAAACAACATATAACAAAGAGACAACAAAATGAAAAAGTATATAAACACATTCGCCTTTATGCTGCTACTGGCACTAAGCGCATGTAAGGTTTCAAAAGATATTGAAACGCCTAAACCAGCGTTGCCTGTAGCCTTTAGGGATGCAGCGCAAACCGCCGATACCACCAGTATTGCCGATATACAATGGAAAAACTTTTTTACCGAGCCTACCCTGCAAAAACTGATTGACAGCGCCATAGCCAACAATTACGACATGCTGATAGCGGTAAAAAACATTGAAGCATCGGAGCTGCTATTTAAACAGGTTAAGTGGAACTATACCCCACAGGTAAACCTTAACGTAACGGCTAACACCAGTCGCCCGTCAGACAATAGCCTGAACGGCTTAAGCCTGAGCACCTTTGGTGTAGGTACCAAGCATATAGAAGATTACTCAGCAAACCTTGGCCTTTCATGGGAGGCCGATATCTGGGGTAAGATCCGTAACCAAAGCAAAACTGCTTTGGCCCAGTACCTGCAAACTACCGAGGCTAAAAAGGCTATTCAAACCAACATCGTAGCCGGTGTATCACAAGGTTACTATAACCTGCTGATGCTTGACGAGCAGTTAACCATTGCCCAAAAGAACGTAAAACTGAACGATAGCACCCTGCGTATTATCCGTTTACAATACGATGCCGGGCAGGTAACATCTTTAGCCGTGCAGCAGGCCGAGGCACAACGCCTGGCAGCAGCACAGTTAGTACCACAGTTTGAGCAGAACATCACCATACAGGAAAACGCACTGCGTATCCTTACCGGTGCACTGCCAGACAGGATTGAACGCAGCAACACCTTAAGCAACCTGCAAATTGCAGATAACCTGCCATCGGGCTTACCATCAGCTATAGTGAGCCGCAGGCCGGATGTAAAAACTGCCGAACTGGCCCTTAACATAGCCAATGCACAAGTAGGTATTGCTAAGGCAAACATGTACCCATCATTAACCATTTCGGCTACAGGTGGTGTAAACTCTTTTAGGGCAAGCAACTGGTTCAATATCCCTGCCTCATTATTTGGTACTGTGGCAGGTGGTATCACCCAACCGTTATTTAACAAAAAAAGGTTAAAAACACAATACGAGGTTGCCAAGGTTGATCGTGAAAAAACAGTGCTGCAGTTCCGCCAATCGGTACTGAACGCAGTTGGCGAGGTATCTGATGCCTTAGTTACTATTGAAAAGCTGAAAGAACAGCAGGCTGTTGCAGCTAACAGGGTTACCACCTTACAACAGGCTACCGGCAATGCCAACCTGTTGTTCAGGAACGGTATGGCTACTTACCTTGAGGTAATTACCGCGCAGGGTAACGTACTGCAAAGCGAACTGGAACTGGCCACTATAAAACGCGCGCAGCTAAGCGCCGTATCTAACCTGTACCGCTCATTAGGCGGCGGTTGGAGATAAGAAAAAGGATGAGTGATGAGTGATAGCCGTTCCTCCGATTTATCGGAGGGCGGCTTTTTTTATGATGTAAAATCGCCCGTAGCTATTACTGCTATAACCAGGAAAACCAGCGTAATCGCCAAGCCTATCAGGCTAATTAACACCACCCTGCCCCAACCAAAAAAGCCTTCGCCCGTTGTGGCGTGGGCAGTAATCTGAGCCCCTTGAAAATGTTGGGTCAAATAAAAAGCTATCCAGCAATAAGCTATGGGGATAATATAATTAGGAACGTGGGCCGTTTCGGGTATTAAAAAAACACCACCAAATATCACTATTGTTGCAGCAATAGCATAGATCCATGCCGCTTTTGCTTTTCCGTATTCGCCAAAAACCTTATAATTCTCGGCCATAAAATAACCTGCAATTATCGGCCCGCCTATAAATGTGCCCAGCCTAACATGGTTGGCATTGTACACGGGTGCAACTAAAGTTACCTGTTGAATTGGGTGCTCGTCCTGAAATTCCATTTAGTATGATTGATTTAAGTGGTATAAATTTATACCATAATTTGTAAATCTACTCAAAAATCCTGTTCCATTCGGAACAAAATGGAACAAAGCTTAAAATCACAAAACACTATAAGTCAATAATTTAACTTAAATTTGTTATATATATGTTTTTGCTTGTCAGCATCCTAAAAAGGCCGAACCAGGGGCAAAAAAGGGCGAACCAGGGGCGAAAAAGGGCGAAAAAAAGTCATTTTCTTGTGCGTTTTTCCCGTCAATTCCTTGTTCCATTTTACAAAAAGTGGAACAAAAACACTAAAATAATAAACACTTGAAAATAAAGCCTTTAACCTAAAAACGTAAAGTAAAACTTTAAATAGAAGGTCGGAAATAAAAATACCAAACACTGTCTATCAATATGTTCCACTTGTTCCATTTCACAATGGAACAGAACAAGAGGTGCAACTACTGCTTAGCCGGTTATTATTGTTACGCTTTATCAGCCGTTAGTAAGCTTTTTACCACGGATGACCATTTTCATGCGGCGGCGTTTTAATGAGATCTTTACATGCAGGTTCTCGTTTTTATGGATATTGCTTTGATAAGCTTTAATGATATCCTTGTATGTAAGCACCCCTATCACCTTCCCATCAGTCGAGGTTGATAATATCGGCAGTACTTCGGCATTGGTTTTAGACATACTTTGTACAGCCTGGTGCAGCGTATCGGTGCTTTTAATAACAGGCCTGGTTTCGTGCGTGGCAATATCGCCAAGGCTGGCGTTTTCGTCGGTATTGGCATTGTACAGGTCGGTTATTTTTAATGTGCCGCCGTAATTGTTGGCCTTATCAACTAAAATAAAATAATTATCGGTTACCTTATTTTTACCTAACCAGTCTTTTACCTCCTTAATGGTATTATCAGTGTCCAGCACAATAGCATCATCGTTTATTACATCAGATACGTACATTTTTTGCAGGATATCCGGCTCAAACGAATCGGGCGTTGAAATGCCCCTGCGGGCTATCTTTTCGGTCATGATAGTATTTTCCATCAAAAAGAACGATACAATATAGGCCGCGGTACAAGCGCCCAGTAATGGCAGTAATGCATGCGATTGCAGGGTGGCTTCCAAAGCGAATACTATACTGGTGATAAAAGCCCTTGATGCACCCGCAAACATAGCTGACATGCCAATTAATGCCGCCATAGGCAGGGTGATACCCGCATCAGGGAAATATTTGATAATAACAGCTCCTATGATTGCCCCGCAGGCGCCGCCAATAGTTAATAAAGGTGCCAGCGTACCACCCGAAGTACCGCTGCCCAAGGCTATAGCCCACGACAGGAATTTGAACAAGCACAGTGTAAGAACCAATTGCAGCGGCCAGCTACCCGATAAAATACCTGTGATATTATCATACCCTACCCCCAGTGAGTGCGGTGCAAAGTATCCTAAGGCACCAACCGCCACGCCACCTATGGCCGGCCACCACATCCAGTGGATAGGTAGCTTTTCAAAGGCATCCTCAATGGCATAAACTATTTTAGTGATGCCTACTGATAGCAACCCCAGTATAATTCCCATAAAACTATAAATACCCAGCGCCAGGTTTGACGGGATGGCCAGATCTGGCATGGGGAACACCGGGCCCGATTCGAACAGCAGGTGGTGCCCTGCCGCCCCTGTAATGCAGCCCAGTGCTACCGGCAATATCGATTTTGGAGAAAACTCGAACAACAAAAGCTCTATCGCTAAAAATATAGCTGCTATGGGCGTACCAAATATAGCCGACATACCTGCAGTTGCCCCTGCCGCCAGGATGATCTTCCGTTCGTTTGCGGTTACTTTAAACAATTGCCCCAGTGTTGATCCTAAAGCACCGCCTGTAGCGATGATTGGCCCTTCGGCACCAAATGGCCCGCCTGTACCTATGGCTATAGCAGATGATATGGGTTTTAAAAAGGTGATGGATGGTTTAATGTTACTCTCGTTAACCAGTATTTGCTCCATAGCCTCGGGTATGCCATGCCCGCGGATCGCTTTTGAGCCATATAAAGCCATAAAACCTACAATTATGCCGCCTATTGCCGGTATAGCAATAACCCATAAACCCAGGTGGTTGGCAGCCGGGCTATGGAAAGCCAAACTTATATTCCCATAAAAGGCAATATTGGTTACCAGGTTTATCAGCCATACCAGCACTTTAGCTATTATACTGATAACCATAGCTACAGCAATAGCGTAGATACAAATGCGCAGCAACCGCGCTTTTAAAAAGGTTGATTTGTTTACCGGGTCGGTGTCGTTATCTAACTGGGTTAATAGTGGAGAAATGGGGATGCCGTTTTTGAGATCGCTTTTTTTCATAAAAATGTACACTGGTGTAAGCCGCTATTGCCTTTGCAAGGCAAAATAACAGACAAACACTAAACAATTTAATTTTTTATTGCTTAAACAATATATTTGCAAATATAACAGTTAAATTTACAATCTAAAACATTGCTAATACAACATTATGAAAACTTCAGGTAAAGTACTTATCGTCATCGGTATCATCATTATTATCATCGGCTATTTCACAACCCGTAACCTTAACACGGTAAGCGCGGTCGATTCACATTCATGGACCATTAATATCAACGGCATCAACTCTATTCAGTGGGTAATGTATACCGGTTTTATTATTTTCATGGTTGGTGTATGTTTTATTATTGGTACCTTAGAGCAACGGCATCAGCGCGTAAATTAGCCTTTAACACTTACTTTACATACGATGGGTTTAATAAAAAAAGTTGAGGACTGGGGCGACAGGCACCACCCTGCAGCACTGGATGTGATGCGCATTTTATTAGGGATATTCCTGTTTTTAAAAGGGTATTCCTTTATGCACAACATGGCCTACCTAAGGTGGACAATTGAAGATCAGCAACTGATAAACCTATCGCCGTTTTTAATAAGTGCTATTATGCACTATGTAATTTTTGTGCACCTTGCTGGCGGCATACTCATTACGCTTGGGCTACTTACCCGTTTATCATCCATACTGCAATTGCCTGTAGTTATTTCGGCTATATTCTTCATCAACATATTCAAATCAGAACCCAATAACGACCTATGGCTGTCTATTTTTGCCTGCGTGCTGCTTGCTGTTTTCGCGTTTGTTGGTTCAGGCCCGTTATCGCTTAACAGGATATTATCATGGCCCGAGCAAAAGAAGGCTAAAGGTTAAACGTATTACCTTAAAAGCCCGGGTTGTTTGCTAATATTGCAGCCGCAACATTTTCATCATTCAATGAAAGAAACTAATAATGCCTGTAATTTAAATAACTGCTTTTTGTGCACCCATAGCGTTAAAGACTGGCTCCCCGCCATTGGCGCGCATAAAAAGAACTTCGCAGTTAAAAAAGGCGAGAGCATTTTTAAAGAAGGCGACCCGGTTAAAGGTATTTACTTTGTATACACAGGCAAGGTTAAAGTACATAAACGCTGGAATAACGATAAAGAACTCATCATCCGTTTTGCTAAACCCGGCGATATATTGGGCCACATGGGTTTGGGCAACAACCCTGTTTACCCTGTAGCCACCACAGCTTTAGAACCCACCACCCTTTGCTATATCGACTTGTCTTTTTTTGAATCGACACTGAATATAAACCATAAGTTTACGTACGCCCTGATGAAGTTTTTTGCCGACGAACTGCAAACGTCAGAGAAGCGGATGCGTAACCTGGTACATATGCCGGTTAAAGAGCGTATTGCCCTTGCCATGCTTAACCTCAAAAATATTTTTGGCGTTGATGATAATGATGCTATCAATATAGAACTTACCCGGCAGGATCTGTCCAGCTATGCCGCCGTATCATACGAAACATGGTTTAAGGTAACCCAGGATTTTATACAGGAAAACCTGATAGCTGTAACCGGTAAAAGCATTACCATAAAAAACGAAGCGGCGCTTCAAAAACTGGTTGACGCTTCAAATGAAGGGTTTGAGTAATTATGGGAGCCTGTCAAACAACGATCCATATCGCCTAAAACCGCACTTAAAACGCCCTGAAACGCCCTCAAAGCCCCGAAGTGTTCACGTTCACTGCCGTGAACACCCGTGAACGCTGGCATTAGTCTGATAATCAATGATTTCCTATTATTTGATACTGACAATATTGCGCCACCAGGGATTCTATAGCTCAGACTAACAAGTAATCTCGCCTGCATTAAAAAATTCTTATAAATTCACGATATTCGTATCAAACATACTACCACCATGAAAACAGATTACGGCACCCTATCGCAAACTATTAACGGCTTAAAAGCAGAAGGCTACACACGCGATTTTAATATACAGCAAGATTGCCTGGTTTGCCAGGAAACACAAAGCGAACTATCTCCTGATGAATTTGAGATAGACGGCGTTTTCCGTTTCGAGGGCGAATCAAACCCCGATGATGAGGCAGTGCTATATGCTATATCATCAACCAAAGATGGCTCAAAGGGCGTACTGGTAAATGGGTACGGCATCTCTAATGATGATTCATCAGCAGCGTTGGTACAAAAATTAAATACGCATTTGTAAGTTAGCGATCCTGTCAGTCTGAGCTTGTTGAAGACTTAAACACTTACATAACCACCCTGTCATGCTGAACGAAGTGAAGCATCTATTCGCTAACATATATATCCGACGAGCAACGTTCGCGAATAGATCCGTCGCTATCGCTCAGCACATATGAGAAGGCGACGCGGGTAAATATTCATACTCATTAATTCCCAAAAAATCAACAATAACCACGAATAATATTTAATTATTATTCGTTCTAAATTGCTAAAAATGTGCAATTTATATACCGTAACGTTTGTATAGTACTTAAACTTGCACTATGGATAATTTTATGGCCGCCAGGTCGCAAATGGCATTGTCCCTGGGCTTTCACATCATATTTTCGTGCATTGGCATGGTTATGCCGTTCTTTATGGCAGTATCGCATTTTTTGTGGCTGCGTACAGGTAACCCCGTATACCAAAATATAACCAAAGCCTGGAGCAAGGGCGTGGCCATTTTCTTTGCTACAGGGGCCGTATCTGGCACCGTATTATCCTTTGAACTTGGGCTGCTGTGGCCAACCTTTATGAAACACGCAGGGCCTATCTTCGGTATGCCTTTTTCACTGGAAGGTACAGCCTTTTTTATCGAAGCTATCGCGCTTGGGTTCTTCCTTTACGGGTGGAACAGGTTTAATCGGTGGTTCCACTGGTTTACGGGCGTTGTGGTAGGCATCAGCGGGTTATTATCGGGCATATTGGTAGTAGCTGCCAATGCCTGGATGAACAGCCCAGCAGGTTTTGACCTGGTAGATGGCAAGTACACCAATATTGACCCTATAAAGGCCATGTTTAACCCGGCATGGTTCTCGCAGGCATTACATATGTCGGTAGCGGCATTTGCGGCAACGGGGTTTGCAGTGGCGGGCGTGCATGCCTTAATGGTGATGCGCAAACAGAATGTAAACTTCCATTTAAGGGCATTTAAAATAGCGGCCATATTTGGGGTAATAGCAGCCATACTACAGCCCTTAAGCGGCGATATTTCGGCAAAAATGGTAGCTAAAAGGCAACCTGCCAAACTTGCTGCCATGGAAGCGCATTTTGAGACCAAACCCTACTCGCCCCTTATCATCGGCGGGATACCTGATGTAAAAAACAAAAAGGTTGACTATGCTATAGAGCTACCCGGCATGCTCAGCTTTATGGTTTATGATGATTTTAAAACACCCGTAAAAGGATTAGATCAGATCCCTGAAAAAGACCAGCCACCTATAGCGGTTACGCACTATGCCTTCCAGCTAATGGTTGCATTGGGCATGCTGATGATGGGATTAGGCATACTATACCTGATAGCTATCTGGAAAAAGAAAAGCTGGTTTAATAAACGCTGGTTTCTGAAACTATTTGTATGGGCCACCCCTATTGGTTTTATAGCCGTAGAAGCCGGCTGGACGGTAACTGAAGTTGGCCGACAGCCCTGGATAATACAAGGCGTTATGCGCACTGCCGATGCTGTTACCCCTATGCCGGGTATTGGTTACTCGTTCTACCTGTTTACGGCGGTTTATTTTACGCTGAGCATCGCGGTTATATTTTTGCTTTACAGGCAGATAAAGATGGTACCTGAAATTTATGACAACACTAACCCTGTAAGCAAATGATATACGTAGTCATCATATTTTTATGGGTTGCGCTGTTGCTGTACCTGGTAATGGGCGGGGCCGATTTTGGCGCGGGTATTATCGAGATGTTTACCTCCAATAAAAACAAGTCGCGCACGCGGAGGATCATGTACAACGCTATTGGCCCCATCTGGGAAGCCAACCACATGTGGCTGATCATTGCCATAGTAATACTATTTGTAGGTTTCCCGGTGATATATGCTACGATGTCTACCTACCTGCACATTCCGCTTACAGTGATGCTGATGGGCATCATAGCAAGGGGCACTGCCCTAACCTTCCGTAATTATGATGCGGTGCATGATCATATGCAGAAGATCTATAACAAGATCTTCGTGTACTCCAGCTTTGTTACACCGCTCTTCCTGGGCATCATTGCAGGCAGTGCGGTATCCGGCCGGGTAGACCCACAGGCAACCAATTTTATGGACGCCTACATTTACAGCTGGCTTAACTGGTTCTCGGTAGCCATTGGTTTTTTCACTGTTGCGCTATGCGGTTTTCTCGCAGCTATCTACCTTATTGGCGAGGCTAACGACGATATAGAACGCAAGAGCTTTATCCGCAAGGCAAGGTTAATGAATATTGCCGCGGTTATTGCAGGTTCGGTGGTTTTCATCGCTTCGGTAAAAGAGAATATCCCATTGGTACAGTGGGTATTTGGCAATGTAATTGGCATAGCGGCGGTTAGCGCGGCCACTATCTCATTAATTTTGCTTTGGTACCTCATCAGCAAGGGCAAACGTTTTATCATACGTGTGCTGGCAGGCTTCCAGATGACGATGATATTGCTTACTACCACTTACAAACACTACCCTAACATTATTATTCTGAAGAACGGCGGCCACCTCTCTCTTATTGAAGACCAGGGTGCCGAAAAAGCCATTCAGTCGCTTGGCATTGCGCTGCTTGTTGGTAGTGTATTTATATTGCCTGCGCTTTTTTACCTGGTTTGGAGCTTTCAGCAAAAACCGGATCAAGTGGATAGCGATATGCATGGGCACTAAACAAAAACAGCCATCACCTTGCGGCAATGGCTGTAACTATTTAGCTTGGTTTTGTTTATTTCACTTTTAATTCCTTACCGGCAATATCTTCCCAGCGGTAATAATGAAACGTTTTATCGGTGCTCATTACTACAAAAAGGCCATGCTTAAAGGTATCGTTTAAAGGTACATTCACCACGTCAGATCCATCGCTTTCGCGGGCCTGTACATTAGCTACTTTTACCAGCTTATGCTCAAACGGGTTCTGCTTTGTTCCCTCACGGCTAAATATCTGAAACCGGTTTGCGCCCTGATCAGATACCAGGATATAACCCGTGCTATCATTCAGTTTATAAATCGAGATCCCTTCATGATCGGCCGCGAAACCGGTTGTACCAAATATGGATAACTGCTTGTTCCCTTTCTCCGGGTCGGCATAGTACTGACGTACGCCAACCTGCTCGTCCGAATAATAAATGTACCCCAGCTCGTTATCAACCGCAATGGCTTCAATCTCTTTTTTACCGCTGTACTCGCCAAACTTACGTACCAGGGTTGCCTTTACATTGCCTGTGCCGTCATCTCCCAATAAATATTGCCAGATGTAGCCGCCTGTTTTTGGCCCGCTTTTACGGCCAACAATAGCATACATTTTACCATCCTTAGCAGTATAAATAGATATCCCCATCAAATCGCGAAACTCCGGGCCGGTCTCTCCAACAAACATATCAATGCCGCCATTATCAACCGGTTTCATATCCGGTACCGAATAGATGCGCAGCTTATGGCTTATGCGCTCGGTAGTAATAGCGATATCTGTTGGTTTACCATTCAGCATCAAGCCGTAAGCCAGGTCAACATTGTTTGGGCGTTTTAATCCCCTAACTACCTTATCAGCTATGATCTTACCTTGCAGGTCATAAACATACAGGGCGCCATCCGCGTCTTTATCAGTACCTATTACCAGGCTTTTGGCCGGGTCGGCTTTGTTAACCCAAATTGCAGGGTCGTCGGTATCGTACTTAACCGGTTCGGTAATTACTACGGGTTTAATTTCGGTAGTGTCAGCAGTTGTACCGGGCTTGCATGATGTTAAACTCAACAATGCCAGCGGTGCAAAGCAAAATATATTCAATCTCTTCATGCAATTACTGTTTAGCACCATACGCGCCAATAAATGTGGCAGGTTCTGGTGATGTATAGGTTAAACCATTTGCCAGCGTTATCCCTGCTTTATGGTGGCGTGTAAAATTAGTAGTACCTTTTGTTAAAGCAGGTGAGTTGCCTTGCAAATGGAAATCCCAGGCGGTGTTATAATCAGGGCTTGTCTCCGAGTTACTCAGGGGATAATTCACAAATTTAGGGTCATTATCACCCGCCGTAGTGCCTCTTACATCGTTTGTGCCACCGGGTACTATATCGTTTTTCCCCACCTGGAACTGGTTAACAGTGGGTTGGTCAAAACCATAGTACCAGTTATTGTTGTTTTTAGAACGGCTATCCTCTGGTTTACTGGGGTCGTGTTTTATACCAAAGCGGGTGTTTGCAAATAAATTATTGTACAGATCGGCACGTACTGTGGCTTCCAGCCAAACCGAACCACCTTTTGCAGTTGGCCTGCGCCAACCCGTGTTAACCATAGTATTGTTATAAGCTATAATATATGCCTGCGGGGTGCGGTCGCCTGCATTTGATAGTTTAAACGCATTGGTATTGCAGCTATAAACCAGGTTAAAGGCTAAATCTGCCAAACATCCCGATTTAAAATTCATGGCCTCGCCGCCTGTAACACCGGTTGTGTAGAATACATTGTTTGAGAAAATAACTTTACCCCCCTCTATGTAAGTACAATCTTCCTGGAAATTACGAATGATGCTGTTCTGCACAATTAGTTTACCATTTACGTTTGAGAACCAAAGTGCGGGTAAATTTTCGCCCGCTACTTTTTTATATAAACCCATTTTTACTGAGGTAGAAGCATCTGAAGTGGTTGCACCACCGTACTCAAGAATAGTATGATCAAGTACCAATTCGGCACAGGTTGGGCCTGCTAATATGCCGCCCCAAAGTTTTCCAAATTTATTCTCAGTCGTGCGGTAAGCATCGCTAACGGTAAACTTCACCGGGTTTTCAGCAGTACCTAAAGCGTATAAATTACCTTTTACCACTACTTCGGGTTTAACGGTAGCATCCATCAAAACGGTAACACCTTCTTCAATAGTAAGGGTTTGCCCTTGGGGGATAATGATATCGCCTTTAATTTCATGCACGCTCCCCTTTGCCCATACGCCTGACACCTCGCCAATTGCCGAACCATTTATTGGCGTGGTATCAACATCTTTATTAGCTTTTTGGCAACCTGTAAAAACAGTTGCAGTTAGCGCTAATGCTGTTAAGATCTGTTTAAATTTCATTTTATATTATTTTGAAATGATATGTTATTAATTGAATTTGTAGCGCAAACCTATCAGATAACCCTGGCCGTAATAATCACTGCGAATAAGTGTTGTACCATTCTCTACAAGTTTCTCGTTTATCTTGTCGTTTGCTGGGTTGGTGCCTTTTATGAATAATTTGGTTGGCGTATTAAGAATGTTATTGGCCTTAATAAATACACTGATACCATTCTTAAAACGTTTCTCTGCCGATGCATCCATCTGGATGAAACCTTTCTGCCACAGATCGTTGTTCACAAATTGCGATATGGTGTTAATGCGCGGGCCTGTATAAGCACCTGCTACCTGCACATCAAGGCCTTTTTTAGTGTCTTTATAAAGCAACGATAAGTTGGCAATATGTTCCGACTGGCCAAACAGTGGCCTTGTCTGGTTAACTAAAATGGTTTCGATATCGCCTGTCGCAGCATTTATTTGGCGTTTGCTTTTAGTTGTTGTAATACGCGAGTGTGTATAGGTATAGTTTGCCTTTATACCCACTTTGTTAAAGAATTTGATGTAATCGACCTCGGCACCGTAGTTTTTAGCTGTACCAAAGTTACCAGGTACGTAGTAGGTATCCTGCCCCCTTAAAGGGTCTGCCTGGAAGGTAAACTCGATAGGGTTTTTTATTCTTTTGTAGAAAGCACCTACCAACAACTGCTCTGATGCACCCGGGAACAACTCGTAACGCAAATCGTAGTTATCGGCAAGGGCACGTTTTAAATCGGGGTTACCTATTTCCCTGTAATCATCAACCGGTGGCGGGCCACCCGGTATCAGCTCATAAAAGCCGGGGCGGTTAACTGCTTTGTAGTACGATCCATGTAATTGCTCTTTATCTGTTAAGTGATATTTTAATGTGGCGCTTGGCAACACATCGGTATATATCTGGCTACCCTCAGGGCGGGATTCGCCTTGCGGGAACAGCATTTTATATCCCTGGTTGGTATGTTCTACACGGGCACCGGCAATAATTTCTATTGTTTTAGAAGTGTACTTGAACATGCCGTAACCAGCGCTGGTTTTTTCTGATGCGTTGTTAGTTAACGAATTTTGTACCGCGCCTGTTGGGTTGGTAACTACCAGGTTAAGATCTGTATAATTTTGGTAGTCAACACCGTATAAGTCATTTGCATTGGCAGCGGCTGGCGCAAGGTTGTAATTATTAAAAAAGCTGCTGCGTTGTTTATCGCGGTATAAACCGCCAACCATTACATCCAGCGATTTATCCCCACGAAAAATGTTATAACCAAGGTCCAAATAGCCTGCCTTGTCCTCGTCTGTATTACGTGTCCAGTTGCGTGTTACCGGTGATGTATTTACTAACGAAAGGCGTTTGCTCTGGAAATTTTGTTCAATACCATTTAAGCTGATGGTAGTATTATCGGGCACCTCGTTCTTAGCTGACGAGTACACCGCCGACCACTGCAACTTAAATTTATCGTTAAAGAATTTATGATCGCCATGCAAGGTGGAATTATAGATCTGCTGCTCGGTTAAGCGGCTGCGTGTGGTGTACACCAGTTCGGCATTACCGCCCGCTGGATCGTAAACGCCGTTATAATTTGTGGTAAGCGCATCGCGCACTTGTTGATTTTTTAAGTTAACGTAGATGTTATACAAGCTGATCTTATTGTTTTTATCGAACACATAATCAACCTTACCATGTAAACCCAGGCGCTTTTGCTGCTCGGAAAATTCGCGGTAGCTTTTATTGCTGATAACGGCGTATTCATCCAAACCGCTAACTGCCGAACCGTACAAGGTGCTGTTGCTGCCGCGATATGTATTTTGATAACTACCTGCTAATACAACGCCCAGTTTACTATCAAAAAAGCGCTGCCCTAAAGACATGCTACCAATAACATTTGGCGCAGGTTTTTTAGAGGTATAATCAAGCGTACCTTTTGCAAAATCGGCCTGTGAGGCGTTGTAGCTACGGCCGTTTATTTCGTAAGGCGATTTATGGTTAATGCCCGATGCGTCAAAACTTGTAAAGTTACGATCGAAGAATAACTGGCTGTAACCGGTAGCGATGTTAGCGTTGATCTGGAAATGGTCGGGCGCGTTTTTCATCACCATATTTACAGCACCGCCTATCGCGTCGCCCTCAAGGTTTGGTGTAAGGGTTTTGTAAACTTCAAGCCTGTCTAAAAGGTCGGCCGGGAAAAGGTCAAGCGGCACGTAACGGTACTTGTTATCAGGGCTGGGGATCTTAACGCCGTTCACCAGGGTGTAGTTATAACGTTTATCCATACCGCGTAAAATAGCATACTGGCCATCGCCGTTGCTGTTACGTTCAATAGATACGCCCGATACGCGCTGCATTACGTTAGCTACGGTCAAATCGGGCGATACCTCAATGGCCTTGCCCGATACGATGTTCATTACCTGGGTAGCGTTCTGTTCAATACGGCGAGCATCGCGTTCGTTAGATCCGCTGGCTGTAGCCCTTACGGTAACTTCGCCCAGGGCGTTTGATGCGGTTTCCATATAAAACTTCAGGTGATCATTATCCCTGGCAAGGATCTCGATATCCTGTACAATAGTTTTATAGGTGATGTAAGTAATGCGGATAGTGGCTTTGCCAACCGGTACATCTTTTAATTCGAAAGAGCCATCAAGGCCAGTACTGGTTGCCTTGCCGTTTTTCTCCAAAACTACGGTTGCACCTACCAGTGCCTCGCCCGATTGTTTATCATAAACGTGGCCTTTTATCTTTGTTGCGCTCGCTATTGTAGCACAAAAAAGTAGCGGGAGTAAGATTTGTAAAAGTTTGTTCATTGCTGTGTGATAATGTCCATTTTTAATTGACGCTGCAAAGGTGTGTATACGCCCAAGTACAAATGAAATTTTGAGGGTTACAGAAAGGCAACACCGTTACAATCCTCGTATATCAAAAAGCAACAACACGTGTTAAATAATTGATAATCAATATAATAATACGTTTTAAAACCTCCGTTATCATTTTATTACCGTTACATTAACAAAATGTTAACTCCATTAAACCTGCTTAAAACATCTGTTTTACGGGTAGCATGTAACGCCGTTAAAGAGTTTGAATAAAGGCAGAAAGGTTATCGCCCTGTGGTATATTGAGCTTTTTACGCAGCCTGTAACGCGAAACGCGGAGGCTATCTGTTGAGATGCCCAGCAATGTGGCAATATCTGCCGAATCGAGGTTCATTTTTAACAGGGCTATAAGGCGCATATCTGCCGAGGTGAGTTCGTTACTATATCGCTTCAGGCTATCAAAAAACTGCTGGTGCACCTGCTCAAATGCGGCGGTAAACTCACGCCAGTGCTGCTCGTGGTTAAAACTTTCGTTTATCTCCAGTATTATCTGCTGCATTTGTTTTTTCTGATCGCGCTTATCCTCTTTTACCATAGCCTGCAGGGTGCTGCGCAGATGCTCTAAAAACTGGTTGTTTTTTATCAGGTTAAGGGTATGGGTGGATAGCTCGCGGCTTTTCACTTCCAGTTGCTGTTTCAGGTTATCTTCTTCCAGGTGCTGGTTTTTTAGTTCAAGCTGCATTAGTTCGTGCTGCACCTCTTTTTGTTTGGCCAGGGCGTTCTGGTCTTTAATTTTTAAGCGCTGCCTGCTAAATATCACCATCCCCAGTACAATAAGTAGCGCTACCACCACCACCACAGCCACACCTACAATGCGGTTTATTTTACGGATGTTATTAAGGCGGTTTATCTCATCACTTTTTTTGTTCATATCATACAGCACCTGTAAAAAAGCCGTTTGGTTTACTCCCTCTTTTGAATATACATCCAACGAGTATTTGCGGCTCAGCTCGGCATAATGGTAGGCGCTATCCATACGGCCCATTAATTCGTAGGCCTTACCCAGGTCTTTACTACAGGAGGCAAGCTGGTAAACATTGCCCGTTTGCCCGGCCAGCTCCATAGCCCTGCGCGATTCTACTATACTTTGTGCGTACTTACCGGTTTTGCGTAAAATATCGCCCAGGTTGTTTATTACTTCAATAGTAGCTATTTCGTTATGTTCCTGTTTGTAAAGTTGCAGGGAGTGGTTAAAACTGGTGTAGGCCGAATCATACTTCGCAAGGTCTTCATAGATACTTCCCAGGTTCTCGTAAATTTTTGCAGCCCCTTGCTGATAATTTGCCCGGGTATACTTTTCGAGTGCCAAATGCTGATAATAAAAAGCACTGTCATACTGATGATGTTTTTCGTATAGATGGCCTATTTTACCAAAAATTCCGGCCTGGCCTTTCAGATTATTGGTTTTGGTATAAATAGCCAACGCCTTATTATACATGGTGCGCGATTTATCCAGCTGCTTATTGTAATAATACAAAACGCCCATATCGCCCATATTAGCCGCCAGCATTTCCTGATTATTGTTAGCGCTGAATAGTTTATCGGCATGCAGGTAAAAATCAAGTGCCTGGGCATAGTGGCCCTGGTTATAACAAATCTGCCCCATTTGCTGCAGGTATTGGCCTTCGCTTAACTTATCATTACGATCCACCGCCTGTGCATGGAGTTTTTTTAAGATAATAAGAGCTGAATCAGGATGTTTTTGGCTGAGGGAGCGTGTTAAAAGCTGTTTTTCGTCCTGTGCGTTGGCAGAAGTGCCTATTAGGCTAATAAGCAGGATGATTAAAACGAGGTTAACGCGTTTAAACATTTTTAATGCCGCTGTTAATTAGGAACAGCCTGCGTTAACAAATTAACTGCTTTAGTATTAAGTTAATGTTAACAAACAAATAAGGGGATTAAGAATACTTATATTCTCAATCCCCTCATAACGGGTTATAATTACAATGCTTTTACAGCACCGGCTGCGGCAATGGCTATACCATGCGGGCCGGGTGTTGGTGCAGGCGTAACCTTTGGTTTTTTTGGTTTATCAAGTGGGGCCAGTCCACCCATAACTTTTGCCTGTTCATCCCTGCTTAATGGTTTGATGTTCAACAGATCCATCCTTTTGGTGTTTGATTTTGTTTTCATGTTTATGGTTTTTGTTTTTAATAATACAGGTTAAGCGCCAAATAGTTTATCAACCAAAGCCTCCTTACGCGATGCGGAAACCTCTACCTCGGTACCATCGCTCATTTCAAGCGTGCCACCATCACCTTTGCGATATTTAACAATGTAATCGAGGTTTACAATAACCGAGCGGTTTATGCGCAAAAAGAAAGCATCTGTTAATATGTTCTCGTACTCCTTAAGGGTTTTTGAAACCACTATCTTTTTATGGTCGTTCAGGTAAAAGGTGCTGTAATTGCTCATGGCCTCTACTCTTACAATGTTGGCTTTATCTACCAGGTAAACCCCCTCGGCAGTAGGCAGGGCCAGGCGGTTACGGGATGGCTTATCGGCGTCTCCGTGCTTATCGTGCGCCGAAAAGCGCTTTTTTAGGCGAAATATAGCTGTGTGCAGCTCCTCCTCGTCAATCGGTTTTAACAAATAATCAACTGCACTTAGGCGCAGGGCCTCCAGTGTGTAAGTATCATAAGCAGTTGTAAACACCACCTGGAAGTTAAACGAACCCAGCTTCTCCAAAAATTGAAAACCATTTAATCCCGGCATTTCCACATCAAGGAACAATACGTCAGGTTGTATATCCACAATTTTCGACAAGGCTTTATAAGGATCGTTAAAAACAGCTGATACCTCCAGGTCATCCTCAAAACTTTCCAGTTTGCGGGTCAACAGGCTACTGCCGCGCTCCTCGTCGTCTAATATTACTGCTTTTAACATGGGTAGATAATTTGAAAAATACATTTAAATATAAGGCTATTTGTTGCAATGTGCATATCTTAATTACTTAAGGTTAAACGCAGTCGTCGCTTTATCACCAGGTATCATTCTCATGGTGATGTTGTAGCTGATCAATAAGGTTAGCCTAAATTAAGATGTGCCTGACTAATATTCACTAATAATGAGCCAGCATTACCCGCAAACGAGCGAACAGGCATTTTAACCGAGTAAACTCCCCTGCCTATTGCACCCAGGCCTTTAGCTTAGCATTCATTTGCTGTGTCCAATTACCGCCACAATGCGTATTACAGCTATTATCGGTTACGCCGCCGCTTTGCGCCTTTACAGGCGAATTGGCCGGGATCTGGTCGTAAAGAGCTTTACCGTTAAAATCGCCCTCGTTATTGCCAGCGCAATTGATGCTGAATACCGGTATTTTAAAATGCTCGGCTTTCCAGGTATCGGCACCGCCACATGCTGCCAGTACACCTTTTGTGTACGAAAGGGTAGTGTTTACGGTAATATCCGTTAGTAACATAAAGCTTGAGTAAGAAAAGCCCGCTACTGCTGATTTTTCTTTAGCCACCCCATACTTGGCCGATAGTGCACGGATACACTTATCATAATCTTGCGCTATGAGTGCTGCGCTGCCGTTCCAATCGGCGTTGCCTTTTGTTTTTTGGTATTGTACAATGGCGGTTAGGTAACCGTCTTTAGCGGCGGTTTGGCAAAGGTCGGTTTCCGAGCCGCCATCAAGTGAACCCGGCGTTGGGGCATTCTCATCGTTCCCGCTGCCAACAACCAGTATACCTTTGTATGAGGCTACGCCATCTTTTGTAAAAACACGGTAAGTGATACCTCCGCTGGTTTCTGTTTTTTGGGTTACGCCCCCCACCTGTTGCGGCGGATCTACTTTTGGAGGTTGTTCATTACCAGGGTTGGAATCATTTTTTTTACCGCATGCCATTAATAATAACATGCCGGCCAGTAACAGATAGTTTTTCATTGCGGTAGATTTTTAATTTTAGCTCAAATAAGAGGTAAAAAATCATCTAAAACCTGTCAACCTAGTGAAACAGCCATTTGAATGAGTGAATGCATTGTATGGCTTAGCTAGCAATATTATTATTAAAACTTATTATTAGTTAATTTGGTAATAACAATACAAAACCATTATCAGATGCGGGCAACACATTTATTTAAGGCCATAAAACATGTTGGTTTACTGCATTTTACCATTTTAACTTGCCTGCTGTTGTGTAATATATCAATAGCGCATGCGCAAAACAGAACGATAGATTCGCTTACCAACCTGATCAGAAACCATCCGCAGGAGGATGACCGAAAAGGCACCTTACTATTTGAGTTGAGTTCGCAGTATTTTTTGATCGATCCCAAAAAGAGTACGGGCTATCTTGATCAATTGCTTGCTTTTAAAGACAAAATAAAATTCAAAGCGATTGTGGCAAGTTCCTACCGGGCTATTGGCTATACCTACTACCTGCGTTCGATGTTGCCCGAGGCGATTGCGGGTTTTACCGAAGCTTTAAAGTTAGACAGGCAGTACAAGTTTACTAACGGTATACCTGCCGACCTGAGTTTTCTTGGGTCGACCTACCTGGCGCAATCAAATTTCACACAAGCCTTAAGCGCCTATTTAGAGGCCGGGCGGATGTTTGAGAAAATGATAGGCCATGAAAAAGACGAAACAGTTGTGTATGGCAATATTGGCGTCATCTATCTGCAATTAAACAACTACAATAAAGCTTTAGAACACTTTAATAAAGCCTATGATATATTTATCCGGTTTAAAGATTATACGGGCGCAGGTAATATGCTGGGTAATATAGCCACCATTGCAAGTAAACAAAAATATAACACAAAGGCGCTTAATTATAGCAACCAGGCGTTGCGCCTTTATGAAAACGCCAACGACAAAATAGGCATTGCGCGCGAAACCGGTAATATGGCAGGTTATTACAGTTTACTGAACAAATATGACCTCGCTTTACAATACGGATTAAAGGCAATCGCCTTAAATAAGAATATTGATAACAAAAAAAGCATTGGATTTAACAGCCAGAATGTAGCCGAAGCATACTTTAAAAAAGATGCTTATGATTTGGCAAAAACCTATGGCCTGGCCGCTTTTAATATAGGAAACCAATTAAAGATCCCCGAAATATCAAGAGATGCGGCTGAAGGATTGAGCCGTTTGTACGAGAAAAAAGGCATGCCGGATAGCGCCCTGTTTTACTACCGCCAATACACATCCCTTAAAGATAGCATGGTAAACGACCAAAAAAGACAGGAAATAACCCGCATGACCATTCAGTATGATTTTGATAAAAAAGAAACGGATTATAAACAGGCACAATTACTATCAAACGAAAAATTAAAACAACAACGCTTACAACTGGCACTAAACAACCAACAGCTACAAACCGGCAAACAGCAACAGGCCTTGCAAGAAGTACAGCTACAGAACGAAAAGTTACAAACCCGCGAAAAGCAGAAACAGCTGCAGATCTCTATAAACAATGAAAAATTGCAAAAAAATAAGGTAAAAGCACTATCGCAACAACAACAATTAGAAAAGCTACAATCACGGCAGCTATGGCTTTATACCATTTTATTTGTTGTGATATTGCTATCTGTTTTGATATTGCTGCTTAACCAATACCGCATAAGGCAGTTAAGGTTAAAAAACAGCCTGCAACAGCAGGAAGCCGAGCAGCAGGCACGCGAGATAACCTATCAGAACAAATTATCAGAAAGCGAGCTAAAAGCTATCCGTTCGCAAATGAACCCACACTTTATATTTAACGTGTTAAATTCCATCGAATCGTACGTACTGGAGAACGACTCAAAAACCGCCAGCCGCCTGGTACAAAAGTTTGCCACGCTAAGCCGTTTAATACTGGAAAACTCTACCCAAAGCATGGTAGCTGCCGAGCGTGAATGGAAGGCCCTTAAATTATATACCGAGTTGGAGGCCATGCGCTTTAACAACCAGTTCAGTTACTCTTTTTATGCCGACCCTGATCTTGACCTTGCCACATTGATGCTGCCCCCTATGCTGGTGCAACCGCTGATAGAAAATTCCATACACCACGGGCTCCGCAATTCGCTCCAGGAAAAAAGCAGTGTGAACGTGCGGTTAGAGCAAACAGAAAAAGAGATCTTCTTCACCATTAATGATACCGGGATAGGCATTGATGAAGCCGAAAAATTCAAGACCTTCTCGGCGGTAAAAAGCAAATCTATAGGGTTAAATGCTATCAGGGAACGCGTGGAGATAATCAATGTGATGAACAAAGGGAATAAGGCACATTTCGAGATCCGCAAGAAAACCAAAGATGAAGGTATTGGCACTATTGCTATTTTAACGCTGCCAAAAATTATTCGTAATAACTATATCCCTTAATTACAGGGCCAAAGCAGGCAGGTTTACAGGCAATGGTTGCCCTGCTGGCGGTATGGCAAGGCTGCGTACATCGTTAAAATATACCTGGGCCAAAATTTCCCAACTTAACTTCCGGCTGCTTTGCAGGCCTTCGGCAGCAAATTGTATACTCAGCGCCTTGTTGGCTAATAACAACTCTATCTTCTCCACGTAATCGGCAGCATCATAAGGGCTGCATTTAAAGCCGTTAATGCCATGTTCAATAAAATCGCCCGAGCCACCGCCATCGGCAATTACGCACGGTAAGCCCGATGCCATGGCCTCTATAACCACGTTACCATAAGCCTCAGATACCGATGGAAACAAAAAAACATCTGCCGATGCATATAGGCCCGCAAGCTGCTGGTGGGCTATTTTACCGGTAAATACTGCCTTAGGCATACGTGCCTCGCAGGCCAGCCATGCCGTGCCATCTCCCACAATTAAAAAATTAACAGGCCTTGCTCCCGCCTGCATTTTATCATATATGGCAAAAAGGGTTTCGAGGTTTTTCTCCCAAACCAAACGGCTCGCAAAAATAATGGTGGGGTTATTATTACCGGTTAATCGCCTGATGATGCTTTTATCCTTTTTATCCGGAGAGAACAGGTAAGCATCTATCCCACGTTTCCAGATTTTTATTTTTGAGGCGTATACCCCCATTTTGCGCAGTTCTGTTTTGATGGTTTCTGAAGGTACGTACACTTTATCGCAACGGTTATAAAAACTTTTATGGCCTTTAGAAATGCGTTGCTTTAACGCTTTTATAAATACAGGTGCGTACTTTAAATAATAATCAACGTACGATATAAAATGTGTGTGATAGATGCTGATAACAGGTAGCCCGGTGCGGTTTGCATAATCCAACCCAAAATTGCCTAAAAAGGAAGGGGTGGAAATGTGTATAACATCGGCACCAAACGCCTGCAATTTATGATTGAGCCGTTTTTTGGCCAGCATGGGCAGGGCTACACAATAGTTTGTATTTATAGGCAGTGGTACAGACGGTATTTTAAGGCTATCAAAATCCATCAGCTTAGCGGGGCCGGCACCGTATATAAAAAGATACTCGAATTTTGCAGTGTCGATGCGCCTTATCAATTGAAACATGGTGCGCACTGCACCATCAAAATCTTCTACCAATATATCGGCAAAAAACACTACCTTAATTTTTCTCAAGCGTCCTCCCTTCCCAGTAAATACAAACCAACCCAACCCAGATCAGGATGCAGAATGAGCGTGTTGATTTTTTTGTTTAAGCCTTGGCCTTGCCAGCCTTTTTGGCGCATCAGTTTGTTTTACCGGTACGCGCGAGGCGGCCCATATTACAAATGCCGCAATCAGAAGCATTGCCAGATCAAGCGATGTATATCCCATTTCCATTTGTTTTATGTTTAACAATATAAAGGTATGGGCTTAGTTTAACAGGAATGTTAAGCTTACATTATCAGATAAATAACACCTAAGCTATGCCAAGTAAAAAAATAAAAGTTAAGCATTTGTTACCCGACAGGCCGCTTGCTGGCTACTTCCGACACTTCTGATTATTGCTTAAGCATATCTCCATAAAATAATTTATTTGATCCCTTTTTCGCTGATAGATTTACCACTACCACGCTCTACAACTATTAATGCCGTGCGGGGGTTTTGACCACCTTTAACTACAATACCACCAATTGGCTGGCCCGTGCTCATGCGTTCAAAAAGTGGGTTTTGAGCAGTTGTACCTGACGACGAATGCAAAGGGTTTTGAGGTTGTACATCTGCAGCTATACCATTATGGCCACCTTTAACAATTATGCCGCCAATTGGATTACCTGGTTTGGCTTCGTTTATGGCAATACCATTTTAGCCACCCTTAACAACTATACCGCCAATGGGCGAACCGGCCGACCTTACTTGTGATTGTGCGTTAGCTGTAAACGTAGCGGCAACTAATGCTAAAACGAATGAGATGATTAACAAAATTAATGTGATGTCCTTTTTCATTGTGTTTGATTTAAGTGGTTTATTTTGTTTTATACCACTATATAAAACAGGTGCGCAAAATGTTACCCCCCTATTTATATTTTTTTTAGGCTGGCTAATTATCTACTTTCGCATATCGTATTACCACAACCCGGATGCAAGCAACTATCCTCATCATCGACGACGAAAAAAAACTGAACGACCTGCTCTCGCGCATTATAGGTTTAGAAGGTTTTAAAGTAGTACAGGCATTTACCGGCAAAGAGGGCATTAAACTGCTGGAACAGGAAGATGTGCTGGTAGTGTTGAGCGATGTGAAACTGCCCGATGTAAACGGGGTTGACCTGGTAAAAACCATCAAAGCCAAAAAACCTTATGTGGAGGTGATAAACCTTACCGCTTACGGAACCATTAACGATGGCGTGCAATCCATCAAAAACGGGGCGTTTAATTATATTGTTAAAGGCGATGATAATGATAAGATCCTCCCGCTGCTTAGCCAGGCGGTAGAAAAAGCGCAGCTACAGCAAAATGCCTTTAATGCCGATAAAAAGATAAGCGATAAATTCAACTTCGGGCAGATCATCGGGCAATCGCAACCCATAACAGATGCGGTTAACCTTGCCCGCAAAGTTGCCGCTACCGATACCACCGTTTTGCTTTTGGGCGAAACCGGTACCGGTAAAGAGGTTTTTGCATCGGCCATACACTACGAGAGCCAGCGCAGGCAAATGCCGTTTGTGGCCATAAACTGCAGCAGCTTTACCGGCGACTTACTGGAAAGCGAGCTATTTGGCTACAAAGCAGGCGCTTTTACCGGTGCGGTTAAGGACAAGAAAGGTTTATTGGAAGAGGCACACCACGGCAGCATCTTCCTTGATGAAATTGGCGAAATGAGCCTGGACCTACAAGCCAAACTACTCCGGGTGCTGGAAAGTAAAACTTTCATCAAACTGGGCGATACGCAAACTACCAGGGTGAACATCCGCATTATGGCGGCCACCAACCGCGACCTGCAAAAAGAAGCAGAAGAAGGCAAATTCAGGTTAGACCTGTTTTACCGTTTATCCGTTTTTACCATTTCGCTGCCCTCCCTTAACGAGCGTAAGGGCGATATCGAGCTGCTGGCCAAATTCTACCTGAAACAATTTGCAGATAAAGCCGGCAAAGCCGTTAAAGTAACCGACGAGTTTTTAAGCCTGCTCAATAAGCATCAATGGAAAGGCAATATCCGCGAGCTAAAGAATATTATTGAACGCGCCGTAATACTGGCTGATAATGTACTTACCCCTGCAACGCTGCCCCCGCAGTTCAACATCAATATTGATAGCAGCTCACTCGACCTGCAAAGCATCGAGAAACAACACATCAGCAAAGTACTGGCTTATACCAAAGGTAACAAGACCGAAACCGCCAGATTATTGGGCATCGGGCTAACTACGCTTTACCGTAAGATTGACGAATACGGTTTGTAAATTCTTCTTTTCGCCCTATCTATCGGCTACAAGCGCGGGAGTTGTTGGTGACAACACCAACAATGGCGGAAACCAACCGCCCCCCTCCCAAGTGAGGAAATCACATGACCAACCCTGTTTTCGTGTCTTTACATACAATAAAACCGCTTCGTCCCCCTGTGTACCTCTCTCCGTGCCCTCTGTGGTTAAATCCCACCCTTCTTCCCAAAACGGTAATCAACCCTTCCAAAATGGAAGGGTTTTCTGTTTAACCCAAAGCAGATAAAAACGCATAACAATATAACAATCAATCAATTAAGAGCAATTTTTAACAAACGGCACTCGTATTGGCATAGGTGGTCAAAACAATTAATAAAATGATCACAATACTCTTCTTCGTAGCCATCCTTGTTAGCTGGTGGTTCATTTTTAAATCTATCGACTGGTTCGAAAAAATCTAACCCATCATGATCGCATTATTCATTATCTCCATCGCAGTTTTCATATATATGATATATGTGCTGCTAAAACCCGAAAACTTTTAACACGAAAACACAATGAACACAGAACTATTTGGAATCATTGCCTCGTTTGCCTTAATGCTTGTAATTGGCATCCCGCTGGGCAAGTACCTGGCAAAAATGTTTGCCGGCGAAAAGGTATGGACCGACTTTATGAAGCCCGTAGAAAACGGCATCTATAAACTGTCGGGCATTAACCCTAACGAGCCTATGGACTGGAAACAGTTTTTAAAAGCAATGATGTGCATAAACCTGCTTTGGCTGGTGTATGGCTTTTTTGTCTTACTGTACCAGGATAAACTCCCCTTAAACCCCGATGGTAACCCCGGCATGACCGCCGACCTGGCTTTTAACAGCATCATCAGCTTTGTGGTGAACTGTAACCTGCAGCACTATAGTGGCGAAAGCGGTGCCACGTACCTTACACAGCACTTTATATTTATGTTTCTGCAATTTGTAAGCGCAGCAACAGGTATAGCCTGCGCCGTAGGTTTGTTTAAAGCCTTCCGCGATAAAACCACCAATGACCTTGGTAACTTTTGGGCTTACTTTTTAAGGGCCATAACCCGTTTGTTATTGCCTCTATCTATTGTAGTAGCCTTAATACTTACCTTTAACGGTACGCCAAGCAGCTACGCCGGTAAAGACAAATTTATATCCTTACAGGGCGATACCGTAAACGTATCACGCGGCCCGGCAGCGCAATTCATCGCTATAAAACATTTGGGAACAAACGGTGGTGGCTGGTTTGGTGCCAACTCATCGCACCCACTGGAAAACCCTAACTACCTGACAAATATTACCGAGATTGTTTCACAAATGATCATCCCTATAGCTATGGTGCTTTGCTTTGGCTATTTTATCCGCCGCAAAAAACTGGGCTGGGTAATTTTCGGGGTAATGATGATAGGCGCCCTGCTTCTGCTCATTCCATCCATCGGCAGCGAAACCGGCGGTAACCCCGCCATTGCTAAAATGGGTATATCACAGGTTACCGGCGCTATGGAGGGCAAAGAAGTACGCATAGGCCCAACCGCTACAGCATTCTGGAGCACTTTTACCACCATTGTATCAACTGGCTCGGTAAACGGCATGCATGATAGTACTATGGCCCTTACCGGCTTATGGCAGCTGCTGGGCATGATGATCAACGGTTTCTTTGGTGGCTGTGGTGTAGGTGTGTTAAACTACTTCATCTATTTAATAATAGCCGTATTCATCTCCGGCCTTATGGTTGGCCGAACCCCCGAGTTTTTGGGCCACAAGGTAGAAGCCCGCGAGGTGAAAATTGCCGCGCTGATAACCCTGCTTAGTCCGTTTTTAATTATGGCGGGCACAGCAATAGCCGCTTTTGTATTCACCAACCACGGCAGCGCCAACTGGGCGGTTAAACCATCGACATGGTTAAATAACCCAGGCTTCCACGGCTTTAGCGAGATGCTTTACGAGATGACCTCGGCCAACGCCAACAACGGCTCGGGCTTTGAAGGCCTGGGCGATAACAACATCTTCTGGAACTTATCTACAGGCTTATTGATGATACTGGGCAGGTTCCTGCCTATCATTGGCCCGGTAGCTATAGCAGGCTTGCTTGCCAAAAAGAAATACATCCCCGAATCGGCAGGTACATTAAAAACCGATACCATCACCTTCGGGCTGATGACCTTCGCTGTAATACTGGTGTTAAACGCATTATCGTACTTCCCTGCTTTGGCTTTGGGCCCTATTGCAGAGTTCTTTTCAATGCCTAAGTAATCTATATCATGACAACAAGATCAACTCAATTATTCGAACCTGCTTTGGTGCAAACCGCGCTGAAGGAGTCGTTCATAAAACTGAACCCCAAAGTAATGCTTCGTAACCCGGTAATGTTTACCGTTGAAGTAGGTACCGCCATTATGCTTTACATGAGCTTTTACAGCTTTACACATGCCGGCCAGGGTTCGTTCACCTATAACTTTATCATTTTCATCGTACTGCTGCTAACACTGCTGTTTGCCAACTTTGCCGAGGCTATTGCCGAAGCACGCGGTAAAGCACAGGCCGACAGCCTCCGTAAAACCCGCGAGGAAACACCTGCCAACGTTTTAATGCCCGATGGCAGCATCGTAACAAAATCATCAAACGCATTGCGCAAAGGTGATGTGTTTGTGTGCGAGGCCGGCGATACCATCCCAACCGATGGCGAGATCACCGAAGGTTTGGCTACGATAGATGAATCGGCCATTACAGGCGAATCAGCCCCGGTTATCCGCGAGGCGGGCGGCGACAAATCATCCGTAACAGGGGGTACAAAAGTACTGTCAGACAGGATAAAGGTGGTAGTAACCACCGAGCCCGGCGAAAGCTTCTTGGATAAGATGATAGCACTTGTAGAAGGTGCATCGCGCCAGAAAACACCGAACGAGATAGCCTTAACTATCCTGCTGGCCAGTTTTACGCTCATATTTATTATTGTTTGTGTTACGCTGAAACCCTTTGCAGATTATGCCAACACGCCTATTACCATAGCCGCGCTCATCTCTCTTTTCGTTTGTTTGATCCCTACCACTATTGGTGGCCTTTTATCGGCCATTGGTATTGCGGGGATGGACAGGGCTTTGCGTGCCAACGTGATCACCAAATCGGGTAAAGCGGTTGAAACCGCTGGCGATATTGATGTATTGCTTTTGGATAAAACCGGTACCATCACCATTGGTAACCGTAAAGCAACCCAGTTTTGGCCCGCGCCGGGTGTATTACCCGAGGATCTGGTGAAAGCCGCCGTATTATCCTCATTAGCTGATGAAACGCCCGAAGGTAAATCCATCATCGAGCTGGCGCAGCAAAGCAATATGCGCATTTCCATGACGCCTCCGGCAAATGCCGAGTTCATCAAGTTTACTGCGGAGACCCGTGCCAGCGGTATCAACACTGCGGAAGGTGTACGCATCCGTAAAGGTGCTTTTGATTCGATCAGGAACATGTCTGTAGCCGCAGGCAATAAGTTTCCTACCGATGTAGAAGAACGTGTAAAGGCTATTGCCAGTAACGGTGGCACGCCACTGGTGGTATCACAAAACGAAGTAATATTGGGCACGTTAGAACTACAGGACATCATTAAGCCCGGCATTGCCGAACGTTTTGAGCGCCTGCGTAAAATGGGGATCAAAACGGTGATGGTAACCGGCGACAACCCGCTTACTGCTAAATTTATTGCCGAAAAAGCCGGTGTTGACGATTTTATTGCCGAGGCCAAGCCCGAGGATAAAATGAATTACATTAAAGCCGAGCAGCAAAGCGGCCGCCTGGTAGCCATGATGGGCGACGGTACAAACGATGCCCCTGCCCTTGCCCAGGCAGATGTGGGTGTGGCCATGAACAGTGGTACACAAGCCGCCAAAGAAGCCGGTAACATGGTTGACCTGGATAACGACCCAACCAAACTGATAGAGATTGTGGAGATAGGCAAGCAATTGCTTATTACCCGTGGTACGTTAACCACCTTCTCTATCGCTAATGATGTGGCTAAGTACTTTGCTATCGTTCCGGCCTTGTTTATTGCATCTATCCCGGCATTGCAGGCCATTAATATTATGCACCTGCACAGCCCGGAGAGCGCCATCCTTTCGGCCGTAATATTCAACGCTATCATCATCCCGATGCTGATACCATTAGCTTTAAAAGGGGTTGAATACAAACCAATTGGTGCCAGTGCCTTATTACGCCGCAATCTGCTGATATACGGCCTGGGTGGTGTTATAGCGCCATTCATCGGTATCAAACTGATCGATTTACTTATTTCCCTATTCTTCTAATTAATTAATGTTATGAAAAGTTCAAACATCATCAAATCCATCCGCCTTACACTGGTACTTACCGTAGTGTTATGCGTAATATACCCGGTAGCTATATCCCTTGCCGGTAAGCTATCAAAAGGCCAGGGCAATGGCGAAACCATCGTAGTAAATGGTAAAGTTGTTGGTTATGCCAACGTTGGCCAAAACTTTACACAACCCAAATACTTTTGGGGCAGGCCATCGGCTGTTGGCTACAACGCGGCAGGCAGCGCAGGCAGCAACAAAGGCCCAAGCAACCCCGATTACCTGAAAGATGTAAGCAACCGGATAGATACCCTGTTGAAATATCACCCATACTTAAAACGCAGCGACATCCCTGCCGAAATGGTAACCGCATCAGGTAGTGGCCTTGATCCGGACATTTCTCCCGCTGCCGCAAAAATTCAGATACAACGTGTGGCAAAGGTACGCGGCCTTGATGTGGAAGCAGTTACCGCATTGGTAAACCAACATACTGAAGCGCCGCTTGCAGGCCTGTTTGGCCCGGCAAAAGTGAACGTATTAAAATTGAACGTAGCATTAGATGAATTAAAAAAATAGAATTTAACCACAAAGTGCACAAAGTAAAAACCACAGAGCTCACAGAGATTTAAACAGTAAAAGTCAATGACTTTACAAGTCTTTGTGCTCTCTGTGGTTAACCAACATGCAAATTCTCTGTGTCCTCTGTGGTAAAAACAAATACAACATTCAACTCAAAAATGAAAACACTCCTTATATCATCGGTAATATTTTTAGCGGCCATAACAGCTAAAGCGCAGGACACGACCAAAACAGCCGAGCCTTCTTTAACCATATCCGGCTCGGTAGATGCTTATTATAAATACGATTTTTCCAGGTTCCGTAACGCTGCAGGTGGTTCAAATATCCCCACCAGTTTCGCTACCGATCAAAACTCCATTTCCATAGGCATGGTAGACCTGGCGGTAAAGAAGAAAGTGAGCAAAGCATCTTTTGTGGGCGAATTATCATTCGGTCCGCGGGGCGAGGGGCAATCCATCCCCAACAGCGGCACCAACGGGCAATCGTTCCATATCCAGAATTTATATATGGGTTATGATGTTACCGATAAGCTGAACCTTACGGCAGGTTACATGTCTACCTTTGTGGGTTATGAAGTGATCTCCCCGGTTGGTAACTTCAACTACTCTACCTCCTACCTGTTCACCAACGGGCCGTTCCAGAATGCAGGCTTTAAAGCAACCTATGCCTTTAACAGCAAGGTAAGTTTAATGGCAGGCATCTTTAACGATACCTGGAACAGCTACCAATCAACAAGGGATGTATCTACCTTTGGCGCGCAATTATTTGTTAGCCCGGTAAAAGGGTGGACAGCCTACATCAACCTGTTAAGCGGTAAAACATCAGGTACCATCATAGACCTGACCACCGCCTACCAAATAACAGATGCCTTTAAATTAGGCTTGAACGGCGCAACGTTCTCTGCCCCCGATGCAGTAAAAGGCGGATTTGAAGGCGTAGCACTATACCCGCAATTAGCAGTTTCAAAAGACGTAACTTTAGGTTTAAGGGGCGAATACTTTAAAACAAAAACGGGTGGTTTTGTAACCGCAGGCCCGCCGGCAGGCGAATCGATCACGGCGTTCACCTTAACAGCAAATATCAAAGCCGGTCCGTTAACGTTGATACCGGAGGTAAGGTTAGATAACGGTTCTACAGCGCAATTTATAAACAGCAATGCAGGGTCAACAAAACAGGCTTCGCAATTTTTAGTAGCGGTGGTTTACGCGTTTTAAATATTTGAATTGATTTAAGTGATTTAACCACAAAGTACACAGAGATTTAAATTACTAAGCTCTGTGTACTTTGTGTCTGATAAATAAGCAAATCTTAGTGTCCTCTGTGGTAAAAACTAATAAATAATAATGGCAGACCCAAAAGATACATCCGTAAAAAACTTCCTCGACCTGGTCAAAAAATCCCGTCGGGGTAAGCTGAAGATCTATATCGGCATGAGCGCCGGTGTGGGTAAAAGCTACCGGATGCTGCAGGAAGCCCATGCCTTGCAACGCAATGGTATCGGCATCCAGATAGGCTACATAGAAACCCATAACCGGGCCGAAACCCATGCCCTGCTGGATGGCCTGCCCGTTATACCACGCCGCAAAACCTTTTATAAGGGTAAAGAACTGGAAGAAATGGATCTGCAGGCCATCATTAACCGCCACCCCGAAGTGGTAATAGTAGATGAACTTGCTCATACCAATATTGAGGGCAGCAAAAACAGCAAGCGCTGGCAGGATGTGCTGGATATACTGGAAGCCGGCATCAGTGTGATAACCGCCGTAAACATCCAGCACCTGGAAAGCCTGAACGAGGACGTGGAACAGATTACCGGCATTGCCATTACCGAACGCATCCCCGATAAGATATTAGACCTTGCCGACGAAGTAGTAAACATTGACCTTACAGCCGATGAATTGGTAGACCGGCTGAAGGAAGGCAAAATTTACGAGAAAGCCAAAATTGAACGTGCCCTGCAAAACTTTTTCCAGAGCGATAAGATCTTGCAGCTGCGCGAACTGGCGCTAAAAGAAGTAGCCCACCATGTAGAGCGGAAGATAGATATTGAGATCCCAAAACAGATCAAACTACGGCCCGAGAAATTTCTGGCCTGTATCTCATCCAACGCCGAAACGGCTAAAATAGTGATCCGTAAAACAGCGCGGCTGGCTTCCTACTACCGCTCGCCATGGATAGTGCTTTACGTGCAAAGCAGCAGCGAAAGCCTTGACAGGATAAAACTGGATAAACAACGCCACCTCATCAATAATTTTAAGCTGGCTACCGAGCTTGGCGCCGAGCTCATCAAGCTAAAAAGCGACGCCATTACCCAAACCATTATGAAAGTAGCCGAAGAAAAAGAAGTAACCACCATTTGCATTGGCAAACCGCATTTAAATTTATGGCAGGTAATACTAAGAACGGCTATATTTAACGAGTTGCTAAACAAGATCGCATTAACAGAAACTGATTTAGTAATATTATCATGAAAGTAAAAACCAAACTCCGCTTAGGCTTCGGCTTTTTATTTATAGTGGTGCTATTTTTTGGCGCTACAGCGTTGTATTATATCCGCGATATTTCCGAGAACTCGAAAGTTATTCTTAAGAACAATTATGAGTCGTTGAGTTTTGCGAGGGAGATGCGTGGCATTTTGGATAACAATGACCTGCCATTAAACAATGCCGCCATAAACAAATTCAACACTTTCCTATCACAGCAGCAAGGCAACGTAACCGAGCCGGGAGAGGCTGATTTAACACGCAAGCTTGCTATCGGGTTTAAGCTTTTAACAACCGTAGAGAAGCTGTATGCTCAAAAAGATGGCGTCCGTGAAATAAGGAAGACATTAAGCGGGATTGAAAGGCTTAACATGCAGGCCATCATCCGCAAGGATAACAATGCCCGTGCATCAGTGAACAGGGCCACTTTGTTTTTAGGTTTGGTGGGGACTTTCACTTTTTTGGTACTGTTCAGTTTCAGTGTAAATTTCCCGGGGTATATAGCCAACCCGCTGAGGGCGCTGATAGACGGTATCCGCGAGATTGGCGAAAAGAACTACAGCAAACGCCTTAATTTTGAACAGAACGATGAATTTGCCGAAGTAGCCAACGCTTTTAACCAGATGGCATCGCGCTTAAACGAATGGGAGAACAGCAACCTGGCTACCGTAATATCCGAGAAACGGCGCATCGAAACCATTATTGAGCAAATGCAGGATGCCATTATCGGTATAAACGAAAAGCAGGAAATACTTTTCATGAACGATGCCGCCCGCAAAACGTTAAACATCACAGGCGATAAAGTGATTGGTCAGAATACTAATGAACTGGTAAAAGGCAACGACCTGTTCCGCTCCATCCTTAAAGATGATATGGGCATAAAACCCTTCAAAATCGTGCTCGACGGGCGCGAATCATACTTCCAGATGCAAAGCAGTGATATTTTGGTACCCAACACGCAGCAAAGCAAGGGTGCGCTGCAACTGGCAAGCCTCTCGGCAGGCAAGGTGTATATTCTCAAAAACATTACCGAGTTTAAGGAGCGTGATGAAGCAAAAACCAACTTCATCGCCACCATATCGCACGAACTGAAAACCCCTATCTCGTCCATAAAAATGAGTTTAAAGCTTTTGAACGACGAGCGGGTGGGCAGTATTAACCCCGAACAGGAACAATTAGTAAACCATATTAAGGATGATAACGACCGCCTGTTAAAAATAACCAGCGAACTGCTGGAACTATCGCAGGTAGAAACGGGCAATATACAGCTCAACTTTGTACCGGTGAGCCCTATGCAAATTGTAGATTATGCCATTGCATCGGTGAGCTTTCAGGCCGAACAGAAAAAGGTGCAACTGGAGGTTTTAAAGAGTGACAAGTTACCCGATATACAGGTTGATATTGAGAAGACTGCCTGGGTGCTGGTCAACTTTTTATCAAACGCGCTACGCTACAGCGCTGAAAAATCCAAGATCATTATCCAGGTAACCCAACACGACAACGTAGTTGAGTTTTCGGTAAAAGACTTTGGCAAAGGGATAGATGAAAGCTACCAGAAACGCCTGTTCGACCGCTACTTCCAGGTACCTACGGATGGGCAGAACAAGTCGGGTTCGGGCTTAGGGCTTGCCATCTCTAAAGATTTTATTGAAGCCCAACAGGGTAAAATATGGGTAGAAAGCGCCATTGGCGAAGGCAGCCGGTTTGCATTTACATTGCCGGCAACTGTTTAAAAACAATAATAGCGATAGCCGCAAGTCCGCAAGAAACGGGTTTAAACGCAGGGTTTTGCAGGGTAAATTTGTACTATACAAAAAGCAATTATCATGAAAAGCCAACAAGAATTAGATTATAACCGAATAGCCCGGGCCATAAGCTATTTTAAAGAGAATTTTAAAGCACAGCCAAAACTGGAAGACGTTGCCGAACATGTAAACCTTAGTCCGTTTCATTTTCAGCGGATGTTTAAGGAATGGGCCGGGGTTACGCCAAAACAATTCCTGCAATATTTGAGCATTGAGCACGCCAAGGATATGCTGAAAACATCGGGTTCCAATTTGTTTGATACCGCGTTTGAAACCGGACTTTCGGGCACCGGCAGATTATACGACCTTTTTGTTAAGGTTGAAGGCATGACACCCGGCGAATATAAAAATGGTGGCGCAGCGCTCAGTATAAACTATTCCTTTGCCGATACGCCTTTTGGTAAAGTTATCGTAGCCGCTACCCATAAAGGCATTTGCCACATGGCGTTTGTAGATAATGGCGAAGACGAAGCATTACAGCAATTAAAACAAAATTACCCCAACGCGGCATACACGCAGTTGGTTGACAGGATACAGCAAAATGCCCTGTTTATTTTCACGCAGGACTGGCGCCAGCTCGACGAGATAAAACTGCACCTAAAAGGGACGGATTTTCAGATAAAAGTGTGGGAAACATTATTGAAAGTACCGGCCGGGGGGCTTACCACCTATTCGGCACTTGCGCAACAGGCCGGCAACGCCAATGCTTCAAGAGCGGTGGGCTCGGCTGTGGGCAGTAACCCTGTAGCTTTCCTGATACCATGCCACAGGGTTATCAGGTCAACCGGCGAGATTGGCCAATATCACTGGGGAGCGACCCGTAAAAATGCTATCATCGGCTGGGAGGCGGCATTAAAAGATAAAGCTTCATAAAAAGTAGTAAAACTATTTAGCAGGCATAGTGTTAGGTAAATACAATAGCGTTTAATCAATATAAGTGCATTATATTAGCTTAATCGCCATAAAGCACTACCCTATGTTAAAAATAGTTACCTTTTTGTTATGCCTGCTCCCTCTGTCGGTGTTTGCGCAGAACGCCTCTACGATAATCCCCGAGAACAATAATTCCACACAGGATACGTCTAAACAAACCGACCTGATAGATATTGCCAAGTCGCTTTTTAAGATAAATCCGGATAAGCCACGGCACCCAAGCGATAAAAAAGTTTATTTCTCTATACTACCTATAGGTGCAAATGTACCGGGTGGTAGCGGCAGGGCATTAATTACCAGCACAACAGCGGGTATTTATCTGGGGCCACGCAGCACAACCAATATATCAAGTGCAACATTCACCCCTTATTGGAACCTGCACAGCCGTTTTGGCCTGCCTTTACGTACCAGTATATGGTTACCAAATAACGAATGGACCATACAAGGCGATACCCGTTTTTTAGTTTACCCGCAATTTACATGGGGCCTGGGCAGCAGCCATAACAATGATGATAAAACATTGGTTAATTACCGGTATATCCGTTTTTACCAAAGCGCGCTTAAGCGTATAAAACCATACCTGTATGCGGGTATCGGCTATAATCTCGACTGGCATTTCAACGTAAATAGTGATGACCCTGCGGTTGATCTGCCTACTTACACCAAATATGCATACGGTACCAAAGGCAGTTCATTTTCATCGGGTGTAAGCTTAAATGTATTGTATGATACCCGCAACAACTCTATTAACCCATTGCCCGGCGCTTATGCTAACATTGTATACCGCATAAACCCAACCTTTTTGGGTAGTAGCGATAACTGGCAATCTATATACATTGATGTCAGAAAATATATCTCTCTAAACCCGGGCAAGCCCAATCAGCAAAATACGCTTGCATTTTGGTCGTACCTTTGGAAAGCGCTTAACGAAAAAACCCCTTATCTGGACTTGCCAAGTATTGGCTGGGACCCCAATAACCGTTCGGGGCGCGGTATAGACCAAAACCGCTATCGTGGCCGTACTTTATTTTATTTAGAAAGCGAGTACAGGCGCGACATCACAGAGAACGGGTTGTTAGGCTTTGTGGTATTCACCAACGTAAACACGGTAAGTGGGTCGGGAACCTTATTCTCGTCATGGCACCCTGCCGCGGGTACGGGCTTAAGGATCAAGTTTAACAAGGGCTCAAACACCAACATCGGTATTGATTATGCCGGCAGCAAAGGCTACAGTTCGGTGCTGTTTAGCTTAGGCGAGGCATTTTAAAACGACGGTATTTCTCCACATTGATTGCAGCGGGTAAAGTATTTCTATACTTTCGCTATACCCGTTTATGAAAGTTATTATTGCCGAGAAGCCGTCTGTAGGCCGCGAAATTGCTAAAGTGTTTGGTGCCACCACAAAAAAGGATGGTTATATAGAAGGCAAGGGTTACACCTTTACCTGGGCCTTTGGCCACTTATTGCAACTGGCAGCCCCGCAAGAGTATGGTTACTACGGCTGGAATGTGCAAAACCTGCCCATGCTTCCTCAAAAATTCAAACTTTCTATCCGTAAGGTAAAATCAAAGGATGGGATGATTGATGACCCCGGCGTAAAAAAACAGCTGGATATTATCAAAGCCCTGTTTGATGAAGCTACCGAGATTATCGTGGCAACGGATGCCGGGCGCGAGGGTGAACTCATCTTCAGGTATATTTACTACTACCTGAAGTGTAAAAAACCATTTAAACGCCTGTGGATCTCCTCACAAACCGACGCTGCCATTAAAGAAGGGTTTCGTAACCTAAAGCCGGGGACGGATTACGATACCCTGTTCAATTCGGCGCATTGCCGCTCACAATCTGATTGGCTGGTGGGGATGAACGCCACACAGGCTTTGAGTTTATCATCGGGTACAAGGTCGGTACTGTCATTAGGCAGGGTGCAAACCCCTACCCTTGCCATGATCTGTGCGCGGTATCTGGAAAATAAAAACTTTATCCCGCAAACCTACTACCAGGTAAGCATCCAGCCGGAAAAGGACGGGCAGGCGTTTAAAGCCATATCCGAAAAGAACTTTAAAACCCGCGAAGAAGCACAAGCAGTGCTTGATCTGGTAGAACCAACAGGGCTTATACTTAATGTAGAAGCCAAACCCCGCAAGGAACCGCCACCACTGCTGCATGACCTGAGCAGCTTACAGCAGGAAGCCAACAAGCGCAAAGGCTTTACCGCCGACCAAACGCTCACCCTTTTACAAAACCTTTACGAAAATAAGCTGGTTACCTACCCGCGTACCGGCAGCCGCTATATTGGCGATGACGTGTTTGCTGAAGTACCCGCGCTGATAGCCAAATTTACCGGGCATGATGATTTTGGCAAACAGGCCACTTTGCTGGCAGATGTTAAACTCAACAAGCGCAGCGTAAACGCAAAAAAGGTAACAGACCACCACGCGATATTGCCTACCGGCGAGTCGCCTTATCAGCTCTCGGGCGACCAGCAGGCCATATATGATATGGTAGCCGGGCGCATGCTGGAAGCTTTTCACCAGGATTGTATCAAAGAGATAACCAAGATCACCGTTCAATCCGGCTCAAAATTCATGGCGAGTGGTACGGTTATCCAAACCGCGGGCTGGCGTGCGGTTTTTAATGATAAGGATGAGGAAAAGAAGGACGAAGAAAATGCAACCCTGCCAAAAGTAAAGCAGGACGAAATTTTACCGATAACCGATAAGGCATTATTGGAAAAGCAAACCAAACCCAAGCCTTTATATAATGAGGCCAGCCTGTTAAAAGCGCTGGAAACAGCCGGTAAGGAAATAGACGATGAAGAATTGCGCCAGGCCATGAAAGACAGCGGACTTGGCACCCCTGCCACGCGCGCCGCCATGATAGAAACCCTGTTAAAACGCGACTATATAGCCCGCGAAAAAAAGAACCTGGTACCTACAAGTACCGGCCTGGCTGTTTACGAGGTGGTAAAAAACCAGCAGATAGCACAGGCAGAGCTTACGGGCACCTGGGAGAAAAGGCTGGAAGAGATCCGTTCGGGTGCATCGGTAAGCGCTTTTCAGGAAGAAATAAAAACCTATACACGGGCCATTACGCAAGAATTGTTAAGGGCTGGGAAAGGTATAGTACTTACTGCCCCTGCAGCAAAAGCTGCAGCCGTTAAATAAGTAAAGGCACAATAAAATTTCGGATATTGCTGTTGAATTAATAAACACCCAGTTGAAAAAGTACCTTACTACCGCAAACCTGCTAAATGCGCTGTTTTTTATAGCTATAGTAGTTTTGCTCTTCGTTCCACCGGCAAAAGCATTTTTGTTAAGGGGGTTAATGAAAACAGGGCTGTTTCAGCCGGATGTTTCGTCTACCATTAAGCCGGTGCAGCTGCCTGATATTAGTTTTCGGGATGCCCAGGGCCAAACGGTCTCTTTATCCGGGCTTAGGGGCAAAGTGGTATTTATCAACTTTTGGGCAACATGGTGCCCGCCATGTTTAGCAGAAATGCCTGCCATCAATACTTTACATCAAAAGTTGGGCAGCAATAAAAACATTGTATTTTTAATGGCAGATGCGGATGGCAAGCCCCAACAGGCATTACTGTTTTTACAAAATAAACAGTACGATTTGCCCGTGTACGCGGCAATCACAGCCGTACCTGCAAATGTTGCGGATGGCACGCTCCCAACAACGGTTGTTTTGAATAAAAGGGGCGAAATGGTTTACCACCACCAGGGTGTGGCCGATTATACGAACGATAAATTTGCCGCCTATTTACAGCAATTATCTGTAGAATAATATAATATGTTACAGAACAGGGTTGATCCATTTGGCCAGATCATCAAAACACCCGAGCGCGGCAAATGGCTGGGCAACAGGGGTGTTATCCATAACGGGGATAAGGAGATAGTGCGCCCGTACAAAGTTAAGGCATGGATCAGCTGTGTTTTAGAATTTCGCGGACGCCACCGGGAAGTAATGATGCCCAACCGGTGGACGGAGCTTTTCTTTTTTGATGAAGCAACGGCATTTTCGGCAGGCCACCGCCCCTGTTTTCAGTGCCGCTACAAAGCCCATATCCATTTTAAAGAAACGTGGTTAAAGGGTAACCCACAGTTTGGTTTTACCATGAAAACGCCGGTTGCAGATATTGATGCCATCATTCACCGCGAAAGGATGGCGGCCGATAAGTCAAAACATACTTACGAGGCAAATTTAAGGGATCTTCCGGATGGTGTTTTTGTTATTTTTAATAATGCGCCGCACCTTGTTAATGCAGGCAAATTGTACAGATGGAGCCCTGCCGGATATGCCCAGCCGGGTGATTTTCCTGAAACTGAAAAAATTACGGTATTAACTCCCCAATCAATCGTTAACGCATTTAGCGCGGGTTATATACCGCAAATGGGTTAATCAGCCATAAATTACCGGCTAAGGCGCGGCCTTTTCTTTTTTTCGACCGCGATTGGCTGCGGCTGCTGTGGTTGATACCGGGGCATAGCTACTGGCCGCCTTACCGGGGGGGCGGGTGCTGGTTTATCTTCAGCTATACGTACTTCTAAAGTGCGGTCGCCAATAGCCATACCGTCCAATGCTTCTATAGCTAATTGGGCGCCTTCCATATCTTTCATTTGTACAAAACCAAAACCTTTACTGTGCTGGGTAAATTTATCGCGGACAATAGTCAGCAATTCGATATCCCCATGCGGGCCGAACAATTGAGCCAGCTGCATCTCATCCATCTCACGTGGAAAGCCAACAACGAATAATTTTATCATAAGCAGAATAGTTTGCAAATATAACACATTCAGCTATTCAATGCTACAAGTATAAAATGTTGAATTTACACGTAAAGTTTTGGGGCGGGCAAATAGCGCCGGTACTAAAGCACACCAAAGCGCAGGAGTTAATGGAAGCCATTATACAAGAAACAAACGCTTATTATAATGCCCTTAAATAATAAAGGCGTTATAATAAGCGTTTAATATTTACACTATTATCCGTGCAGCCTTGTGTTTACTTGGCGCTGCCTGTTATTTCTTAACCTCAGGCGCGATCCATTTATTTACAGTATTGTACTTCCCTTCAACAACCACTTTATAAAATTCAGAGGGTATATCTTTAACCGGTATCAATACATGTTCAAGCCCAATGGGCACTTCGGCCAGCAGTTTGTAGTCATCCGGTTTACCTTCTTTAACGTTATTAGCAGGCGTTACCCATATCTTCACCTTTTCATCCTTGCTTAACGCTTTCCAGTTTACATCAATAGCGCCTTGTATAAGATTTACTTTTAGCTCGGCTACAGAAACCGGGCCAGTTAACGGCGTGCCATCTATCTCTCTTTGATATTTTACCGGGATAGTAATATTCATAAACCGGGCTATACTTGGCATTATATCCACAATACCCGGGTAGTAATATTTTGAATAATTATTTAACCCTTTGGCGTTAGTTACCGCCCAGGTAGAACGCTGCCTTGTAGATTGGCCGCCGTGGTCTTTTCCATCTTTTTCGCCGCGGCCATGGTCGGTAGTGATAAATATCACCCACTCTTCGTTAAAGTTTTTCTGGCGATACTGTATAGCTTGCCATATTTTACCAACCTGCGCATCCATCATCTCAATAGCGGTGTAATATTGCGGGCTATCGCCATACCTGTGCCCCATATCATCCGTGTACTCCAGGTAAACCCAAGACAGGTCGGGAGCATTTTTTTTGATCCCTGCAGAAGCTTCTTCAACAACCTTCTCATCAATCCGGTGCATGTAAGCGCTTTCCCTGTCGTGTTTAAAATTGATGGTATCCAGTTCAAACCCATCGGCATGGTAATCTACATGGAGGCTGTTGGTTTGCGCAAGGCCATCACCTACCAGTTTGGTACGGTTATCTAACCAGCTGGAATACACTGCTATTTTTTTATTGGGGTACTGATCTTTAAATAACCTGAATATGGTAGGATAATTATAATTGGGGGCTGTTATATCATTGCCCCAAACATTGTGTTTATTTACCCAGGTACCTGTTAATAAGCTATTATAACCAACGGCAGATATTGTGGGTGTTTGGCTATAGGCGCTCTTATCGCCCCCTACGTGCATTCGTAAATAGCCTCCCTGTTGCGCAATAGCTTTAAGGTTTGGGGTTGATAGTTTTTCAATAACATCAGCCGGTATACCATCGGCAATAATAAATAGCGCCTTACGGGTTTTATTTTGCGCCGATGCAATGGTAACTGTAAGCAGTAAAACAATGAACAGCCTGGTGGTTTTAAAAATATGTTGCATAAATGGGTTATCTTTTTTTATTATTTAATAGGAATGCGGGAAATATTCATTTTCAACGGTACCGTCCTCATACAAACTGAGCATGGCATAGCCCGGCGGGGTTTCCAGGTAATAACCGGGGCCGGCCGATTCCTTATCGCCTTTGCCCCACCAAAAACCGCTCATTGCCCCGTTACAGCAATATAAAACGCCGTTGTAGTGGGTATGGTCTGATAAATGGTTGTGCCCGCTTAAACAAACCCTTACTTTATCGCGGTGTTTGTAAAACAGGTCTTTTAATTTTTTGCAATCGGAGTGGCCGCCACCTACCAGCACCTGGGTAGTACCCAAAATAGGGTAATGCGACATGAGCAGTACAGGTGCATTGGCCGGTATCTTTTCCAGTTCGGCCTGCAGCCAGTTAAACTGTTCCTCATCCAGAGAGATGTTGTTGTTATTGCCGTCGAGCACAATAAAATGCCAGTTCTTTTTGGTGAAGCTATAGTAGCGGTGAGGAATTTTTAAGCGTTTAACTACATATTCCTTGCCGTACATGGCATCCTCTTTAGAAGGTGCTTTCCACCACGGGTCATGATTACCAATACAGCTATGCACCTCATATTGATCAAGCAACGCTATGCAGTCGTCCCAAATACCCCATTGCCGCATAACCTGTTCATAAACCACATTATCATACGATGCATCATTGATAGAATCGCCACCGTTTAAGAAAAAATCGGGCTTGTGTTTGGTTATGATATGTTTTAAACAACTTTTAAACCTTTCGGGCGCGTTATCGCCATCCCTGATATGCACATCGGTAATATGCGCCACGGTAAGCGCTAATTTTTTACCTTTTTTATCCTCGTTGTTATTGGTAACAGCTAAAGCAGGCAGCCCACCGGTGGCTAATATACCGGTAGCTATACCTGCTGCTTTTAATAAAGTTCGTCTTTTTAAAATCATTATATCGCTCTCTCCCCACATTTACAGTTAGTGCTAAACATTTTAGATGTCAATAAAAACCACATTTACCCGATAGGCAAAACAGCGCCTGCCGGGTAAATGTGTAATTCATCAGGGTTTAAGTAACCACATAACCCCGTTTATATTATCTCCTTGCGGATATTGCCGGGTAATGGCTTCTGTATTGTGTTGCTGGTTTAAGCGTAATTCACTTTCGGGGTACATCCAGCGTTTAGGAATCATTTTATTATTGAGGACCCCATCGCCAGAAACATCAAATACAGGGAAACCGGTTCGGCGCTGTTCATAAAACGGCTGGTCGCCGCTGTTCATAAATGAAGCTATGTACTTTTGCGTGATAATGCTTTGCAACGGGTTTACAGCCGGCAGTTGAATACTACTTTGCGCCAGGTAATCATCAATAGCGGGCTGATCTATCTTATAAAATAACATAGAAGCCTGGATACCCTTCTTATAATAATCGGCCGCGCTTCCGCCAATCCATCCTTTAACCACACCTTCTGCCAATATAAATTGCACCTCGGCATAACCAAGTGCAATGCTTGGTTCGTTAACAGGGCTTTTATAAAAACGGGGGTTTATTCTTGAAATTTCTCCTTTTGTAGTGTGCCCGCTATTATCATTTAACGGGTCGCTGCCTTTTACACCTGCATACGCATCAAAGTCGGTAGCCGGCAATGCCGAAAATAGAGGTGCCTTATCCGCAAAGCTAAACAACCTTGGGTCTTTATATCCCTTCAGCATATCAACAAAGGTTTTCTCCATATAATAGGCGGTTTGCATATCGTTGTTATTAAAATATGGATACCTGTCGCCTACAACATCATAAAACGTCAGTTGGGCATTGTCAGCATTGCCGGTCATGATGGGGTATTGTGCAGGGTTGTTCGCAATGGTTGCGAAACGATTTTTAACATCATACCTGGCATCATCTACTTTAATAGAAAGGCTCATTAAAACCCGCAGCGAAAGCGAATTAATTGCGCGTTTCCACTGCTGCATATTACCATTATATACAATATCGCCCAAAACAGGTTCGGTGCTGGTGGTAATAAGGTCATTTGCGGCTTTCAGGTCATTCAGGATACCTAAATAGATATCCTCTTGTTTATCGTAAACCGGTGTATATAAGCCTTCTTCGCCTTTAAGCGCCTGGCTGTAGGGGATATCGCCAAATGTTTGTGTAAGCTGTAAAAAATACCACGCCCTGAAAAATTTTGCTATTGCCAGGTATTGTGGTTTATCCTGTGCTGTTGCAGCCTGTTCCATTTTCAATACCTGGCGTAAATTATCATAATTACCAAACCCGGCCCGTGTCCAGCCGTAATATTGCTCATCAGATGCCCCATCGGTATAAACCATTTGCCGGCACATTAATGCAGTACCTAAACTGGTTGATTGAAAAGCAGCTTGTTCAATAGTGTTTAATAACAGATCGGGTGTTGCCGTAGTTGATTTATTGGGATCTGTTTGAAATTCGCTGAATTTTTTACATCCTGTTTGCGCAATAGCTATGCAAACAAGCAGTGTTAATAATATCTTTTTCATATTAAATAGCTAACTAATTAAAATTTAATGTTCGCGTTAAAACCAATTGTGCGGGTTGAAGGTGTCTGCAGGTTATCTGTAGCCGGGTCAGGGTCAACATTTGGCATTTTTGAGAATAGCAAAAGGTTGCGGCCAACTGCCGATAAGTTTATCCCCTTTACGAATGATTTGCCCAACCATTTATTAGGCACTTGCCAGGTTAGGGTAACTTCGCGCAGCTTTAAAAATGTTTGCGAAAAATAGTTGTAGTTATTATATGCAGCATTACTTGTATTGGTCATGTAATCGATATAGTTAACTGCTTTGGTGTTAGGCGCAAAAACGCGGGTATCTTTGGTAATATTGCCATTCGCGTCGTAAGTAGCTTCTCCCGAAACAACAACTACACCCTTGCCCACAAATGTTTCTTTACCTTCGTTAGCTTCATCGCGGTAATGGTTAACCGTTCCGGGGTTTGTACCACCCCACCACATTTTTTGGTTGGTGGTAGAGTACATCATCCCGCCCAGGCGGCCATCAACCAAAACTTTTAAAGCAAAGTTTTTGTAGGTAAATGTATTTTCTAAACCATACGTCCAATTGGGGTCGCGGTTGCCGATATATCTTTGAAAGTTATCATCCAGCGGAAAACCGTTACTCTGGTAAATAATATTGCCCTGTGGGTCTTTCTGATAAACGGAAGTAAATATTTTATCAGCGCGGTCACCCGGTTTTAAATAGCCTAATGCAGGGGCATTGTTATATATTTCTTTTAAATACCGGCGGTATTGGCTAAAGTTGGCTGTAACATCCCACCTAAAATCTCTGCCTTTTATTGGCGAACCCGACAATACAAACTCCAGCCCCTTGCGTTGGTAAACATTTCCGTTTACTAACTGGGCGCTAAAACCGTTGGTTACAGATAATTCAAGTGGTGTGATATTGTTGTAATCCCTGGTTTGATAATATGTGGCCTCTAAACTAAGCCTGTTATTAAAAAATTTAGTGTCAATACCAACCTCCCAGCTATCTGATGTTTGTGGCTTAAGATTAGGGTTATATATTGTATTGCCATAAGAAAGCGACGGTAAGCCTGTGCCATTAGTTCCATTCCAGATAGTGCCTTTATCATAAGAAGGTAAATAACTATAGGTGTAAGTGTCATCACCTATGGTTCCGCTGGTAACTCTTGACCACGAACCGCGCGCCTTAAGGTATGTAAACCATTGGGGCAGGCTCACAAACTGCGATATCACCGCCGATGCGCTTACAGAAGGATAAAAAAAGCTGTTGTTTGCTGTAGGCAGGGTAGATATAATATCGTTTCTACCGGTTGCAGTAAGGTATAGGCCGTTTAAAAACTCAAGGTCTAACACACCATACACGCTGCTGGTTCTTCTTTCCTGCATACCGTTACCATCGGGAGGTGCCTGAAGAGGGCCAATAGAGTTACTCAGACTATAAAAGCCCGGAACCGTTAAGCCATCAGTAACAGTACTTCCGTACTTATAATTCCGGTAATAGTTTGATCCCCCTACCTGGGCATGGAGTTTAAACTTATCGGTAAAGGTGTGGTTATAATCGGCTATCAAATCTGAAGCGATATCAAAATAAGCGGCTGTATTAGCGGTAAACTGCCCTCTCGACTTATCACCGTAGCCTATATAACTTTTTGGCTCTTTATATGTCCGGCTAAGGTCGTAAGCATTGATACCGTTACGAAACTGGATACTAAATTCAGGGTTGATCTTATAATTCAGATCCAGTGAACCAAAGGTGTTGTTCTTATCGTACGATCTTAGGTATTCATAAGCCTGAAAATAAGGATTGTTATAGTAAGAGGTATTATAGTTACGTTGTTGTATACCCTCCTTGCCCGGCACCCAATAATCGCGCTGATCTTTTACACTAACATCAGCGCCAGTCCACAAGATCAGGTTATACAGGTAATTGGTTGGGCCATACCCGGTTTCGGGGAAATTATTGGTATACTGCTTGTTATAGCTTAAACGGGCATCCATGGTTAAAGCGTCAGACAGTTTGTAGTTACCCGACACATTGAACGAGCTGTTGTTCAGATCGGTGTTGGGTACTATACCAAGCTGGTAAATATGCGAAGCCGAGGCACGGAATGAACCTTTGTCTGAACTTTGCGTAATGCTGATGTTATTGCTGGAGATAACACCCGTTCTGAAAAAATCCGGTACGTTATTTTTACCCCTCGAAATAAACGGTAATGGTACCAGTTTACCTGTTACGGGGTCAACCGGGCTATTAAATTGCGGGGTTTCAAAATAACCGCTTGGCGTTGTTGGGTCACGCTGATCTAACTTAGGCCCCCAAATCCAGCCGGATCCTTCCTGGCCACTGCCCGAACCATCTACATAAACATATTTCCCCTTAAATCCATCGCCATATTGGGTTTGCACTTTCGGGATCCTGATGAAGCTGGGCTGAAATTCGGTAGATGAGTTAATTTCAACACTCAAATTCTTGCCTTTGCCTCTTTTAGTAGTGATCATGATTGCCCCGTTTTGGCCGATAGAACCGTATAACGCAGAGGCGCTTGCCCCTTTTAGTACGCTCATGCTTTCCACATCATCTGCATTAACTTTATATAGATCGGCAGACTGGTCAGGGATACCATCAATAACAATTAAGGGCTTTCTTCCGCGTAATGAAATCCCCGGGTCCTGGAACAAATCGGTAGAGTTTGTGATATTTAAACCTGCAACCCTACCGGTTAAAGAGTTAATTATATTTGGCTCGCGCGCTTTAACCAGGGCTTCTCCTTTTACTTCCTGTACGGCATAGCCCAGTTTGGCCTTTTCCTTTTTTACGCCCAAAGCGGTAACTACCACTTCAGATAAGCCTTTGGCATCTTCTTCCAGGGTTATATTATATAAATTACTTTCGGTTACGGGCAGTTCTTTGGTCTTGAAACCTAAATAGGTTAAAACAAGTATATCCCCGTTATCGGCTTTGATAGAGAACCCTCCGTCCTGGCCGGTAACGGTGCCGATATTAGTACCTTTTATTAATACAGAAACTCCGGGTAAGGTTACCTTTTTGCTATCAGTAACGTATCCTTTTATAATTCTGGGAGCACTTTCAAACAGATGAGCAGAAACAGCTGCCTTACTATTTTTTTCGCCGAAAGCAAACGAACTTAAGAATGTCATAAAGCCTATCAGCAGGCTCAGGTTCCGTAAAAATGAAGGAAACAAAAAATGGGTAAAATTCTTTTTTTTCATAAATTAACTAATTTGTAATTAATGTAAACTGTATAAGAGCTGCTATTCAACAAGCACCCCGTATATGCCGATCTTTTAAACACAAACCTGGCCTGTGTTTAAACTACTGTGGTTTCTTTGCTATCGTTTTTATAGTTTAAGGGTTATAAAATTTATTATCATCCATTGGTTAAGCCGCTTTCAGCATCTGAAGCCATACCGTAAATGATGATAAGCCGCCGCCTCTTTTGCAACCCCATAAAGCACTTCAAACGCAATTTTTTCATATCTAATTAAGATTTAGCAAATATGATTTCCGTAATGTTGTGCTATCCAAAACCGTGGGCTAAGTTCTGCTTATCATGTTATCTTTAGGTTAGCATAAAATTAATAAATTAATTGAATGATCAATCAATCTATTATATTTCCGAATAACATTACTTTTGTTTAGTTTAACCGTTTCACATCATATTAACATGGGTAGAAAAAGCCTTAAAGAAGAAAGACAATTAGAAATTATAAAGACTTTTTACAGCGTTGCTAAAAAGGAAGGTTATGAGAATACCTCTATTGCCAAAATAGCCAAGGTGATGGATATTAACCCAAGCCTGGTTAGCCATTATTTTGAAACAAAGGAGGATCTTACCTATGCGTTAATAGATCATATACTGGAGCGGTACCTGTTAATCTATACTATTAAAAACAAGCAAGCGGTTACATTGGCCGACCTGAAAAAAACAATTGAAATGCTTTTCTCAAAAAAATGGAACCTGCTATTTGATGACGGGCTGTTCTATACCTTTTATGCCCTGGCCTTCCGGGAGAAAAAAATCAAGATAAAATACAAGACCATACTGGATTCCCTTCGCCTTGCACTTTCATCAATGATAGAGCAATGCAATGAAAAAAAGTTAACAAAAGTTCCGGAACCGAAGACAGCCGCCGACCTGATATTTGTGCTGGTAGATGGCGCGTATTTTTACCTTTCGCTTGAAAACGATAAAAAGGCATATGCGGCAAGGCTGGAGTATTATAAGAACAGGGCGTACCAAATTTTAGGGATGGAGCACTCAATTCTTACGGACGAGGCTTTGAGTTAATAAACGGCGGCCCAGGGCATAAACACCAATAAACATCCATAACAAATTGGCTACTGCATTTGGCATATCATCACTATCAATAGCTGTAGCAACCAAACACAGCCCACCCATAATGTTTAATAACTGGAAAATGCGCGATTCGGCACTAAGCACTTTCATACTTAACAGCAAATACCCTACAGTGCATAAAACCACACCCAGCCAGCCAATACCTGATAATATAATCTGTTTCATACTATGAGTTAAATTTCATCCCGGCAGCAAGATTAGGTAAAAATGGAGACACCGGGAAATTAATGATAACCTTAACAATTTACTAATGCGCGGCATCCACTTTTAAAAAATAAAATAACATATATGCGTACCATCAACACTTTACTTTTAGCAATGCTAAGCCTTACTGCATTGGCGCAAACTAAACCCAAAGTTGTACTTGTTATTGCAGACGGGATACCCGCCGACGTTATAGAGCGCCTGCGCCCTCCTGCCATGCAGCAAATTATTAAAGAAGGTGCTTATACACGGGCACATGTTGGCGGCACAAAAGGCACCTATACCGAAACGCCAACCATATCGGCACCCGGCTATAATGATATGCTGACCGGCACCTGGGGTTATAAACATAACGTTTGGGACAATGATAACCAGCACCCCAACTACAACTACCCAACCATTTTCAGGCTTTTTAAAACAGCAAGGCCGGCCGGCACCACCGCCATATTTTCTACATGGGTAGAAAACCGGAAGATGCTGTTAGGAACAGGACTACCGCAAACGGGCAACTTAACTGTAGATTATGTTTATGATGGCTTTGAGAAAGATACAGTACGGTTCCCGCATGATAAAGCCAGCCTTTACCTGCATCATATTGATGACCATGTAGTGAATTGTGCGGATTCGGTTATACGGGCAAAAGCGCCGGACCTTTCATGGATATACCTGGAATACACAGACGATGTTGGCCATAGCAAAGGTACCGGTAAAGAATTTGATAAAGCCATTGGCCTGTTAGATGCGCAAATAAAAAAGATCTCGGACGCCATTCATTATCGCGAAGCCAACTATAAAGAAAAGTGGTTACTGGTGATCACCACCGACCATGGCCGCGACTCGTTAACCGGTTCAGGGCATGGTGACCAGAGCCTGCGCGAAAGGACCACCTGGTTTATATTAAACAAGCCGGTTACCAACGCCTATCTCAAATCTGCCCAACCTGGCATTGTGGATATATTGCCATCTGTGGCCAACTATTTAAATATCGATCTGCCGGTTGCGGCTAAGAGGGAACTTGACGGCGTTCCAATCATCGGGCCGGTATCGGTAAGCAACGCCCGGTTGGATGCAACTGCCGGTGGTTTTACCCTAAAATGGAAATCATTTGCACCTGCCGAAAAACTAAAAGTTTATATTACCTATACAAACAATGTAAAGGTGGGCAAACCAGATTCATACAAACTGATAGGAACGCCACTTGCCGGCACACAGAAATTCAGTTATACTACTGCCGCTTTACTTAAGCAGCCATTTTATAAAGTGGTAATAGAAGGTAAAAACAATACCGTGAACGTTTGGCATGTTGTAAAACCAGCAAAATAACGTTGTTTCAGGAAACAGTTAAAGCTTTAACGCACTAAGTAATTTCAAACAAAAGGCAGCCTGATTAACAGGCTGCCTTTTGTTTAATAATCTTTTTCAGATCATTCACTTTGGTCACTTTTGGGTATTTACCCTAATCGTTTGTTCTTTTAAATTCCAGCCGCTAATACTTACAGCAGGTATTTCGGGGTATTTGTTAACATCATAATCCATCATGATGCTTTTTTGCTCGCCGGGCAATACTGATACATAATTATCACTATAAAAAACGGGCAGTAAACGCTCATGGCTTTGCCCGCCGACTAACGACAGGCGATTGAAAAACGCCACAGGGGCATTTGCCGGGTTTGCTAGGTTAACCCTGATCTTGCCGGGTGCCGTTTGTAAGGCTTCTATAGCAAGCTTTGAGGATGCCATCTTTTTCAGCCCCGAGTACGCTCCACTACCGTCGGGCAGCCAGTACAGGTTATCGCTTAAAACATTCTTCTTAGTATCCAGCAATTGCAGCGACAGGAAAAGCCCCTCCTCTTTGGCCAGTTTGTCTACCCCCTGTTTTATGGGGACAAAACCCTTTACCGATGAAGGCAAAATCTCTTCAAAAACCTGTGTTATCTGCTTCTCCTTACCGTTCATGTCATAGGTTTTCACTACAAGCATCAGGTCGCGCCGGGTTTCGAAGGTGTTGTTTACAATGGTTACCATACCATTAAGCGGATTATACATTACATGCAGAGGCTCACTGCCACTATGCAGGCCATACAAACATGCATTGGGGTCAAGGTAATAATCATACATCTGCCCGCGCATTGCGGTCCATGGGTTTTGGGTTTTCCAGATCATAACACCGGTATACCAATCCCACATATGGGCGCTAAAACCTTCTATCAAAGCCCGGTATTGGTTATAATTAACCAGTTGTGCTTTAGCGGCAAAATCTTTAGCATCGGTAGCTTTGCCATAGGGCTCAATAGCGGCATCATAGCCTATGTATTTATGATAGTTCCATACCGAATCGGTTGTTGACTTATTCTTTTCTGTTGAGAATGTGGGCGGCACCATGTTCTGTGCCGGGATAAAGCGCTTTAACGATTCATAATCGCCAATGCCAACAGAACCTATCTCGGAGTTAAAAGGAAACGTACGCTCTTTCCAAAAAAGTGAATCGGGCTGGATGCCGTAAGGCCCGTCGCCATTACCGCCAAGTGTATTCAATGACATTTCATCGGAGTTGGAATAATCTACAAACCAGCGGGTGCCATCCAGTTTTGGCAAAATAGTATCCTTCACGGCAAGTAAAATATCCTCAGGTGGCGTTATTTCGTTACCACCGCACCATACGGCCAGCGACGGGTGGTTACGCACCATTTTCACCTGGTCGGCAACCGAGCGCAGGTACAACCCATGATCATCAGGGTATTTGCGGCGCACCCATTGATCGTCCTTTTTCATAGGATCAATCCAGCGGCCATTGGCATCGCCCGAGATCCAGAAATCCTGGAAAACCAACAAGCCATATTTATCGCAGGCATTATAAAACTCAGGGCGCTCTACCAAAGCCCCACCCCATACGCGTATCAGGTTAAGGTTCATATCCCGGTGAAAGCGCACCTCGGCATCGTACCGCGCATCGGTAAAACGCAGCATAGCGTCTGATATGATCCAGTTACCGCCTTTAATAAATACTTTTTGCCCGTTAACGGCTATCTGCCTGCTTTTGGTTTGTGCGTTCCAGGTGGTTTGTATTTCTCTTACACCTACATTTATCTTTTGCAGGTCAGAAACCTTGTTACTTACCAAAAACTGAACGGAAGCACTATATAAATAAGGCTTTCCATAACCATTTGGCCACCACAATTTCGGGTCTTTTAACACCAGGTCATCAAGCTGTATTTCGGGCGAGGTGCCGGGTTTTATCACAACCCTCTTCAACACAGTTTGCCCTGCAATGGTAAATTGCAAAACACCGGTTACTGGCTTACTTGTTGGGTTTGTAACCGTTGCCGATACCTTAATAACAGCCGGTTGTTGTTTACCATTAACCTGCCTTGTGCCCGGTACAATAGTAACAACATGGGGGTCGGTAATGCTAACCGCACCTGTAGTTTCAATAGTAACCTTATCCCATATGCCGGTATTTCTATCACGAACGGGCTGTATCCAGTCCCAGCCCGCGGTATATTGTAAACCCACGTTACGCGCTATAGTGCCATCGCCGCCCTGGCCGCCATTGGGGTTACCCACAGGATTGAGCGGATAAACCAATACAGCCAGCCTGTTTTCCCCATTTTTATTAAGCAAGGCGGTTATGTTATAACGCTGCCTCAAAAACATACCATAATGCGTTTGCTGGTTCACCTTTTTACCATTAAGGTAAATCTCGCAGCTATAGTTAACCCCTCGTAAATTCAGGTAAACCTGGCCATCGCCTGCAGGGCTGCGCTGCTCAAAATCGTTAACAAACCAATAGGTGTAGTAATCCCTGCCGGTATCATAAATATCCCTGATGTATTTGTTATTCATCCCATAAAAAGGATCGGGGATCTTATGGTTATTTAAAAGCGTGGTGAGCACCGTACCTGGCACTGTGGCCGGCATCCATTGCGAAATATCATAACCGGGCGTAAATATTTTGCTATTGCCGCCGGCAAGTTCACTAACCGGTCTGCATTTCCAGCCGGTATTAAGTTCGTGCAGAGATTGTGCATGGCTGATACCGACTGTAAAAAAAAGCAATGCGGTAAACAAACAACATTTAAACGAAGAAAATAAGTTCATGATATGAATTTAATATAAGGCCCTTACCCCAGCACAGATCAAAGAAACCCGCCTTTAAAAACATCCGGTCGGTAATATAATGCCATGATGGGGCACACCATTTAGCTTGATGTGCCGAATATAAATATTCGTTTTGCTATTTTTAGCCCCTGGTAAAAAGATGTCATCAAACACATCTTATTTATCAAATAATGTAATTTAAGATTTAATAACTTGCCGAAATTAGCAGGATTAAACATGTTACAAACCTGTTGGCATTTACCAACAAGGTTAAAGCATAGCATTTTTTAAAACCCATTCATGAGAAACTTTTTAAAAATACTAAGGATAGACGAATACTCGATAACGCCTTACTATGCGCAGATCTATAATTCAATCCTTAGGGCTATTGAAGATAAACTGATAGACAAAGATGACATCCTGCCTTCCATCAATGACCTGAGTATAGCGCTTGATATTTCAAGAAATACCATTACCCGCGCTTATAACGATCTGAAAAAAATAGGCGTGATAAATTCAGTGCCCGGTAAAGGTTATTTTATATCCAATACGCGGGTTGACCAATCTGTTAAGGTACTGCTGCTGTTTAATAAGCTTAGCAGCCATAAGAAATTATTATACGATGCATTTGCCGGGGCGCTCGCGCAAAAAGCATCTATTGATTTCTACATCTATAACAGCAATTTTAATTTCTTTAAAAAGCTACTCTTAGAGAAACAAGAGAAATATAATAAAGTAGTTATCGTTCCCCATTTCAGAGATAAAGCGGATAACGCATTCGAAGTAATTAACGAAGTACCCAAAGATAAACTCATTTTGCTGGGCAAACTGGTAGATGGCGTTACCGGTGAATTTGGTGCCGTTTACGAAGACTTTGAGAACGATATTTACAACGCGCTTGCTAACCTGATCGAAAAAATCCGCCAGTACACCTCGCTAACTATCATCTTCCCGAAGCAAAGCTACTTCTCTACTGATATACTGATTGGTTTCCTGAACTTTTGCAAGGCTTATAACTGCGATTATGATATTATTGCCGATCTGAAAACCCAAGCGATCGTCAAAAACACGCTGTACATCACCCTTACCGAAGACGACCTGGTGCAACTGATAGACAATGCACTAAGCCTGGGGTATAAGGTTGGTGAAGATGTGGGCATTATTTCCTACAACGAAACCGCACTAAAAAGATTGATCCTGAACGGCATCACCACCATATCAACCGATTTTAGATTCATGGGCGAAAAAGCCGCCGAACTGGTATTGAATAACGCTACCGAGCATCTGAAAGTTCCGTTCAACACCATTATCAGAAATTCATTATAAACAGAAACATACCGGTTATTGGCCGGAATGTTTCTGTTTTACAGCGTTTAAATCGGTTTAATAGACAATTTTAAACTGATAGCTCCCGGCTGCTATTTTATAATTATCGCTGTTCTTTATCAAAGCATTCTCCAGGTAAACTTTTGATTTACCGGCATTAGGGAACGTTATGGTAGCCGATGAATTTGCGGGGATAGTAACATTGTAAACAACATCATGCCCCTTCCTTGCCCACGATGATACAATTTTACCGAAAGGCCCATCGTGCGATGCATTGAAAAAATCGAGACCTGATACAAAGTTTGGTTTTAGCAATACGTTTTTAAACCCGGGGTGCGCTTCATCAGGCAATATCCCCCCAAGGCCTTTAAAGAACCAGCCGCCTATTTCGCCAAACATCATGTGGTTTAATGAGATATCCCTTTCGGCCTGTATGTTCCAGTTTTCGTAAAGCGTGGTAGCACCATTCACTATCCACCAGCCCCATGATGGGTAGGTATCCTGCGCGGCCAGTTTATAGGCAGTTTCAGCTTCGCCGTTATTACTTAGTGCATTTAAAACAGCTTTAGCACCTAAAACACCTACATCAATATGCATCCCATCGGCGGCAACCCTTTTCGCCAGGTTTTGGGCCACTTTGGTTTTATACTCATCTGGCACTATACCCCATTGCAAAGCCATGCTTAACTCAGTTTGTACACCTTTGCCGTATATACCGGTTACTTTATTAAAGTATTTGTCGTTAATGGCTTTTTTGATCTTTTCGGCTAAGGCCGAGTAAAACTTATAGTCGGCATCTTTCCCGAAAAGCTTAGCTGCCTTTGCCAGGATGGTAGCATCAACATAAAAATAAATAGACGAAGTATATTCTAATGACGATGACGATTTAACCGGCACCCAGTCGCCACGCCCAAAAGTGGTAAGGCCACCTACGCTTATGCCGTTAACGTAATTAACGTATGCACGGATATTGTTGTAGTTATCAGAAAGCGCCTTACTATCCCCATAAAACATGTACAAATTCCACGGGATAATGGCGATGGTGCTTGTCCAGTCGGTACCGTTTGCTGTACCGTAGCCCCAGCCACCTGTTGGGATAATATCAGGCAATACACCGTTTGGCTGTTGCTCATCCCGGTGATCGGCCAGCCATTTTTCATAAATGGTGATACCGTCAAAATTGAATAAGCCCGTCTCAACAGCGAAGTGGCCATCGCCCGTCCAACCGTTCTTTTCACGCTGCGGGCAATCGGTTGGGTAGCCAAACAGGTTTGACAGGTAGGAGTTATTGGTAGCCCACCAAAGCCTGTCAATCAACGGGTTTGATGAACTAATTTTACCGGTAGCCGGCACATCGCTGTGCATAAAATAGCCGGTAACATCTTCCTTTTTCAAATCAAGCGGCTTACTGCTGGTGATCTCTACATATTGAAACCCTTTGTAGTTAAACTTCGCCATAAACTCTACAATGCCTTTCCCGTTTAAGGTTACGATATCCGTACCAAAAGGGTCGCTTTTATCTTTAGGGCGATAATAAACGTCAATGTTCGACATATCTACATGGCCATTTGGGTACAATCTTTCGCCATGTTTAATGCGTACCACGGTACCGCTTTCGCCGTTTAACCTTACTTTGGTTACGCCTGAGATATTTCTGCCCAGGTCAACAACATACGTAGTATCATCAAACTTTATTAACGATTTTGCAGCAATCTCATCTACATTACGGATAGGGCGCATCACCTGGCTCACAATCTGTTTTGAAGGCGCGGCGCGCAGCATCACTTCCTTCCAGTCGTGGTCATCAAAAGCGGGGGTGTTCCATCCTGGTAACTCCAGCCGGCTATCGTAATGTTCGCCGGTATAAATGCTGTTGAAGGTAATTGGGCTTGCGTGTGTTTTCCAGCTATCGTTGGTGGCTACAATGGCCGATGTACCGTCTTCATAGGTAATCTTCAGGTCCATGCAAAAGGTTGGCCTGTTGCGCCATGGGGCGCGGTCAAAGTCCCATACCGCTAACGACTGCATGTTGTACCAGCCGTTACCTAATAGTACCCCTATGGCATTTTTGCCCTGCTGCAACTGGTTGGTAACATCATAACTTACGTAGAGTGTGCGCCTGTCGAAACGGGTGTACATGGGGTCGAGCCGGTGGTTACCTATTTTTTGCCCATTGATATAAAGCTCATACAAACCGCCAACGGCAATATACGCCCTGGCCGACCTGATCTTTTTACCGGCAGTGAACGCTTTACGGAAATACGGCGCAGGCAATGCATTAATACCGGCCATATCGCTTATCCATGAACCTGTCCAGTTATTGATGCCCATTAAGCCGGTCTCGAAGTTACTGATGCGGCTATCCGGTAGTTTTGTGCCTGTACGGTTCCAGGTACGCACCAGCCAGTAATATTTGGTTGATGGCTGCAAGGCTTTACCATTGTAAGTAATGTTACTGGCAGATGAGGCTACCTTACCCGAGTTCCACACCGACGGAGTTTTTGTTAGCTGAACAGAATCGGTACCCACAAGCACCTGGTAAGCCGTTTGGGCGGCGCCTTTGCTACGGTCTTCCATTTGCCATGACAAGCGCGGGTGCTGGGTATCAACGCCAATTGGGGCTTCCAGGTGTTCGCACTGTAAAGCAATGGTACGGGTTTGGGCGTAAACCGCTGCCCCTGCAAGCGTGTTAAAAAAGACGGTTAGTGCGATAGCGTAATGTGAACGGTTCAAAATTTTCTTATTTTATTTGATTAATATTTACTATTGACTAAGCAATAGCAGTTTCTTAATTACCTTATTTTTGGTTGACAACCTCAATCTTCACCGGCCCTAATAAACCCGATGACTCTAACTTGTCCGTTGGGTTAAACCTGTTGTTACTCAACCATGTTTTACGTTCTGATTGAGGAAGTTTACTATCACCTACCAAACGGTTCACCCAGGTATTTATAACCTTTATCTCCAGCTTATTTTCTCCGGATTTTAGCGCAGTAGTAATATCAACCTTGTAAGGGGCTGTCCACGCGCCGCCAACGGCTACGCCGTTTACGGTTACTTTGGCTATTGCCTTTACCAGCCCGAGGTCTACAAAAACCTTCTGGCCTTTTTTTACAGCGGCTAATGTAAATGTATTATTATAAAATGCTGCGCCTGAATAGTAGCGAATGCTATCATTAGGGTTTACCGACCAGTCGCTTAAAGTGTTAAATATAACGGGATTTGCCGGGCCGCGCATTTTACTGTCGAATTTAACCGTCCATGGTTTATCAATGGCTATGGTTTGCACAGGTGCAGCATAGTTAGGGCTGGCCGTTACCGGGCTTTGTGCATTCTGCCTGAAAATGATAAAGGCGCTTTCTGAAGGGGCCAATTCCAGTGGCACGGTGGTAACGCCGCCTGTTTGAGTATAAGATGGCAGCTCACGTACGCTTCCGCTCACGGCATCCCATAATTCAGGGCGTTTGCCAGCAATGCGGAACTGCGGTGCTACCTTTATGGTTTTATTTTCCTGGTTGGATATAAAATAGATCGAGCCATCATCCACTTTTCGATGAATAAACAATGTTGAACTGTTCTCCTTGATCTTTGCATCCGGGATAACCTTGATCAGATCAAGCGCCTCCTGCATCTGCATATTGCTCATTACCATCCCCTTGCCTACCTGGTTTATTTTGACGGATGTACCGTTAATATCACCCCATAATTCATTAGCCAGTTTAGTAACCTGCGCATCAGCAGTTGGGTAATTCTGTAAACTTGGCGATGTTACAGGCTTAGGGCCCAAAACAACCATACCCTGCTGCACCAGTTCTTTTATCTTTAATAACAATTCCGGGCGCATGGTGGTTAACTGCGGCAATACCAATATGCTGTAGCTCATGCCGTCGGGTAATACCATTTTACCATCTTTCACGCTCAGCCTGGTTTTGATCACCTCGCCGTTAATATAATCAAACGAATACCCCTGTGGCAGTTTAGGATCTTGCACACCCGTCATTTTTGGGGCATCCTCACTTATAAAATACGCCACATCTGCAACATACTTACCCTGCTGCAACATCATGTTACAACGTTTAATATATTTCAGGAAGATATCCATATCATAAAACCAGGTGTTCAGCCGGTTAAATTCGTTACCAAAAAAGGCGTTAACACCAGGCGCTTTATCTTCATAAGGCTGGCTGATGTACACATGCATCAGCGTGTTGTTAATACCTTCTGTAAAAAAGCGGTCGGCACGTTGCTTCATTAACGCCGGGTAGCGCGAATACGGCCCACCCGCGCAGGTAAATGATTCGGCCGACACTTTTGTTTTCCCGTAAATATGCGCCGCCGATGAAGCCGCCCGGTTCTCGATATCGCCTAACATGCCTTCGCTCCAAAACTCACCGCCAACCTCGTCCGACTGCCCGCCGTACTGCAAAAACTCGCCAGGGAAACCCCAGTGACCATAATTTTCCAGCCATGTTGTAAGACCGTTCTTATGGCTGATATCGCGCAAGCCGCCAACATAATCATAAGCTACCCTATCGGCCACAAAACGGCGCAGGTCCCAAAGGAAACGGTCGGACTGATCTTCGCTACCCACTACCTTGCCCTGCAATACCGGGATGTATGGCGTTGGGTCGTAACCATAATTCTTTTCAAATTTCTCAACCAGGCCGTCCGTCCAGTTCTGGCCGCCGGTTTCGTAGCTGTCCTCCACGGTTACCTTCCATGTTTTACGGTCGGCAGCGGGGATGCGTTTGATGATTTGGCCAAGGAAAGCGTCGAAATGGGCGGCGATATGCTCTTTGCTCATTTTATCCGCTTCCAAACCCGTACCCTGTGCCGACGCCGGCCCGTTGGTTACTTTAGTGGGTGTCATCCCGGTGCGTTCAATTACCCAGTTGCCTGCCGGCACTTGCCAGTTAAGCGTACCATCTGCAGCCATGTATTTTGATACATCAATCACTTTTGCGGGGTCTATCACATATTTGCTATCGTCAACAGCGGGTTGCGGTTTCCACTGGTAAGCATCCCAATATGGGAAGGGGGTTTGCCACATTTTAGCCAATGTTTTTTCTATATAATTTTCTACTACAGGGGTCGATGAAAGCTTTACTTCAGCAATACCGGCGTTTTCGGTCTTCGTAAACAGCAACCGGAAACTATCTGATGAAGTGGCAGGGATAGTAATAGCGCCCGGCCCATAAGGGTTAAAACCCACGTTGGCGGCATCGTTACTCCTGTCGACCCTAAAATGTTTTACGGTTACATATGCGCCGTTCTTTTTTACCTGCAGGTCACCTTCCAGCGTCATGCCCCTGCGGGCAGGGACAATTACAAGGCTGCGGGCGGTATAGGCTTGCCTGGTGTTTATATCAATTGTATAAGGTTTGTTTGCATCCAAAAACACAACTGTAGAGTCGATGCCATCGGCGATCTTAGCCAGGTTTTTAATAAAAGGGGTTGAACTGATCACCGGCTTCAGGTCGCGGATATCTTTAGTATAATCCGCACTGACAGGGTAAGCGATCACCTTAACGTCCTGAAAATTCTTTTCGGATTTTACCAATTGACCATTAAACTTATAAGGCCCTTTTACCGCTATTTGCGATGATGTTAAATAACGCATAGCCTGCTCTGGCTTTACCCATGGGCCGCCGGATTGGCTCCAGCCCGGGCTGTTAAATATCCCTATCTCTATATTTAGCTCGGTAGCCCTTTTCAATGCAGCATGCAAAACATCCCACCACTCATTGGTAAATAATTTCAATTTACCGGCTGGTACATCATCCTGCCATATATTACCAATAAAAGCGCGGTTGATCCCCACCTTTTTCATCGATTCGAGGTCATGGATCACACCCTCTTTAGATATATTATCCGAGATCCAATACCAATAAACGCTGGTTTGGATACTGTCCGGCACGGTTATAAAGCCTGTTTCCAGTTGGGCCATGGGTTTAACAGCAGCCGATTGGGTAATTTGCTTCTTGGGTGCACACGCGTTAAACGCAAAGCTTATCAGCAATATAAATACACAGGATACACTCAGCTTTTTGGTAGTAGGCATCAGTTTATTAATTAGGTTACGCGGTTAGCGGTAATTGGTTAAATGGCACTTGTTGGTTAAGCGTCCCGAAAATATTTTAAATAATTTGTTTAACCATGCCCAGCTATACCATTGAATTATTACCGGCAGGCCTAAATTGAGAAGGTAACAGATAGGGATGGTTAAACAAACTGTTACCTTTATCATTGCCTTAACCATTTATAAAAAAACCAAATCCTGAATTATGCAAGCAATCTTCGGTGTAATATTTCACTTTATCGGCGGCTTCGCTTCCGGTAGTTTTTACATCCCGTACAAAAAAGTAAAGGGCTGGGCCTGGGAAAGTTTCTGGATAGTAGGTGGCATCTTCTCGTGGCTTATTGTGCCGCCTGTAGCTGCGTGGCTAACTATCCCCAATTTTACCGATATCATTGCTCAAACAAACGGCCAGATCCTGGCGCTTACCTACTTCTTTGGTTTGCTTTGGGGCATAGGCGGTTTAACGTATGGCCTTGGTGTACGTTACCTGGGGGTATCATTAGGCAGTACCATTATATTAGGCTTATGCGCGGTGTTTGGCTCTATCATACCATCTGTTTATTATAATTTTTTTCCTAAAGAGGGTAAAGACAGTTTCAGCATGATGCTGCACAGCAGTTGGGGGCAAATGGTTTTACTGGGTATTGTAATTTGCGCCATAGGTATTATTATATGCGGAAAGGCCGGTACGCTTAAAGAAAAAGAGCTCTCCAAAAACAAAACCGTAGCCGAAGAAAATAAAGAATACCGTTTTGGCCTGGGCATTTTTGTAGCCATTGTATCGGGTGTATTAAGCGCCTGCTTTAATTTTGGAATCGAGGCCGGTAAATCTATGGCCGATACGGCCAACGAAGCCTGGAAATTATTACATCCTAACGCGGGCAATTTCCTGTTCCAGAATAATGTTATCTATATAGTGATATTATGGGGTGGCCTTACTACCAACTTTATCTGGTGTATGATACTGAACGCGCGTAATAAAACCTTCAGTAACTATACCGACGGGCAAAAACCGCTGTTGAAAAACTACATTTTTTCGGCCCTGGCGGGCACTACCTGGTTCCTGCAGTTCTTTTTTTACGGCATGGGCGAAAGTAAGCTGGGTAACGGCGCCAGTTCATGGATCCTGCATATGGCCTTCATCATCCTGATAGCAAACGCATGGGGCTTGTTACTAAAGGAATGGAAAGGCGTTAGTAAAAAAGCAATATATACCGTTATAGCCGGTATAGCTACCATCATCATTTCGGTTTTGGTGGTGGGTTATGGTAATTCAATCAAATAAAAAGCAATAAAAATTCATATCAATATGTCTACTACAACACAATTTAAACATGTAAGCTACTTATGGGACGATGCTAAGGCAGCAGCGTTAGCCGGAGACGAGGTAGCCTTACTGATATACCGCTCGAACCTGCTTGGCGCCGACCTGCGCCTCACCAACTATGGCGGTGGTAACACTTCATGCAAGGTAACTGATAAAGACCCTTTGACCGGTAAAGAGGTTGAAGTAATGTGGATAAAAGGCTCGGGCGGCGACATCGGCACGCTTAAAAAAAGCGGGTTGGCTGCGTTATACGTCGACAGGTTGAGGAGCCTGAAAAATGTTTACCGCGGTATTGAGCATGAAGACGAAATGGTTGAACTGTTTAACCACAGCATCTTCGATCTTAGCTCAAAGGCGCCATCTATTGATACGCCGCTGCATGGCTTTTTACCCTTTAAACACATCGACCACCTGCACCCCGATGCTGCAATTGCCATCGCGGCAGCAAAAGACGGCGAAAAAATCACTCAGGAGTTATTTGGCGGTACTATTGGCTGGGTTGGCTGGCAGCGCCCTGGTTTCGACCTTGGCCTGCAATTAAAAGAGTGCCTGGATAATAATCCCGGCATCCGTGGTATTATGCTGGGCTCGCACGGGTTGTTTACCTGGGGCGATACCGCTTACGAAAGCTACATCAACACACTTGAAGTGATTGAAAAATGCGCTGAATACTTAGAAGAAAACTACGGTAAAAAAGGCCCTGTATTTGGTGGCCAAAAACTGGAAAGCCTGCCTGCGGATGACCGTAAGAAACAGGCTGCGGCGTTGGCACCAATCCTGCGTGGTTTCTGTTCATCAAAAACATCGATGATTGGTCATTTTACTGATGATGCCCGTGTACTGGAATTTATTAACTCAAACGACCTGGACAGGCTGGCCCCATTGGGAACAAGTTGCCCCGATCACTTTTTACGTACCAAGATCAGTCCGCTGGTATTAGACCTCAACGCGTCCGACGATTTAAGCGACGTAACCGCTTTAAAAGAAAAACTAACCCCTGCATTTGAGGCCTACCGCCAAATGTATACCGATTATTACAATACCTGCAAACATCCCAACAGCCCTGCTGTACGCGATGCAAACCCGGTAGTAATACTTTACCCGGGTGTGGGTATGTTCACCTTTGCCAAGGATAAACAAACCGCGCGTGTTGCCGCCGAGTTTTATACTAACGCCATTAACGTAATGAAAGGCGCCGAGGCCATATCCGAATATACTTCCCTACCGCGCCAGGAAGCTTTTGATATTGAGTACTGGTTGCTGGAAGAAGCTAAATTACAGCGTATGCCAAAACCCAAAGCGCTATCGGGCCGTGTAGCTTTGGTAACCGGCAGTGCCGGCGGTATTGGCAAAGCCATTGCCAAAAAATTCGCACAGGAAGGCGCGGTTGTTATTTTGAACGACATGAACGCCGAGCGCTTAGCCGGTGCAGGCGAAGAATTTAAAGGCCTGTTTGGTAAAGATGCCTACGCGTTAGCGCAGATGGATGTTACCAACACCTACCAGATCCAGGCGGCAATGGACATTGCAGCGCTGCAATTTGGTGGTGTAGACCTTATTGTGAACAATGCGGGTTTATCTATCTCCAAAACTATTGGCGACACCACTGCGAAAGACTGGGACCTGCTTTATGACGTTTTGGTAAAAGGGCAGTTTTTTGTGACCCAGGCTGCTGTAGATGTGATGAAGAAACAAGATATTGGCGGTGATATTATCAATATTGTAAGCAAGAACGCCTTGGTAAGCGGCCCTAATAATGCAGGTTATGGCAGCGCGAAAGCAGCGCAATTGCACCTGAGCAGGCTAAATGCGGCCGAATTAGGCGGCGATAAAATACGCGTGAACGTAGTTAACCCCGATGCTGTAATAAGCGATAGTAATATTTGGGCAGGTGGCTGGGCCGAGGGCCGTGCCAAGGCTTATGGTATCACTGTTGAAGAGTTACCGGCCTACTACGCCAAGCGCACCTTGCTGAACGAAACCATTTTACCTGATGATATAGCTAACGCCTGCTTTGCATTTGCAGGTGGCTTGCTCAATAAATCAACCGGTAATGTGCTAAATGTTGATGGCGGCGTTGCCACAGCATTTGTACGATAAGTAATAAAACATCCAGTCCCCCGGTTAACCAATGGCCGGGGGATTTTACACCTACATAAACCAGAGAAAGATGCAGATAGAAAAATATGTAATTGATGAGCATAACCATCAGTTAGCCAAAAAACATCAGCGCAATTTTGAGCACTTAGCGGCAGATATAACCAATCTTGACAGTGTTTTAAAAAAACTCATTTCTTTTAATATTGCCATCCCAAGCTGGGCATTAGGCACGGGCGGTACACGTTTCGGCAGGTTTAGCGGTGGTGGCGAGCCCCGCAGCCTGGAAGAAAAGATTGAAGACGTTGGCGTTATCCATGCGCTGAACAGATCAAGCAATTCCATTTCGCTGCATATCCCATGGGATATCCCGGATAATGCAAAAGCTATCAAACAACTGGCGGCGCACCTGGGTTTGCACTTTGATGCGGTAAACTCTAACACCTTTCAGGACCAGGCAGATGCAGCGCACAGTTATAAATATGGGTCGTTACACCATGTAGATAAAGCAGTAAGGGCGCAAGCCGTTGAACATAATATCCAGGTGATCAATTACGGTAACGAGCTTGGCTCAAAGGCATTATCGGTTTGGTTGTCTGATGGGTCAAACTTCCCGGGGCAATTGAACTTCAGGGAGGCCTTTCAGCGAACACACGATAGTTTACAGGAAATATACAACGCCCTGCCAAACGACTGGAAGATCTGGATAGAGTATAAACCATTTGAACCGAATTTTTACTCAACCACCATTGGCGATTGGGGGCAGTCCCTCCTACTGGCTAATAAACTTGGCGACAAGGCAGCTACACTGGTTGACCTTGGTCACCATTTGCCAAATACGAACATCGAGCAGATCGTTTCCCTGCTGTTGATGGAAGGCAAGCTGGCCGGTTTCCATTTCAACGATTCTAAATATGGCGATGATGACCTTACCGTTGGCAGCATAAACCCATACCAGCTGTTTTTAATATTTAACGAACTGGTTGAAGGTATGGATGCCCGCGGCATGACCCACGCCACTGATATTGGCTGGATGATAGATGCATCGCACAATGTAAAAGACCCTATTGAAGACCTTTTACAATCGGTACAGGCTATAAAAATAGCTTACGCGCAGGCTTTACTGATAGATACACAGGCTTTAAAAGCAGCACAGCAAAATAACGATGTAGCGCTTGCACAAGAAATTTTACAACAAGCCTATCGTACAGATGTACGCCCATTGATAGCCGAGGCAAGCCTGCAGGCAGGTGGCGCGCTCGACCCGATCGGTGCTTACCGCAAGCTGGACGTTAGAAACAATTTGATAAAAGAACGCGGCTTAAAAACAGTGGCCACCGGTTTATAAAACGAAGCGATATGAGTGCGATACCCGTTATAGCCGTATTTGATGTTGGGAAAACCAATAAAAAGCTGTTCCTGTTTGATGAGAACTACCAGATAGTTTTTGAAAAAACGGCCCGCTTTTTAGAAACTGTGGATGAGGATGGCTACCCATGCGAAAACATTGAGAGCCTAAGGCTTTCAGTGTTCGACTCGCTGAGCGAGGTTTTCCGTATGAACGAGTTTAAGGTAAAGGCAGTTAATTTTTCGGCCTATGGCGCAAGCTTTATTTATGTGGGCGAGGATGGTAAACCGCTTACCCCCTTGTACAACTACCTGAAAAGCTACCCCGAGGAACTGAGTGAGCAATTTTACGCCAAATACGGTGGCAAAGATCAGCTAAGCGTGCAAACCGCATCGCCGGTTTTGGGCAGTTTAAACTCAGGCTTACAGCTGTACCGTTTAAAACATGAGCAGCCCGAAGTTTTTAAGAAAATCAAATATGCCTTGCATTTGCCGCAATACATGAGCTATCTGCTCACCGGTAAAGCCTGTTCTGATCTGACCAGCATTGGCTGCCATACCTGCCTGTGGGATTTTGAAAAGAACCGTTACCACGAATGGACTCAGCACGAAGGTATCGCCTTAAAATTGCCGCCAATATTACCAGCCAATAAAGTGATGCCGGCCTTATTCCCCGGTAATAATTACAAAGTGGGCGTTGGCCTGCATGATAGCTCTGCGGCGCTGATCCCTTACCTGGTTAATTTCCATGAACCGTTTATATTGATCAGTACGGGTACGTGGTGCATCAGCCTGAACCCTTTTAACCAGTTGCCCTTAACCAAAGAAGAATTAAAGGATGATTGCCTCAGCTACCTGCAATACCAGGGTAAACCGGTAAAAGCATCCAGGTTGTTTTCGGGCTACGAGCACGAGCAGCAGGTTAAAAGGATAGCTGCGCACTTTAAAACCGATGTTATCAAATACCGCAATGTAGCTTTTGATGCCGAGATCATCAGTTACCTGAAAACCAAAAAGCAAACGGTTACGCAAGATGCCAATGCCAAAACTTCCGTGTTTGAGAAAAGGGACCTCTCCGAATATCATAACGATATAGAAGCTTACCATCAATTGATTCTCGACCTGATAAACCTGCAGGTATACGCTACCGGGCTGGTGCTGAAAGGGACCCCGGTAAAACGCATATTTGTTGATGGCGGCTTTAGCAAAAACAGTGTATTTATGCACCTGCTTGCTCTGGCTTTCCCGGCAATAGAAGTATTCTCGGCCTCTATGGCGCAGGCTACAGCAGTAGGCGCGGCACTGGCTATCCACAAAGAGTGGAACAGGAAACCCATACCAAACGATATTATCCAGTTGAAATATTATTCTGCCAGTCAAACCATTAGTATATGAATGTTGGCTTGTTTATACCTTGTTATGTAGATCAGTTTTACCCTGGCGCCGCAATTGCCACTTTGCAGTTATTGGAAAAACTTGGCGTAAATGTCACCTATCCTAAAAACCAAACTTGTTGCGGCCAACCAATGGCCAACTCGGGCTTTGAACACCTTACGGGCGGCTGCAATGAACTGTTCGTGAAAAACTTCGCCGAGTTTGACTACATCGTTGCGCCATCGGGCAGTTGCGTGCTGCATATTAAAGAACATTTGCACAGCCGTGAGCATGAAGCTGATGCAGCAAGTATCAGCAGTAAAATTTATGAGTTGAGCTCCTTTTTAACCGATGTGTTAAAGGTAGAATCATTACCCTCAAAATTCCCTTTCAAAGTCGGCGTGCATCAAAGTTGCCACGGGCAGCGCGGCTTGCACCTTTCGCAAATGAGCGAATTGGTAGCACCGCCATTTTCTAAACCTGATAGCCTTTTACGCATGGTAAAAGGCATCGAGATAGTACCCTTAAACCGTATTGATGAATGCTGTGGCTTTGGCGGCACGTTTTGCGTTGCCGAAGAGGCCGTATCTGCCAAAATGGGCAAAGACCGGGTGGAAGACCATCTGAACCACGGCGCGGAGTTTATCACCGGGGTGGATATGTCATGCCTGATGCATATGGAAGGCCTTTTAAACAGGCGCGGCAGCAAAGTTAAGGTAATTCACTTGGCCGAAATATTAAACGCTTACTAATATGCATACGGAAACAAAGGACCACGCAGAATTAGCGACCGTATTTAATAAGGACGAAGCCCGGGTAGACTGGCACGATGAAACGCTTTGGTGGATCCGGCAGAAACGGGACAAAGCCGTTAACCACCTGCCCGAATGGGAATTATTACGGGAAACAGCCTCACAAATAAAAGACAACGTATTATCAAACCTGGCCGGGTACCTGGTACAGTTTGAAGGCAATGCGCAAAAGAACGGTATTATAGTACATTGGGCGGCAGATGCCGCAGAGCATAATAACATTGTACTGGGCCTGCTTCATAGCAAGGGCATCACCAAAATGGTGAAAAGCAAATCGATGCTTACCGAGGAATGCCATTTGAACGAATACCTTGAAAATAACGGCATAGAGGTAATAGACTCTGACCTTGGCGAACGCATTGTTCAACTGGCTAAAGAACCGCCCAGCCACATTGTACTGCCTTGTATCCACAAAAAGAAAGAAGAAATAGGTGACCTTTTCCACCTGCACCTGGGTACCCCGGCAGGTAACGCCGACCCGCAATTTTTAACAGAAACAGCCAGGCAACACCTGCGCGAAACCTTTTTAACCCGCAGGGCCGCACTAACCGGTGTAAACTTCGCGGTTGCCGAAACCGGAGAATTTGTGGTTTGCACTAACGAGGGCAATGCCGATATGGGCGCCCACCTGGCCGACATCCACATTGCCAGTATGGGGATAGAGAAGATCATCCCTAAAAGGAAAAACCTGGGAGTGTTTTTAAGGCTGCTTACGCGCAGCGCCACGGGCCAGCCTATTACTACTTATTCCAGTCATTTTAGTAAACCACGCAAGGGTACCGAGATCCATATCATTATTGTTGATAACGGCCGCAGTAAACAGCTTGGCCGGGAAGATTTCCGTAACTCATTAAAATGCATCCGTTGCGGGGCTTGTATGAACACCTGCCCGGTTTACCGCCGCAGCGGCGGGCATAGCTATCATAATGCCATCTCAGGCCCAATCGGCGCTATACTGGCCCCAAACCTGGATATGGAAAAATATGCCGACCTGCCTTTTGCATCAACCCTGTGCGGGTCGTGCTCAAACGTGTGCCCGGTCAAGATCGATATTCATCAACAGCTTTATAAATGGCGGCAGGTTATCGTACAAAACGGGTATGCCCCGGCAGGTAAAAAAGCAGCCATGAAATTAATGAGCCTAACGCTGTCATCACCCGCAGCATACCACATGGGCGGCAAGGCAGGCCGGTTTGTAATGAAATATGCACCGTTCGCCGTAAATAATAAACTGAACCCCTGGTATAAACAACGCGACATGCCCGAACCACCAAAAGAGTCGTTTGGGGAATGGTACGCAAAAAACAGGAAAGCCTAATGACAACAAGAGAACAAATACTTGACGCCATACGCGCTAATCAGCCTGCTTTAACGGCACTGCCTGGTGTGATTATCCCTGCTGATAACATTGATCTGCAAGCTAAATTTACAGAAACGCTGACTACAATTGGCGGTAAAGTAATTAAAGCCCAGGGCTACGATGATGTTATCGCTTATATAAAAAACATTACCAACGCCGGTCATCGCATCATAAGTTCTATAGCCGGACTAGCTGAAGTGATATCAACAGGCGAAGCATCGCCCCTGCCCCATTCGTTACAGGATACCGAACTGGCTATCATAAAAGCCCACTTTGGTGTGGCCGAGAACGGCGCGGTTTGGATAACTGAAGACCAGCTAAGCCAACGGGTTTTGCCATTTATTTGCCAGCACCTCATCATTATTTTAAATGCTGATGATTTGGTGGCCAATATGCACCAGGCCTATGAAAAAATTGGCAACGAGCATTACGGGTACGGCACGTTCATAGCCGGCCCGTCAAAAACCGCGGATATTGAACAATCACTTGTTTTGGGGGCGCACGGTTCACGAAGCATGACTATATTTTTAATCAGTTAACCCTTAGATTAATTTTACCATGATCAAAAACCTACTAACTTTATCGCTATGCCTTGTTTTGGGATCAAGTTGTTTTGCACAGTTAACCGCCACCCGGCTGTTAACCGAAAACGAGAACGACCCGATCAGTATTGACATTAAAACGCCCCGCTTTAGCTGGCAAATAGCCGCTGGTACAGCAAAAAGTGTATTACAATCGGCCTATCAGATAAAAGTATATACTGCCGCCGATAATAAGCTGATCTGGAATAGCAATAAGGTTACTGGTAGCCAATCGCTCTACGTGCCTTATAATGGCCCGGCACTCACATCGCGTAGTGCCTATGTTTGGCAGGTGATGATATGGGATAACAAAGGGCATGCCTCGCCATGGAGCAAAAAAGCCACGTGGCGCATGGGGTTATTGTCGCCTTCCGACTGGAAAGCAACCTGGATAGGCCCAGGTTATGCTGGTGATACCGTAAACAAACCCAGCCCTATGTTTCGCAAAGGTATCACGCTTAACAAAACTGTAAAAAGCGCTTTTGCTTACATAACAGCCCACGGTTTATATGAAGCGCAGATAAACGGCGCAAAAATTGGCGACGCATACCTAACCCCGGGCTGGACAAGCTACCACAAACGCCTGCAATATCAGGCTTATGATGTTACCAAAATGCTGGTTAAGGGCCAAAACGCTATTGGTGCCAAAGTAGGCAGCGGCTGGTACCGCAGCACCCTGGTATCAAGCCCAAACCATTATGGCAAAGATGTAGGCTTGCTGTTCCAACTTGAAGTGACCTATAGCGATGGCACGCACGAAACCATCGTATCTGATGGTAGCTGGAAATCGGCAACGGGCGAACTGAGGTATGCAGAGATCTATAACGGCGCAATTATAGATGCCCGCCTGGTGCAAAAGGACTGGGCTAAACCCGGTTTTAACGACAGCCAATGGACCGCTGTAAAAGTGCAGAATTACGGCAAAGAGAACTTAGTAGCCACCTATAACGAACCTGTAAAAAAACACGAAACTTTCAAAGCCCTGAAAGTGATTACAACACCAAAAGGCGAAAAAGTGATAGACTTTGGGCAAAATCTGGTGGGTTGGGTACAGCTAAAGGCAAACGGTAAAGCAGGCGATTCGATTAAGCTCTCGCATACCGAAGTACTGGACAAAGCGGGGAATTTTTACATCGAAAACCTGCGGGGCGCTAAGGCACAAAATGTATATATCCTTAAAGGTAGCGGCGATGAATATTTTGAGCCTCAGTTTACCTGGCAGGGCTTCAGGTACATCAAAGTTGAAGGCATTACCGGCGATTTAAACCTTGATAACTTTACAGCAGTTGCCGTTTATTCGGATATGGAGCCTGCGGGTGTGTTCACCACATCAAACCCTATGCTGAACCAGTTGCAGCATAATATACAATGGGGACAGAAAGGCAATTTCCTGGATGTGCCTACAGATTGCCCGCAGCGCGATGAGCGCCTGGGCTGGACAGGCGACGCGCAGGTGTTTTCGCGCACGGCATCGTTTAATATGAACGTACACAACTTTTTCGCCAAATGGCTAAAAGATGTAGCTGCTGATCAGAACAGCGATGGCAGCATTCCGCATATCATCCCTGATGTGTTTAAACAAAACGACGGCGAAAATGGCGGCGCTACCGGCTGGAGCGATGTAGCCACAGTAGTGCCATGGAATATGTACCTGGCTTATGGCGATAAAGAGCTGTTGCAAAACCAGTACCCAAGCATGAAAGCCTGGGTTGATTATATGCAGAAGAAAGCCAAAAACAATCTTTGGAACACCGGCTGGCACTTTGGCGACTGGCTGTTCTATAGTGTAGATAATGACCTTGACGGTACATCGGCCATAACCAGCAAGTATTTGATAGCGCAATGCTTTTACGCTTATTCAACCCAGTTATTAATTAACGCGGCCAATGCTTTAGGTAATAAGGTCGATGCAGACCACTACACACTTTTGCTGCAGCAAATAAAAGCAGCTTATGTAAACGAGTATGTAACGCCAAACGGTCTTATCTCATCGGATACGCAAACCGCTTATACCCTTGCACTGGCCTTTGATATGCTGCCTGAGCAACTACGCGAACAAGCCGCCGGAAGGTTAGCAAATAATATTACCCGGTACGGCAACCACTTAACTACCGGCTTTTTAGGTACGCCCTATTTATGCTTTGCTTTAAGCCGTTTTGGTTATGCCGATGTGGCCTATAAACTGCTGCTGCAGGAAACTTACCCATCGTGGTTATACCCTATAAAAATGGGTGCCACCACCATCTGGGAACGATGGGACGGCATAAAACCCGACGGCAGTTTTGAAACACCAACCATGAACTCTTACAACCACTACGCTTATGGCGCCATAGGCGATTGGATGTACCGGGTAACATCGGGTATTGATACCGACCCGGATGGCCCTGGTTATAAAAAGATAATTATTAAACCCACCGTTGGCGGCAAATTAACTTACGCCAATGCCAGTTACCAAACACCCTACGGCAAACTAACATCAAACTGGAAAATAGAGGGCGATACTTTTAACCTCGACGTTGAGGTGCCTGCTAACACTACTGCCACCGTTTATGTGCCCGATTATAGTGTAAACGAGGGCTACAGAACAGAGCGTGTGGGCTCTGGCAGTTACCATTTCACCAGCAAATCGTATATTGACCCGGTTAAGCATACAAAACCATGAAAAAGTACCTGGTAATACTGTTAGCTGTATTTTTACTTAGTTCATTTACCGAAAAAGAAGTGACCTGGGTAGCCATTGGCGATTCTATCACTTACCTGAACGACCATGCTGACGAAACCGGCAACCGGGTTACTAAAGGTTATTTAACCCGCGTTACCGAACAGCTGCACAATGTAAAATACATCAACCAGGGGCATAACGGTTGGACATCCGGCGGGATTGCCGAAAACATAGAAAAACTGGGGCTGGTAAAAGCAGATGTATACTCTGTTTTTTTAGGCACAAATGATTGGTGGGGAGGCCGGCCTGTTGGCACAATAGCCGATTATAAAAATACTGCCGGGAACACAACGGTGTACGGGTCTTTTCGCATCATCATTAATAAGATCCGCCAGTTAAACCCGCAGGCCAAAATAGTTTTGATAACGCCCCTGCAGCGTAACGATTTTGTTTACATAACCGATGCGAATAACAACGCCTATGGGTCGTACAAAAAGAAAAACGGGCAGTCGCTGGAAGAATTTGCAAACGCAGTATTAGCGATAGGTAAATACGAGCATGTACCGGTTGTTGACCTTTACCATGACCCATCACTTAAGCTTGAAAACCTGGTTAATTTTAAACGGTTAAAAGATCCTCAGACAGGTAAGTATAAAAACTATACCTATCCGCAGTCGTCCGAAATACCTTATAACCCCAAAACTGATGATTACCCCTATCCTGCTGATGCCATAAACCTTACTTACGATGGTTTACATCCATCTGATAAAGGGAATGCGATAATTGCGCAAAGTGTTATAAACGCCGTTAAGCAACTTGGCCTTGCAGCACGGTGAGCTTAGTAGTAAACAAGCGTTACTTTAATGCTAATTACGGCCGATCTCAGGGCTATCAAAAACTTTAATAAAACCGCCTCATCATTACATGAGGCGGTTTTATTAAATCCAGCTCGTATTGATATTAAAACAATCCGGCTTTTATCGTTTTAACGGGGTTCCCCCGCTCCAGGGCGTTATGCTCCTGCCACTGGCTTTGCTGCTGTTCTATTAGTTGTTGCGTTTGCCAAACCATTGCTTTAGCTTCCAACCGGGCCAGGCAAAGTTTCTTGTTTTCCAATTGTGATCGGGTATCCATAGCCATTACTTGTATTCCCGATGGCAAATGCGTTCCCCGAACGGCAGTTTCCACCTTGTTTACGTTTTGCCCGCCAGGGCCGGATGAGCGGCAGGTTTCCAGCTTTACATCTTTCGGGTTCCACTGCATCAGCTCCTTCACGTCAAAGGCGGCTACACCTACAAACCAGTTTTTACGCTTGTGGTATTTACGATAAGGGCTTTGTGCTATCCACTGTATAGTTCCTTTCCACTCCTTTACAAATGCATCCAGGTTATTACCTACAGCCATCATGGTGGCAGATAATAAGGTACCGTTTAATTCACCACCTTTATTTTCCAGTACTTCCATCTGAATGCACTGCTGTTTGGCCTGTTTCATCATCAGGCTTTGTACACAGGCTACAACCCGGCAGCACTCTGCCGGGCCTTTGCCTGAGGTGATCTGTATCATCATCTTTTTCATCACTACTCCTTATTCATTCTAACAATACGTGGATAAAACTTACCCTGGATATCAACCAGATCGCCTTGCGCGGCAATTACCTTTTCAATATCCTTGTACGCTAAGGTGTTCTCTTCAACCGTGCCGCCAATTAAGGTTACACCTGCATTGGTCAGCAGTTTTTTCATGGCCGAAACCGTCATACTATCCTTGGCCTTTTGCCTGCTCATAGCCCGGCCCGCACCATGCGATGCAGAGTATAAAGCATCAGCCGTTCCCCTGCCCGAAACCAGGTAAGCGGGCGTGGTCATGCTGCCGGGGATGATACCGAGCTCACCTTTGTGCGCCGGTGTTGCACCCTTGCGATGGACAATCACCTCCCTACCATCGGCCAATCGGTCTTTCCAGGCAAAGTTATGATGGTTCTCTACCACGTGCAGCGCCTTTAAGCCTAAAGCCTTTAACAGGTTTGCATGAATACGTTCATGACAGGCTTTGGCGTAATCACCAGCCAAAGTCATGGTGAGCCAGTATTCCTGTCCTGCTTCGCTATCCATATCCAGCCAGGCCAGTTGCTGTGCATGGCGTGGCAGTTTGCAGGTGTTCATAGCTATCTGGGTGTAGTGCCTTGCAATAGCCGAGCCCAGCCCTCTGCTTCCGGAGTGTGTTAGCAAAGCCGAGTACTTTTTAGCTGGTAAGCCTAAAGTATTATCAGCCAGTAGTTCTATCTCGCCAAACTCCACAAAGTGGTTGCCGTTGCCTGATGTACCCAATTGCCTTACCGCCTTGCTACGTAACGGTTTCAGAAAAGGGATCTCATTAAATACCGGGCTATCCAAAACCTCGTGTTCCTGCCTGATATCCAGCCCGCCTTCCATACCAAAATGGGTGTGGTTTTTTAAGGCTTGTTTAATCTGGTATTGAAACCTTTTCAGGAAACCATCAGTCTCATCAATAATAGAAAGCGCCATGCGGCAGCCAATATCCATACCTACTGCATAGGGGATCACCGCATTATCAGTAGCCAGCACACCGCCAATAGGCAGGCCAAAGCCCATATGCGCATCAGGCATTAGCGCCCCCTGCACGCTTACGGGCAACAGGCTGGCCAGTTCCATTTGCTTTTTAGCCGATGTCTCAATCCCCTTACCGCCATAAGTTTTGCAGTATACCGGTTCATCACGCAGTTCAAACGTTTTAAACGATGGCCCTTCTACTTTACCTATTACCTTTTCGGCAATCTTGCTTGTTAATTCATCGTCCAGAAATGCTGTCGGATCGTTTTTTATGTTCACCAGTAAATCCAGCAATTGCTGCTTACTATGATGCTTGAAATTTTTAGAGGCAATACCAATAACCAGGCTTCGCAGCTGATCGTTATGGTAACCTATTTTACTTAAATCTTTTGTTCTTAAATTGCCCATGTGGGTTATGTTTCTAATTCCAGGTATGCTTCTTTATGGGCATACCTGGGTATGTTTTTAAATTTGTTAATGTATTTGGCTCGCTCGTTAAACTCATCTTTCCACCTAAAATGCCTTCCGTTTGTTAAGCGATGCATGCGCGGTGCCAGGTTATGGTTATCGATATGATCATTTATGTACGATAGTTCCCGTTCGATGTCCGCATCCATCAATTTAGTATGCGTAACCATATGGGGAACTATTTTTAGCACATATCGCCATGGTTCGGTAAACACATATTTCACCTCTGTACGGTAAGTTTTAACATCGAATGTTTCGATACGGGTAAAACAAACTTTTTCCTCTTCGGTTAAATTTACCCTGTTCATATACCAGCTATGCTGCGAAAACTCGCGCAGCATCTGCGCTTTTACCTGGTACACGTAACGCTGTTTGCGTCGCTTTTTCCGTTTAAAAGACCTGTCATGATGATACTCAACCGTATTTATTTTCGGTAGCAAGGCTTCATAAAAGTCTTTTCTTAGGCTATGCTTCACATCATCGCGCAACACAAAAAAACGTTTCCAGCCACGCTGGTAAGGATGATCTAAAGGCACCATTGGCAAAAGCCGTTTCTGTTCCCAAAGTTCATCGCGCCGCTTGTCCAGCTGTATCAATTGCTTATCCCGATCGGTTTTTACGAGCCGCCTTTTGCGCCGTGACGATTTGATACGGCACGGCCATTCATGTGTGTTCATCACACTTTCATTTAATTTTTCTTGAATTTGATTTTTAAGCTCAGTTCGTCCTTGAGTAAGGATATACCCTTTTTAGAGCGCTCAAAAAAATCCCATGAAATTTGGGACAGGCAAAATAATAAGCGTGACCACTAAAGCGGCCTTACCTTATTCGTAATAAAAAAGTACGGTGTTTGCCTGCCTAATTAGGCAATGAGCGAAAGGGGCGATATGTAGCGTTGCTCTGTCATGATTCCTTGATATTTAAATGGTTAACAAATCAGGAATTGGACGCAAAGATAGAATTTTTATTTAATTCGCAAAAAAATGCACCTTTTGAGCCTAAGCATAATGAGTGGGAAATACGTTGATCAGCCCGACATGGCCGCTAATCAGCTTCAGGGCTAACCTCTTTTTCTTGTGGTAACTTATAACCCTGCAAGGTTTCATATAGCTGTTTTTTGATCTGTTTCACCAATATCCTTGGCCCAAGCACCCGAAGTTTTGATCCGAAACCCAACAACTCCCGTTCCAACTCAAAATTCATAATTACCCTGATGCTGAATATTTTGCCGTTTTCGTCCTCACTCAATAACTTTTGAGTATGGTGCAGGGGCTTGGTAATTACGTAGGGCGCGTTTTTAGCGTCAATCCAAAACACTACTTCTACATCGCGCTGGCCCGGCGATTTGGTTACCCCTATTACATCGTTATAATAGGTTGAAAAATCGATGGTGGTATTCTCTATATAACCATCATCGTGCGCGGTGATGGTTTGGATCCTGTCAAGCGCCAGGTTAAGCAAGGGTTTATAACGCTGGTGCGATATGCCCAAAACAAACCAGCGGTTGCGGTATTCCTTCAGCAGGTAGCCGCTAAAGCAAAAGGTACTGGCCTCGCGCGCTTTAAACGACTGGTAGGTTACGCACATGGTTTTCTTAGCCACAATGTACTTGCGGATCACTTCTATCCACTCCAACCCTTTCAGGTTATCATTCTTTTCAAAATCAATTACGGGCGCGCTTTGCGTTTTTTGCGTATAGATCTTGTCCTCCAGTTTACTCACCATCTCGTTCAGGTCGGTAAAATGGCTGAAGCCTTTAAACTGTTTCAGCAGATCGGATACTTCGCTCAGCACCTGCATATCCTGCTGGTTTAGCGGACTGTTGGTAATGCTGTAGTTCTTATCGCTATAGGTGTAATACTTCTTATCAACCACCACAATGGGCGCTTCGTAACCCAGCTTGTTGCTGCGCATCATCTCCATATCGGCTTGTATGGTGCGTCGGCTAACGCCGGTATCAATACCCTGGTATTCGTACAGGGCATCGCTACAGGCATCAATCAGGTCGTCCAGCGTCCATTTCTTAAAACGGTTTTGCAGGCACTGGTCAATGGTGCGGTAGCGGATAAGGGCGTTGCGATTAACTGGCATGGGTGATGTGATTTATCTACTTATCAGCGAATGGATCAAATGTCCTCACAATTTTTGGCTCCTGTGCATCCATAAACATTTTCGATCGGCCAAATAGGCATATTTTCCCCATTCTATCAAATACATTATGTTCACCCTTGCTGTTAATTAATACTTCGTTCGTGCATATACCTTGCATGTAATTTCCTTCAATGTAACTCCAGAAACTCTCTAATTCATCTTTAAATACAATTGTAAACGCTGGTTGAATGTATTCAATCAAATAATTACCATCATCCATTGTTAGTGGTTTAACGTCGGGATGCGAATTATATATCTTATTTAAGGCTATTTTAGCTTCTTCTTCAATGTTATTTACCCGCACCGAAAAAAAAGTCACTGTACCATTTTCAAAAACGCCCAATTGCAGCTTTCTGCCCGTATAGTATTTCGCCGTATCAATTATCCTATCATGGTCTATAGGTGTATTAGGCCGCCATGTCGGTATTGGCGGAAAAGGCTTTTTATACTCCTGTTTATCCTTAAATATATTACTTAGAAAGCTCATAGGGTTCTATGTTTCGTATTTATTCCTTAAATGTATAAATTATTTTTTACTGCGCAAATACATTGCGCACTTGATGTTTCTCTTTGTACTGTCGAAAGGCTAAACCTGTTCACAAACGCCCCCTCTCCTGATTCGGGGAGAGGGGTTTTGGCCCGGAGACTTTTTAAATTATTAAATTACAAGCTTACATATATGAGAAAGCAAAACATAGCCGAAACACTCCCCCATCAGGGTTCCGGCGTACAAAAGGAAAAAATAGGCAACAACGAGTTAAAGGCATTAGGTATTAACGATGTGGAAATACTGGTAAACTTTAGCCGAGTGGCTAACGGCTTGCTTAAACACAACGTAATGGCCAAGCCCGAAATACTGGCCAATTTAGAAGCCTTGATAGACGACCCTATGCCTTACGCCTTAAAAAAAGGCGGAAAGTTTAAAAACCTGGCCGAAGATGTAATTGCCCTGCGTAAGGAAGGCAAATTTGTAAAGCAGGAACGCAGCAACTTTAAGCTGAAAGAAGAGATAGCCGATTTCCCGGTATGGGGACTGGAAAATATTGAAGTGGGCGCGCTGGCACAAATGCGTACTGCCATACAATTGCCTATTGCAGTGGCTGGTGCCTTAATGCCCGATGCGCACCAGGGTTACGGCCTGCCTATTGGCGGCGTACTGGCTACCACGGCTAATACCATTATCCCCTTTGCTGTGGGTGTGGATATTGCCTGCCGTATGTGTTTAAGTATTTTCGACCTGCCCGCCGAAGCCGTGGATACTGAAACCGACAAGTTGAAGAACATACTGGTGGATAACACTTACTTCGGGATGGGTTGTACAACTAAATCGTACTTTGATAGCTCTTTGTTCGATAGCAAAACCTGGGGCGAAACCAAGGTGATCCGCACGCTTAAAGATAAAGCCTATGCCCAGTTAGGAACCAGCGGTACCGGCAACCATTTTGTGGAATGGGGCGAGCTGACCTTAACCGACAGCGCTTTAAACAACATCCCGGCAGGTAAGTATTTAGCTTTGCTTTCACACTCCGGGTCGCGTGGGTTTGGCGGTGCCGTGGCTAACCATTACAGCAAAATAGCCATGACCAAAACCAAACTCCCTGCCGAAGCCAAGCACCTGGCCTGGCTGGACCTGGATAAGGACGAAGGACAGGAATATTGGATTGCCATGAACCTGGCCGGCGAATACGCCAGCGCCAACCACCACGAGATCCATAACAAAATTGCCCGTGCCCTGGGTGTTAAATCCATTGCCGTGGTAGAGAACCACCACAACTTTGCCTGGAAAGAGCAACTGGCCAACGGTACCGAAGTAATGGTGCACCGTAAAGGCGCTACCCCAGCCGGCGAAGGCGTGTTAGGCATTATCCCCGGCAGTATGAGCACGCCCGGCTTCTTAGTCCGTGGTAAAGGCGATGCGGCGAGTATCAACTCCGCCAGCCACGGTGCTGGCCGCGCCATGAGCCGTAGCGCGGCCTTTAAAACCTTAGACCCGGCCGCCATTGCCGCCAACCTGATAGACAAACGCATTACCCTGATGGGTAGCGATATGGACGAAGCCCCAATGGCCTACAAAGATATCCACACCGTAATGGCCGCGCAGGGCGACCTTGTGGAGGTACTGGCTAAGTTTGAACCACGTATTGTTAGGATGGCAGATGCGAGGGAGAAGCCGGAGGATTGATTCTTCAGTTGGCAGTTTGGAGTTGGCAGTTAGCATAACGCTTAAAGCACCCTCCCAGTGAGGGTGCGGCTGTCATCCTGAGCCTGTCGAAGGAGCGCGCAAGGCAAGGAGAGGTTAACCGCCATAGTTCCCCTCTTGAGAGGGGTTAGGGGTGTGTTATTGAATAAGAAGAATACAATTGCAGATAAACAAACATTTTTATTAATATTAATCATGGCTACCGATCAATTATCACCCTATCAGTTATTGCTTGAAACCTTTGGGCTTGGGGTTAAAACGGGTGTTATAACTCCGGCTAAAATAATTGCCTGGGCTGATGAGATGATAATGGCGCATGATGAGCCGGATTACTTTTTTATCGAACTATCCCTAAGCGGCAATAAAAATGAAATTATCGAGGTAATCAACCGGCGCGTGGTACCGTCAGATAACCCTATCTGTACAAGGGTTCTGTTAGGCTGTATATACAGGCGGTTTACAGACGACAGCGACACTTTGAGCGGTGAAAACGCAGCGACCATGGTAGGTGAATTACAAAACTACGATACTCTTACCGGTTACGAAGTTGATCAGATCTATGAATTTTACGACTATGACTTTTATTATTTGCCCGATATAACGAAGCTACAGGTAGAGCTAATTAATTTTTTGAGTCTTTACGAAGCATTTACTCTCGAAAATTATAAGCAGTGGGTTGATGTAAACTTACAGGTATTGGAATTGCTAAAGGAAGAAGAGATACAAGTTAATATAGTTAATGAATCGTTTAGGAAAGAGTGGGCAAAAAAGGAAAAGAAGCGAAAACTAAAATTTTACCTCAAAAACATAGGTGTTGCCGTGCTTTTGTTACTTTTTTTTAGTTTGATGATCGCTTTATTAGCCGATGGTAAAACTAACCCCTTTACATTCTATACCATCGTATTTTATTGGTGTCTTAGATTGGTATATGGGTGGTGGAAGGGAAGAAAGAAATTCTCATGAATAATTGCAAAAACTACACTCTTACGTCGCCGCCAACCTAATTGATAAACGCGGCCAGATATGCAGCGATGTGGATGAACATGCTGGCACACGCGGCACGCGTGCGCCAGCATGGGTGCGAAGGAGAAGCCGGAAGATTAAGGCTGGGAAGTGAGCTTAGACAACTTTTAAAAAGTTGTCTAAGCTTAAAAAAACGTTTCGAATTCGATAACTTTATCTACCTATTATAATTATTTATATTTCAAGTATTTACAAATTTTAAATGACAATCACTTGATAATACTAAGCGAACAGCAATTAAAGAATCAGTTAAGAGAGCAACTTGGTGCCTTGTGTTTTTTTGCAAGCGAATTCGATAAAGGCAAACGATTTCTTTTCAGAGAAATGGCAGTAAAACTTCGTGTTCTTTTCCATAACACAAATGGCAAGACGAGATCTTTACTATCTCAACTAAACATGGAAAATGTCTTACTATTTGATAGTGCGACATTAATTCACAGTGAAGCTACAAATGGAATCAAAGCTCCTGTTCACTTTAGATTTAATGTTGATGTTCCGCTTATATTTCAACCTCGGTTACTGCCTGGTATGTTTAAGAGCAACTATAACGATTGGTGGGAAAGTGGCGCTATTATAATTGATAAAAACGGAAAAGAATATACTCGCAAAGAAGTAGTACGGTATGTTACAGACAACGATGGTGGAGCTCATGTTGATAGCAGCTTACCGGATTACTACCATGCGCTTTCGAGGGGTGACGCATCAGGTTGGTCACAAAAACTTCCAGATGGGGGTGAGCGAAACATTGATCCTGTACCTGCGATAATTAGAGAAATTACGCACGAGGTTTTGGAAACTTTGTTATGGAAAGAGTATCATGCTAATCGCTTGCCCTACCCGCACCATTAATTCGTATAATCGCCCATCGCTTGCGGGAACGGGTACAGAAAATTTCAAAACTTTAAAATTTTAAAAATGACTAATCACCATAAATGGGCTAATTTCTTGAAGCCTGAAACTTTAAAGTCTCCCGCTTGTGGTTATCACCTGTTAAGTAACCGGAACGAGATTCGAACTTGTACATCCCATAGGGAGTTCGAGTCTCTCTTCGGGCACATCAATTAATTTCATCTACTCAAATACCCCTTCGCTGCCACAAGTGTCCCGCTTGTGGTTATCACCTGTAAGTAACCGGAACGAGATTCGAACTCGTACATCCCGAATGTTATTGATTAAATATATGCGGAAGAAGGGACTCGAACCTCGATGCACCCAGCGCCGGAGTCGAACCGGGACAGTTGTCTCAGGGCGGGAATCGAACCCGCACTCCCTGGTATACTGGTCTATGTTTCCAACTTCAACCTAAATAAAACAAACTATCAGGTGCAAAAAGGTCGTTTCAGGGGCGAAAAAAGTCGTTTTGTAGCGTTTGGCAGAAGTTAAAAATTGCTATTGGCGTATCAGGCTGTATTCCAGTGGTTTAAATAAACTACATTTTTATGATATGGTTAATAATCAGTGCATTAGCACCGTTCACGAGTGTTCACGGCAGTGAACGTGAACACCTTGCCCTCCCCGCTCAAAAATAATTTCAAATAATTTTTACTGCGCAAATACACTGCGCAGTGCCCCTGGTTCTTTGTATCAACAATTAAGAAAATAAAGGAGGTTCACCATGAAATTCAACCTGTTAAGCAAATTAAAAAACCAGACTATTAACCACGAGGGCGCCAATGCGTTTACGCTGTCGCCAGAAATGGAGCTGTACACCGCCGTGGTTACCTGGAGCTTAAACGATTCTTCTTATGAAAAGGACGAGGCGCGTTTAACACGCCTGCGCCAACTGATATATGCGTGTAAGCCTGAGTTTGTGGGTAAACTGGCGGTGTATGCCCGTACCAAAATGTATATGCGTTCGGTACCGTTGGTACTGGTTTCCGAATTGGCTAATCTGCACTCGGGCGATAGTTTGGTCGCCCGGGTTACCGATGGTGTAATAGGCCGTGCCGATGAGATCACCGAGTTACTGGCCTGCTACGAGCTAATGAACAAACGTACCGGCACAAAAAAGCTGAACCGCCTGAGCAAGCAATTGCAAAAAGGTTTGAGCACCGCGTTCAACCGTTTCGACGAATACCGTGATCTCCCCTCTGTGTCGACGGCGTATTGCATCCGCCTGTAGCATTAATTTGCTAAGGCATCTTTTACATCATCGTAAAGCTGCTTATGGAACTGATTTGTTGAAGCGTCATCAATGTGCACCAAATCAAACAACATTACCCCTTTAGTTTGTTGCTTTATCATTTTTATAGCATCTTTCATGTTTTGAAGGTTATTCCACTGGGTATTTCCCAGATCTACCCCGCCATAATAAATATTTGCATTTTTCAACACCTGCTTTGTACCATTTATTGCACCCTGCACAGTCCACCATCCTGCCCCGGTTAATGCAGGGGTGTAATTACCTGTCATAAACATATCCAATAATTCTGCATAACCTGTATTTTTATAATTTTCAGATGCCCAGCTATACCCGTCTGCCGATGGATCATAAGTATTGCTAGCCCAGTTTACGCCTACGCCATAGTAAGAATCATACCACGCGCCCGAATATGAGCACAGAGGCAGGTGTGGTTTTACCGACTTTACCATATCCCGTGTTTTGCTTACAAAATCGCGGATGGTTTGAGCTCGAAACTCAAGCCAGCTTTTATATTGCGGCCCGGTAACTCTTGGTGTTAACACATCGTTAACGGTAGTCCATTCTGAAACAATATCGGTTTTTGAAACAGCAGGGAGTTTAGCCCATTGCCTAAATTTTTCTAACGTAAAATCTGAAAAATCGGCGCTTATGTCGTAATAACGGCAGTAATCTAATACAAACCCATCTAAATCGTAGTTAGAGATAACTTCCCTGATAAGAGACGACTCATACTCCTGTGCTAAAGGCTGCAAAGGGTTTAATAGCCCATATGTGTACACATCTGTTATTTTTTTAACCTCGCCTGACTGCGTAATTACCTGGCTTTGTATATCAGAAAACGAATTATCGGTAAACACCTTGCCAATTCTATTTCCGCCATAATTCATACCCTCTGCAAAAATGCTCATAGATACAAAAACCTTAAGCCCTTTCTTTTTTCCTTCGGTTATAGCATTTTTTAAATAGTCAAAATCGGCTGCCTGTGTTGCCCCGTTCCATGATTTTAATTGAGTGGCTATGCTTGAGTTATAACTTACCAAGCCAGGGATACCCTTAACATCAATAACAACGCCTTTTACCCCAATATCAACAAGTTTTTGAAAAACGTTAGCCATCTTTTCTGCAGTGGCCAAACGTGAAAAATTAGCTGCTGCTTCAACCCATACAATAACAGGAGTTTTTTCAAATAGATTAGTAATTGCGGTATCTCCCTGTGTTGTAGCAGGCGGCGGTGTAACCGGTTTGGCAGGTGGTAATACGTCATTGCTGCGCTTGCATGAAAACCCAAAAACAGCATAAATTAGTAATATAAGTAAATAACTAAGTTTCGTTTGATTTCTCATTTTTTATTTAATAGGGATGGTTTAAAATGGATAGAATGGCATTGTATAACCCCATCCTACCCATTACATTTCTATACTTTAAAACCCATTCGGGTCAATACAACTAAGTTCATATGCCACAACTCCTCCATTTGTAACCAGGAAATATACGGTCATGGTATACCCATCGGCAGATACGCTCCCAATAGCTATATCACCGGTTACATTCCAATTAGGTGAAGGCGATGCTATATAATCAGCAGAGCCGTCAAATACATGGAAGGCCGCATAATCACCACTTGAGGTTGATGTTGATATTTTGGCTGGGTCGGTAACATCAAATATATGCATGGCGCTACTGTAAGCGCTTGCATCGTCAACAGCCAAGTATTTAGCATTATTAAATTCAAAATAAGCTGCGCCTCCAATATTACCACGCGGGTTGTTTATAAAACTGGAATTAAAAGAATACTGTATAGACTTTGACACGCCATTTACATAATTCATAAATGCCGGTGAGTTTGAAACAAAGTAAAAATCACTTGTTGGTAAAGAACCCGTTGGTACTGCTTTAGCAACATAATCATACGTTTTTGAGTAAGTAATTACCTCAGGGTCTTGGGAGATTATCTGACCTCCTTGCACTGTCCATTTCAGTACATTATTTGCGCCGCCAACGTTTTTACCATCAGTAGTTGCCATTATTATGGCATTGGTACTTAAATCGCCATAAACAGCCACTTTACGGCCATAAAATGCACCAGATACACTACTCCAATCGGTGGTTCGGGCTAAAAGCTTAGGTACAGCACTTACGTTATCCCAAACATACAGGCACACATTATTACCCGCATACAGGTTATTGATACCTACTATTTTACCTTTATTATCATTAGCCACTGCATATATACCGTTTACTCCGGTTACATTTAAATTCCCAGCCAGTGCGCCTGTTTTGCGGTTGTAGTATTTAATACTTGAACCACCAACCCATTCATTAGAATTTGGAAGCACAAAGTAATCGCCGCTTGTAGCTATAGATAACTGCCTGTAATCTTCAAATCCAAGGTCGCCCGATGATTTAGACCAAAGTTTTTTCACAGTACTAAAGCCCTTCGCCAGTTTTACCGGCGTGCCTAATTCTACACTAAATTCTTTAGTGGTTCCATCATCTGCCGTTACAGTGTATTTAACAGGTTTACTGTAATCATGTGCTACAGATGGATCGGGGGATATTTTAGCGTAATATGATAGTTCAACAATGGCTGTTTGATTGCTTAAGTTGACATCGGTATACGGTATAAACACTTTGTTATTTACCACTACCCCGTTTATATCCGCTTCTTTCAGTTTAAATGAAACAATCTCGGCCTTATTGCTTTTCTTTCTTACCGCTGTAATTTTATAAGCCTGCGTTTCTCCGTTTTGCGCCTTTAATGTATATGATTTTGGCGAAGACAGGTTTGTAAGGCCGAATGAAGGCATCATAATTGAACTGTTAGGAATTGTCCCGGTAACGAACAGGCTATCCAAAGATGTTTCTTTGTATGATCCTTCGGGGTAATACCAGGGTATTTCAACAGTTATTTCACTGCCATATGGCTCTGGTGTGGTTGGATGAAACCCTCCCGTACCATCCGCAAAATTAATCTGCAGGGATGTTAACGTTTTTGAGTTGCTTTTTAAGGCAAACTGAGGATCAATTTTGGCACAAGCCCCTATCAGAGACATACATGCTATTGTAAGTATTGAGTTAAATAATTTTTTCATGCGTTTAGGTCTGTTATTACCATCCTTTAATTTGTGTAATGGCCGGGTTATTTACGAGTTCGGAAGACAGGATTGGGAATGCATAAAGTTTTGCCGGAAATTGGCGTGGAGCATCGTCACAAGTGATGTAGTTATACTGATATCCGTTATCTGTATTTATTATCTTAATACCATGAACATATTTGCCTGTAAGAGTGCTCTCGGCGTCCTTCCACCTCCTTAAATCCCAATAATGCTGCCCTTCGCCAGCCAGTTCAATAGTCCTTTCCTTCTTAATCTGAGCAAGCAACGCAGCACCGCTTAAGTTAAGCGCTGGTAATCCGGCCCTGTTACGTACAGCATTAATACCCTTATTAGCATCCGGCGCATTGCTCAAATTAAATGCCGCCTCAGCAAAATTCAGATATACTTCTGCCAGCCTTATCTCAACCAAAGGTTGTGAACTGGAAATATTAACCAGGTCTGTATGATTTTCATCCACATACTTTTTTAAATAATACCCGGTAACAGAAGCACCTCTGTTACTTCCACCGGCCGGCGGGTAAGCCGTCCAACCGTCTTTACCATCAACAAATGTTTCAATGGTTCGCCCTTTCCATTCTGCACCGTTATATAATACTGTAGCCTTAAAACGTGGTTCAAGGGTTTCCCAGGGTGGTGTAGCAGTTACGTCGCTGGCGTGCCATGCAGCCCAATTAACAGTACCGCCCCCTATTTTTTCATACATTTCAACCAGCTCCTGGGTAGGTTCAACATCACCGCCAAATTGATATAAGGCATCATCACCGCCGGGGCTTACAATAGCATCGTATGAGTGGGTTAATTTAGGATAGCTGTATTTAAATTCAAGGATGGCCTCTTTATTCCCGCTAAAATAAGAGCCAAATGCACCCGAATAAGAGTCATTAAGGTCGTATTTACTCATTTTCAACACCTTATCAGCAGCATCATACGCAGATTGCCACCTTTGGGCATAAAGCATTGCCCTCGATTTCATGGCATAGGCGGCGCCCTTTGTAATACGCCCGGCATCAGCAGCCGTTTCGGGTAAATTTAGTGCAGCATAGTCCAGGTCTGCTTCAACCACATTCCAGCAATCGTTTGCCGAACTAAGGGGATGGCTGGCTTCTGTTGTTAATTCAGTAATAAGAACCACACTACCATGGTTCCGCATTAATAAGAAGTATAAATATCCCCTGAAAAACCGTGCTTCGGCCGCTAAGTTTACTTTTACGCCAGCAGGTAGATTACTTTTATCCAAACCGGTCATAAATTCATTAATAAGCCTGATATAATAGTAAGCGTTACTCCAGATATCTAATGAATTCTGATCAGATGTGATTAACCCCGGCGAGGTAGCATACAAATTAGCAATAGCGCCGTTTGAGCCTATTGTACTGCCGGCCGTTTTCATAATATCTGTTAATCCATCGGTATACATGTTGCCAGATAGATAAGCACTACCAAACAAACCATAATAATTAAGAATTGGATAAAAAGAGTTTACATACAATTTGGCATTTGCTTCACTGGAAAAGGCCACACTTTCGGAGTATTTATCGGTGGGTTTTGGTTCCAAAAAGTTTTTACAAGAGGTAACCAATAGTATTACCATTAAACTTGTGATATATAGAATATTCTTTTTCATTATCGTATAATTTAGAAAGTTATGGAAACACCCAGGCTATATGTTTTTTGTTGCGGATAATAACCGTTACTTACGCTAGGCGCTTCTGGATCAAGGTATTTAAACGCAGATGAAGTAAACACATTCATTGCTGCTACATATATCCGCGCTTCGCCAAGACCCAGTTTTGTTTTTAGCAATTTGGGGAGGTTATAAGCCAGCTGAACATTTTTTAGCCGCAAATAAGCACCGTTAACTATCCACATAGATGAAGCCCAGTTATTGTTTGACCGCCATTGATTATCCAGTCTTGGATATTTACCTGATGTGTTGGCCGGGGTCCAGGAGTTTTGTACTAAATATTTAGGGGTATTGCCGCCATTATAGAATGTTCGGGTAAACTGTGTATCATCCCAACCAATCCCATCATAATATCCCATTAATGCGTTGTCGCAAATGGCTGCACCCTGTACCAGGAATGAAAGGTCGAAGTTTTTGTAGCTCGAGCTGAAGTTAAAGCTGTAATTTAATTCGGGGATACTGCTTCGGCCAATAACAGTTACATCCTGTTCATACGATATTTTACCATCGCCATTAAGATCTTTAAATTTAATATCACCAGCCTTTGCAGATGTGCTTACCACCGGAGACGATTTGGCTTCGGCATCACTTTGAAACAAGCCCAATGCAACCAAGCCGGTTTTAGCCCCGATAGATCTGCCTATAAGACTTTGATATTCGGGAATATCAGCCGACTGATCCATACTTAATATACGGTTATGGGCCCAACTAACACTACCTGTAATGGCATAAGAAAAATCATTTACCTTGTTTTTGTGATTTATTACCAATTCAAGGCCGCGGTTGTCAACTTTACCCGAGTTAACCGTTGTTGGGTAATATCCGCCAATAGATGGTGGGTAGGTGTTGGATACGCTGGTAAGTATATTGGTGGTTAACTTGTAAAAACCATTAAGCTCGGCGCTGAGCAGGCCGTGCCAAAACTCTATATTTAAGCCGATGTTTGAGGTTTTTGCTTTTTCCCATGTTAAATTTGTATTTGGATAAGATGTTGGCAACATACCGTTTACGTTAGCTCCGCCAAGGTTTGCAACCGGGCTGCCGGATATATTCATAAACCTCAGGTATTCATATGAACCGCTTGTAACATCATTACCCAGTATCCCGAAAGATGCTGTCAGTTTTAAATTTGACACTGCTGTATGCCATTGCTTGAAGAAATTTTCTTCAGAAATACGCCAGCCGGCAGACACTGATGGGAAAAAACCATACCTGTTATTTGCAGGGAAGTTAGTTGAAGCATCAACACGGCCCGAAAACTCAGCTAAATAACGGTTATCATAGGTATAATTTACCCTGCCTACATAGCCAAGGCGATTAACGGTAGTATTACTTCCGTACGGTTTATTGGGGTTGTCTTTAGCAAAGCCAAACTGGTCAAGGTCTGTAAGATCAAAATTCTGAGCAGATGCGCCTAAACCGGTTGTATTATAGCTAGACTGTTCGGCTACAATCAAAGCGTCGACAGCGTGCTTTTTGTTAAAGGTTTTACTATAATTTATAAACTCCTGCATTGTCCAACGGGATGATTGCGTATAGCTCTCACTCAACATTGCAATGGTGCCGTAAGGCGAGGCGGTTTCATATAAAGATGAGTTGCCGCTTGCCGGGTCGGCTGTCCATAATGTATAGGGGGTATAGAATGATTTTGTATGATAAAAGTTTTTATCATAACTTCCTACAACTTTAAATGATAAACCATCTAAAAACGATGGTTTGTATTTTAAAGACAAACTACTTTGTACGCCTGTATTATCATTGTTATTATAACCAGACAAATCACGTGCAGCCAGTGGGTTATCGCCAGATAACAACGATGATGTTAAGTATCTGCCATCGGGTGTTTTTGAATTTAGGTAGGGATGGGCAATAATGATCTGGTTCATCAGGTTGGTTGATACAGAACTGCCATTACCGGTAAAATTAGATACCTGTGGGCTGTTTGCCCCGGCAACATTGCCAGCCACATCAAGCGAAACAGAGAAATCTTTGGTTACGGTTGCATCTAAATTGGTTCTGAGGTTATACCTTTTATAATCAACCCCCTTTATTATTCCTTGTTGATTAAGGTACCCTAATGAAGTGAAATATTTAACAGACTGGTTTCCCCCTCTCAATGTAAGGTTATGCTGCATGGTTGGTGCTGTTGATTTCAGCACTTCTTTCATCCAGTTGGTATTACCGTAAATTCCGTCAGGATCGCCATTATTTACTTTATCGACAACTGATTGAGAAAATGTATTGCTGCGGCCATTTATTTCATCAGCATAATTATACCAGTTTACAAATTCCTTTCCGTTTAAATACTCGGGCATACGGGTATTTGAGCTTAGCGTATAGGATGTTGCGTATGTAAAAGTAGGTTTACCATCTTTCCCTCTTTTAGTAGTTACCAATATAACCCCAGTTGCGCCCCTTACACCGTAAACAGCTGCAGATGCCGCATCTTTTAATATAGTTACCGATTCAATTTCTGAGGGATCAAGATTATTAAATGACCGTTCAACACCATCAACCAAAATAAGCGGTGAGTTTTTATTTAACGAGCTAAAACCCCTTACATACAGGTTAACCTGGTCTGAGCCTGGCAACCCGGATGATTGATTTGTTATTAAGCCCGGCAACCTGCCAACTAATGCCTGCGACAGGTTGGTTACCGGCACCTTGGTTAACTCCTCTGCCTGTACTGATGCAACAGAACCCAGTAACGAGGCACGCTTTTGGGTACCATAACCAACAATTACCACCTCGTTTAAATTACTTGATGAAACCTTCATGATCACATTAAGGTTATTATCAGCCGATGTGGTTACCTCTTTGGGGGCAAACCCCATATAAGTAAAAACCAAAGTAGCAGGGGCCTTTGTTGCCTGTACACTAAATTTGCCATTATCATTTGTTACTGTAATTTGCTTTTCGCCTTTAACAGATACAGTTACACCGGGCAATGTTTGGTTCTGCTCATCTTTTACAGTACCACTAATACTAACGCTTTGTGCCCAGGCTACACCAACGGGGCACATTAGCATAAGGCAGCAAAAGCTCCAATAGAATAATTTTTGTCGTAAAAAAAACTTCATACACATTAATTTAAAAGGTTTACTTAAAAGGACAACTATATAAAAAGGCCGCATTTCCATTCATTTTACTGAAACAGAAACCTATATATCAAAGCACTAGCAGCTACAAAACCGTTACTATATTGAATAAAAGCCATCGGAAGACAATTATTGAGGCAAGAATAACACTGATTAAAGATGTTAGTGAACGACTTACCCAATTAATAATTTTTTTTAATAATTAACATAAATCGCTCTTTATAACACCCCCTAAATCAACTTATTGCTGTTAAAACAAACCAAATCCATCTCATCAACAATCTCTCTATCACAAATTTATAATATATTTATTAAAAACAAAGAGATAATTAATAAATTTTATTATTAAGTCGAAAAACAACATAAACCACAAAAAATGAGCTAAGGAACAGCTATAATATAAAATAAAAGGTATAAGGATAAGTGAGAAGAAACAAACAACTTATTACCTAAGTGCAGGATGCAAGCGGAGGCTTATTGTTTTTTTTTATTAAGTATTAAAAGATACCGTAAAGATGAGGATAACTCACGAAATATTGTGGTTAATTGGGCTTGTGCAGCACTCGATAACCACTGATTTGCAAGAATTTGGCTTATACATCAATTACAGCAATATCCTTTGCGCTTCAAAAAATTAGTCCATATAATATAGGCACCCGCTGTGAGGTGGATACCATCATATGTAAATTTAGCCGGCATCTGCCCTTCTTTGTTTGCAAGGAGGGAGTAAATATCTACATAAGTAATATTAAACGCAGCTGCCATATTTTTAAGCCGGGCGTTCATTACTTTAATTTCTGCATTACTACCTGTGTAATACTGCCTATTAATTAATGTATCATTAATTGGCAATACACTCTGAATGTACAATACAGTATGTGGCAAAGCAGTTTTTAGCTTTGTAATTATTTTTGTGTAATTATTAATAGTATTAGCAAGGGGGATTTTACGGCCAATATCATTTACCCCTATCATTATAAATATTTTTCGAGGCTTTTCATTTATAAGTTCATCCAACCTTGCCAATATCCCATAACTAATATCGCCGGCAATACCCCTGTTTTTTACCGCAGGGCATTGTAAAAGTTCAGCCCAATCCCCCCAATGTGTAATACTGTTCCCTAAAAACACAATACCGCCTTTGGTAACAGGTAATTCTTTAAAGTAGGCAACACGCTGATCATATAAGTAATTATGATACACAGAATCAATAGCTTTATCTTTAGTAGTATCCTGGGCGTATATAATTTGACTAAAACATACACCTAAAACAAAAACCAGTGTTATTTTATACATCTTTTTAATTATTTAATATCAACTGGAACCAAAACAAGAGGTACCGGCAAACAGGATGCACCGGGAGGCGAATAAGTAATATGGATGGTTTGCTCCTCGCCATTTTTTAATGGGGTAAAAACCTGCACTACAATAGCTTCCGGGGCAGCTGTGGTAATCAGGCTATCAACAGGCAATTGAATAATGCCCTCCTTATACTTTCCATTACTAACCACCATACTGGTACCCATACCACTACACCATTGGCTATTGCCCGAACTGGAATTCCATATTACTAAGGCAAGCGCCTTACCATCGGTACTTTTCCATTTAATATCGATATTATACATCACGCCGTAATTACCAGCCAACTGAACCGGCTCGCCCGAAACACCTTCATATCCCGTTACCCATTTGTCTTTGACGCCATCGGCCAGCATAATTTGAACAGGGCCACCATCGGTATTATAAACACCATCAGTTGTTATTTGGTAATTACTTATTCCAAATAAGCCACGGCCGGCATTCTGATGGCTACGTGGTATTACATTTTTTATTTTATTTAAAACTGCAGCCCCTTTTAACTTTGGATCTGCCTGCACAACTGAAACCTCACCCGGTTGATCAATAACAAACTCGTATATTCCATGCACCAATTCGTCATACTTAGCGATATAGTTTTCCAGTTTCTCATCAATAGAAATAGCCGCGCCAGGCATTATAACCTTAACTACGCCCTCATCTTTTGAAGCGAAATAATCAGCAAGGCCCTGTTTACCAATTTTAAAATAATTATTGCTTGGCACCTGAGATGAATATTTTAGCATCCGCATATGCATTGGGCTTTTACCTGTATTTTTTAAAATAGCGGAAATCTTTCTATCCATTTTAAACGGCTCTACCACACCGTTAACATTATATACATAAAGCCTTACTGTACCCGGCTGCACACGTTCCTTAGATGCAACAGCTTCAGGAATGCGCACATATTCCGGATCATCAGAAATAATAAACTGTGGGCCTGGTAACACAACCTTTTGATACTCTATAAAAGGGATCTTCTGTGTAAGAAAGTTTTCCAATTTAACAATCCCACCCTGTTTTGCCTGTCTTATAGCAGCATTCTGTTCAGGGGTAAGCTGCTGACCATAAGCAATTGCACCATGAAACAAGAGGGCTGTTAATACCAGTGTTCCGGACACCCTGTTACTGAAGGATATATTTCTCATATTAAAACGGATAAAGTTTAAACAATACAGTTACAACCCGAGGTAAATACGGGCATTTAAAACGTTAACAAATGTGGGATTATGAAGAACACCGCCGACAACCTATTACGAGGCTTTGACCTTTGATTTACACCCATTTACACCGTAAAAAACGATATACAAATAGCAAATAACAGGAATAATAAATGTTATTTTCCAGTCGAAATTATCTTTTATAATACCCATAGCATAAGAGACTATTGCACCACCTGCTATTGCTGTTGATAGCAACCCCGAGCCTTTAGCCGTATGCGAACCCAAACCATCTACCGACAGTGAAAAAATAATGGCAAACATCACCGAATTAAACAGACCAACAGCTATCATGGCCCAAACCGCCAACAGCCCGGTAGTATTAACTGATATTATAATTAAGCCAACAGCTACTATACCACAAATAACAAGCACCAACTGTGGCTTCAATGCCTTTAGGACAATTGCGCCCAAAAGGCGACCTACAAGCATACTACCCCAGTAAAACGCTACATAGTTATTAGCATCATGAACCTCTACAGAAAGCGTTTCGGCAACATAGTTGGTAAGAAATGTACCCACCGAAACCTCGGCACCCACATAAAAAAAGATTCCTAAAATACCAAAGTTGAGGTTCCGGAACGAAAAAACGCTTCCCACCTCTTTTTCCTGCGGGCTATTAGCAGACGAGCCTATAACAGGCAGATTTAAACGCGATACAATTACTGCTATTAAAATAAGCAACACCGCAATACCTAAATACGGATACTTCACCGCTTCGCTGCCCATATTTTTGTGTTGTAATTGGGAAAGAATAAAATAAGCCCCAAAAATTGGCGCTATGGTAGTACCCAACGAACCTACCCCTTGGATAAGCGTTAGTCTGGATGAAGCTGTTTTAGCGGGGCCAAGTATGGTAACGTACGGGTTGGCGGCCACTTGTAACAGTACAATGCCAATTGCTATAATAAACAATGCGCCCAAAAACAAAGAATACTGATGAAATACCGATGCCGGATAAAATAACATGGCACCTATTGCTGCTATTGAAAACCCGGTAACCATCCCCATTTTATACCCAATACGGCCCACTATTTTACCCGCGGGGATAGATACCAAACCATAGGTTAAAAAGAAATAGAACTGCACAAGTGATGATTGTGAGTAATTTAATGAAAACCCGGCCTTAAAATAAGGAACCAGTGTATCATTCAAACACGTTATTGCCCCCATCATAAAGTACAGCACCCCTAACGATACCAGTGCCGGTACATAATTTTGCTTGCTGCCCGGATAAGAGTCAATAACTTTGCCCTGAAAAGGTATGTTTGCCATTATGCGTTGATTAATGTTGGGTTTTCCTGCATTTTTGCCAGCGATTGTAAAACATTACTACATTGCAATAATCCCCGTGGGATATGGAAGCACCCCTTCCATTTACCGCCCTTTAATTGCATTAATACTTGGCCCTGGCGGTTAAGATACCCAAACCATTCTCCATTTTCTGCATCCGGAAAATGAGCGAAGGTATAATCGTGCACTTTTTTAAACCATGCTAAACAACGTTCATCATTTGTATGATAATACCCTTTAATAAGCGTTATCAATGTTTCTATATGTACCCACCACAATTTCTGGTCCCACTCCAGTTGCAGTGGCGGATGATCTTTGACGTCTTTAAAATAAAATATACCGCCAAATTCTTCGTCCCAGCCGTAAACCAATGTATCAATTGCTATATCTACAGCTTTTTTCATCAACTGATTATCTTTTTTACGATCAGCCAGATCCATAATAAACCACATGGCCTCTAAAGAATGCCCCGGATTAACCAAACGGCCGTCAAATGAATCGGAGAACTCGCCATTAGGAGTAACGCTCTCCAATATCAACCCAAGGTCGGGCTGATAAAAAACATTCATTACTTTTTCAATGCCTTCATTTATAGTCTTGTCAACAATCTTAGCATCAAGCAAAAACTCCATTTCTAACACCAAGTTACACAGTATCATTGGCAACGAGAAACCTTGCAAGGGCCGTGTGCCGGGAAAAGCTTTATTATACACCCCTTTCGGATCATCCTTCTTTTTAAGAATATGATTAAATGTATCAATAGCAACAGTTTTATACAGCTCATTTTGAGTAGCCTTATAAAGCTGCGCAAATGACATAGCAGCAAAACAATCTGAAAATATATTGTAAGGCTGGGTTAGCGGCACCCCACTGCGGTTAAGGGAGAAATACCAATTACCATTAATATCGCGACCATGTTTAAGTAAAAAACCTGCACCATGTAAAGCAAAATCCAACCACTCCTGCTTTTGCTCTACATTATTATAAAGCATGGCAAAGGTCCAAACCTGGCGCCCCTGTAACCAAACAAATTTATCAGTATCAAAAACCTCCCCTTTAGTATCCAAACAGGTAAAGTATCCTCCGAATTCATCATCTGCCGAATTATTAAGCCAAAAAGGTATAACATCATTTAATAAATTATCGCGATAGATTTTCGCGTATTCACTAAACATTATTGCATTATTTATCATATATGATTAAAGTTTGTTTTTAGGACGCTAATTAAAAGCTAAGTAATAAATAATTTTATTAATATGCAATATGTTTATAATTTTTATTACAAAGTAGTATAAATAATATTCCCCCTTAAAATGAGACGCTTTTCTCATCGTCTATTTATCTGCCTGTAGCTTTCCATGAAATATGGCGATTATTAAAAAACCACTAATTAAATACTGCTATACCTTTGCTCGTACCCAGGTAAATAGCATTCTTGTAAGCAGTAATTGCTTGTATCCTGTCATCAATCAAGGCACTATTTTTAACATTAAAAGTTTTCCAATTTTTCCCATCAAAAACATTCACTCCCTTATTGGTACCCGCCCAGATATTACCCCTTGCATCAACGCCTAACGAGAGGATCAAATCTGATGATAAACCGGAATTTTCTACATTATAAACTATCCACGTATTACCGCTAAGCCGCGCAAGGCCGTTGCAGGTACCTATCCATATATCATCTTTGCTATCAACTAATAAGGCATATACATTATTATCAGGCAGTTTGCTATTTGTCTTGTTATATAAACGCCATAACTTACCATCAAACAAACTAAGCCCATGATAACTCCCAAACCACATCCTATTTTTATTATCAGGCAAAATAGCAAGGATAGAATTATCACCAAGCGCAACATTGCCCGCCTTATAATTAATCCATTTATCTTTACCCGATCTTAAAACGCCCGCGCTAAAATCACCTACCCATATTTCGCCTTTATTATCGGCAGTTATTACATTGGCCGACCCTGAGGGCGCAGCTGCTTTAATTGATTCCCATTTTTTCCCGTCCACACTTGCATGTACCCCTTCACCCCATAGCGCAGTCCATACCTTATCGTGTTTATCAATAAAAAAAGACTGCATATAAATATTAGCGGCACCACTAAGCACCCATTCATTTTGCTCCTTTTTATACAAACCATATGATGTGGCTACCCACATAGCGCCCTTACCATCAAACTGAATACCTACAATATCATTAGCAGGCGAAAATTCATCCTTAATCCTGTAATTCAAAATGTGTTTTTGCGCACTTACATTTAATAATAGACCAAGAAGTAAAACAATGGAGGTTAATACTTTTTTCATGATGGAGTTTAGTGGTTGTTATCTCATTAATTTATTGCTGTACTTTAAGCCAGGCCATATAATTTTTATAAAGTTTTTCAGAATCCGGACGGCCTGCCGTGGCTATCGAACCAGGCTTATTCATCAACCCCATGTACTGGTAAATTAAAATATGCTCAACAAACGGCGAGATATCTTCCATTTGTTTTAAAACCCTGTCAAAATCGGCCGGTACTAAAGCACTATTATAAACTTCTCCCTCAAATTCAAATATTTCCATATCAGCCCAAAGCCTTGACCGACCCGCCTTTTGGTGCGATTTATACAGGGTTTCGTAATATTTACCTGCGGTACCCACCTTTGTTTTTTTGACACCAATCTCATCCTGGTAAGCTACTATATCAATATCAAGCTTATCAAGCTGGCTTACGTACTTATCGTCAAAACGAACAGACTTTGTACCATAGGGAGCAATCAGGTTAACCGATCTGGGTGTTAACTTTTTAGCTACCCGATTGCATTCGTTTACATACTTAATAGTTGTATCATCAACTGTATGCCAAAAACCCGATTCGTTGGGATAATACCAGCCATAAAAACTTTTATGATGAGCATACTTCCCGGCTATTTCTTCCATGCCTTTTTCACGAAGACGAGCTAAAGCAGGGTCAGTCATCATTTTACTTGTTTCTGTCCAGTCCGTCCAGAAGTCGTTACTCACAAAAAACTTAACCCCGCATTCGTCCGCTGCCGATAAAACAGCCTCGAGCGGATCGATACAAGCATACTCATACCTGGGCTGTAAAGCTGAAGGATAAAAAGTCTTCCCATTATTGGCTACTGACATAAGCACCAGGTACTCCATCCCGGCTTCGCTCATTTCCAGTACTTTTGCCTTCCATTGCGCTTCGGTAAAATTAGGCAGGGCCGGGTTCCAGTACTTACCTTCCGCATCAGATCCATGAGCAAATTCAAACCACGACCCAGAAATCGCCTTTATATTAGGGTTACGTTTAGACCCTCCGGGCGATACCGCGAACGTTTGATTTAAAAGCGCCAAAGAAGCAACCGTGAGGCCACTACTTTTTACAAACTGTCTTCTATCCATGAATTAATGTTTTTAAACTATTAGCGGGTTCAAATAAAAGTTTCACCTTATGGCTATCACAAAACTAATTTTTAATTTTAAAAATTAAAAAGAAAATAATTTTTTTTATAATGTTTAAATATATTTAATATAATTTTACAAAACATTAAAACCAGGGAGTAATTACATGCGCGGATGTATTAAGTTTTAGTAAATTTATATGTCCAATTAATTGTGTTGGGAGCGTATAATTAATAAATGGCGTTTGTTAATTTTTTTCGTAAGTCTTAACTTTCATATATTTTTTTCCACTTTTACAAATGACTTTTTTTAAAGAAATCAACGACGAAACTATTACAGGCGTTGCCTATAAAAATGTTTATCTAAAAAAATCCATCATATCGTATCTTGCCAATAACGGGGTTTGCACTATTCCTGAACTAAGTAAGGAGTTTAATTTAAGTGTACCGAAAGTAACCCACATTATTATAGATCTGATTGCAGACGGACTATTGAAAGACCATGGCAAATTGGGATCAAAAGGCGGAAGACGGCCACATACATATGGACTAATACCCGAATCTGGTTTTTTCCTGGGGGTTGATGTTAAACAAAGCCATATAAACCTGGGGTTAATGAACCTGCAAAAAAACCTGGTTAAAATTTCAGAAAATATCCCTTACGAACTAAACAATAATCAGGAATCGCTTAAGTCGTTATGTAAACTCATCAAAACATTTATAAAAGAATCGGCAATCCCTGTAAATAAAATACTGGGGCTTGGCTTAAATCTTACTGGCCGTGTAAACTGCGCTACCGGTTACAGTTATAGCTTTTTCCATTTTAATGAAGAACCATTAAGCAAAATAATAGAATCAGAAATTGGTTTAAAAACTTTCTTAGAAAACGATTCGAGGGCAATGGCTTACGGCGAGTTTAATGCAGGCGTGGTTAACGGGGAAAAAAACGTTATCTTTTTAAATCTTGATCACGGCTTAGGCATGGGCGCAATGATTAATAGCCAGCTTTATTACGGAAAATCAGGGTTTGCCGGCGAATTTGGACATATACCATTATTCAACAATGAAATAATCTGCCATTGTGGAAAGAAGGGCTGTCTAGAAACTGAAGCTTCGGGCTGGGCACTTACCAAGTTATTCAAAGAAAACATCGAATCTGGTTCATCCACTACTATAACACAACAAAACCCCACATCATCCAACATTCGTTTAGAAGATATTATTGAAGGAGCTAAAAACGACGACTTTTTATCAATAGATCTTATTGCTCAAATTGGTGAAAAACTGGGCCGGGGTATAGCGCTTTTAATTAATATTTTCAACCCCGAGCTGGTGATACTGGGCGGTAACCTTGCGTCCACAGGCGATTATATCCGCCTTCCTATCAAGAGTGCTATCAACAAATATTCCCTTAGCTTGGTTAATAATGATACGCAATTAAAAATATCAAAACTTGGGGAAAAAGCCGGAATAATTGGGGCTTGCCTGTTGGTTAGGAACAGGTTGCTTGATTTGAATTAATTTCATTGATTCCTGTTTGGAAGGTATTCTCCCTAAGTCCGTATGTCACGCCAGCCGGTTCGTATTAGTAAAGCTCTCGTAACGCACAATCTCATTTTTATTGTATCATAAAAGACTTCTACATAAAAATTGTCCATGCGGTGCAGTTGCAAAATGAGGTTGTCAGAGCTGCTGCATTATACCCCGGGAAAAACTCAGATCTGATCCAAGCCTTAAAATAAGAGCACCCCTTAGTGTTAACTAAGAGGTGCTTTGTGCGCCCACCTGGGCTCGAACCAGGGACCAAAAGATTATGAGTATTTTATTCGCTATTAGTAACGTGAGTGGAAAATCGCGTCATACGATTTACAAAGGCCAATTTAAGACTATTTTGCGATTTGGTCAAGAGAGCGTTGTTACATATTTGTTACTTGAGGGGTTATCGGCCGAGTGGCGTTTGAGACCAACGGCAGGTTTGGCGTAACACCGGTTTTTAACCAGTTAGGCGTGGCGTTTTAATTTTAATCGTATAAGATTAGTACTCTTTCTCGAGGGTAATTAAAATTAAATTAATTTCATCAATGTCCTGGCATTGGGGATAGCGGCTACAGCTGCGTCGTTATTAAAATAGCACCAGACCTGTTCCACGCCCGGCTTAGCATGAATGTTTTCAACGATCGCCGCCAGTTCCGCTTTGCTGTAAGACGAGCGGTAAAGTTCCGGTACGCCATGAAAACGATAATACACCACCGGCCCTGTTACCACGGGCGCTGCGGGCAGTTCCGGGTGGCTCATACCGCAAAAAGCAACGCCCCGCTGTCTTAAAGCCTCAAAAACATCATCGCGCCACCAACCGGGATGCCGGAATTCTAAAACGTTATCAAACCCAAGGTTCAGTTGATCCAGCACTCGCGCTAATCGTTCGGGCTCATAGCGGAAACGCGGCGGGAACTGGAACAGTACCGGCCCCAACTTATCCGTTAGCCCTTCGCGGATGGTGCCATAAAAATCACTGAGCATATCTACCGTGCCATGAAACTGCTTGAAATGTGTGATCGCTTTGGGCGCTTTGACCGAAAAACGGAAACCTTCCGGTGCCTGGTCATACCAGTGCTGCAACATCGGCAGGCGCGGAAAGCGGTAAAAGGTCACATTCAGCTCCAGTGTACCGAAATGTGTAGCATAATAATCGAACCAGCGCTTTTGCGCCAGGCCCTCCGGGTAGAAAGTCCCTTTCCAGTGCCGGTAGTGAAAACCTGAACAGCCGATATACCATTTCATAGATTGAAAACAAGCGCGCCCTCGCTTCTGTTTTTTTAAAATGGTTGTTTTACGGCCAAGTCTTTAAAGTGCTGTAGGTACGGATAAGTACCGGGTGGCCGTCGATATGGGCCAGGGTACCGGGGATGATCATTAGCGGCAATGCGGGCCACAGTTTGAAATGTTGCGGTTCCATAAAACAAAAAACAGGGCCGCCCGCTGCGACCCTGCTGTGCTAAGTGTTATTCAACTTCCGCTGCCGCGGCTTCATTCACATAATTTTCAGCGACCTGGGTCAGCAGGCTGTCAGCATTTTTTTCTTCCGCCAGGGTGGCATCAAACAGTTCCTGCGCTTCGCTGTAACCGAGGGTGCCTGCTAAAGTACGCAATGTACCGTAAGAGGCGATTTCGTAATGCTCCACTTTCTGCGCCGCCGAAATGATCGCCACGTCGCGTACTTCGGTTCCTTTCTCCGTGTCCGATAACAATTCGGTGGCCTCGCTCAGCAAGCCTTCCATCGCCAAACATTTTTTGGCGACTGCTTTTTCACCAATAGAAGAGAATACGCTCTCCAAACGGGTCACATGATTTTTGGTTTCTTCCAAATGCGTAGTGATGGTTTGTTTTAAGTCTTCAGACGTGGCGCCTTTAATTAATTTAGGTAATGCCGAGGCCAGATGTTTTTCCGCCCAGTAAATGTCCTTGATTTCGTCCACGAACAATTCTTTCAAAGCGCTTTCCGCTTCCGGGGAGCGGCTGGCAGCTGCTGCCGCCGCTTTCTTGTTTGTTTTTGTAGGCATAATGATAGATTTTAATTTTTGTTGATTAAAAGCAAATTTTATTCCATTTTGATGGCACTGATATCACCGTTGCGTTCCATATAAACCTTGTCGATCTTTTCCATTTTTTCGGTCAGCGCGGACTTACGCACGCCCTGCATGATGTCCTCCTGGCAGACCAGCGCCTGCTTCATGTTTTCGTCCAGGAACCGGCCGTTTTTAAATAATTCGATCTTATCGCCTTCAATAAAGCGCCCGAAGGCTTTGCTGTGGGCGATCAGCCAGCCAAACAGCCGGTGGAGCAGTACGATCACAAAGCAGCAAACGATGACCGGCACGAAAGCGGAGGCACCAACCACCGCCCGGCTCATAATCGCGCCGAGCGAAATGCTGATGATATTATCCAGCGGCGTGCGCACTCCGAAAGAGCGCCGGCCCGAAACCCGGATGAGGATCAGCGCGATGAAAAAAACGACGATGCCGCGGCTGCTCATTTGCAGCGCATTGAGGTCCTTACCCTCGCCAAATAAGGTGAACATTAATTTTTCCATAGCAATTGTTTTGCGGCGTCGGCTTCGAGCCGTTCCAGTACCCGGAACCGCTTGCCGGCCTGTCGGTTATAATTTTCAAAAAAAGCCTCCGTCTGTGTCAAAATATCTTCCGGCAGATCAGCCAGTGTCTTTACTTCTTCAAACTGCCGGGACACAGCCGACACGCCGATAAAGCGGTCGTTGCGCATTTGCTGCCCATCCCGTTCGGTCTGCTCGGCCGTCAGCGCGCCGATCAGGCGGCAATCCAGCAAACAGCCCGGGAACGTGCCGCTTTCCGACAGGACGATCACATCCAGCGGGTCGCCATCTTCGCCCTTCGTGTCGGGGATCATGCCGAAATCAAAAGGAAACATCAGTCCCTCAGGCAATAGCTTGCTCAGCTTCATGCGCCCGCTGCCGGGTTCAAAGTCAAACTTCTGGCGATAACCTTTCGGCGATTCGACCAGCACAGTGATCAGTTGTTCTTTTTCCATTTTTGTGTTTTTTGCTGATTGTTCTCTTCGGCCGCATCGATAGAATGCGTCTGGGTCAGGTCGCTTTCTTTTTGCGCCAGTTCCGAAAGCCGTATATAGAACTTATACAAATGATCCAGTTCTTCTTCCGTCAGGTCCTCGATATTGACCATGCGGTTACTCGTGCCCTCGTGCGAGGCCAACAGCTCATTCAACTTTAGATGAATGGCTTTTGAATCTTTATTTTGTGCTTTCTGGATCAGGAAAACCATCAGGAAGGTAACGATGGTCGTGCCCGTATTGATGATTAGTTGCCAGGTGTCTGAATAGTTAAATACCGGACCGGTGATCAGCCAGATGACAATAACACCGATAGCGATCAAAAAAGCCACCGAACTGCCGGTCGCCGCCGTCGCCCAGTTAGAAAAGTCTTCGAAAAAATTTCGCTTCTTTTTCATCATATTACTTCCAGTTAATATGAATTTCACTATCACCGGGCACCATAAATTCCAGGTGACCCTCCTTTGTTTTTTTTCCCTGAAGCGCTTCGCCAGCCGCGGTAACCGTGAATGCCGGCATTTTACCTTTGTCCGTCCTGACCAGCATCAGCCGGCAGTCCAGCCTGCCGTCCCCTGCCAGTTTAAATTTCGCCGGACGGTGCTTCTTCGGAGAAAAGCCATAGGTCGGGTAATCCGTATAGATGATAAAGGGCTGCCCGTCCACCTGCATATAATGCCGCGGCAGGATACCGAACGCATTACCTGCGCCGTAGACCTCCTGCCCGACCTCGCCCGACTTTTCCCAACCGTCGTGCATATCTTCCAATGCGATCCAAAGGTTGGCGTCCACCTCGCCGGTCTTTACTTCTTCGGATAACATCTCTTTGGGCAGCATGGTCGGGTAATAATAGACCGCGCGATCAACCAGGAAACGGATATATTCCGCCAACAATAGGCGGACCGACGGCAGGATGTCCTGGCCCTCGGCGTGTTTCAAATAATCATGAAAAGCGCAAAATACTTCCTGCTCCTCGTACACCGCCGTATAAGGCGCGTCATTCAGCGGGAACAGCGCGAAGAAGGACGGGAAGTTTTTACCGTAGCCATAATTGCAATCCCATAAACTGACATTCTTGAAAATATTGGCCAGGCATAAATAGCTCAGCTCTTTATAAACTTCTTTTTTGGTGATCTTATATAAACGCAGTAAGGCGCCCGCCGAAAAAGAAGTATTGTTAGCCTGGTAAAACAATTCAAAGCCCAGTCCGCGCAGGCGTTGGGCTGCTTTTTCGGCTTCCGCTAAATACCGTTTCTTACCGGTCAGTTCCCAAGCTTGCAAAAGCACGTGCGCATACAAGCCCGGCACATCCTTTTCCCCTCCTTTGCCCGGCTGGGTCTCGGCCTTGACCACTTCCAGCGTATCCATTTTATAAAACACGGGCCAGTTATAATCAAAATGATGCGCCACTTTGATGGCGAACTCCAGCGAATCCAGGAACAATTGTTCAGCCAGCTTATCACCTTTTAAGGCCAGACGCGACAAATTCAGCAGCGGGTGCTGCAAGTACCAGGAATCCATCACCATCGGTTTTTTGTGCTCTTCTTCGCCCTCCATCGTATCGGCCACTTTCGGGTGCCAGCGCATGATCGTACCCAAGTCTTTGTTATAAAAGGCCGGCAGTCCCTGCTTTATTTTCTTCATCACCGCCAGTTGCGTATCATTCCACTCTACGTAATCCAATAAGGGCAGCAACACAGCCAACTGCACCATGATCTCGGGCGGGGTGGCATAATCGCAGACATACGCATTAAAATAATGATTCCCATCCACCTGCGACCAGCAGCCCGGGCTGTCCTGCAGATCGGTCAGGCCTTTTTGCAGGATATCCGGCCAATGTATATAGTTGGTGATTGGTTTTGGCAGCGCCAAATAAACCGCTGCCAAAAGGTCCAGGTATTGCCTGACCATCGCCGCTTCGTCCGCCGGCACTTCTCCCGAAAGCGCTAAAAAAGCATCGCTCAAGACATAGCTTTTGCCTGCCTCCAGTGGCTTATTCTTGATGGTGGGCGGCAAAGCGAAACCGATCTCGGGCCATTCCCCGCCAACCGTATCGCCCCCCGAGGTTTCGGTTGCCTGGTTATAATCCGCCAGCGCCGTCAGGTTTTGTAAATAAAGGACAGCACCGGCCTTTGGTCGGGTCATTTTAAAATAAAGCTGTCCCGAACGCGTGCCTACCTGCCTGACCAAAACCTCTCCATTAGCCAGCACATCACTGCCCGCCGAGCCTAAAGGCAGTATATCCCTCGGCCAGTAAGGAAACAATAAGGGTGCAGCCGGCGTCAGCGTCGTTGTATACCGGAATACAGGTTGCCCTTCAGCCGGGCATTGCACAACCACCTCGTAATTACCCAACAAACAAGCGATGTCCAGCCGTGCCGTGCCGTGTTTTTCGCTGACGCTGATCTTCAGGGTATCATTCGGCGAATAGGCCAGCCGGAAAGCGATACGGCTTCCGCCCGGCCAGCTAACGACCAGCCAGCAACTATCCTGCTGATCGAAGATCTTAAAGCCATAGTCATTGGCGGCCAACTCGAACAAAGGTTTTAAGCCTGCCTCATTCAGCGCGGCATTGGTATTCAATAACCAGGGTGAAATAGGGTCCATAGGTCAACATTTAAAACGTTATAAAAACGCTGTCCATTCTCAATGGTTTTAAATAAAAAAATTTCGCCTGAAGCAATATATGGCGTAGCGGCCGGGCCGGCTAAAGAATGACCTGAGCAACACGAAATATTTTTAATTGTCGATTAAAGTTCCGATATTGGGATTTCATCCTATCTAACCAGCCCTGCGTTAACTAGCAAAAAAAGTTACCGGCATGAAAAAGAAAAAGATCTTGTTTGTAGACGACGATACGGATACCCGTGATATCGTTTCATTCATCCTGGCAGACGCGGAGGTCGAACTCGTCCAAATTGCAGAAGCGCCTGACGTCGCCGAAGTCGCCGAGACTGAACCTCACCTGATCCTGCTGGATGAATGGCTGCCCAATAAAAAGGGTAGTGAATTATGCTTGGAGCTCAAAAGCAAAAAGCGTACCGCTCATATCCCTGTGGTCCTGATCTCCGCGGTTTGCGGCCTGGAAGAGATCGCCAGGAATTGCCATGCCGATGGGTTCATTGCGAAGCCTTTTGATATTGAACAGTTAAAACAGGTGGTGAGCGACTGTCTGGTGGCAGTCTAAAACCTTGCGGAATATTTGCTGTTAACATAAGTAAATTCAAACTTAAACGCTATGTCAGGGATCAATAAAGTCATCCTGGTCGGCCATTTAGGAAAAGATCCGGAGTTTAAATATATACAGGACAATGTAGCCGTCTTAACTTTCCCGCTGGCTACCTCGGAGTTCATCATAAAAAACGGTGTAAAAACGGAACAAACCGATTGGCACAACATAATTATGTGGCTCACACTTGCCGAAGCCGGATATAAGCTGCTGCGTAAAGGAAAGTTGGTTTATGTCGAAGGCAAAGCGCGCACCCGCGCTTTTGAAGATAAAGAGGGTGTCCGACGTTATACCACGGAAATTATACCGGATAACTTTACAATTTTGGGGCGCAAAAGCGATTTTGAAACGGATGAGCTGAATTCATCGCCGGCAGGGTCCTCGGAGCATTAAACCGCAATGTCCCTATTATTTTTCAATTCTGCGATCAGCAATTCCGCTGTCCCTATGATCGTTTGCCGGATCACTTCTTCACAGTTCCCGGCGAAAACTTTGCGAAAACTTGCTTCCCGCCCCTTGATCAGCGCAAAGACAAACATCGTCCCGACCGGTTTTTCCGGTGTTTCGCTGCCGCCCGGCGTGGTCAGCCCGGTCACGGTCACATAAATATCCGCGGGTATCAATTGACCGAGCCGGTAGGCCATCTCCCGCGTCACTTCCATCGACTCCGGCGTGAATTCGTCAATCAGTTCTCTGGGTACTTTCAACAAACTCATTTTCAGGTCCGCGTCATAACAGGCCAGCCCGCCTTTGAGCACTTGCCCGGATTCTTCGGTAAGCGCGAACTCCGAGCATAACCAGCCTGCTGTCGCGCTTTCCGCGAAAGCGATGGTCAGGCCCTTTTCGGCCATTAAATGGCTACAGGCTGCTATCTTCGCTTCCATAGTTAAATTTTTGCCAGATCCCGTGTGGCCGGACCGGTCAATACCTTGCCTTCAATATCATAACGGGCACCATGACAAGGACAATCCCAGCTTTTTTCTTCACCGTTCCAGTTCACAATACAGGCCGCGTGCGTACAAACAGGGCTGAGCGCATGAATAACACCTTCATCATCCCGGTAAGCGGCGATCTTTTCGCCGTCTACCTCAACTACCTTACCGGTTCCCGGTGCCAGTCGCTTCAACGAGTCCGTTTCGTGTATATTTAAACGATCCGCTACAAAATGATAAGCGACGTCGGCGTTTTCCTTCAAGAACTCACTAAAACCGCCGACCGGCTTGATCCGCGAGGGACTGAATAATTCTTCATATTTGCTGCCTTTTTCGCTCACCAAATCAGCCAGGATTTTACCGGCGATACTGCCCAGCATCATCCCGTTGCCGTTATAACCGGTCGCGCAGTAAATGCCATCAGCAGTCAGCGGCATTTGCCCGATATAAGGCAGACCGTCTACCGGCACATAATATTGGCTCGACCAGCGGTATTTCACCGACGAGATATTATAGTATTTCCGCGCATATTTCTCCAGGTCGGCGAATGCTTTTTCCGGGTCTTCATGGCCGGTCTTATGGTCATTACCGCCCACCAATAATAATTCCTGCCCCCCGATGTTATGCGTCCTAACATAATGATAAGGTTCCTGAGTGTCATAGATCAGCGCGTCCGGATATTTCCCGCTCTTTAATTTGACGGCGATCACATAGCTGCGGTAAGGCGCGCATTCAAAGTTGAACACATTGATGTTCGGCGGCATATGGGTTGCATAAATAACGGCCTTGGCACGAATGCCCGCAGCCGTATGGATGCCATCCCGGGTTTCCACACTTTCAATACGTGTATTTTCCAGGATCGTTCCGCCGGCTGCGAGATAAGCCTTTTGTAATCCCTGCAAATATTTCAATGGATGGAATTGCGCCTGGCCCGCCCAGGCCAGGGCCTTTTGAAACGGTACCGGCGTGGGCACTTCCTGGGTATAGGCCACCGGTACGCCAACTTTAACGGCGCCTTCATGAATGTCCGCTAATTGCTGCACCTCGTCCTCGTTTTCGGCATAAAGAAAACCGATCTTGGATTCATAATCACAGTCAATCTCCAAACTATCAATATTCGACTTAATCAATTCAAAACCTTCGTTAACCGCGTCAGCAAATATCTGCGCACCTTCCTTCCCGAAAGCGCTTTCCGCTTCTGTATAGGTCGTGTCCGCAAACGTATTAATATGCGCGCTGGTGCCGCCAGTCGTTCCGAAACCCATACTATGCGCTTCCGCGATCACCGTGTGCTTACCGGCTTGCTGTAATAATAATGCTGTAGTCAATCCGGTTATGCCTCCGCCAACGACCAAACAGTCCACCAGCCCTGTAGGTACTTGTCCCGCAGCGACTGGCATCGTTGCACTTTGCCAGGGACTTTGCAGTACCCCGTCTCTTGGAATGGTATTTGTTGCCATGTTTTTTTCCTCCATTAGTTTTCCAGCCGTTCCCAGCCATTCTACTTTTTGATCTTTTTTAAAACCCATATTAACTAAGGTTTGTTTAAAAAATATTAAAACGATAATAAATTAACTCCTACTTATGAAAGCAGCAGTATTTCACAAACCCGGCGACATTCGTTACGATACCGTCGAAGACCCGCGTATCGAACAGGATACCGATGTTATACTTAGGGTCACCTCCACCGCGATCTGCGGATCCGACCTGCATATTTTAAGCGGCGGCGTACCGCAGCCCAAGCCGATGGTCATGGGCCATGAGTTCATGGGTATCGTCGAAGAGGTCGGCAAAGGCGTGACCCAACTTAAAAAAGGCGACCGTGTCGTTGTGCCTTTTCCTATTTCCTGCGGGCACTGTTTCTTCTGCCAACACGATGCTTCGCCAGCTTGTGAGCATTCTAATTATAAACATTATGGCCCCAATGGTGATATGCTGGACCAAAAAGGCGCTGCGTTGTTCGGTTATACCGACCTCTATGGCGGTTATTCGGGCGGGCAGGCCGAATATGTACGGGTGCCTTATGCGGATATCAGCCCGCGTGTCGTACCGGAAAACATGAGCGACGAACAAGTACTGTTTTTAACGGATATCTTTCCTACCGGCTGGTCGGCGATTGACTGGGCCCAGCTAAAAGGTGGCGAAGTGGTCGCTATTTTTGGTTCCGGGCCGGTGGGTCTCATGGCACAGAAAGCCGCCTGGATCAATGGCGCCAGCCGTGTGATCGCCATCGATCCGCTCAATTATCGTTTGGAAAAAGCCAAAGCAGTCAATAAAGTAGAGACCCTGAACCCGCATGAAGTGGATGTCGTGGAAGCTATCCGCGCAATGACTGGCGGCCGCGGGGCTGATGTCTGCGTGGATGCGGTAGGATTTGAACCCGAGCGCGACCTGTTAGATAAGGCCAAAGCTCCGTTCAATTTCGAGGTAGGCAGCATGAAGGTACTGGACATGGCTTTCAAAGCCGTGCGTCGGATGGGTACCGTCTCCATCATGGGTGTTTACGGTTCAACCTACGATAACTTCCCCTTGCACCGCGTCTTTGATAAAGGGATAACCCTCAAAATGGGCCAGGCGCCGGTACTGAATTATATCAATCACCTCATCGATCTGGTGAAAACAGAAAAGGTAGTATTGGATGATATTATTACGCATACCCTGCCGCTCAGCGAGGTCACCCACGGTTATGAGATTTTTGATAAAAAAGAAGAAGACTGTGTGAAAGTGGTACTCAAACCCTGGGAACAGCGCAAGGAAACAAATGAAGAACCGGTAAAAATCGACAACTAACAAATGAAAGTACCAGCGAAACAAAACAAGCAACCGGGCATCGAGGCCAAAATGGATCCGGCACCGGAGTATATCAAGCCAGCCTATATCGGCGCTAACAAACTGCAGGATAAGGTCGCTCTGGTAACGGGCGGTGATAGCGGGATCGGCCGCGCGGTCAGCGTTCATTTCGCCCGCGAAGGAGCGGATGTCGCTATCGTTTATTTTAACGAGGATGTGGACGCAAAAGAAACCCAGCGACTGGTCGAGGCTGAAGGTCGCAAATGTCTGCTTTTGAAGGGCGATGTCAAGAAAAGCGCCTTTTGTAAAAAAGCGGTAGCACAAACCGTAAGCAAACTGGGCAAACTCAACATCCTGGTTAACAATGCAGGCATCCAGGTGCCGCAGAAAGATCCGAAGGCGATCGATGAAAAGCAACTGGACGATACTTTCCGCACCAATATCTTTGCCTATTTCCATTTCGCCAATGAAGCGCTGAAATACCTGACGGAAGGCGACTGTATCATCAATACCACTTCGGTCACCGCTTACAGGTCATCGCCTAACCTGATCGATTATTCATCGACCAAAGGAGCGATCACTTCCTTTACGCGCTCATTGGCAACCAATTTAACGGTGAAAGGAATTCGTGTTAATGCGGTTGCGCCTGGCCCGGTCTGGACGCCATTGATCGTAGCGACCTTTGACGAGGAAAAAATTAAAAGTTTCGGGAGCGAAACCGCCATGAAACGCGCCGGTCAGCCATCGGAACTGGCCCCGGCCTATGTATTCCTGGCCTCAGATGATGCCTCATTCATTACCGGGCAAGTGATCCATGTCAACGGCGGCGAAGTAGTTAACGGATAAATGAAAACCTCAAATAGAACACCTATGCTAATGCATTGGCATTTTTGCCTGCATTATCGGCTGGGGAAGCATTAATCACCGGTGTTGAATTTCCAATGCCGATTATTTTAAAAATCAAAGCACCGAATTGTAAGCCTGATTCAAATACTCCTCCTTTATTTACTTAAAAACGTTTTTAAGTAAATAATTGGCACAAAACTAACTAATATCTGCTTGCTCCATTCGCTCTTGCTATTTTGTCTAAAGCCACGAAAATCAAGCGATCGACAACTGTTGTTGTCTTTAAGCAAGCGAAGTCGCCGATCAGCTATTTAAAAATTGATTATTAGTCAACTGGATAATGCAAGGGCAGTAATTCAGTCAAAGACCATTTTGGTTTACGTTTAAGTACCGCGTTCATTTCAGCATCTACGTCACAGTAAAGCTGATCCGTAAAACCGCTGTTGAACGATACCTGGTCAAGCGCGGCCCTCCGTTGGGCGAGGTCTAAGAAAAACTTATGGTGCCGCATATCGCCCTGCTGCATCTGTTCAAATGTCTTCCGCAGAACATTCAGATCGTAAGTATCGATCAGTTTTTCCATTTCCACTGCGCATTTGGCCATTTCTTCCTGATCCCTCAAAAAATGATGGATCTCATAACGCGTACGCAGGCTATTAAATTGATTTTCCCGGTGTTGCAGCCGGTCATAATTTTCGGCGACTTTAGCCACATCCTCTAATAGCTTAAGTAAATGTTTACGGTCATCCGCAGAGACAGTTGCCCTAAAGCCTTGCAGTTCTTTGACCCAATTATTGAACGCATGATAGTGATAGATCTTCCGGAACTGCCATTCTATTTGCTCCATCATCAAATTGCTGATCGCTAAAAAGTTCTGACGCTTGAACGCATACTCATGCAGCTCCTTTAACTGCCCTAAAAATTGCTGATCAAAAGCGAGCCATTCGGCCGTGAGCACATCCCGGTAGACATCTGCTTTTCGGCCTAACGTATGTAAAGCATTTTTGGCCAATTCATGTAACAGCAGGGTAGCTTCCAGGTTCAAAATTTTTGCATACGCCACCACACGTATTTCATGGAAATTAGGATGGCGGGCGATAACCCGAAGCACCTCTTCATAAAATATATTGATCCGACGGCTCTGGTCACGTTCTTCACTTTCAAAAAATTGCTCGGTCAGATTCTCCAATTGCAGAGAGGTGCCCGCATGCTCGTTGGAAACCAGCCGCGCTTTCTTCTGCCGGAACGCCTGCTCATCCACCAGCCCCAGCAAATATTTGGCGTGCAGCAAAGTGTAGGCCAACATGTTGCTGTCTTCCGGGTGCAACGTATCGATTTCCCCAACAGCCAGTTTAAGCAACTCAATCGCCTTGTAAAGACTGGCCTGGTGATAATAGGCAATGCCGCAGATCATATTGAACCTCGCAGAAGCCTTATTCCTGGGGTAGGTGCGCTGTTCTATTTCAATCACCTGGAAAAAACGATGTTGGTTCAACAACTCGATACCAAACCGTTCAATGAAGGCTATATTTTGCTCCACACTATAAACATCCTGCAGTTCATCAATCACCAAACCGCTGGGCCGCGGCTCATTGCCCGAACCTGATCTCCAATGGAAGTTCAGTTTTTTCAGCAAAGTGCCGGTATCGAAAGTTTCTTTATAGATCGCATCCAATTGCCGCTGATCCAACACCTGCCTGAACCTAATTTTATAGGTTTTGGGTAGTTCTTCGGGGCGGTATTTTTGTTGCAGCTCACGGTAGACTTCAGCGACCGCAACAATATAAAACAGATCCGATGGGCAATCATATAAAATATAATAAGCGGGGAGGCCAAAGTTCAGAAGATAATTCAGATTGCTGATCTCCACCGGGTAAGGGATTGATCCGTCCTTACGCTTTTTAACCGATTCCGTAGATTTCAATTGCACCGCAAAACGAAAGTTGGTATTTGCGTCATTATGCTTGATCTCACCAATCATATCGACACCCTTGTCCCGCAGATTTTCCGGCCGCAGTTCAAATAGGGACGGATCAAATACTAAGGCCAGTTTGTTCCTGGAAATAGTCTCTAAAGTTTCCTGCCGGCTGGATTTTGGCAATTGCGGATGTCGATTCATCCGTTAAATTTAATAATCTTTTGGGTTTAACGCTGGTTTTTACAATTCTCAAATCAGGAGTGCTCTAATTTGTTAAATAGTCAGCGTGTTTCCGGAATGCCCCATTTCAATTTAGCATAATTCAATTTGAGTATCACGTCATTCCTAAGTTTGATCAACAGCACAATCAGCGTCCTTAGGAAATACAGGTAGTCGAGTTCGTGGTGTTCCGGATCTCTGTCATGGGAGCCATGCAGGTATTTATTCCGTAAATCTTTGCCATTGGTGAACTCACGCATATTAAGCTAATAATTCAGATAACTTACCTCGTCAACTGTCAGCAGCCAATAATTTGGTTTTGACATTAATACGTTGCTGCTCAAAATAAAAGAAGGTGCTTATCATACCCGTTTTTTTTCAATTTCTTTGGCCAGCATCTGGTTTTCTATGTTCAGACAATTGAGATTCTGATTGGAAGAAACAATGATTCGCGCCTCTCCTTCAATTATCTTCTAAAAACCGGCTCTTTCTTGAATTATTTGCGCCAATGAAAAGATTGATTCGGCCGATGTTCTCTAAAAAGTATAATTTTGGGTCATTAGGTAATATTCATTGTTGGTATCTGTAACGACAAGGCTTCTCGCTTATACAAGTGTTGAGAATTATATCGAAGGGATAGCCTTACTTATGGATTGCAGCGCAGCCGCATTGCGCATTTCACCTCCAGTTTGGTCTGAAATTGTAACGAATATCGCACGATAATTTGAGGAACAGTAGATGAAACAAAAAAACATTTATATCAGGTGTTGTATTTTTGGTTACATCGTGGTCTCATTATCTTTCTCGTTTACAGTTATTTGATTATCGAATTGCATTTTTATCAACTCGCAAAATTTCTGTATAATCGGGTGCAAAATATAGCCATTCAGAATAGATAATGTTTTTTTCAGCGAGTTGCAAGCAGTGCTAACCATTGACATCTTCTATTTTGGTAATGGCGTAAGATTTGTATCGCAATTACAATTCGAAGGGATTTCCTGTTTAAGCCAGAGGTTAAGCAATCTGTAATAGTTTCTCGTAATCATATTTGCGATATTTATCGCCGGCTTGTTCCTCTTTCTGCAAGATCAATATTTCATTTTTGGATTGTATTTGAAGCCAGATATTGGCTGGCGTGTGAAAAAAATGTCCAAATTTTAACGCAAGTTCGGAATTAAAGCGCCTTTCACTTGAATAGTATTTATTCAAATTGGAAATATCGATATCAATATAACGTGCAAATGCCGTCTTATTGATATTCAAAACGGCAAGGAACTCCTTTACGAAATCTTCTATTTTACAGATATCTTCAGCAGTAATCTTATTATCCTGAATATAGTGCTCCATGCGATACAGAACAGCCAACATTGCATTGCGCCGCACCCTAGCAGGGGAACGGCCGGCATTGTGGGCTTTGGCCAAAGCAGCGAGTTTAGCTGCTTTGGCTTTAGTCCTTGAATGGCCGTCTTTAGGCCGGATGGTTACATCAACAAGATCATCATTCGGCTGACTTGTCGTTTGCTTCGCGGTTCTCTTTATCCTTTCCATCATCTTCAGTATTTTCTCTTTTTAAGTATTTAGTCACTAAGGCTTCACCGTCCTCGTCTGCAATGACCATCGTAGTATCATCCCACAGTTTGGCGTTATATTTCTTTGAATAAACAGCCATTAGTTTAATTTTATCTTTCTTCTTTGATTCCAGTACATCAAATTGCAATATACTGTTGTAATCGCCTTCACCATGAATGACGCTCAACTCAAAAGCATAAGCGATCAAACAACCGGCTACGTGGTCATATTTCTTAGGGGCTGTCCTGTTGTGGGGAGCCACTTCGAGATAAGCCATATAAGGCGTTATATTATCTACCATCTGAAAGATCATTGCCCCTTCAATAACATCGGGGGTTTCCTCTGTTACCAACAGGTAACCAGTAGCATTTTGCAGTTTTTTTATCTGTTTATCAAAATTAAATCTCCATCCATCTTGCATGGATGGTAACTCTTTTGCTTTTCCCTCTTTGATTAGGGCGTTAACTTCTTCGGCCGTTTCGGCCTTGATAACCTTGATTTTCATTAACTTTCAGTTTCTTCATACTCGCACGATTTTATATTTATATAAAGATACAAATTTAAAATCACTGGTACAAATTGTACCAGTAAAATGTGATAATATTTTATGACTTATTTGAACTTTTATGCACTGATAACTCTCATCCTCATTCGGGACATTTCAGGCTCAATGTGCAATGCTGATGGCTGATCGTCCCGCATTCCATTTATAAGCTGCATTACTTGATTTTGAACATCGTCAACAATAGACCAGTCCTTAGCCAGGTAGATATCAGTGGTAGCATGTCCGTTATCGACATGATTTAAGGCTTCGGCGATATCGTCAACGCTCATACGGCATTCATTACGCGCCAACGTGCCAAACGTATGACGCGCCCAATATAAGGTAAGCTCCTCAAGGTTTGTAATTTCCCGCAAACCTTTCATTCCTTTGTACAAGGCGTAATCTAAATAATCATAGGCACCATACCGTGTATTAAGCTTACCTAAATATTTTTCTAACAATGGTTTCGCCTCGTCAACAATCTTTATACTGATAAAAGCTTCGTCCTGTCTACGTCCCTGGGTCTTCGAACGTTTATATTCAAAACGTCCGTTAACCACGTTGGCGGAAGTTGCGTGATAGAAATCAACTGCATTGGTTCCGCACAGATAAAATGACAGCATGAATAGATCCCTGGCGAGCTCGATCCTGCTGTCTTTAGGAACTTGTGCATCACGAATGATAATAACCTGTTTCACATCAAAGCTTCTGGACTTACTGGCAGGTGGTGAACCGACTTTATACCTTGTAAAAGGATAGTGCTTTATACGGAAGATGCCCAGTTCGTCATTATTGTAACGTCTTTTGGCTTCATTGAATAAAGTTCGCAGGTCCCGCATGTGAGCATGCAAACCACCTTTTGATAAACCTTTTTCCTGGGTAGTGACTTTATTACCAAACTGATTGATCCTGATCTGTGTCCGGGGAGATTTTAAAAACCGCTCGTATGAATAAAGCATATTTGAGTGTATCTCGTTAATAGAGATCTGTGAGCGCCCGAAATAATCGGTTAAGCTGTTTCTGATGTTTCTAAATGTCCTTGAATAAGGTTCACGGTTTTGCTGCTCACTTTTCAGGAAGTCGATGTGCTCATTGGCGAAAGCAACAATATCAATATCTTTATTGCTGTCCTGCAGATAATCCCGAAGCTGCTCACAGGTAAAAAAGTCCAGCCGGTAACCTACAGAGCCAATCAGGATACGGAAGTCATCCAGGGTGTCATCCAGCCATTTGAGAACCATCTTATCCTTGATCTCAAAATCTTTGGTAATTTGTCTTTTTGAGACAAAATGAGGGGAATCAATAAACTTTCGTTCTCCTTTGTGATAGACAACGTACTTCACATTAAAAGTACCGTCGGCTTTTTCATGGTGCGAATAAAACTTTGCACTTACGGTCGTAGCCATAATTTACATTAATTATGACGCCAAATCCCGTTACGTATTTGTTACATGGAGGCGTCAAGTTCAACAAAAAACTATGTAAATCCCGTAACAACTATGTAACAGCGACGGTTCCGCAGGTGTTCCTAACCCGCATGTGTAAGACGAAAAAACCCGCTCTACGTCTGTAAAAAGCGGGTTTTTGTACTCGTGCGCCCACCTGGGCTCGAACCAGGGACCAAAAGATTATGAGTCTTCTACTCTAACCAACTGAGCTATAGGCGCAGAAAATATTTACTATTTTCGAGGCCGCAATATTACGTATTTGCACGCAATTACAAAAGCCAAAAATGAAAAATATTAAAAATATCATATTCGATTACGGTAACGTTATCTTCAGTATCGATTTCCGCAAAGCACAGCAGGCATTTAAGCAATTGGGTATCAGCAACCCCGATGAATTTTTCGGCCACCGCCAGCAAGACCAGATCTTTGATAAATTTGATCGAGGAGAGGTCACTTCTGATGAGTTCAGGGCTTATGTGAAACAAAAAATCAATAACGTTGCCGTTACCGACCAGCAAATTACCGACGCATGGAACAGCCTTTTGCTCGGCATTGCGCCCGGAAACCATGAATTGCTGCTGAAGTTTAAAGAAAAATACCGCACCTTTTTACTCAGCAACATCAACGATATCCATTACACCTATATCATGAATTACTTAAAAACCGATTTTGGTTTTGATGACAATGAGCACCTGTTCGAGAAAACCTATTACTCGCATTTGGTTGGCAAACGCAAACCACAGGTAGATTTTTTTGAGCAGGTACTGGCCGAAAACAATTTGAAACCCGAAGAAACTTTGTTTATAGATGATAGTCCGCAGCATTTAGAAGCCGCCAAAACCTTGGGTATCCAAACCTTTTTAATGACCGCACCCGATACCCTGGCCGCCTTTGCCGAACGCGAACATTTGGTTTGATTATTGAATAATGAATACTATGAATACAACGCTGCTGCATCAATACCAACTGGTTTTATCATCTCGCGGGGCTTTATTAAATTATTGTGAAACCATTAGTACAAACCATTTAGCCCTGCCTATTCCCTCTTTTAATAACGATAGCATGGGTAGCCAGATGAGGCATGTGGCCAATACTTATTTAGGCTGGCTGCTTAATTTTTTACAGCCGGAACAACGGCCCTACTTTAACCAAGCCAATCATAAGGATCTGCAGGCTATTCGCGGTATGTTTGAACAGGTAAACCTGGTAGTAAACGATTTTTTACAGCAATATACAAACGATATTACCATACCGCTTACCCTGCCAAGGGATGGCGATACCGCATTAACCCTAACGCCGCTGAGCTATTTACGCATGTAACCACGCATGAATTTCATCACAAAGGGCAAATTGTAAATATGAGCAGGCAGTTAGGTTATACTCCTGTAGATACCGATGTGATCAGAACTTAAAGTTTTTGGGTTGGGGCGCTGCCTGCTCCTACTTGTCATGCTTCACGATGCTCAGGATGACAAGGGGAACTGAGAATTTTAAAACTTAGCTATTCCTTCTCTTCTTTTCTTTAACAATCAAACTCAGCTCACGGCTCATTTGGCCGGCTATAGCGGTATTCTCCTGGGCACGCCTAAACAAGTATGGCAGCACGGCTTTTATTGGGCCGTAAGGCACATATTTAGCTACATTATAATTGGCATTAGCCAGGTTAAAGCTCAGGTTATCGCTCATGCCTAAAAGCTGCGAGAAATATACGTGCGGGTTTTTATGGTCTATCTGCTTTTCGTTCAGTAGTTCGGCAAGCAGGCGGCAGCTTTCTTCGTTATGCGTACCGGCAACAATGGCTATGTTGCTGATATTATCGGCGCAGTAAATAAGGGCGTCGTTATAGTCGCGATCGGTCGATTCTTTGTTGGGTTGTATGGGCGATGGGTAGCCCCTTTCTTCGGCACGCCTGCGTTCTTTTTCCATGTAGGCACCACGTACAATTTTAGCACCCAGTATAAATCGTTCGTCTTCTGCAACAGTGTGGTCTTGTATCAGCGATGCCAGCTTATCGTGGCGGTACAATTGGTAGGTGTTGTAAACAATGGCTTTCTCCTTATTAAAAAAGCGCATCATGTTTAGCGCAAGGTTATCTATCGTTTTCTGGATCCAACTTTCCTCGGCATCTATCATCACCGGCACACCTTCAGAATGTGCCATTTCGCAAATAGCCAGCACCCTATCCTGTACGGTTTGCCATTCTATCTGTTCATCAACACTCAGTTTAACACCCTCATCCAGGCGCTCCAGCAGGCCAAAACGGCCAACACCGGTTACTTTAAATACGGTAAGCGGTATGCTTTTACTTTTCGACGCCGTAAGCACCGTACGGATGATCTCATCTCGTGTATTATCAAAAACCTTCTCATCATCCTCCCCCTCTATCGAGTAGTCAAGGATGGTGCCCACCTTGCCATCGGCAAGGTTCTTGATGGTTTTGGCGCACTCGTCAATGGTTTCGCCACCACAAAAATGCTTAAATATAGTTGCTTTGATGAGCCCTTTTATAGGCAGGCCTATCTTAATTGCAAAGTTTGTTATTGGCGGGCCTATCTTTACCAGGAAGTTTACATTGATAACCTTAAACAGCCAGTAGGCTCGGTTTAGGTCGGTATTGGTTGAATGGCGGAAAGCAATCTCGGTATTTTCGAAGGATAATTTATCGTTTAGACTCATGTAGTTTTTTTGTTCATGGAACATAATTGATAAACTATGTTCTGCCTCAAGTATTGTGCAAAATTATAAAATGATAACTCATTATTGCACGAATAGTTTAATTTTGCCATCCATGATAGAATTTAAGGTAACAGGCGATTATATCCCAATGATACAACTACTTAAAGCGGCCGGTTTGGTGCCAACCGGCGGCGAAGCGCAGATAGTGGTTGAGCAGGGCGAAGTAAGCTATAATGGCCAGGTTGATTACCGTAAACGCCTTAAGGTAAAACCGGGCGATGTGGTTGAATTTAGGGGAAAGCAGATCAGGGCGATATAAATGAATAACATACAAAGCGACAGCTACACCGTATATTTTGAAGACAGCCTTACCGGGTTGGTAAATTTTGTTGAGCAGGGTAACTATTCAAGGGTTTTTATCTTGACGGATGAACACACTACCGAGTATTGCCTGCCCATTGTAAAAGAACAGTTAGAGCATCTGGATAACTACGACCTGATTGAGGTAAACGCCGGCGAAGAAAGCAAAACCATTGATTTTTGCATCGGTATATGGAAAACACTGATTGATTTTGGTGCCGACCGTAAAGCCCTGATGATAAACCTGGGCGGCGGTGTTATTACAGACATGGGCGGCTTTGTTGCCTCTACCTATAAACGTGGTATCGACTTTGTACAGGTGCCCACTACCCTGCTTTCGCAGGTTGATGCATCTGTTGGCGGTAAAACCGGCGTTGATGTGGATGGTATCAAAAACATCATAGGTACGTTTACACAGCCTAAGGCGGTATTTATGCATGGTGGTTTCCTAAAAACCCTTCCGCCGCGCCAGATCCTTTCCGGCCTGGCGGAAATGCTGAAACATGGCCTTATTGTAGATGCCGCTTATTGGGACCAGCTGAAGGTAAGTGACCTCAGCCTGCCATCCGACGAGTTGGTACACCGCTCTGTTGCCATAAAGAACGAAGTGGTTATTGCCGACCCGCATGAAAAAGGTATCCGCAAGGCGTTAAACTTTGGCCACACTGTTGGCCACGCGGTTGAAACATACTCGCTGATGAACGATGCCGACCCGCTTTCGCATGGCGAGGCTATTGCCATAGGCATGATCTGCGAGGCCTGGTTATCCAACAAAAAAATTGGCTTGCCCGATAGCGAACTGCTGGAAATTACCGAAGTGCTCATTCACCTTTACCCACGATATAAAGTACTGGAAAACACCTTCCCTACCCTTTTAGAGCATATGCAGAAGGATAAAAAAAATCAAAACGGCAAAATAAATTGCACGCTGTTGAAACATATTGGTGAATACAGTATTGATAATATCTGCACAGAGAGCGAACTTTGCGACAGTTTAAAATATTACACCGCTCTGTAAAATGCCTCCTTTAGATCCCCGTAAAGAAGCTGTTGTAGTACTGATAGGCCTGCTGGTGCTGCTTACCCTTACCGAAATGTGGTTTAGCTACCGCGATAACCGGCACTATTACGAAAAACGCGATACCCTTACCAATATTTATTTAACCACGCTTGCCTTTTTGCTTAACCTGGCGGTAAACGGCAGCACGTTCTTTTTACTGAGCTATGCCTACCAGTTTAGGCTGTTTCAGATAAATAACGAGGTACTGTATTGGTTTGTACTGGTTGTGGTGCAAGATTTTCTGTATTGGGTGCTGCACTACACCGGGCATTATTGCCGGCTGTTTTGGGCCATGCATGTTACCCACCACTCGTCAGAGCATTTTAACTTCACCACGGGGTTCAGGTCTACCGTGTTTGAACCATTATACCGTACCTTTTTTTACTTGCCGCTGGCCTTTATGGGCTTTAACGCGGTAGATATTTTATACGCCTACCTGGTAACCCAGTTGTACGGCAATTTAGTGCATACGCAGTATAAAATACCTTTACCAAAATGGTACGGACTTATTTTTGTGACCCCTGCTCATCACCGGGTGCATCATGCCTCAAACATCCCTTACCTCGATAAGAATATGGGTATGGTGCTGATACTGTGGGACAGGCTTTTCGGCACCTTTCATGATGAGGACGAGCACGAGCCCGTTAAGTACGGCCTTACCCATCAGCCCGAAAATATGGGCCCGGTAAATGTTCTTTTCCACGAATGGAAAGCCCTGCTGCATGATGTTAAACATGCTCCCGGCATTGGTAACAAGCTAAAATACCTGTTTAACCCACCCGGTTGGAGCCACGACGGCAGTACGCAAACGGCAAGGGCATTGCAAGGGGAGTATAAAAGCCCATCTATTCAATCTACCGTGCTTAAGTAGTAATAAATTAAGTATTTTTATACTTTATACTTTAGATTAATAAACCATTGCTGTTAAAATCACTCATGAAAAAAACATTCATTTTAAACGTTTTTGCTTTTATCCTTTCAGTTATACTACTGGCAGGATGCCAGTTTAGTACCGAAGTTAAAAAAGACCTAAAAACCGGCCTTACAACATCTTATAATGGTTTTAAAGTTCGGGATGTTTTTTTATCAAATTTCATAGCCCAACGTTTACCCTCCAATAAAATACCACTTAACTCTACTTTTTTAATTATAGCAACAGGTGTTGAAAACTACACTTTAAAAAATGGCAGGGCTTACCCTGGCTGCGAGATCACAATTAAAGATAAAACCGGCAAGGTGATGGGCCACATTGACGACGCTATGGCCGATGTTAAAAACGGGCTTATGCCTGAGACCGTAACAACCCTGTCAGCCAGGGCTACACTACGTCAGCCTCCGTTTGTAAAGGGTGAAACATACCACGTAACTGTCCGTTTTTTTGATAAGCAAAATTCGAAAAACAAAATAAATGCCGATATTGATATAGTAGTGGAGTAAAAACACCTGCTTAGCAAGGTCATCACAAGCGGGCCATAAAAGGCTGTCAGTAAATAATTGGCCTATATTTGAACCTAAAAGGATAGCGTAACCACAATATTTGATATTTATTTAACATCAGCTATTGGCTTTAACCCGCTTAATTATGAAATACATAGCTATTGTTAGTGTAGCAGGCACAAATAAAACTGATAAATTAATGAGTTGTTCATTTGGCAAATAAGGCAGCCTGCCAACCAAAAAAAACATCCCAACACTCGTTATAAAAAAAGTTGCATATAGTATCCCCTTAGTAGCCAAAGGTAATTTAACAAAATACATTACAATTAATAATATTATAACAAGCGTTACGGGGATAAGCAAAGTAATTAGCACCTCCTCCCCGTGCGCAAATGCCGATACCGGCAAAGCCATCAATATTGCGGTTAAAGCCCGTTTTAATTTCCCCATTCGTTTAAAATAGCCTGTAAATATAGCTTAACTCATAAACCAAAAACACAATCACCAGCGCAGCGTGGAATTTTTTGTTGCTGGTGTTCATGGCAATAATACACAATACCAGGTGCGATAGGTTCCTTGCAGGGTACTCCCAGCCGTAATGGGCCGAGTAATAAGCCTTCCCTTTGATGTAAGTATCTATAAAATCGAGTATAAAGCTTACGCCAAGCGTACCGAAGATCCATTTTTTGCGCGAATAGAAGTAGTTGTAATACCCCGTATAATCTTCCATATTTTCGGGGATGAGCAGCGAACACAGGAAGTAATAAACCGAGATGTAAATAAACAGGAAAAAGTACTCGGTGAAAGTCCAGTGATCTATCAGCCGTAATTGCGATTCCCACCACCAGAAATGCATAATCAGCAACAACACATATACACACCACAACAGATGCAACCAGTAAGGTTTGGCCAGTTTGGGGTGTTGTACAAATTTAATAATGCCCTTTATTAAATGGGCAATGCTTAAGCCTAAAATAATCCCCAGGATGGTTTTAATATGGTCAAAGGTCATGCTGCGTTAGGTTTAGTAATGTACATGGTTATAAATTTAGTGTTTTTATCATATAATTTACTGAACATTATGCCCGAAAACAGGGCGGCTTATTAACGCGCCAAGTAAGCGAATGGTCATTTTTACCCAATAAAATTCTGTTCGGCCTAAAATTTTCACAAAAAATAAAATTATCTATTGACAAATTAATTTTTACTTGTACATTTACGCCATAACAAAAACAAATGATCACAACACGTGCATATTTTTATGGTTTCTACTTTTACTTTAGCAGTAAGAGCCGGGACTGATATGTACTAACAAAACATACAAAAACTTAAAAAGTCCCGGCCCTAAAAGCCGGGACTTTTTACTTTATAACATTTATGAAAACCGAGAAACCAAGAGTTGCCATACAGGGGATCCGCGCTTCCTTCCACGAAGAAGCCGCATTTAAATACTTTGGCGAAAATATTGATACCGTTGAATGCAACTCTTTTAAACAAACGTTTGAGGCTTTGCAGAACGACCAGGCCGATTATGTAGTTATGGCTATTGAAAACAGCATAGCAGGCAGCATATTACCCAACTACTCGCTGATGCTGAGCTACAGCTTCCCGGTGGTGGGCGAAGTTTATGTACCTATACAACTGCACCTGATGGCTTTGCCGGGCGTAAAGTTCGAGAATATCAAATACGTAACCTCGCACCCTATCGCTATTCGCCAGTGTATTGATTTTTTTGACGAGTACCCTCACCTTAAAATTGTAGAAAGTAACGATACAGCTGCCTGCGCCAAACGCATCCGCGATGAACAGTTAACAGATACCGTTGCTATTGCCAATACCTTAGCTGCAAAGTTGTACGGGCTGGATGTTTTAGAGCGCCGCATCGAATCGAACAAGCTGAACTTTACCCGCTTTTTGATCCTTACCACGCATGAAAATGCCAAAAAGAAGAGCGTTCTTAACAAAGCATCGTTATGTTTCCAGGTAACCAACCAGGTTGGCGCACTGGCCAAAGTACTGAACATTTTTGCCCAGGAAAACGTGAACATGAGCAAAATTCAAAGCATGCCGGTTTTAGGTAAGCGTAACGAATACAATTTTTATGTAGACATTGAGTGGAGCGAAAGCAAACAGTTTGATAACGCCATTCGCCAGATACTTAAATACACCCACAACTTTAACATACTGGGTGAGTATCAGCGGCACGAAGACGATAACACACCAAAACCATTAAAGGCCGAAAAAACAAAGAGATATATCAAGGTAAAAAAACTAAACGAGCAGAAAGATGAGTGAAGAAGATTATAAAATAACCGGATAACCCGAAAGTCGGGAATTCCGGAAAGAAATAAAATCAAAACATAATAATTAAATAACACCAACAAAAAATTACTTTCCGGATTTTCGGACATACCAACTTCCCGGACTACAAAAAACGATATGAAACATAACTTAAACATACAGCCCCTTAATTCCTGGATCAATAAATCGGGCAAGGAGCCTCTTGTAATTGCCGGCCCATGCAGCGCCGAAACTGAAGATCAGTTGGTAGCAACCGCGCATCTATTAGCAAAAACCGGAAAAATAAGCGCACTGCGTGCCGGTATCTGGAAACCACGTACCCGCCCCGGAGAATTTGAAGGTATTGGCAGCATTGGTTTAGAGTGGTTGAAACGCGCTAAAGAAGAAACAGGCTTGCCAACCGCTGTTGAGGTAGCTACCGCTAAACACGTAGAAGAAGCTTTAAAAGCAGGTGTAGATATCCTTTGGGTTGGTGCACGTAGTACCGTTAACCCTTTCACCGTACAGGAAATTGCCGATGCTTTACGCGGCGTTGATGTACCCGTAATGGTTAAAAACCCGGTTAACCCCGATCTTTCCTTATGGGTTGGCGCTTTAGAGCGTATCAACAATGCGGGTATAACCAAACTGGCGGCTATTCACCGTGGTTTCTCCTCATACGAAAAATCGGCTTTCCGTAACGAACCAATGTGGGATATCGCCATCGCTTTAAAAACGCTGGTACCAAACCTGCCTATCATCAACGACCCAAGCCACATTACCGGCAACCGCGACCTGATTGGCTACATATCGCAAAAAGCGTTAGACCTTGATATGCAGGGCCTGATGATAGAATCGCATATTGACCCTACCGTAGCCTGGACAGATGCTGCACAACAGGTTACCCCTGCTGCTTTGTCTGAAATTATTGATCACCTGGCTTTACGTAAACCCGAAGTTAAAGGCGCTGAGCTGAATGATAAATTAGCTGAGTTACGTAACCAGATTGACAAAATCGATGACCTGGTTATCCAGAAAATGGCCGAGCGTATGAAGATTGTTGAGAAGATAGGTAACTACAAAAAAGACAATAACATTACCATTTTACAGGTAAACCGTTGGGATGAGATCTTGCAAAAACGTACCAACTACGCAAAAGCCTTAAAATTAAGCACCGAGTTTACCGAGAAATTATTGGAGCTGATGCACAGCGAATCTATCCGTAAACAAACCGAGATCATGAACGAAGGCCAGGAATCAGCACCTGCCGAAAAATTGACACACGCGTAAATCAGGTTATTTGTGATTAGTTGATTAGTTTTTAGGGGGATATTTCCCCTTAAGGCGGTGTCTCATCGGCGCTAATTCTTCGCAATCGCAAAATAATCGATGTAATTATGGCAAAACATAACATCATACTTACCAAACAAGGCAAAACGGTAAACGGTACGGTACAGCTCACCGGTTCAAAAAGTGAGTGTAACCGTGCCCTTATCATCGAAGCGCTAAGCGGTGGTAAGGTAAAGGTCGAAAACATGTCGGATGCCGCTGATGCGGTGACACTGGCGGGAATTTTGAGAAAGAGCGAAGATTTTGAAGCCGAGAGCGATAAAGGCGCTGATGAAAATACGCTCCTTGATACCCACACTCCGTACCTCATCAACATAGGCCCTGCAGGCACAGCCATGCGTTTTTTAACGGCATACTTGCCCTTGTTAAACAAAAACATAGTTTTAACAGGTTCCGAACGCATGCAGCAGCGCCCTATTGGGGTGCTGGTTGATGCCATGCGCAAACTGGGCGCCAAGATCAGCTATGTAAATAACGAGGGATACCCGCCTATCCAAATCCATAACGGGTTTCAGCAACAGGCCAATCTTATCAGCATTAAAGGCGATATAAGCAGCCAGTATATTACTGCTTTGTTACTTATCGCATCAAGCTTACCGCAAGGTTTAAGCCTTGAGATTGAAGGCGAATTAACCTCGCGCCCCTATGTAGAGATGACCTTAGCCATGCTTAGGCAGGCGGGCATACAGCATACCTGGGCCGATAATACTATCGCCATAGCAAACCAGCCTTTTGCCGAAACAGCGCTGCTTGTTGAACCCGACTGGAGCGCGGCGTCCTACTGGTACGCCATTGCCGCTTTAAGCGACGAGGCCGAACTTTTTCTGCCGGGGTTAACCTCATACAGCCTGCAGGGTGATAGCGTAATCACCGAGCTGATGGCTAACTTTGGTATCACATCGGTATTTAAGGATGGCGGTGTGTATTTAACAAAAGAACCTAAGCCTATCTTCCGCAAGATATTTGATCTGAAAGAATGCCCCGACCTGGCACAAACCATTATTGTAGTATGCGCTGCGCTTGGCCACGATGCAAGCTTTACCGGGCTGGAAACCTTAAAAATTAAAGAAACCGACCGGATCTTAGCCCTGCAAACCGAACTGGCCAAAATTGGCGTTAAGCTGATTGAAAAAGGGCAGGTTTACAAGCTTGATTGCAGCGAAAAGCAAATTCCGCAGCGTATGTTTGTAAGCACTTACGACGATCACCGTATGGCAATGGCCTTTGCGCCGCTGGCCACATTGATACCCGAACTGGAAGTGGAAGATGCCGATGTGGTTGAAAAATCGTACCCGGCGTTTTGGACGGATCTGGTAAAAACGGGGTTTGAAGTAAACCCGGCATAATAAATTATAACCAAATCGTCATTGCGAGCGCAGCGTGGAATAATATCTAACAATTAAATAACAATCTGCACATTTGCATATCCGCACATTTGCACATTAAAAACATCATGGCAGGTAATTCATTCGGTCAATTATTTAGGATAACAACTTTTGGCGAATCGCATGGCGAGGCTATCGGTGTCATTATAGACGGCTGCCCCGCCGGGCTTGATGTTGACCTTGAGTACATCCAGGGCGAACTGGATAAACGCAAACCAGGCCAGTCAAAAATCACTACGCAGCGTAAAGAGAGCGATACGGTGAAGATCCTGTCGGGCGTATTTGAAGGTAAAACCACGGGTACCCCTATCGCTATGATCATCCCTAACGAAGATCAGCGCTCCAAGGATTACGGCCACAATGTGGATGTGTTCCGCCCATCGCACGCCGATTATACGTATGCCACCAAATACGGCATCCGCGACCATCGTGGTGGCGGCCGCTCATCAGCGCGTGAAACCGCCGCACGCGTAGCTGCGGGCGCCTTAGCCAAGCTTTTATTAAAAACACAGGGCATAGAGGTACTGGCGCACGTAAGCAGTGTAGGCACCATTAATGCGCCTAATGTGTTTATTGATAGCGCTGCCGAATTTTTAGAAACACGGGAGCAAAACATCGTGCGCTGCGCCGACCCGGCCACGGCAGTAGAAATGATCGAATTTATCGACGGCATCCGCAAGCAGGGCGATACCGTTGGCGGCAAGGTAAGCTGCCATATTATTGGTGCCCCTGTTGGCCTTGGCGACCCGGTTTTCGACAAACTGCACGCCGACCTTGGCAAAGCTATGCTGAGCATCAACGCCGTACATGGTTTTGAATTTGGCTCGGGCTTTAGCGGCAGCGAGATGCGCGGCTCAGAGCATAACGATATTTTCATCAAAAACGCCGACGGGAGCGTAGGCACCCGCACCAATTTTTCGGGCGGTATACAGGGCGGTATCAGCAATGGCATGCCTATTGAATTTAAGGTTGCCTTTAAACCTGTGGCCACCATTATGCATAACCAGCAAACTATTGATGGCGAAGGCAACGCCGCCGAAATTACCGGTAAGGGCCGCCACGACCCTTGTGTAGTACCGCGCGCCGTACCTATTGTGGAAGCTATGGCTGCCTTGGTATTGGCCGATCATTGGCTGAGGAACAGGAACTCAAAATTGTAATACTGTTAAGCTGAAACCAATTAAACATGGGTCTAAGTTTTCAACTTAGACCCAAAACCAGGCAAACTTTCAGCTTTCTAAACCAAACGGGCAGGCAACAGCTTAGCTAAATATTACTCTTGGAGCAAAATTGTTAAGTACCGGTAATGCTGCTAACATTAGTTGGTATATAAGATCATTACCCTAACCTTGCGGCGTTCTTTGTTTAAAGTAAGCCCAAGGTCTTCTATTGATTTCATAACCCCTGCTATGGTGCGCATTTCTACATTTGTCTTGATATCGTAACGCCCTTTCAGCCCACTCTCGTCTACCACCGGCAAATCAAATTCATTGCTGAGGTATAGGTTTGCAAATTCGTTTAAAGTAACACCCTGTCCATCAAAACCCTGTCCGCTAAACCCATAGGTAATTGTTGTACGTTTTGATTTTGGTATCAATATCTTAGTGGTATCCTTTAGTTTTAAAACGTAAACAGCTGTATCACGCAGTTCAATACGGGCTTTTACAGGCAAATTTTGCTGTAATTTATTTTGCATGATGATGAGCAAACTATCCTTTTGTTCCGGTTTAACCAATAGATCAAAACAGTACAATAAATTTTTGTCCTCATAATTATCATATTTTTTGGCCAACCCTTCGTACACAATTTGTTTTAAGGAGGTGATGTTATACGCATCTTTATACATAAAAACTACGCCCACGTTATAATAAGTTATTCGCCTACCGCCAAAAATACCGGTATTGGGCCTCTTCCCCATAGCTTTCTGATCGGCCATATACGAACGGATAGTGAAATTACTGGCCAACAAACTATCTACACCAAACGGGTCTTTATCGGTACTGTTAAGCCGGTTCTGTATCCCGCCGTTTGATTTAACCTTTTCTCCTTTGATGAGCCGGTTGATTACTTTGGCATTTACCGAATCCGTTTTTAACAGGGCAACAATTTCATGCTTAGCATTAACAATAATACATTGCCCAACATAGGCCAGGTTAAGCATCCGGTATAGAAGCGAAGCCGTATCAGAGGCAAGCCATATTTTAGACGGTTTTTTGGCAAGATATTTTTTCAGTCTGTCAACCGGCTCATCAGATAGCCCGATCACCTGTATCTGCTGGTTGAACCTGGATTGCAATTTTGCAAGCGAATCCATTTCGGGGATACACGGGCTGCACCAGGTACCCCACAGGTTAATGATAAATAGTTTGTTAGATGGATACTTACTTAGGTTAAGTTCTGTAACAGGTGCGTTAATCACCGGGCCAATAACAATATTGGGGAATTGGTCACCCGGCTTAAGCATATAGTTTTGGGCATCTGCTTTAATGGCGATAAGCAGGATAGCAGCGATCAGGATTTTTTTCATGTTGTGAGTAGCTTTTGTAATGCAAAACTGCTCATCTAGAAAACAAAACTATGTTATGGGGCAGGTTAAATTAGGTTATATTATGTTAACGCTACCCGGCTATTAAAAGCTAACGATTACATTTGATCATGCAAAAAAACACCCGGTATATTGTAGTAATATGTATAACCGCTGTTATAACCGTTTTACTTTTACAATTTTATTGGATAAAGAATTATTATAAGGTTAACCGGTTCACTTTTGAAAAGGAAGTTAACATGGCGTTTGAAGATGCGCTTAAAAAGGAATTTAGTTTACGTTGTGATACCATACAGCAACTTATTGCGAACAAGCTAATGGATACCACAGAATATAAAATTACCAGTGAATTTGATCGGAAAAGAAATCACTATGTGCAAACCATTGCCAACGCACATAATTTGCATGATAAATACCTATCATCGTCATTTTATAACAAAAAGCTGAACAAAGCACTTTTACCGGGCGACACCTTGTTTAAAAAAGCAATAGCCGAAAGCTTTGCCCAGGTGATGAGAAGCGAAGATCTTGACAATCATGTTGTTTATTATCGCACCCAAAATATTGGGAAGTATGCGATAGACAATGTTGAAAAATATAATTTTGATACGGCCCGTTTAAGGCCGGTATTACTGCATTACCTGGCCGAGCGCAAAATTAAGGTTCCTTTTAAATTTTATTTACGTGAGGCCGACAGCACTTTTAACCGAAGCCGTTTCCCGCCGCAGTTAACGCGGCAGTACCCCATCATAACCAAAGCATATCCCACTTATAAACAAAACAGTAACCAACAATACGTCAGGGTGTTGTTTACTGATCCTTTCACTTATATTATCGCTCAAATGGGTTTAATGCTTGCCGGTTCGGTCTTTTTGATCGGGGTGGTAGGCTTCAGCCTTTTTTATTTATTGCGAACATTATACCGCGAAAAGAAATTATCAGCCATTAAAAACGATTTTATCAGCAACATCACTCATGAATTTAAAACGCCCATAGCCACCGTGTCTGCCGCCGTTGAAGCCCTAACCAGTTTTGATGTGCTGGACGACCGGGAAAAAACACAGCGGTATCTCCATCATTCTAAAAATGAGTTAAATCGTTTGGCCAGCTTGGTAGATAAAGTACTGAACATTTCGCTCTATGAAAACCAACAGTTTAATATACGGCCCGAGCAACTGAATATAGATGAGGTTATCAATACCATCTTAAACGAAAGTTCCCTCATCAGCACTAAAACGGTAACGTTTACTTATCAGAACAATTCGGGCCTTGCTACTATCTATGCCGATAAGCTTTATTTCCAGCATACCATCATTAACGTTATTGATAACGCTATTAAATATTCGGATAAGCAGGCCGACATTCAAGTGGAGTGTACGCTTAGACCAGGCCACTTCCTGATAGCGGTAAAAGATAAGGGGCCTGGTATTAGTAATGCGCATTTACCTTACATTTTCGAGAAGTTTTACCGGGTACCATCCAAACAACACCATATAAAGGGGCATGGCCTCGGCCTTAGTTACGTGAAAAGTATTATTGAAAAGCACCACGGCTGGTGCAAAATGGAAAGTGAATTGGGCAAAGGAAGCACTCTATATTTAGCCTGGCCTTTATGACGGCAAAAAAAGTTTTACTGGTAGAGGACGAATTGGTGCTTGCAGAGATCATCCGGGAAAGTTTGCAATCGCGGGGGTTTATAGTAATGCATACACCGTTTGCAAAAGATGCGCTGCAACTTTATCATGAGTACCCGCCGGATATTGTTATACTCGATGTGATGTTACCAGACGGCGACGGTTTCAGTATTGCCAAACAGATCAGGAATACCGATGTGGATACACCGGTCATTTTTCTCACCTCACGCTCCCTGGCGCAAGATGTAGTAGAAGGCTTTGAAAGTGGCGGTAATGATTACCTGAAAAAGCCGTTTAGCCTGGAAGAACTGATTGTTAGGATGAAGGCGCTGCTTAGTAAAAACCGTTTGGCTATTAGCGTAACACCCGATAGCCAAAACGTCCGGATAGGCCATTACCGGTTTCAGTATCCTAAAGGTATTTTAAGCTTTGCCGGGAACGAAAGAGTGCTGACGAACCGCGAATCTGAGATCTTGCAAATGCTTATCCTCAATCGTAACCAAATTCTGAGCCGCCAAACATTGCTCCTCACTTTTTGGAATAATGACGATTACTTTTCTGGCCGAAGCCTGGATGTTTTTATGGCAAAGTTACGTAAGTATCTAAAAAACGACCCATCGGTAAGTATTCTAAATATTCGTGGGCAGGGGTATAAATTGATATGTACAATCAACATTGATTAATTCCATTCATACATCCACACGACCCTTGTTGGGTGACCATTATCATGAGGCCTCCGGCCTACTCTCGTACAGCGATGGGACGCCGATTAATAAATCTCACTCGGCAAGAGCCGAGCGACTGCGGGAAATAAATTCACATGGTGGATTGGCCCCGAGGCTTGTCACGTTACTAATTAATGCTCATATAAGATGATTTTCCTCGTACCTCGCAATAACGGATTGGCTAGGCTACTCTTAAAAAGCGCAGGCCACCTTTCAAAGCGGGCGGGCCGGGTGTATGGCGGGAATGACGGTTTAGCTTTCGAACTGCGCGCAGGCGCGGAGAAAGCGTTAAGAACCGGCAGGGAGCGGGAAGCATTCGCTCTGACTTGATCTTTTGGTTACTTTTCTATCAAGAGAAACGTAACAGCCCTCCCGCGGCGATTGAGCGGGCGGGTTATCATAGTGGTTCACTTAGCATGAGAAATGCCGAAATAAATTCGGCATGACGTTTTTATAGCTTAGCATTTAACCTCTTTCTTTTTAGGCGCAATCCCGCCACGCTTATCCCAAACCTTTTTAATGTATTCGGTTGCTACGGGCACTTTGCAAGCGGTACCATTTTTATCTACCGTTATCGCTCCTATTTTATGAGCGGCGGCCATAGCATCATCAGCCAGTGCAGCTACGTATGCCCCTGCCGAAATAACAAAGCTATTCATGTGGTAACACACCCTGTCTTCAGATTGGCGAATATTTTGCTCAGCCCTTTTTAGCAACTCCCGCAATTTTTCTATATCCAGTTCGCTATCCGGCCATAGTGCCAAAATATTACTCAAAGCTGCCCAGCCACTGGCGGCAATATGCTCTGTCGGGCTATCAATCCACCCTAAAGCAAGTTCAAAACCATGCGGGTTACCGGCGGTTACCCAAGGCACCGTGTATTCGCTTATGTTGTTAGACACCGCCTGCTCTGCCCAGGTTTGCAGATCGGCCCGGGTCATGTTCTCATCATCGGCTATCAGGCCAGCAAGGTACATAGCGTCAGCATTGCCGGTAGCAAACAGGTCTTTAGCCAGCTGGTAATCTTTTTTAACCTTTTTCTGTATCGGCTTTAAGTATTCTATTTTAACGCCGAAGAATGGTTCTTTAACACCATGTTTCACTAATATTTTCTTGATGCTTTCGCTGCCTTTTGCCTGCAGCTCGGCCATAATTTCGGTAACATTCATGGTGCCTGGTTTGAGTAATAAATTTAACGTTAGTTTTAGGTTAATTACTCCTGGTTGGATAGAAACCTTCAATTTTCTAATAGATAACCAAAACTCACGTTATTTTAGCTCACTTCCATAAGCCTGATATATTTGGAAAGCGCCGGTAAAGCTTCCCCGACAGCCGATATATACATTGCCATGGTTGATAAAAGCAAAACCATAATCAATCCCATCGGTTCCCAGGGGCCATGTTCCAATGGTTTCTTTCATTTTTTTCCAGGCATTCAGGTTTGGGTCATACTGATAATAATCCCGGTAAGGAGAGCCGCCTACGGGAATACCACCCGCTACATAACCATAGCCATTTATAACAAAGGGGACTGCATTCATACGGGCGTCAGGGAAATCAGCAACCCGTGTCCAGACATTAACACCAGGGGTGTAGCTGTAATAGTTGTACATCCCGGTATTGGATGCACCGCCACCTACATAAGCTTTATTATTTAATACAAAGGCACTCGGGTTAAGCCTTACACCGTCACTGAACTGTGAGGGGTAATCGGCGATCCGTTTCCATGAATTTTGCGCGATGTTATATTCGTAAAAGGAATTATCAAGCTCGTTGTTTGAAGAGCCTAAGCCAAAATATACTTTGTCACCAATCGGGAACAGGGTAGCAGCGTACCTGACACCGGTAATAAAGTTTGATTTTTTTGTCCAGATATCGCTTGGAACGTCATACTCCCAAAAGCTACTGGAATTACCTTTATTTGCAAAAAGGTAAGCTTTGTTTCCCACGGAAGTTACTACACCCGTTTCAAAGTCGAACGGGATGTTCATCTGCTGCCATGAAAAGTTTGCCGGGTTAAATTTCCATAAAAACTTCTTCGGGTCGCGGTAATCAACGCCTGCTAAAACATAACTGGTATTGTTAACCGTAAATGCGCCTACCGTTTGGTTGAGGTCAAAGGGCTGGCTATTGCTAACAGGCACCCACTTGTCGGTAATATTCAGGTCAATGTTATAGGTAACAATATCATCCAATACCTTTACTTTGATTGTTGCCTTCCGTTTTGGATACGCGCCGTTTGGTATTGTGGTATTCAGCTTTGTGGTATTACCGGACACAGATTCGGCTGGTGTTGTTTCCAGGATCACGGTATTTCGGTAGCCTTCCGGATGAAAATATTTCCCTTCTATGGTTACAGGGTCACCAACATTGCCTGCTGAAGTGGCTTGGGTGATCTCTGGCTTTCGGATCTGAAACGCACCCGCGCCAACAGTACTCTGGAACTGGCTGGCAACGCTTACCTTACTTGAACTATGTTCCAGATCGTCAGGCACGGTGACCTCTAACTGTTTTTTACCGGCTTTGGTTATAGTTGCTTTAACATTACCGAATTTGACTTCATTAGCTTCCATCTCGGCCCTGAAGTGATCGCCTTTGATCACAACAACATCCCGGAAGGTACCTGTTGTGGTAAAGCTTGTAATAACGGGAGCAAAAAGGGAAAATTTATCAGTAACTGTATCAGTCGTGGTATTGTAGCGTATGGTGACCAGCGGTTTGGCGCTTGTAAGATAACCAGTAACCACTACTTTAAGCACACTATCGCTTTGTGGAATCATATAACCCTGCTGCTCATCAAACCTGACGGAGATAGACTGACCATTGAAATATTTTCCGGTGATGGTAAGCGTGTCGCCGATGTCAGCTTTAAGCGGGCTTATCGCATCTATTTTGATCTTTTTCGATCCGGTAGCTACAAAAGATCTGATATTGCACAGTTTATAATGGGCGGCCGAATCGATCTGGAAAACAGCATAATAGTAGCGCTGACCTTTAATGATCCCACCATTAAGGTCAGCGGTAAATTCACCAACAGGGGGGACTTGCTTCAGGTATACGATGTTTACATTCGTATGGAAAAGGCTATCAACAGACAACATAAAACCCAATTGTTTTAAGTCGGATGGCGTTCTATTGATCCGACCTTTTAGTGTCACGCCCCCATCCATGTAGACGGCTGCATCAATTGTTTCAATATCAGGTTTAATAACGACGGGCTGGGGTTCTTTTTCTTTATGACAACCAGTGAAAAAAGAGAATAAGAATAAGGATAAGACAGGAAGGTAACGTAATCTCATATGATAAGGAGGCAGGCCAAATTAACGTTCAAAGCTAATTAAATATCTAATAATTTTCACATTTAATGCATACACGCAAAAGCAAACTGTATTTTTGGCTTGTCCATCTAACCGTTCCTAATTGTGTCACTAATCCGCATCTATAAAAAAGCCTACAGCGGTTTATCGCCTAATAGCTGGTACCTCAGTGTGGTTATGTTCATCAATCGTAGCGGTACTATGGTGGTACCGTTCCTGAGCATTTATTGTATAAACCAATTAGGCTTTAATGTTGTACAGGCGGGTTATATTATGGCCTTGTTTGGCGCAGGCTCTATAGTTGGCGCTTTTATGGGCGGTAAACTTACCGACAAAATTGGCTTTTATGATTTGCAGGTTGTTACACTTTTAAGCGGTGGTATCCTGTTTATTATACTAGGCTATCAACGCACCTTCTTATCACTGGCTATCGGCACGTTTATACTCAGCTTTTGTAATGAGGCATTCCGCCCGGCAAATTCAACAGCAATTGCACACTACAGCTCGCCCGAGAACAAGACCCGCTCCTATTCCCTCAATCGCCTGGCAGTAAACCTGGGCTGGGCATTTGGCGGTGGCTTAGGCGGGTATCTGGCATCCATCAATTACCATTTGTTGTTTTGGGTTGATGGCTGCACCAACATATTGGCCGCGCTGATACTGTTAAAGCTAATGCCACGCGCAGCTATCAAAAAGTCGGAAGTTAAACCTGTAGCCCAGGGCCCGGTTGCATCGGCTTATAAGGACAAAACCTACATGTGGTTCATCTTTTTGTCAACCATATTCGGGTTATGTTTTTTCCAGTTCTTTATTATGGAGCCGGTATTCTTTAAACTCAACTGGCACTTTGGCGAGCGATTGATAGGCGGGCTGCTGGCGCTAAACGGCATACTCATTGTGGTTATTGAGATGGTACTTATCAATTACCTGGAAGGTAAAAGGCATGCCCTGACTTACATTGTTTGGGCCGTATTAATAACGGGCCTGGGCTTTACGCTGCTTAATATTCTGCCTGCAAGCGTAGTAACAGCCATATTGGTGGTAGTACTGGTAACCCTTGGCGAGATCATGAGCATGCCTTTTATGAACAGCTTTTGGATAGCACGCACCAACAATTATAACCGTGGCGAGTATGCCGCGTTATACACCATGTCGTGGTCGGCAGCGCAGGTATTGGCACCTGCTTTAGGCAGCCAGGTGATCAACAATGGTGGTTTTGTATCTTTATGGTGGTTGCTGGGCATTTTGTCGGTTTTAACTGCCGGCGGGTACTATTTACTTTATCGCAGTGGCAACAAAACCGCTATTAAAACTGTTCCTGCCGAAGAGATTGCCGCGCTACCCGAACAATTACCATAAATTGCACCTATGAAACGTGTTTTAATATTAGACCTCGATAACACCATTTACCCCGTTAGCTCCATTGCCGACCACCTGTTTAATAAGCTGTTTAAGCTGATTGACGAGAACCTTGGCGAGGCCGACAGGCAAGCCGCACAAAAAGCCAAAGAAGAGCTTACACGCCGCCCCTACCAGCATGTAGCAGATGAGTTTGGCTTTAGTGATGAGCTGAAGCAGCAGGGTATGCAAATGCTAAGCAATATCAGGTTTGAGGAGCCCATGTATCCATACGAGCAATACAACTACCTGCGGCAGATCCCTATTGATAAATTTTTGGTGACCACCGGTTTTACCAAACTACAAATGAGCAAGGTAGAGATGCTGAACATTGGCGGTGATTTTAAACAGGTTTACGTGGTAGACCCCGAACAAAGCAACCTCACCAAAAAAGATATTTTCCGGAAGATCATGCAAGAGAATGGCTACGCTACCGAAGAAGTACTGGTTATTGGCGACGACCCAAAATCGGAGATCAAAGCGGCCATTGAGTTGGGCATCGATACTTTCCTTTTCGACCCGATGGACAGGTACCCGGATGCAGATGTCACCTACCGCGCCGCCCATTACGGCGATGTAGCGGAAATAGTGATGAAGTAAAAGCATCGGTCGTTTCAAGGCTTTTCAAAGAAATTCACGGGCGAAAAAAAGCGTTTCAAAGTCAAAAAAAGTGTTTTAAATCCGCGGTTTTACTGCAAAAAGCTTCAACTTTTCAACACCGCAACCGTAACTATCAGTTGCCCCAAATGCCTCATGGTATGCTCGGCACTATGGGTGTAAAGCCCAATAACGGTTGATGGTAATTGCGCACGGCCTACCCCCCTGAAGTTGGTTAGTTTGCCAGCATCCTCACTGCTCAATTGCTGCAACGCCGCGTTAACCTGCTTGTTAAAATTTTCAACTAATTCCAAAACGGTGTATATTTTAATAGTCGGTTTACCCTCGGCTTGCAGATAGTTTAGCTGCTTTTCAGTAAGCCTTTCACCACGGGCATATGTAAAAAGCCTGTCGAGCACACCCGTTAAATGCTGTAAGTGAAAGCCCGGCGAAGCCATCCCGGCAAGCTTTTCCCATAATAACCCATCGGGAAAATCGGCCATTACAATGTTCAATTCTTCGCGTGCCTGCAACAAAGCGTGTGCAACAGGCTGTAACAGAGCAGGTATATCTTTTAAAGGCCCACGCAGCCAAACCTCTGGAACGGTGTTATTTGCCATATATCAAATGTAATTAAAGGTGTACCTTCTCGCATCAGCAAAAAGTAAAAGCATAAATAAATGTTTATACCGCTTTATGGTATAGCTATTGCATTGCTGATTATAAATGTATTTAATATGACGATATCTGCTACTATAAAAAAATCGGCCCTGCCGGTATTATTATTATTGTTTTGCGTACTTAATTTAACTATACAAAGCTGTAAGAAAAAAAGCCGCTCTGACCTGGGCGCCGAACTTTTTAAGAAAACTCAGAATAAAGTATTTAAAGATGCCACCCCCGAAGGCCTGGCCGAAGTGTTTAAAAAAGTATTGACCGATGATAAAGCCAATATAGCCAACCCTAAGCTAATTTCCTCTTTTTACGAGGGAAATGGTTATGACCCGGTATTTGTAATGGACCATATTTTTAATGGCGATGTTGACCTTACCGCCAGTTATTTTGAAAAAGCAAATGAGCACGGTCTCGACCCACGCATGTTCAAAGCCGACCAGATAAAGCAACTGGTTGCTAAATTCAAGGATAAAAAAGCTATTAAAAATTTAGATGAGGCCTATCATGATATTGCCGAGCTGGAAATCCTGACGGCCAATTCATTGATCAATTACTCAAGCGCATTGGAGTACGGGATGATTAGCCCCCGTAAAATATACTCGCGCTACTTTACTGCAACCAAACGCCCGGATAGCACCTCGATGCTAAAAACCCTGCGTGCAACTAACCTTAAGGCTTACCTGGATAGCATACAGCCTAAAGACCCACAATACCTGATGCTACAAAAAGCATTATTGGCCGGGGGCTCCGCTAAGGGTATGAGCAAGGAAGAAACCCAACGCTACCTGGTGGTAAATATGGAACGCCTGCGCTGGAAGAACAAGCCAAGCCAGCCGGAATATGTTATTGTGAACATCCCCGATTATCGTTTGGATGTGATGCAGAATGGTAAATCTATCCTAAACATGAAGGTGGTAGTTGGTGAAGGCCGTAATACAGACAATACCAACACTTTGGTTGAATATAATGACAGTGATAAAATAGATCGCCCGTTTAGCCGCGAAACTCCGCAACTGAATAGTATGATACACAGTGTACAGGTTAACCCGGTTTGGAACATCCCGCAGAGCATTGCCAGTAAAGAGATCATGGTAGAGGCCGCTCAGGACCCTTACTACCTTTCAAACAAAGGCATTGATGTATATGAGAACGGCAAAAAAGTAGAAGACCCCGAAACCATCGACTGGTCAAAAGCATCAAAAGACAAGTACGAATTTAAACAGCGCCCCAGTAATGATAATTCATTGGGTAAAATAAAATTCCTGTTTAATAACAATAGCAGTGTTTACCTGCACGATACCCCGGCAAAAAGTGGGTTCACCCAAACTATGCGTGCATTAAGTCACGGTTGCGTTCGCCTTGGCGACCCGCAGGCATTAGCAAAAGTTGTATTTGGTGAAGGCGCTACCTATGACAAGATTGTTAAAGCCATGAGCGAGGATAACCCCGAGCCTACTACTATATCATTGCCAAAAAAGATGCCGGTTTATATTACTTACGTAACCTGCTGGGCTGATGAAAACAACACTTTGCAGTATCGCCCCGATGTTTACGGGCTGGATGTTGTATTGTACGGGCATTTGCAAAAATTTCTGGCCAATGCAGAACAGGTAGCTTCGCTTTAAGTATAAATGTTATTAAAAAATAAAAGCCCGTTAGCTTAAGCTAACGGGCTTTTATTTTAAGTTATTTTATTTTATAGTTTAGCCATGGTACTTGCCCCTGTTGTATCAGGTGCTAAAAAGTGGGTGGGGGCGGTATCATCAAGCAGCTTTGATGTATAGTTACTGTCATTACCGTTAATATAAAGCATAGAGCCGCCTTTAATGGTATTAATAACCTGATCAGATACCTGGGGAGATACAGCCGGGCAACCAAAACTACGGCCTAAACGGCCTATTTGGTTAATGGTATTCTGGCATACGTAATCGGCAGCATGTATCACAATACCGCGTGCACGTGCAGCGCTGTTAATACCCTCATCCAAACCATCCAGCTTTAATGAACGGCCATGTTTGCCAAAGTAAACTTCGTTTGCCAAATAAAAACCCAGACTGCTTTCGTGCGACTCGTTATTATTTGAGAAACGGTTGGCCATATCATCGCCGCTACCCTGCCCGTGGGCAACCCAGGTGTTTAATATCAACGATTTCTTTAATATATCGATGATCCACATGCGTTTTTCACGGCTCGATTTTGTAAAATCGATAACAGTAATAATATTACTGGTTGGAGACAGCTTATTAGCCAGCTTTAAGTTTAAATAACCTGTAATAGCTTTTTGAAGTACAGCTGCATCCATACCGGTTTGCTGCAGGTTTGCTGTGTTATAAATATCAGATACGTATTGTGCAAAAAGCTCTTTTGCACCAAATGTTTTTGTAACCGTACTGTTTGTCTTGATCGCGCTAAACGGTTTCCAACTGATAACCGTAATAGAAAATAACAATAAAGCGCCAATGATCCACCAAAAGTGTTTCCTCATAAAATATCGGGTTTAATTTTAGTTTAAATTGGTAACAAGTCTTCTAATGATATATTATTAGTTGAAATTGCCAATACAAATATACGCAAAAAGGATAAAAATATTGTCACGCCAGTCTAATAGTACACTTTAATGAAATTTTATATCAATTTAGTTAATATTGAAAATCTCAAAACCTGCTAAACAAAAAAGGTTACTGTTAACAGCAACCTTTTAAGAACGTTATATTTAATAAACCATTATTTATTCCAGATAATTTTTTCTTCGATAGGTGTTTTTCTTTTGCCTTCGGGCTGTACATCAGTATAACCCATAAATAAAACACCTAAAACGCTATCCTCTGCACCTAAGCCAAAATGCTCGGCATAGGCTGGTTTTAACACCATACCGCCGGTGCTCCAGAAAGCGCCAATATTTAACGCTGTTGCACCTAACAAAAGATTTTGTACCGCACATGATGCTGCTATCACTTCCTCAAACTGCGGGATCTTTGGCAAATCGCCACGTTTTTGGTAGGCAATAATAACGTGCGATGCATTATTAGCCTGGTTTTGAAAATTGGTATAAACTGTTGGGTTAAAGCTTTCGCCCGGGTTAGCGGCTTTGTATAATTCGGCGTGTTGTGCACAATAAACCGTAGGATCTTCAAACACGATGAAGCGCCACGGCTCGGTGTTACCATGGTTTGGTGCCCAATCGGCCAGTTCCAATATAGATGCGATATGGCCGTTCGGGATCTTATTACCGTTCATGGTTGACGGTTTGATGGTACGACGGGCCTTGATATTATTTGCGATTGCTGAAAAAGTGGTATCCATAGTATTTGTAAAATAAAGCGCCTGCTTATAGGCAGGCGCAAAAATAGAGAAATAAGTTACATGTATAGATATTTTAAGAGGGATATTATTTACCTTTCGTTTAAGTTCATCGTATACAGCAGGTAAATAAATGGATAACTGGATAAAAAATTATAGCGGGATGATTTGGCTGATAGCCGGTATTATTGCGGGTAGCGTAGCCGGTATTGTACTTGGCCCACGGGCTGAAGTATTGAAACCAATTGGCGATATATTCCTGAACCTGTTGTTTGTTGCCGTAATACCTTTGGTGTTTTTTGCCATTTCTTCGGCCATTGCTAATTTAGAGGGGTCGCAAAAATTAGGACGCATTATGGGTGTGATGTCGGCAGTATTTTTGGGTACACTGATTATGGCGGCGCTTCTTACTATTATTGCTTTATGGCTTTTCCCGATAGGGAAAACATCATTTGCGGCGGCTGGTGCTATGCCTGTAGAAACTGGTAAAAACCTATCCGGCGATCAGATAACCCAGTTGTTTACCACAAGCGAATTCTTCAATCTGTTATCGCGTAAGAATATGCTGGCCATGATCATATTTGCACTACTGGTTGGTTTTGGCGCACGCAGCGCAGCAGAAAAAGGAAAAGTATTTGTGCAGTTTTTAAATGCGGGGAACGAAGTATTTAAGCAGGTGTTCGGTATTATCATGAAAGCCGGCCCAATTGGTTTGGGGGCTTATTTTGCTTACCAGGTTGCTGTGTTTGGCCCATCGTTATTTGGCACTTATGCCCATGTGCTGGGCATTGGCTACGGCGTAAGTTTGTTTTACTACGCTGTATTTTACAGCCTGTATGCCTTTATTGCAGGTGGAGTAAAAGGCATTAAACGATACTGGGAAAACAACATTATCCCATCGGCTACTGCGGTGGGTACCTGTAGCAGTATTGCCACCATACCTGCCAATTTAGATGCTGCCAAAAAAATGGGCATTACAGATGCCATCGCCGGGATAACGATCCCGCTAATGGGTACTTTGCATAAAGATGGTTCCAGCATTTCTTCCATCCTGAAAATGTCGGTAGTGTTTGCCATGTTCGGACGAGGGTTTGACAGCGCCGAAGTAATCATTCTGGCGCTGGGCATGACGGTTTTGGTAAGTATTGTTGAAGGTGGCATCCCCAACGGCGGCTACATTGGCGAACTGCTGTTTATCTCGGCTTACGGCTTCCCACCTGAAGCGTTACCTCCTGCCATCATCATCGGCACCTTAATTGACCCCATAGCCACGCTTTTGAATGCCACAGGGGATACAGCTGCCGCGATGGTTATTAACAGGTTTGCAGGGCAAAAGCAAGTAGCATAATTGGGGCTATGCAAACACGCTTAAGGCTATATTTTTGTATCATAAGTACACCGAATATAGCGTTAAGGTTTTACCGCATTACCAATAAGATCAACATCTACCAACTCAAGCGATTTAACCATATTTTGTACAGTAGCCTTGTACTTTTTAAAATGCGGTGTTTCTATATGTTTCTTGTAAGCTGCTGTGTCTGCATAAATTTCAAGTATAGTAATGCGTGTAGGGTCATTCTTATCAGCAACTGCATAATATGTTAATACTCCCGGTTCAACACTAACAGCCGTCGTCATTTGTTCCTTAAGTGCAGTATTATACTGATTGATCTGCGCAGGGTCGACTGTGATTTTTGCCAGCCTTACCATCTGATTTTTCTTCTGTGCCGAAGCGTGTTCAACAACAGTTAGCAGTATTACTAATACAGGAACACTTAAAAGTAGTTTTTTCATACGTAAATATATGAAATACGAATACCGCTGTACAAAAAAGGCCCGATAATATCGGGCCTTAAAAAATATCATGCTATTCACACCTAATATATCGCCGGGTATTTTCCCGGGTTGGCCTCATTCATCATTTTGTAAACTGCTTCTATAACATCATCGTGTGAGGGTTTACTGAAGTAGTCACCGTCAGATCCATATGGCGGCCTGTGTTCCGCGCCACATAATGTTTTTGGCTGTGCATCAAGCGAATAATAACCGTTTTGTGCTTCTATTATCTTTTGCAGGATAAAGGCAGAACCGCCGCCCGGCAAATCCTCATCAATAACCAAAAGCTTATTGGTTTTTTGTAACGATTTACCACATACGTTATCAGTATCAAACGGATATAATGTTTGCGGATCAACCACCTCTATGTTAATACCCATTTTCTCCAGTTCTTCAGCTGCTTCCATTACAATACGTAAAGTTGAGCCATAGGTAACCACGGTAACATCGTTACCCTGTTTCAGTATTTCGGCTTTACCTAACGGAACAGTGAACTCGCCAACATTGGCCGGTAATTTCTCTTTTAAACGGTAACCGTTAAGGCATTCAATAACCAGCGCAGGCTCATCGCCACGCAATAGGGTATTATACATACCGGCAGCCTGGGTCATATCCCTTGGCACGCAAATATGCATACCGCGCAATGCATTCAATATAAAACCAAGTGGTGAGCCTGAGTGCCAGATACCTTCTAAACGGTGGCCACGCGTACGCACGATAAGCGGCGCGCGCTGCCCGCCCCGGGTACGGTAGCTTAAACTGGCCAGGTCATCACTTAAAACGGTGATAGAGTATAGCAGGTAATCCAGATATTGGATCTCGGCTATAGGCCTTAAACCACGCATGGCCAAGCCCATACCCTGCCCAATAATTGTAGCCTCGCGGATACCTGTATCAGTGATGCGCAGGTCGGTATATTTGCTTTGTAAACCGGCAAAACCCTGGTTTACGTCGCCTATGGCGCCCACATCTTCCCCAAAAGCTACGATAGCTTTATCGCGCTCAAAGTTGGCGTCGAAACAAGCATTCAATACCTCGCGGCCGTCCATCAGTTTGGCATCATCGGCATATTGCGGGGCAACAACCGGCACATATAACGGCGATTTTGGCGTATCGGTAAATAATTTCGAGTTGAAACGTTCTACGTTCTTTTCCGTTTCGGCAGCAAGCCAATTCAACAAATTTTGGCGGGCATCGCTTTTTTCTTTTACGGTTAAGCGTAATACTTTACGTACGCATGCAATGGTATCGCGGCGACCCGGGTCAACACAGGTTTGCAGGGACGACATTAAGCCAAGCAGATCATCGCGCTGTGCAGATTGCTGGGCAATACGGTCTATCAACTCAACAGCCTGCGCCATTTCTGTTTTTATCTCATCTTCCAGTTCGCTCCATGCTTCGCGCTGGCAGTTGCGCACATGTTTTTTAGCGTCGGCTTCTAAGGTTTCCATATCCTCGGCAGTAATAATGGCCGATTCTATCATCCATTTACGCATCTGCAAAAGGCAATCATGCTCCTCTTCCCAGGCCAACCGGTCTTTTGATTTATAGCGCTCGTGCGAGCCCGAAGTAGAATGCCCTTGCGGCTGGGTCATCTCTATCACATGTATCATTACCGGCACATGCTCTTCACGGCAAACTTTTATAGCGCGTTCGTAAGTTTCGCAAAGGGCAACATAATCCCATCCGCGAACTTTAAATATTTCGTATCCGTTACCTTTATCATCGCGCTGAAAGCCCTTCAGTATCTCGGATATATTCTCTTTTGTAGTTTGCAGCCTTGCCGGTACAGATATAGCGTAGGCATCATCCCATATAGAAATAGCCATAGGCACCTGTAAAACGCCTGCAGCGTTAAAGGTTTCAAAAAACAGCCCTTCGGATGTTGAGCCATTTCCTATGGTACCAAAGGCAACTTCATTACCATTAACCGAAAAATTTTTCAGGTATTCCAGCTCTTTATTCTGGCGGTAAAGCTTTGAAGCGTATGCCAAACCAAGCAAGCGCGGCATATGCCCGCCGGTGGTTGAAATATCCGCTGCGCAGTTCATGGTTTCGGCCTGGTTTGTCCAGTTACCGTCAGCATCAACATAACGTGTTGCATAATGGCAATTCATTTGGCGGCCTGCCGATGCCGGGTCCTTCTCAATATCAGGGTTGGCATAAAGCTGGGCAAAAAATTCTTTCAGGTTGCTCATACCGGTGGCAAACATAAAAGTTTGGTCGCGGTAGTAACCTGCGCGCCAATCGCCTTTCTTAAAAGCTTTGGCCATAGCCAGTTGGGCAACTTCTTTACCGTCGCCAAAAATTCCAAACTTAGCCTTACCGGTCAACACTTCACGCCTGCCAATAATACTGGCCTGGCGGCTCTCAAAGCCAACACGGTAATCTCTGATCACAATTTGTTTAAAATCGTCAAAACTGAGTTCGGCAGCATTTGTGGTATTGCCTGTGTGTATTACAGTTTCGGGCATATAAAATTTTGTTTAGGCGGTAAAATTAGGAAATTCTATTCTGTTATTTGTATGGGTTAGTGTAAAACATATAGTTTTTACAATAGTTTTGTATTTAGGTTAAACCTTTTATATTTGTAAGAATCAAACACGTAACCATGAAAAAAATATTATTAATATGCGCGGTAGTTTTAGGTTTTGCGTTTAATGCATCTGCCCAAACCGACGCTAAAGCCGAGTTTAAATTTAACGAAGAAAAACACGATTTTGGTAAAATACCACAGGGCACACCGGTTACCACAGTATTTGAATTTACTAACGTTGGTACCGAGCCACTTATTTTAACCGAAGTAAAACCCACCTGCGGTTGCACCATTGCCGATTATACTAAAACACCGGTAGTAAAAGGCGCAAAAGGCACCATCAAAATCACCTACAATGCTGCTGCAGTTTCTGCATTTAATAAAACCATTGTAGTAACATCAAACGCTAAAACACCTACCAAATACTTAAATATTGTAGGCGAAGTGGTTGCAAAAGCTCCGGTAAGCAGCAAATAACCAACATTACAAATAAAAACTTTAAAGGCATCGATCTTATCGATGCCTTTTTTTGTGCTTAATATTAATGTTATGTATGCATAGATTTTACAAAAGGGGTATTACATCTTTTTACTAATTTTGCGCCATGCCAAAAATATCTGAAAAAGGGCAGCGCATGCCCGCATCGCCTATACGTAAATTAACACCCTTTGCCGACAAAGCTAAGCTGGATGGCAAAAAGGTTTATCATCTTAACATCGGCCAGCCGGATATTGAAACACCAGAGGGGATGCTGAATGCCATTAAAAATATCGATTTTAAAGTTTGGGCGTACACCCCGTCTGAAGGTACTTTAAGCTACCGTAAAAAACTTACAGAATATTATAACAAACTGGGCTATAACATTACCCCCGAAAACATCATCGTTACTACAGGCGGCTCGGAAGCTATTACCATTGGTATGATGACTTGCCTTGATCCGGGCGACGAGGTAATTATCCCCGAGCCTTTTTATGCTAACTACAATGGCTTTGCCAACCAGAGTGACATTGTGGTAAAGCCCATTTTATCATACATTGATAATGGCTTCGCCCTGCCCCCTATCAGCGAATTTGAAAATCTCATCACGCCAAAAACAAAGGCCATTATTATTTGCAATCCTAATAACCCTACGGGTTATTTATACTCGCAGGATGAATTGAACGCGCTTAAAGAACTGGCCTTAAAATACGACCTGTACCTGTTTAGCGACGAGGCTTACCGTGAGTTTTGTTATGATGGCCGCAAATTTATATCGCCAATGCACCTGGATGGGTTGGATGACAATGTTATTGTGATGGATACTGTAAGCAAACGTTATAGCGCCTGTGGTGCCCGCTTAGGCTGCCTGATCACTAAAAACAAAGCGGTGTTAACCGCAGGATTAAAATTTGCCCAGGCACGTTTATCAGCAGGTATGGTTGAGCAAATTGCAGGCGAAGCAGCTGTTGATACCCCCGACGAGTACTTTACAGCTGTAAATAAAGAATATACCAAACGCCGCGATACGCTGGTAAGCGCCCTTAACAAAATTGAAGGTGTTTACTGCCCTAACCCGGGCGGCGCATTTTATGTGGTGGCTAAATTCCCGATAGATAACTCGGATAAGTTTTGCCAGTGGATGCTGGAAAGCTTTAGCCACAATAACCAAACCGTAATGATGGCACCCGCAACGGGCTTTTATAGCACCCCGGGAGCCGGTACAAACGAGGTGCGTATGGCCTACGTTTTAAATAACGACGACCTGAATAGAGCTATGGAATGCCTTGCCGAAGGTTTAAAAGCTTATCCGGGCCGGGTATAATTTATACCGAGCATATTTTAACCCAAAAGCCTCTGATTTTTTCAGGGGCTTTTTAGTTGCTGATGCATCTGCAAGCATTAAAAACAAGCACGCAACTTTTTGGTGCATTCGCCCATCTTCTCATCAATGCCAGTGTGTAACAACCTGCGTATATGGTTATCTAATACAGGTTAATACCAACACCTTACCTAATTATTAATATATGGGCGCCAATAAAAAAACCGCAAGAATAGCAGGTTTGCTTTATTTAATTGTAGTTATTACGGGTACTTTTAACCTTGGGTACGTACCGGGCAAACTTATTGTATGGGATAACGCCCAGGCTACCTTCAACAATATTACAGCGTCCGAAACCTTGTTCCGTTTAGGTATTGTAAGCGGACTGATATGCTACACCGCATTTTTGCTGTTACCTTTTGTATTATATAGTTTACTTAAAGCTGTTAATAAAACCGGCGCTATGCTGATGGTTATACTGGCTGCTGTAAGCGTTCCAATATCTTTTGTAAACCTTTTAAATAAATTTGCGGTATTATCGCTTATTGGCAAAGCTGCCTACCTTAGGATTTTTACCATGGCCGAAGTGCAATCGCAGGTAATGTTACACCTGCGTTATTACAGTAACGGCAACCAGTTAGCACAGGTATTTTGGGGCTTATGGTTATTCCCTTTTGGTTGGCTGGTGTACAAATCGGGCTTTTTACCAAAAATATTGGGCATGTTTTTAATGGCAGGTTGTTTCAGCTATCTCATCAACTTTACCGGAGAATTCCTTTTCCATGGGTACTCAAACACCGCAATCTCATCATACATAACACTACCAGCCAGTATTGGCGAAATAGGCATCTGTTTATGGTTACTGATTGTAGGCATTAAAAGCAAACCGGCACAGTAACCGGTTTACTTTTGTTTTATCATTCTGTATGAAAAGCCTTTGTCGTTTTCGCCAAGCACGGCTACAAAAACAGTTGAGTCGTTCAGTTTTGTGTATTGTATTTTCTTAGGGAAATCGTGCCCGTTATTTTCAAACGAGAATTTATCTGTAACGGAAGCGTTCAGTGTAAAATCAACTGGCTGGCCATTATTTTGGTTTAACACTTTTGCGGTATAAATAATCTTCCCGCTAATAGCTTTTATAGTCAAATATTCATCAATACGTTTATTGCCATCTTTTATCTTATAAGAATTGCCTTCAAGCGAAGTATCGCTATTTATCTTCCAGGTTTCATAATTTTGCTTATTCTCTACTTTCCAGGTACCGGTCAAAAAATGCAGCTCGTTAATAGTTGTGTTTGGCAATGCATTGCAAAGCAGGGTGCATATCAGTAAGCCAAGTATCGTTTTCATGATATTAAAATTGTTAGTTGAACACAATTATCGGCTTATTTTGCATGCTGAAATTGTAAAAATGCGACAGGCACTTACTCCATGCTTTGAAACAGGGCCGACATTTTAAACCCGCCGGAATAAAACTTTTTAGGGCTTACCCCGGTAAACTCTTTAAAATCCTTAATAAAATGGGCCTGGTCATAATAATTACCTTCATAGGCTATATTGGTAAGGCTTTCCAGCTTATCACTCATCAGCATTTTTAAAGCTGCCTGTAGCCTTATTATTTTTGAAAGCTGCTTTGGGCTTAATCCAATTACTGCAGCAAACCTGCGTTCCAATTGCCTGCGGTTAACATTCAGCTCTTTTGAGATATCACTTACAGACAGCTGTCCGTTTAATGTAACCATTGTTGTAATAGTAGATTGAATAACCCTGTCTATCGACCCGACAGAGGTAGCCCTTCCACCCAAAAACGTTTCTATTATTTTAACACGGTCGGCTGTTGTACTGGCGGCTAATATGTCATTTTCTAACTGTGCTCCATCTTTCCCAAACAATTCTGTCAGGGTAACAGCCCTGTTTTCTATGGCATCAGGAGATAAAGCAATAAACGGAGCAAACCCATCAGGGTTAAAACGAACCGCAAATATCCCTGTCTTTCCGGTTGGTTGTATGTATAAAGGCCTGGTTAATTGCCCAAATACAAAACACTTAGGTTGTACAGTGCTGCTGCCATCCTCCATATATTGTTTATAAAGGTCGCCGTAATGAAATATCATTTCCATACAGCCATCGGGTAAAATACGTTGTTTTTGTGGGTTAGGTTCGTTTGGCGCGTCTAATGTCCAGTAGCATCTAACAAACGGGGTAAGATCAGGCCCTGGGTTTATTGTTTTATAATCCACTACCTTTTGATTTTAGTTTGTTTATATGCTCACAGTCGGTTTTATATCCGCTTTATTAACCGTTGTTAATCGCTCCAATTTTTCATACAGCGCTATGGCTTCATATGGTTTAGACAGATAATCCTGCATACCGGCTGATATTACCTGCGGGTAAATATCGCTTGAAGTGGCAGCTGTTAGCGCTATAATAGGAATATTCGCTTTAATAGGGTCATCAAGTAATCGTACAGTTAAAGCAGTTTGATAACCATCCATCAGCGGCATTTGCAGGTCCATCAGTATTAGGTCAACCGTTTCGGCTTTAAGTTTATTTACCACCTCTTGTCCGTTGGCTGCCCAACAGGTTCTTATCCCCCAGTTAACCAGCATTTTCTCTAATAGCATAGCATTAATACTGTTATCCTCGGCTATCAACACTTTTAAATGGGCCATTTTCAGTGCAGTGCCTGGTGTTTTTGGTTTGCTAACCAAAGGTTCTGTTACGCAAAAATTTATGTTGAATAAAAACTTCGATCCCTCCCCCAATTCGCTTTCAACCTTAATTGTGCTGTTAAACAGCAGCAACAACTTTTTAACTATAGCCAACCCAAGCCCCGTACCTCCAAAATGCCTGGTGGTATCTGTTGATGCCTGTGAGAATGGTTCAAAAATACTTTCGAGTTTGGATTGCGGGATACCAATACCAGTATCTTTCACCACAAACTGAACCTGCACCCCCTCGGTGGTGGTTTCCAGCAATATAATGTACAATTCTACTTTCCCTTTTTGGGTGAATTTTATAGCATTTCCAACCAGGTTATAAATAATTTGGGTAAGCCGGGTAGGGTCAGATACAACATACAGGGTACTTAACTTTTCATCAATATTAACAATCAACGGAATATTCTTTTCGTTCGCTTTGAGCTTAAGCGTAGAGAATATCTTGTTTAGCAACTCGGGCAGGTTTACAGGAATAGCTTCCAGCTCTATTTTATCGTTCTCGCTTTTATGATAATCCAGAATATCATTCACCATCGCCAACAGGCTAATGGTAGAAAACTCCAGTATTTCCAGGTTTTCATGTTGTTCTATTGATGCGCTGCCTTTTAACAGGTCGGTTATACCTATAACCGCATTTAACGGGGTGCGCAGCTCGTGCGACATGCTGGACAAGAACATTGATTTTGAATCGGCCAGGGCTTTAACCTCGGCTACCCTCACCGCCAATTCTGCATTTAACTGATCCTTTTCTATCACACTATTCTCATAGGCTCTATAAAAAAGGTAATTTATGGCGGCTATTGATACAAAGTTGAGTACTACAATAATTTCATATACCGGCGATACTACCTGTTGCGCGGGGATAATAACCCCGGCGGTTGAGTGCCGGGTGATGATCATAAAAAGAAATATCGGCAGTATAGAGAGTGCAGTATATACTATAGCTGTGCGGTTACCAATAAGATAAAAACTACACAAAACAGTGGTTACCACAACCTGCACGGTTACAATATTAAGTTGCTGAACAACAAATACCAGGTTTGACCATATGATTAACAACCCTGTAATTAATACCACATGTGCTATTACCCGGATATGTTGTGGCTTATACAAAAGGTATTTTAAGCCCGCAAAAAAGATCAGAAATATTATCCCTGAGCGTATTGCCTGGATATGCTGATGATGGGTAATTGCAATGGGTATAGTGATCACGATCTTGACCATGGCAAACGTGAGCATCAGAAAAGCAATCTTAATTTTTGCTTTAGCAAAGTTATCCTGCTCGCCCGCCAGGACTTTACTTAAAGAGAAATTAAGAAGAGGGAGTGTGGGCGGCATCAGTTAAGTGTAAGGGTGATGCAATATCGGAAAAAAAGAACTGAAAATGAGAAGGTTTTTTTTGAAAGATACAGGGATATGTAGTATAACGAAAAAAAGAGGCGGTAGCCTATAGCCACCGCCCATCTTATGAGTTAAACTTTGAAATATTGCGGCCTGTCAAGGTCGGCTATCAAGCTGGGTTGGGTTGGCTCCCATCCCAGCCATTGGCGGGTTAATGTGCTTGATGAAGGGTTATCAAACCCGGCAAAATGCGCTATCCATCCAAAATGCTCAGCGGCTTCCTGCGGCGATTTTGATACAACCGGTATATGCAGGCGTTTGCCTACTATTTGGGCAATATCCCGCATAGGTATACCTTGATCATCAACTGCATGGAAGCGGTCGGTGCCTGTGCCTTTTTCTAATACCAGCCTGTATAATTTAGCAGCATCAAGCCTGTGCACGGCAGGCCAGCGATTAAGCCCCTCGCCTACATATGCAGCGATGCCTTTTTGGCGCGCAATGCCAATAAGGGCCGGGATAAACCCATGGTCGCCATCACCATGTACCGATGGCGGCAGGCGCACTACCAACGCACGTACGCCACGTTCTATCGCGGCAGCGGCAGCTTCTTCTGATGCCACGCGGGGAATAGCGTTTGAGGCGGCCGGCGGCAAGGCATCTTCGGTAGCAATCTGGCCAGTACCCGCTAGTAAGCCCGTGCCCGAGGTGATGATCAAAGGGCGATCAGTACCGGCAAGCACATCGGCCATTGCAGTAATAACCCGCCTGTCTGTTTCGCAATTGGCCTGAAACTGCGAAAAATCGTGGTTAAAAGCGGTGTGGATAACACCATCAGCCTTAGCCGCACCACTACGCAGGCTATCCAGATCTTCTATATCCCCCCTGTGCACCTCAGCACCGGTTGCACTTAATAATTTAGCCGATGCATCTGACCGGACAAGGCCAAGCACCTGGTGGCCTGCAGCTATTAATTCCTGAACAACGGCCGAACCTACAAAACCTGTAGCGCCTGTTACAAATACACGCATGTCTTAATTTTTTTAGTTAAAATTTGATAGATAAATAGTGTTTTAACATCAGCCTTTAAACCTAGGAATGATAGCCTGACATTTTAAACAACACAAAATTGCCTAATACCGCATTGCAAAATGCGGACATTTGACGCTATTTTTATTTATCGTTTTAACTGGGTTTGCCTGACACGGCTAAGGGTTTTGAGTGAAACCCCGAGATATGAGGCTACCATATGCAATGGTATGCGGGCAAATATATTGGGGTACGAAGCTACAAATTCATCGTATTTTTCTTCGGCAGTTGCGCTTATGGCGCTGAAGATACGCTGCCGCCCTAAATTAAGGTTTATCGATATCAACTTTTCTGAGTAGGCTTTAAGTGCGGGAATCTGAGCGCACAGCATGTCAAAATCCTTCTTTGTCCATAATAGCACCTCACTGTCTTCCAGCGCATCAATATAATACAAGGATGGGGTTTGGTTATTTAAACTTTCGGGGTCGGTGGCCCACCAGGTCTCGGGCGAGAACATCATCACATGCTCGCTTCCATCCTCGCGGGTGCGATAGGTGCGCAATAAGCCTTTACATATAAACATCTTATGGCGGCATACCTCCCCTTCCTGCAGCAACAGTTGTTTCCTGCGCACCGTTTTCTCCACTGCAACTGATAATATCAGTTGCAGATCCCCGTCAGATAGCTTTACTTTCTCTTTTATATACCTTTCAAATTCAGCAATCATCGTTACCTCAAAAATAAAGAAAATATGATTATGGGCTGAACTTGCACTTCAAAGTTAATTGCATTATCATTTTTCGTCGTCGGCTTCGCCTTTCAGTTCGTCTTGCTTTTTACCGTTGCCCAGACGTATTTTAGGCTTTTGCTGCGTGCCGGTAATAGTCATGGGGATGCCGAATATCCCAAACGGAGGCAGCCCAAGGCGGAATTTCATGTTCATGTTTCCATTAAAATCCACCTGCCCTTCAAACCGCGGGCGGAAACCTGCAAACTTCATTTTGGTGCGCTCAATGGTTATGATATTATTGGCAATGCTGGTTTTAATATCAACTTTAGAAACATCTGCTGTTTTGCCCAGGCTGTCGCGCCCGGTCTTTTTCCCAACCGCGCCAAACAAACGGAACCCTTTTAGCTTAACCTTTTTTACCGACAGCACGCCTTTTCCCTTAAGTGATGGATAAACCGGGGCCATGCTACTGTTGAGGCGGCCACTCAGGTTATAATCAAGTGATACCAAACCCTCTGCGCTGGCGGCTGCAGAGGCCATATCATGGAAGAGCTTGATCTGGTTATAAGCTTTTTTAATATCAAAATCCTTCGCGTTGATATGATAATCAAAATAAGCTTTTTGCGGCGTTATGCTGCCATAAGTAGCATCCATTACCACAGGTGCGCCTATCAGGCTAAAACCGGTCTCTTTAAGTTGCAATTGCCCGTTATTGATAGTCATTTGCCCTTTGGCATCGCTTAGGTCCATTCCGTCGTATTTGACACTTTTCACATCGGCTGTAAAGGTGAGGTTAAGGTTTTTCGGGATGAGTATAACGCCCGGTGCAGTTGATGCCGGCCGTGATGATGTTGCAGGTTGTCCATCGGCAAAAGCCATAAAATCGTCAGCTACCAACAGGTCGCTTTTAAGGTTAAAGCTGCCGGTTAGAGGGGCGCCTGGTTTTATGGCATAGTCAATCACATTGCTCAGAGCACCGTTTAGCACAACAACCGAGCGGCCATAACTGGCGGTAAAGGCATCAAACTGCATTTTATCCTGATTAAAGCTAAAATCGCCTTTCCTGATAATAAATGGTTTAGGGAACAGATCGCTACGGAGCATTATGTTTTTTACCTGCATGGTACCCGAATTAGCCAACAGGCCGTACCGGCCGGCCGTGGCATCGCTCTGTTTACCTTTCAGTTTAAAATTGGTAGTGATAATGCCTTTTACATCATACCCCTTCAATGCAAACACCTGGTAAATTTTACCAATATCCAGTGTACCCTGCGAGCGGATGCTGTAGTTAAGATCGGCAAAGTTTTGCAAACCGGCGCGCAGCAGGAAAGGTTGCCCCTCAAATTTGAGCGATACAGGTTTCACCTGAATTTTCATCCCCGCCAGGGTACCGGTTGTATTAATAATATTTGTGCTGATCTGCAGATCTTCTACCGGGTGCGGGTAGTACTTGGTTTTGATGTAGCCGTTGGTAAGACTAACAGTTGCATTGGTAACCGGGAATAGCTTTTTGGCCGGGATATAGTGGCCTTTGGTAGTCACATCCGCGTTCAGGTCACCGCGCAGGTCAATGCTGTCTATCGGGTAAAACTTTTTCATATCGGCCAGGTGAAAACGCGATTTCAAACCGGCATCTACACTCAGGCCGTTAGTATTGCTTAATTTAAAATGGCCTTTTATAAAGTTACTGAGTGCTTCGGCATTGAGGCCGGTAAGCGCAAGCGTAAAGTGTTTAATATCATTATCAGGGCATTGGGCATCCAGGTTAAAATGAATGTTTTTTATAGCCTCCGGAAGCCTTGCATCTTTGATGTACCCATTGGCAAAAACCGATTGCAGCCTGAATTTTGGCACGCTGGTTATTACGGTATCATACCGCCGCAAGCCAACCTTTTTTACACCTTTGGCATATTTACCTTCGGCCAGCAGGTTTAACTTATAACGCCCCTGCAAATCAACCGTTTTTTGACCGAAAGCCCGGTTCCATTTAGCCAGGTCGATGTCGGTATTTATCCGGGCAAAAATATCGGGATTGTTTAAGCCCTTTACGCCAAGCTTTGCATCAAATTTATCCTGATCAATACGGAAATGTAATGAATCAAGTTTGAACGTCAGGTTATCAGCATTAAGTTGCGGCACACGTACGCTCATATCTATATACAGATCGCGCACCGGTGAAGGCGTTTTTTTATTGGCTACGTAGCCCTTAATTACCTTCATACCGAAACTCAGATCGGGACTGATCTTTTTTTCGCTGATATACTGCCCGCTCAATGATAAATGAAGCACGCCGGTGCCATTCACATCGGTATCATCTATATATTTGGCATATTCGGCAGGCAAAGCCGTAAAAATATCACTCAGGTCGGCTGGGTAAGAGTCGAACTTAAAGTCCATATCGTATCCGTCTTTTATAAACCCAAAACGCCCTTTAAAGCTTAGGGGTAGCTGATTTATCTTCAGGTCGTTTTTTTGAAAAACAAACGCCAGCGATTTGGTATTGATACTGGTTACCAGGTCGGCATTTACTTTTTTATTCAGTACGTAAGCTTTACCCGCGTAATAAAAATCAATGCCGCCTATTTCGGTGTGCGTATGCAGGTCAAATACATCCTTACTCAGGTCTCCGCTGCCGGTATAGTTAAAATTACGGGCATTGATGCGCATAGGCAACGAGGCATCATTGTACACTAAACGGCTTTTTTCTATAATGATCTTATCGATACCCAATGATGCTGCTGCGGTATCGGCTTGGGCGTTAGCTGCCGGGGTCGATGCCTTATATACGTTGTAGTTGGCATGCCCGGCACTATCTACCTGTATGTTGATGGCAGCCTGGCTCAGATATATTTTACTGAGCTGTACACGACTTCGAAGGAGCGAGCTGAGATCTATAGCGAGGGACACCTCCTTAGCGGCGGCCAAGGTATCGTTCTCAAAGGGCGCACTGCCTTTCAGTTCAAAATCGCTTAAGGTAAGCGTGAGCTCGGGAAAGCGTTTAAAGAACGATAGACTGGTGCCCGAAAAACTGAGTTTGCCATTAATGTGCTGGTTGGCCAGCTGTTTTATTTTATTGGTAATGGTTTGCGGGAAAAGCACAGGCAATAAAAACATCAGCAGCAGGATACTCAGGAAAACAATGCCACTGATTTTAAGGATACGGCTCAAAAGTTTAGGGAAGCGCATAATTATGATAAGTATGCACAAAAATAACATAAAGGATAATAAATTTATCCTTTTATCAGCAACAACTATTATATAGCAGCGAAATCAAATTTTAGTGTTTTTATAAGCATCGCATTCAAATCTGCAAGAAACTGGCCTAATACAATACCGGCGTTAAAAGCACAAACGTAGTTTTGGCCTGCGTTTACTTCCATATCAAAATTGCCCTCCCTGTCGGTTATGGCTGATATAAAAATGGTTGGTTTATCAGAACATAACCTGATCACGCCATGTGTGGTTTCGAGCGAACCAACCGGGAAATTTGGTTCAACCTGCCTGAATGCGGTTACTGCTGCTGCATCCACCCATGCATATTTGCCATAATCGGTAACGTTTACAGACCCAACAGCCGTGTAATACTGCGAAGCAAGGCAGGTAAGATGGATACATGGGTTGTTGGGTGGTGGCAATAATTTAGCCTCGATCTTTGATTTAAAACCAGGGCTAATCACGTTAAATATATTAGCGTTAGCATTTATAGGCAGCGATTTTTCGAAGTTGCTGTTAACCATATGGCTTCTCGGATTATTCGGGTCGCCATCATGCACAAAAAAACGACCACCAAACACCACACACCCTGCATAAGAATTATCGGAGATATACCCCGCAGTGCCCATGGCTATAACCAGTTCGGGTGCTTCGGCAGCCAGCAGTGGCTTTAACACCCGTTCTTTTTCTTCGCTGGAGGATGAACTTGCTTTGGGATCCATAAAATCCTGTATGCACCATATTTTAACGGTTAACGAATTTGCTGAACCGTCTTTTAAAACGATGATTGCCCTTGCGTTTTTATCTGCATTGGCAGGGTTTGCCGATACACGAAAGTTCTCGGATAAATTGCTTTGTATAATCAAAGGAAAAGGTAACTCTGCCGGGCGGAACTGACCGTTGGCCAACCCTGCTAAAATGGGTTCAACCTCCCAATTTTTGTTAACTACAATACTGATGCGGTGCATATTTTGTGATTTAAGGCTGATCTAAATTACCATAAATCACATTGCTTGGGTAGGGTTAAAATAGCTTATTTTAGACCAATATCTGCTTCTCGTATCCAGGAATTCTTTTAAACTTTAAAAATCCTCTGCAATTTCAAAGCTGAGTTTTTGTTTAGTTATGGGGTGTGCAAATTCAAGATATGAAGCGTGGAGGTATAATCTTTCCGCAACAGTACCATACAGGTCATCGCCAACAATAGGTGCATTAAGCCCCTGCTCGTGAGCCGAATGAACGCGCAATTGATGGGTACGCCCGGTTAGTGGCCAAAAATGAACTTTAGTGGTTGTTTCATTTACTGTAATAACTTTCCACCTGGTTACGCTTTTTTTCCCGAACTCAGAACATACCAGTTGCCGTGGCCTGTTATGTAAATCGCCACGCAGGGGAAGTACGATCTCACCCTCTGATGGGGCCACCACTTTAGAAAGCAAGGCAGTGTAACGTTTGTTTACCGTACGTTTAAGAAACTGCCTTTGAATAAGCTTGTGCGCTTCTTTTGTTTTGGCTACAACCAACAACCCGGAGGTTGCCATATCCAACCGGTGGATCATTAAAGGTTCAATATTTACAAATGCTGCTTTAAGCCGTGTATAAACCGAATCATGGATGTGGATACCCGGAACAGAAAGCAATTCGGCGGGTTTATTAACGATTACCAAAGCGTCATCTTCGTAAACAATCTTAAGTTCGCGGCTTTCTCCCGGATTTTTTATCAGCGGATCTTCATCTAAAGCTATCCCTTCAAGCATGTGTTTAAGGATAGGCTTACACTTACCGGTACAGGCCGGATAAAATTGTTTGTGTTTCCTGATCTCGGACCTGGGGGATGCGCCCCACCAAAATTCGGCCATAGCAAGTGGCTTGTATCCGTTCAAAAACGCATATTGCAATAGTTTAGGTGTCGCGCACTCTCCTGCAGCCGAAGGCGGCTTCCCAAAAGTGGTGTCGTTAAAAATAGATTGTAAACTTTTCCTGACACCATCTTTATTCAAAAATTCGTATTGGTCAAATAGCTGCTTTTGTAAAGCTGAAGACCTATCCCTACGCTCATTTTTTAATACTTCGATCTCGGCTTCTGATTTTTCTATTCCCGATCTTATTTCTGCTAAAACCTGCTCCCATTTAGTCAATAATACATTAAGCAAATGCTTATCGCGTAAACTTTGTTTAATCAAATCTGCTTCAAAATAGTTGTAAGCCTCTTCGCTTAACCTGTCTTTTTGTTCTTCCCTGAGTTTTTTACGGAAGGTTTTATTAATCTTTAATTGTTTCTTAAATTCAGCTGTTTCCTGAATGGATAAGGTATTTAAACGATCAAGGTCTTGCTTTAAATTTTTGTAATTATCACCAGCCTCTATTTCTCTGATCTGCAGATTAATTGTGTTAATAATTGCCTGCTCTTTTAAAAAAAAGCTGTTTTCGATCAGCATATCAAAAACAGGAGGAACAAATTTAGGATGATCATTTGAGCCGGCCAGTTTACCCGAAAATGCTGATAAGTATCCCAGTTTTCCCTTCTTATCCTGAACCACTAAAACACCAAACATTTTTCCGATAACCGGCCCATCCTGATCTTCAGTAAGGCCAAAATTATGATGCATACCTGTTTGGGTTTCCAGGTAACATTGAAGTTCGGCAGCCGCTATTTTTGTAAGTGGATGGGGCTCATAGTAAAAAGGAAAGGTAAAGCACTCTGGTAACGCAATCCCTTTTATTGCACTATCAGAAAAGTAACTTATATTACTGGGGGGGTTACTTACCAGGTGTTTTGTTTTCGTATTGTCCAATTATCCTTGTTTAAAAAAATAAGGCCTAACCAATTTATTGCTAATTAGTTAGGCCTTTGTGTGTGGAGCCGGAGGGATTTACATTACCCTTATATGACTCTGATATTCAATATTTTACAATAGCTTAATTTCTTACTCACCGAAATACTCACCACTTTTTCGAGTACAGATTAATTGCAAATCTTATACCGTAAAGATAAAAAAACAAATCATAAACTATAAAAAAGTGGTTGATTTTGGACGAAAACAACGACAGACAAAACCATTTAACAATTAGGGTTTATTAAATATTTTGGAGGCCTGGTTATTCCGACCTTTTTATTTGAAGTATTATTAATTTAGATTGCGATATTCATTGGGAGTCATTCCAGTTTTTTGTTTAAATAATCTGGTGAAGTGCTGTTGATATTTAAAACCTAATTCACCCGCAATATCGTTAATTGATTTTCCGGCATCAAAGATCCTTCCTTTAGCTTCGTCGATAAGCTTGCCTTGGATATAATCCAAGGCAGTGTTTCCAGTTTCCTTTTTAATCAGGTCGCCAAAATAATTGGGTGATAAATGTAATCGGTCTGCACAATAAGCTACACTTGGCAACCCTGCGATTACAGCTTTCCCCTGTGCAAAATACTCGTCCAAGAGGTTTTCAAACCTTACCAGAATATCTTTATTGACATTGTTGCGGGTAATAAACTGCCGGTCGTAAAAACGCATACAGTAATTCAGGAATAATTCAATGTTAGATACGATCAGTGTTTTACTATGCTTATCGATATTCTGATCTATTTCCTCAGCGATCTTTTCAAGGCTATCTACAATAGTCTTCCTTTCTTTTTTTGAGAGATGCAAAGCTTCATGTACCTGATAAGAGAAAAATGAATATTCTTTAATGATCTTTCCCAAATGGGTGCCCTTGATCAGATCGGGATGAAAAATCAATGCATAGCCTGAAGGTTTGATGGCCTTTCCTTCGCTATCAATACCATAAATCTGCCCCGGTGACACGAATACCAGCGTGCCATCGTCGTAATCATAGGGCTGGCAACCGTAGGTCATATTTCCGCATTTGATGTTCTTTAAGAAAACCGCATAAACACCCATGTAGTAGCGAAAGTGCTGAACCGTAGGTATCTCATTGAAGTTAACTACGCTGACAAGGGGGTATTGGGTATCCACTCCTATACTTGTGTTGTATTGTCCGACTGTATCAATCCTTTTTACCTGTTCCATATTCACTGCTTTATGATACAAATCTACTAAGCATTTTGCTTCTAATCTTTGATTAACCGCGGTATCAGTAAAAGTGGTAAATAAAACCGTAACCTGTATAAAGTGGATGCGGCTGGTAGTCCCGAAGTTTGTATCATCATTTAATCGCAGGATTTTAACAAAAGAAATTAAAGAATATGACTTATTACCTGATAACACTATTGAGCGCACTAAGCTGGTTTATGACGGTGATAAAACCTTTCGATACAACTGATAATAAAAGCACCACGGGCAATAACTTTTTAATAAGTAGTAAAATGAAAATAATAATTGGTTCAAAAACTTTTACAGCAACCTTGAACGATAGCGAAGCGGCAAAGGCATTTAAAGCCATGCTGCCTTTAACTCTGAACATGGATGATTTTAACAGAAATGAAAAAAAGTATGACTTCCCTAAAAGTTTCCCTACCAAATCAGTAAATCCTAAAAACATCAAAACCGGTGATTTAATGATCTGGAGCGGTAACACATTGGTGTTATTTTATAAAAGCTTCCCAACCCCTTACAGCTATACAAAGCTTGGCCAGATTGATGATCCTACCGGACTTGCCGCTGCATTGGGTGCTGGTAGCGTAACAATCACTTTTGAATCAGTGAATTAAGTATAAAACTAAAACATACCTACTATGGAAAACCATCAAAACAAAGAAAACGAAAATAAAAAAGGGATTGGCCGCAGGGACTTTTTGACCAAATCCGCCTTGTCAACAGCCGGTCTGGTGGCCTCTGGTACACTGTTTTCAAATATTACGGACGCACAACCTGCAAAAAAGAATAACACACCTATGAAAACAACCGGTCCATTTGCAGCCAAAGGAATGGCTGCTTATTCGCCTAACGGCCCGCTAAAACTGATGAACTTTGAACGCCGGGCTTTAGGCCCGAAAGATGTAGCGATCAAGCTGCATTATTGCGGTATCTGCCATTCTGATATTCACACCATTCACGAAGATTGGGGCAAAGTCCAGTTCCCACAAATTGTAGGGCATGAACTGGCCGGTGAAGTGGTGGCCGTCGGTTCAAGTACCAGTAAATTTGCGATAGGAGCGCGCGTTGGTGTAGGTTGCATGGTCAATTCATGCCGGCATTGTACAGAATGTTTAGCAGGCCATGAGAACTATTGCCTGAATGGCAATATTCAAACCTATGGTTCTAAAGACCGTGACGGTTCGATCACCCAGGGTGGTTACTCTACTTTTGCAGTTGTAGACGAAGATTTTGTGATCAATATACCAGATGCAATTGACCTTTCAGAAGCGGGGCCATTGATGTGTGCCGGCATAACTGTGTATTCACCGCTTCGCCATTGGGGTATAACGACCGGAATGAAGGTAGCTATTTTCGGTATGGGCGGATTGGGCCACATGGCAGTACAACTTGCAAAATCATTTGGCGCCGAAGTAACTGTGTTTACAACTTCACCAGATAAGGTAAATGATGCCAAACGCTTTGGCGCTACAAACGTGGTTATTAATAGCGAAGGCGCTGATTATTCTGCCTATAACCACACCTTTGATTTCGCGCTGGACACCATCCCTTATAAACACAATATCAAACCATTTATTCCTTTGCTTAAACGCGATGCGACTTTTTGCCGTGTTGGTGTAGGAAAAACCAGCGATGATATTGAAACCGGTCAAATGAGCCTTGTGATGTACCGTAATGCTATTGCGGGATCAAATACAGGGGGAATAAGGGAAACCCAGGATATGATCAATTATTGCGCTCAGAATCATATCAAACCGGAAATTATAAAGGTACCAATGAACGGAATTGATAAGGCCTGGAAACAGGTGTTCGATAAAAAAGCAAGATACCGCTACGTCATCGATGTACAGTCGGTATAACGTTTAAAAAAATCATGATGACTTTAGAAAATAACACCATAACATTAACCTTTAAACCCTCGTGGAATGCAGTGTTCGCGGTAGCGCTCGGGGTGTCCGGTTTAATCACATCAGAGTTCTTGCCGGTTAGTTTGCTAACGCCGATGGCGAGAGATCTAAGCATAACTGAAGGCGTAGCCGGGCAGGCCATTTCCGTAACGGCAGTTGTAGCTATGATATCCAGCTTGTTAATTGCCACTGTAACGCAAACGCTTAACCGTCGTTGGGTATTATTAGTCTTTTGCATATTGCAGGTTATATCAAACCTTTTGGTTGCCTACGCACCTAACTTTGCTTTGCTATTAATAGGTAGGGTATTACTGGGTATTGGGTTGGGCGGCTTTTGGTCGATGGCTGCGGCTACTGCGTTAAGGTTGGTTCCAAAGAACCTTGTACCAAAAGCGCTATCCATTATTTACGGAGCGGTGTCAATAGCAACAGTTGTCGCCGCGCCGATGGGCAGCTATTTAGGAACCCATATTGGCTGGCGAAATGTTTTCCTCCTCGCTGCGGCCATAGGTACAGTAGCCTTTATATGGCAGGCAGTTACTTTGCCATCCATGCCTACTGACAGGCCTGCAAAACTGAGCACCTTGCTAACCGTTTTAAAACGCCCAGGCATCAAAGGTGGAATGTTAGCCACCATGTTTGCTTTCATGGGTTATGCAACTTTTTTTACTTACCTGCGCCCATTTTTAGAAACTGTTACTGGTATAAATGCGGATACACTTTCCCTGATTCTGTTAGGGTTTGGTGTTGCCAACTTAGCCGGAACTGCACTTTCGCGATACGTTCTGCAATGGAACATTTACCGCTCACTATTTTTTGCCCCGCTGTTTATGGGTATTTTAGTAGGCGAATTGGTAATCTTAGGGCATTTTACCATAGTAGCAGCCATATTAATTGCTTTATGGGGGATGGTGTTCGCAGTGGTACAAGTAGGCTGGACAGACTGGCTGACACGGGCTATTCCTGATCAATTGGAAAGCGGTGGTGGTATTCAGATAGCAGCCATACAATTAGCCATTACTATTGGCGCGGCCGTTGGCGGCTTGGTTTTTGACATTACCGGCGCAAAAGGTGTTTTTATCAGCAGCTGTGTGCTTACCCTTACAGCTGCATTAATAACCTTTTTTGCATTTAAGAAACATGCGAATATGCCCAATCATTAAATGAATTTTTAATTATAACACAGCTATAAAAATGGAAAACCAAAAACAAAATACGGCACCTCCGGGATTCGGCCCGGTTGCCGCACAATACTTTACAGGAACAGCCTGGCTTAAAATGCGTGTTACTTCTGACGATGTTACTAATTGTGCTATCGGAGAAGTGATATTCGAGGCGGGTTGCCGTAATAATTGGCATACACACCCAAGCAATCAGATCCTGATCGTAACGGAAGGTGTAGGGTACTATCAAGCCGAAGGATCACCGATACAGGAAATCAAGGTAGGCGATATTATAAACGTATTACCGGGCGTTAAACACTGGCATGGCGCAACACCAAATGGCAGGTTTACGCATTATGCCGTGGGTATAAATACCGAAAAAGGTATAGTTGATTGGCTGGAACCTGTTACTGAAGAACAGTATGATAATTTTAAATAATCTAATAAATTTCAAAGCACTCTCGTTTTTCAATGGGTTTCGTACTTGATAGTTATCAATACTTTTATTTAAACACACCATCCCATTTTCACCGCTTAGGGCACCAAAAGCACAAGGCGGATTAAATGTCAAGGCCGAAGCACCCGCCCAATCAAGCGTCCTCCGCTTCACTTTAAATAATTTTGAGCGTCCACGCTCCATAAAAAAAGCCTTCAGACTTTCGACTGAAGGCTTTCGACTTATTTCCGTGGAGCCGGAGGGATTCGAACCCTCGTCCAAACATGGTATAAGATACGCTTTCTACATGCTTAGCTGTTATTTAATTGTAGGGACTATGGAAGGTTAACCGCTTACCTGTACCTTAATCCTTAGGTGTTTTGTTTCGCTCGCTTCCCACACCTTAAAGCAAACTAGTTCCGTTTTTCGATGCCCCGATTGCCGATCCAACAGAACAGAGAACCGGCGGGACAAAAGCTATGCTAATTCTAAATTAGGCAGCTAAGGCGTAGTTATTTTCGCCATTTGTAAGTTTGAGCGTTCAGATTTTAGCGCTAATTCACCCAACGCGCTGCATGCTTACCTATTTATCTCCATCCTGTCAATTCCGGTCGACCCCATTTGAAGCCTAACGTCGGGAGTTTGAAGTCCTGAGTTAAATACTGACACAAATATACAAATTTATGCGGCCCATGTTTGGCCAATATGTAAGCCTTTTGTTAAAAAGCTGATAACTGGGCTATTGTATTTACTTCCATACAGATATAAAACAACAAAAGCCCGGCAAAACCGGGCTTTTTAATACATTGGTTATCTAAATATTACTTAGGTGCTAAAACACCATTAAGGCCATTTACTACACCGTTTGCTCCAACAAGGTCATACAAAATAACCTGTGCGGTATCTCCTTTGGCATCGGCCAGCTGTAATTTTTTATCCGCAGTAACGGATAGCGTGAGCGTTTGCCCGTCGATTGTGGTCAGCGTTGCCTTTCCTTTACCTGCGTTTAATGCTTTGATAATGTCGGCTTTTGCATATTTGCCGGTAACCACGTGGCCTTTTAAAACCGTTGCCAGTTTAGTTGGGTCTTTCATCAGGCTATCTAACTTAGCCGGTGCCAGGCCACTAAATGCAGCATTGTTAGGTGCAAAAATAGTATATGGGCCGCCTGTTTTTAAGCTGGCATCGAGCCCGGCGGTTTTTACAGCGCTAAGGGCAGTAGAATAATCGGGGTTGCTACCTAAGGCACCTACAACATCGCTGGCGCCATCTGTAGCGGCAGGTGCAGTTGTGGTGGTGGTGGTTTTCTTGGTTGTGTCTTGTACTTGTGCAAATACTCGGTTAGCCGTAAAATTTAAAAGCACCATTGCGCCAACCATTAAAAGGGATTTTTTCATGTTGTTCATGTTGTAATTCAATTTATTATTTGGTTAAATGCGTAAATGTTTCTCTCTATATCGGCAAGCTTTTATGGTGTAATTTATTATTTATAACCCCATGATAACGCAAATTGTTTCCGATTTAGCATAAAACAAGTTTTAACCATTCATTAAAAAGCGCTACAAAAAACTGATAACCAAATGGTTATTATCCTAAAAAACTTGTTAATTAATTGTTACTTACTACCGGCCAGTTTGCGCAAAGCCCCAATTGGCCATGGCGATTAATACGGGGGTAAGGCTTTCTCCTACCTGGCTTAGCTTGTAACTTACTACAGGGGGCATGGCTTGTTCGGCTGTGCGTATCACCAGGCTATCGGCCTGTAATTGCTTTAAATGTTGTATCAGCATCTTTTCGGTAACAGCCGGGATCTCGCGCTTTAATTCGCTGTAACGTTTGGGGCCGCTCATTAGCTGGTACAAAATAGTGGGTTTCCAATGGCCGCCAATTTTGTTCATTACATAACTTACCGGGCATGCCTGTATGTTTGCTATTTTATTTGCGTTTTGTGTGGAGTTCTCTTTAACCTGTGTCATAACTACTTACTTTAGGGTAGGTACTTGTATAAAAGTAAGTACAAATATACCTTTGACATCAACAAATAAAAAATAAATTATCATGAAAATTACAGTAACGGGTTCTTTAGGGAACATAAGCAAACCATTAGCAACACAATTAGTAAAAGCAGGCCACCAGGTAACCGTAGTAAGCAGCACCCCCAATAAAGCCGAAGCCATAAAAGCCCTGGGCGCAATCCCGGCTATTGGCTCGGTTGATGATATAGCTTTTTTAACCGAAGCATTTAAAGGTGCCGATGCCATATACACCATGATACCCAACAACTTTGGCGCGGCCAATTACAGGCAATATATTGGTAGTGTAGGTAAAAACTATGCCGAAGCTATACAAGCTGCCGGTATAACCAAAGTGGTAAACCTAAGCAGCATTGGCGCGCATATTGACGGCGGTACAGGCCCTATCTCGGGCATACATGATGTAGAACAAACTTACAGACAATTAGATGGTGTAGCCATAAAACACCTGCGCCCGGCATTTTTTTACACTAATTTATTAGCCAACATTGATATGATAAAGCATCTGGGCTTTTTGGGGGCTAATTACGGCGATAACTCTCGGGTAGTATTGGTACACCCAAATGATATTGCCGAAGTTGCTGCGGAAGAATTACAAAGCGATTTTACCGGTACCAGCATCCGCTACATCAGTTCTGACGACCGTACTACCAACGAGATTGCATCTGTATTGGGTGCAGCCATTGGCAAACCCGACCTGAAATGGGTTGATTTTACAGATGAACAAGCTTTACAAGGCATACAGCAGGCTGGACTACCTGCCGAAATAGCCCGCAACTACGTAGAAATGGGTACAGCGGTTAGAAGCGCTGTTTTATGGGAAGATTACGACCAGCATAAACCAGCAGCTTTCGGCAAAACAAAACTGGAAGATTTTGCGGTAGAGTTTAGCAGCAAGTTTAACGGGTAATACCTGGGTTACATTTTCCGTTTGTTCCATTTCAAAATGGAACAAACGAAACAAATGTAACATATTGGTAATGAATAACTTATTACTGACAAAAGCTTGTCAGTATCTCAACAAACGCTTTACGTTTACAACTTTAAACACTGTTGTTCAGCACTTTATAAAAATTCGGTTTTGTCCCGCTTTTTTGAAAATGGAACAAAAAACAAAACAATAAAAAAGGCGAAATAATAGAGTTTTTTTCGCCTTTTTTCGCCCTTGGTTCGCCCGCGGGAGAATGATAAATGCGGGAAATAGACATATATCTATTTTTAGTTAAATATCTCATTTACATAAAATTACACACTTACACCTTGTTCCGTTTTGTTCAATTCGGAACAGGGATTTTGGTAGTGTATACCTGATTATTTATCCGGCTGAAAATCTAACGAAACGGAGTTCATGCAAAACCTTTTGTAGGTTGGTGCAGGGCCGTCATCAAATATATGCCCCAGGTGCGATTCGCAACGGGCGCAGATCACCTCGGTACGCTGCATGCCGATAGAGTTATCTACTTTATAGATCACGCTGTTCTTCCTCACCGGTTCGTAAAAACTCGGCCAGCCGCAATCGCTCGCAAACTTAGCGTCAGACCGGAACAGCTTGTTACCACAAACAGCACAATAATAAGTCCCCTTTGCGCTTTTGTTCCAGAACTGGCCGGTAAAAGGGCGCTCGGTAGCCTGCTCGCGGGCGGTGGCATACAGTGCTGGTGGCAGTATCTTTTTCCATTCGGCATTGGTTACTTTAATAGGCTTTGTATCGGTATTAGAGTAGTACGGGTTATTCTGGTGCCCTTTGTCGCTTTTAGGGTTCTGCGCAAAGGTGCAGGTAAAACATAACAGCAGCAGTGCTGCAACATATATGGCTCTCATATGGTTATTGATCTTTTAGTTTATTTTTAAATACTGCTTTAAACTTATCCAACTCGGGCTGTATCACATATTTACAATAAGGGTTGCTGCCTTTGTTCTGGTTAAAATAGTTCTGATGATAATCTTCGGCTTTGTAAAACGCTTTGTAGGGTGTTACCTGGGTAACAATTTTGCTTTTATAGGCTTTAGCAGCGTTTAGTTTACCTATGTAATAGTCGGCCTTTTGTTTTTGGGCGGCATTATGGTAAAATATAGCCGACCGGTACTGCGTGCCTACATCATTACCCTGGCGGTTAAGCTGGGTTGGGTCGTGTGCCACAAAAAATGCTTCCAGCAGTTCGTCATAGCTGATCTGGGCAGGGTCGTAAATAATATTACACGCTTCGGCATGGCCCGTGGTACCGGTACAAACCTCTTTGTAGCTTGGGTTGGCAACCGTGCCGCCGCTAAAACCCGAAACCACTTTTTTAACGCCCTTTAATTGTTGAAACTTTGCTTCGGTACACCAAAAGCAACCGGTTGCAAATGTGGCCGTATCAAGGCCTTTTGCATTTGCAGGTGCTACACTATTTTTAGGGCTGCCGGCAATAGCGGTATAGCCAATAGTTAGCAACAGAATTATTTGAAAGGTTATTTTTTTCATATTAAATTTTAATGCCTGCTTATTTATGCCTGCAATTATACAAACGTAAAAAATCGGGGCCACGATTGTGTGTAATAATAATGTGATACCAGGTTGACAAAACAATTACCGGCTATATAACGTTATAAATATGATACACGCCTATAGCAGCCTGTTACCGTAAAACCAACTCACACACTTTGTAGGCAACAGGTCATTTTCCTTACAAAAAAAATTATTTTATAAGTAAAAGTGTATCAATTATTTATTTATGCCATTTAATGAATAATTAAAGGTATATTTGTAACTATTTAAATCAATATAATGCAACAAGGAACAGTAAAATTTTTTAATGAAGAAAAGGGTTTTGGATTCATTACCCCAAGTAACGGTGGCAAAGAAGTATTTGTACACTCAACCGGTTTAGTTGATCGCATCCGCGAAAACGATACTGTAGAATACGAAGTTGAAGAAGGCAAAAAAGGCCCGAACGCGGTAAAAGTTAAAATAGCTTAACACACTATAATAAATGATCGTGAAGCATTCTCCCTAAACCGGAGAATGCTTTTTATTTTTTTTAGGGCCATTTTAAACGCCCTTCCCCCGCTCTTTTAAAGTTTAATATATTATTTAATCGCAGGCACCCGGTGCCGCATTAGCCCTATTAAATGAGACAACTTAAGATAAGTCAATCCATTACCAACCGCGAAACCCAATCGCTTGATAAATACTTAACAGAGATCGGTAAAGTAGACCTCATTACAGCACAGGAAGAAGTTATCCTGGCACAAAAAATACGCGAAGGCGACCAGGCCGCTTTAGAACGCCTTACCAAAGCCAACTTACGTTTTGTGGTATCTGTTGCAAAACAATACCAAAACCAGGGCATCACCCTTGGCGATTTAATTAACGAGGGTAACCTTGGCCTGATTAAAGCTGCCCGTCGTTTTGACGAGACCAAAGGCTTTAAATTTATATCATACGCCGTTTGGTGGATCCGCCAGTCAATTATATCTGCCATATCAGATCAATCGCGTTCGGTACGTTTGCCATTGAACCAGATAGGCACCCTGAGCAAGATCAGGAAAACACAATCATCGCTTGAGCAGGAACTTGAACGCGAAGCTACACCCGAAGAACTGGCCGAGTGCCTGGAAACCACGGTAGAGAAAATAGCCGACTCGTTACGTAACTCGGGCCGCCAGGTATCAATCGACGCCCCTTTTCAACAGGGCGAAGAAGGCACCTTGCTTGATGTAATGCACAACGACGACCCATCAACCGATAGCGGTTTGATCCACGACTCGTTAGCTACCGAGCTTGGCCGTTCCCTATCAAAATTAGGCGAGCGCGACCGCGAAGTGCTGATGCTGTTTTACGGCCTGGGCGATAACCACACCCACACCCTGGAAGAAATAGGCGAAAAATTTGTGCTTACCCGCGAGCGTGTACGCCAGATAAAAGATAAAGCCCTACAACGCATTAAACAATCATCGCGTAGTGGCGCGCTGCAATCATACTTGTAGTAGTTGCTTAATGTGCAGCAATATCAAAACCGCTTTTAAATTGTTTAAAAGCGGTTTTTTTGTGGCCGGGAAATTGCTTAAATATGCATCATCAACACTGTGTAAAATATAACAATATATACATAGTGTACAAAATACAATAAGTACATTTACATCGTCATTTATAACGGTGACAAACATAAACTTACAGCAATGAGCGATCTTTCTAACCCGGCAGTTTTTACAGGCACTGAACCTACTACTGCTAAAAAAATTGTGGTTATTGGAGGTGGTTTTGCCGGTGTGAACTTTGCACAAAATGTGGCAAAAAATAAAAATTACCAGGTTACCCTGGTAGACAGGAATAACTACAATTATTTCCCTCCGCTGCTTTACCAGGTATCAACCAGTTTTTTAGAGCCATCAAGCATCAGTTACCCTTTCCGTAAATTGTTCCGAAAGGACAATATCCGTTTCCGGATGGGCGAGCCGGTAAAGATTGACCCGGTTACCCAAACCGTTTATTTAAAAGATGGCGAGCTGAGTTATGATTACCTTGTTTTTGCCAGCGGCGCTAAAACAAACTTTTTTGGTAACGAAAACATCGAAAAAAATGCCATCCCGATGAAAACCATTGATGATGGCCTGCGCATGCGCAACGCTTTACTGCAAACGCTTGAAGAAGCCGCCATTACCAAAGACCCTGCCGAACGCAAAAAACTGCTTACCATTGTAGTTGCAGGCGGCGGGCCAACCGGTGTTGAAGTATCGGGCATGCTGGCCGAAATGAAGAACTACATCTTCCCTAAAGATTACCCCGAACTAATTAACCAGCCGGGCGGAATTTATATTGTGGATGGCAGCCCTGCCCTGCTTGGCGCTATGAGCGAAAAAACACACCAGGAGGCTTATAGCGTGCTTACCAAGCTTGGCGTAAGGGTTAAGCTAAACCTGCATGTTAACGATTATGTTGAAGGCAAGATCATGCTATCAAACGGCGAGGTGATAGAATCAAACACCCTGATATGGGCCGCGGGTATCACCGCCAATACATTTGATGGTATCCCCGCAACCAGCCTTGGCCCTGGCAAGCGTATGGTTACCGATGAGCATAATAAAGTGCAGGGATTAGAAAACATATACTCCATTGGTGATGCCTGTATCCTCACTACCGACCCCGACTACCCTAAAGGCCACCCACAGATAGCACAGGTTGCCATACAACAGGGCAAAACACTGGCCAATAACTTTATTGCCATGGCAAAAAACCAGCCGCTTAAGCCCTTTAAATACTTTGACAAAGGCGATATGGCCATTATAGGCCGCAACAAGGCGGTGGTTGATCTGTTTAAGCACAAAGTACACTTCCGTGGTATTATTGCCTTATTTATGTGGCTGTTTATCCACCTCATATCATTGGTAAATTACCGTAACAAACTGCGCACTTTATACAACTGGGCGGTTGCTTATATCAGCCGCGACCAGTCGTTCCGGATGATATTTAAGTCGGGCTTGTAATAGAATTGTAATAATGAAACGATCGTTTCATTATTTTTTGATTTAATTTGAAACGAACGTTTCAATATGCTTATATTTGCTTCATCAAATCACAAAAAACAAAACGCATAACAATGAAAATCCTAGCAAACAAAGTAGCCGTAGTTACAGGTGGTAACAGCGGTATTGGGTACGCAACAGCAAAAGAATTAGCTGATAAAGGCGCGCAGGTTATCATCACCGGCCGCAATAAAGATGCTGTAGCCAAAGCAGCGCAGGAACTTGGCGCTACCGGCATTGTATCCGATCAGGGGCATTTAGAGCAGATAGACGAATTGGTGGCCAATGTTAAAGCCCAATTTGGCAAAGTTGATATCCTGTTCCTTAACGCAGGTGTAGCCAATTTTAGCCCGGTTGAAAGCGCTACCGAAGCCCATTTTGATGGCATGATAGATTTAAACCTGAAAGGTGTTTACTTCACCGTTCAAAAATTCATCCCTGTTTTAAATGATGGAGCATCCATTGTGTTTAACACATCTGTAAATGCAACATTAGCTATGCCCAACAGTAGTGTTTACGCGGCCAGCAAAGCAGCGCTTATCTCATTGAACAGGGTATTGGCGGTTGAACTTGCCCCGCGTGGTATCCGTGTAAACGCAGTATCTCCCGGCCCGGTTGCCACACCACTATACGGTAAAATTGGCTTAACCGAAGAAGAAGTGAATGGCTTTGGGACAATATTAGGAGAACGTATTTTATTAAAACGTTTTGCCAAACCCGAAGAGATTGCCAATGTGGTAAGGTTCCTGGCATCTGATGATGCTTCATTTATTACCGGCACCGAACTTGTTGTTGATGGTGGTTTAACTGTAAACGCGGTTACTTATTAATTAGCCGTGAGCCCTGTTTTTTCACACCGATTCGGAACGATTGTTTCAAATCGGTAATTTTGTTTACTACTAATTTATAACGCCATGGCACGTAAAAAGGAATTTGATGAAGATGAGCTACTGGAAAAAGCAGTTAACTTATTTTGGAAGAAAGGGTATCATGCCACGTCAGCGCAGGACCTTGTTGATGGCCTTGGCATCAACCGGTCAAGCTTGTATAATACTTATACTGATAAGCGCACGCTGTTTACCAAATCGCTTAAAATGTACCAGCAGCAGCGTACGGGTGTTATGATCAGCACGCTTCAGCAATCGCGTAACATTGCCGAAACCATCAAACTAATATTCAACAATATTATTGAGGAAGATATGGCCGATACCACGAAAAAAGGTTGTTTTATGGTGAATACCGCTGTAGAGCTTTCAATGCAGGATGCCGAGATAAACGATATAGTAAACGCAAATAACCAAAGTGTAGAAGATGCGCTTACCGTAGCCATTGAAAAAGGCAGGCAAAACGGCCAGGTTTTAAACCCGCTGTCATCACGTGCGGTAGCACAATTTATTTTTGCTACAATCAGCGCCTTACGGGTAACAGCCCGGTCGGGCGCGGGCAAGAAGGTAATGCAAAATATTGCCGATGTAGCATTGTACTCCCTAAAGTAGCACCCTCGCGGCCTACTTTAGGGCTATACAATGTTTCAAACAATAAACTAAGCACTAACTACACCTATCCTTTTCAACAACTTCCTGTTTTCGCGCCTGTGTATCAAACGATAAACGATGGAGTAAATAACAGGTAATATTAAGAGGGTAAGAATAGTAGAAGTTATTAACCCGCCTATAACCACAATGGCTAAAGGCTTTTGGGTTTCTGAGCCAATACCGGTTGATAGCGCTGCCGGCATCAGGCCAATAGCGGCCATCAGGGCGGTCATCACCACCGGGCGCACACGCGATACCACACCTTCAAGTATGGCCTCGCCAAGCGGCATATGGGCTTCCAGGTTCTTGCGGAACACGGAAATCAGTATCACACCGTTTTGGATACACACCCCAAACAGGGCTATAAAACCAATACCGGCAGATATACTGAAGTTGGTATTGGTAATATGCAAGGCCAGTATCCCGCCCATTAAGGCAAACGGCACGTTCATAATAACCAGCATGGCATCTTTGGCATTACCAAAGGTGATGTACAGTATCAGGAAGATCACCAGTAAACAAACAGGCACTACGTGGGCCAGCGTGTTTGATGCACGTATCTGGTTCTCAAACTCACCGTTCCAGGTAAAGGCATAGCCTTTATCAAGTTTTACAGCAGCATTTACTTTTTGCTGTGCCTCGGCAATGGTACTGCCCAGGTCGCGGCCACGCACCGAAAATTTGACTGCTATGTAGCGCGTGTTATTATCCCTGAAGATAAATGCCGGACCGGTCAGCTGTTTAATTGTTGATATTTCCTTGATGGATATTTTTGAGCCATTCATGGTAGGTACCATCAGGTTCTCTATTTTTTCTTCAGTATCGCGGTATTGTTTCTGGTACCGCAGGCGGATGTCGAATTTGCGCTCGCCCTCATATAACTGGGTGGCAGCCTTACCGCCAATAGCCATTTCTATCACAGAGTTTGCATCGGCAGTGGCAACGCCGTACATCGCCATTTTTTGCTGATCGAGCTCAATCCTAAACTCGGGCTGGCCAAGGTTACGCAGTACGCCAAGGTCGTCTACCCCTTTTACATCCTTCAGTACTTTTAATACCTCGTCGGCCTTATGGTCAAGCGTTTCAAAGTCACCCCCGAATATTTTTACGGCCATACTGGCATTAACACCGGCTACGGCTTCGTCAACATTGTCACGTATTGGTTGCGAGTAATTGTATACGATGCCCGGCAGCTTACGCAGCTGTTGATCCATCTTATCTATCAATTCTTCCTCGCTTAAGCCGCTTGGCCATTCTTTCTTATTTTTCAAATCAACCTGGATCTGCACATTAAAGAAACCCTTAGGGTCGGTACCATCATTGGTACGGCCCACCTGCGCAAGCGTTTGCTTCACCTCGGGGAATTTCTCCAGTATCTGCATCATTTTTTGGTTGATGTTCTCGGCCTGGGTGAGCGATACGCTCATCGGCAACTCAGCCTCAACCCAAAGGGCCCCCTCGTTCAGGTCGGGCAGGAACTCGGTCCCTAAGAACTTAGCCGAGAAGAAGGTTATCGCCATAAAGGCAAAGGCTACAATAATGCTCAGCTTTTGGTTTTTATAGGTAAAACCAAACATTTTACGGATACCGTTCTCAAAAAACAGCACTACCGGGTTGTGTTTTTCCTTTACGTTCTTCCTTAACAGGATGCTCGACAATGCAGGCACCAGCGTTAGGGTAAATAAAAGCGCACCAAGCAAGGCAAACCCTAAGGTATATGCCAGCGGCGAAAACATTTTACCTTCTACTTTTTGGAACGCAAAGATGGGGATCAAACAGGTGATGATGATGAGTTTAGAGAAGAAGATGGCCTTGCCCATTTCGGCGCCAACATTCTTGAACAGGCCAAGCTTGGCTATCTTGTTAAACTTATCCATACCCAATTCTTTGGCACGATGGTCGAGCGCTACGAAAATGCCCTCTACCATCACCACGGCACCATCTATGATGATCCCAAAATCTACCGCCCCCATCGATAGCAGGTTGGCCGTCATCCCCTTTATACGCATACATATAAAGGCGAACAATAAAGCCAGCGGTATAATAATAGCTACGATAAGCGTAGTGCGCCAGTCGGCCATAAACAGGAACACGATAACGGTTACCAGCACTATCCCTTCCAACAAGTTATGGATCACCGTTTCGGTACAAAAATCCATCAGGTTGGTACGGTCGTAAAAGGTATCTATCTTCACATCCTTGGGCAACACATTCTCGTTAAGGTCTTTTACCTTCTCGCGGATCTTATCAAGTACCAGCGCGGGGTTTTCGCCCTTACGCATTACAATAATACCTTCAATAACATCCTTTTGCTTGTCGCGGCTTACCTGGCCAAGGCGCGGCAGTCCGCTTTCTTTTATATCGGCAACGTTACGCGCCAATATGGGCACGTTATTTACATTTTTAATGATGATGTTCTGGATCTCGCTGATGTTATTGATCAAGCCGATACCACGAACCACAAAGGCCTGATCGTTCTTTTCAATTACATCGCCACCCACGTTAATGTTACTGCGGTTAATGGCGTTGTAAACATCAAGCGAGGTTAACCCGTATTTTTGCAGTAACGATGGGTTTACACTCACTTCGTAGGTTTTCTCTTCACCACCAAAGCTATTTACATCGGCTACGCCCTGGATAGATTTAAACTGGCGGTCCAATATCCAATCCTGTATGGCGGTAAGCTCATGTAAAGATTCGGTTTTGCTTTTCAGCGTATAGCGATAGATCTCGCCGGTTGGGCCATATGGCGGCTCTACCTCTGGTTTAACACCATCGGGCAGGTCGGCATTTTGCAGGCGGCTAAGTACTTGCTGGCGTGCAAAAGCATCATCCACATCATCATCAAATATGATACGCAGGTATGAAAGGCCGAATGATGAGGTGGTACGCAGGTTAACCTTTTTTTGTACCGAATTTAATACTGTTTCCATCGGGATGGTGATCATTTTCTCCACCTCTTCGGCACTGCGGCCGGGCCATTGTGCAATTACGATGATTTGCGTATTGGTAACGTCCGGAAACGTCTCTATAGGGGTATTCAAGTAGCTCCAGACGCCCAATACAGCCAGCACCGCAGTCAAAAAGAATACCATCGCCCGGTGCCTGAGCGAGAAGTATATGATATTTTTAATTAGCTTGTTCATTTGTTTGTTTGAAAAAAATAGTAATGCTTAAGGGAATGTTTTGTAAATAATACCAGATTTTAGTCTTCCGTTAAAGCATTATAAAGCAGCAGCTGGCTTTTTGACACCACCTTATCGCCCGGCTTTAAGCCCGAGGCTACATAGGTAACACTGTCAACCGTTTTTATTACGTTTACTGCACGCACCTGTAAATCGCATTTGCTGTTGTAAACCACTACAAAGTTTTTGCTGCTATCAAATATCACTGCCGATGCCGGTATGGCTACCGATGTTGTGCTCTCACTGTTTGTGATCAGCACATTGGTGAACATTTCCGGTTTTAACAGCATATCGTTGTTACTTAAAGCTACGCGCACTTTCATCACCTTGTTATCGGGGTCAAGCACCGAGCTTATCTCGTCTATCTTACCATTAAAAACCTTATCAGGATAGGCCAATGTGGTGATACGGGCAGCATACCCTTTCTTTACCTTGGTTATATCCGATTCAAAAACGTTTGCCCATATCCACACATCCTTCATATCAGATATGGTGAACAAACTGCTGCTGTTATCAGGCCTGATAAAGTTACCTGCCGAGATATTCTTCTCAACAATATAACCGCTGCCCGGTGCCTTAATAACAAGCGCGCCGCTGGCGTTGGTATTACCGCCGCCGTTAATAGCAATCTGGTCGCGGACTTTGCTATTCGCGGCAACCGCTTTGTTATAATTCTCTTTTGCTTCGGTGTAATCGCGTTCGCTGGAGATACCATTCTTGTACAGGTACTCGGCCTGCTCTAACTGGCGCTTGCTAATGGCGAGGTCAGATTTTGTAGACGTAAGGTCGGTGTAGCTCCCGGCAACATCGGCGCTGCGTAAAATAGCAAGCACCTGGCCTTTGGTTACTTTATCGCCTAATGAAACTTTTACTTCCACCACCTGCCCGCTGGTAAAAGGGAATACTTTCACTACTTTATTCTCATCGAATGATACCTCGCCCGACAGGGTAAGCTCATCTTTCATCGGTGTGCTTTTGGCGGTATCTATCTTTATCATTTTAGAGAGCGAATCGCTTATGCAAACCTGTTTGGTTTCCATAGTGCCGGTTTTTTTATCCTGGCAAGCGGTAAGGCCAATTAGCCCAAGGCCTAAGTATATAATTTGCTTTTTCATTGTTTATGCTGATGCTATTGCTTATAATGGGTTTATTACTGTAATGCCTACAGCGTAGTTTAAATCGGCTATGGCTTTTTGCAGGTTTAGCTGCTGCTGTAAAATTTTAAGTTTGGTTTCGCGGTACGAGTCAAAGAAATCCACATACTCCTGCAAATTGATCTGCTTTAGCTGAAAGCCTTTACCCATGCTTTTAAAAAGCTGGTCGTACTTGGCATAAAAGTCGTTCTCTTTTGATCCCAGCAGCTGCTGGCTCAACTGGTACTGCTGCACGGCCGAGTACACATCATTGGTTAATTGCATTTCGCTGTTCTTAAGGATGTATTCCTGGCTTTGCGCGGCAAGTTTGGCGTTTTTAATATTACCTTGGTTACGGTTAAATACTGGCAGGGGCAGGCTAATTTCCAAACCCACAAAATTGCGCGCATAACTGCTGTTCTGGTCGTAGGTGGAACCAATGGTTACATCGGGCACGGCCATGGCTTTTTGCAGCGCAAAATTGTGGTTGCTTTGGTTTAACAAGTACTGATTGGCCAGGTAATCGCCACGGTTGGATTTGGCAATTTCTGCCAGGGCCGCCGCGTTAAGCGTGGTATCGGTGTTGTTAAAAGTTATTTGAGGGGCAATAAATTGATTCGGGTTTGCAGTAAGCAGGGTTTTCAGCTCGCTTTGCAGGTCGTTTATCTGGCGGTCTATTTCCACCAGATCATTCTGCAGGCCAAAATTCAAGGCTTTTAAACGTATAACATCTTTTAATGAGTTGTTACCCGCCTGGTACGATTTATCAATGGCGTTAACCATGTTTGTAGCCGATGCAATCTCCATTTGGTAAACCTTGCGTTGGTCTATCAGGTTAGCCACCTGCGAAAAATCAAGCAGCAGGTTATAGTGCAGGTTGCGCAACAGATCGTTAAACTGCGCCTGTTGTATTTGCACACCATCCTGTGCTATTTTAACCTCTTTGCCACGTTTACCGGCTGTTTTAAAAACCTGGCTTAGCTGTACCATTATTTGCCCGTTGCCGTTACTGTGGTCAAAAAACTTTTTGTTGGCATCGGTAATGTTCTGGTCGGTACCTAAAACAGGGTTATCCCAAAGTTTGGCCTGCTTAACAAGCGCCTGCGCGGCATCAACGTTATATTTTTGAGCAAGCAGACTAAGGTTGTTTTGCAGAAAGGTTTTCTCTGCATCTTTAATAGTAATACGAAGTGTATCCGTTTGGGCAGAAGCTTTTTGCCCGCATATAACAGCCAGGGCAAAAAGTATAAAAGTTCTAAAATACGTGCGTAACATTTGTGCTTTGTTTGATAGTACCAAAACTATTGCACGTGTATTAGAGACACATTAAAACTAAATTAGAATTACATTAGAATTTACAGCGGGGTATTGTCTTTTAAAAACTCCACCACAAAGGTACTGCCCTTTTCTATATTGGGTTGCACCCGGATGGTGCCTTTAAACAGTTCTATTATCTTACTGGTGATGTATAAACCTATCCCGCTGCCTGCTATGCTCTTATCCTTATTAGCCCTAAAGAAGGGGTTGAATATCTTCTCCGCGTTTTCTGCACTAATACCGGGGCCCTCATCTGTAACCGCTATTTTGATGTACGATGCTGTTGCCTCGAAACTTAGTGTTACAGGGTGCGGCTCAGAATATTTAAAGGCGTTATCAATAATATTGTTCAACGCTATATATAGCATTGATTTATTGGCGTGTATAGTAAGCAGTTCATCGTCATCAGGCAGGGCGGCCAACTGAATTTTAAGCATCCCCGCCCCTTTGCGGGCCGACCACTGCTCCTCCAGCTCCCACACCAGTTCATCAACCCTAACAGGGGTTAACTTGGCCTGGGTGTAGTTCAGGTCAACCTGGGCCAATTCCATCAGGCTGGTAATAGTTTCCTGCAGGCGTGCGCCATCCATCGCTATTGAGGCCAGAATACGTTCGTACTCTACCTGGTCGCGGTTTTTCTCCAAAGCAACTTCCACCTCACCCATAATACTGGTAAGCGGGGTGCGCAATTCGTGCGATGCATTGGCCACAAAGGTCCGCTGTAATTCAAAGGCATTTTGCAGGTGGGCCAGCAAACGGTTAAAATTATCTATCAGTTCGGCAATCTCGTCTTTACTTTTAACCTGACTTACCCGCAGGTGCAGGTTACTGGACCGTATATTCCTGATCTGAGCGATGATCTTATCAACCGGCGAAAGGGCCTTTTGCGCAAACATTCGCCCGGCAAAGAACAATATTACCCCAAAAACAATAAAAAGCGAGATGGCTATCTGCCCCAAAATAATCATCCTGCGTTTCGAGTTGATATCAATTGCCGATGCCAGTATCACAAAATCGCCCTGGTTGTCATGATAAAACCTGCCAACCACCTTACGCCGGCCCTCTTCATACTGTATATACCCATCCCTGCGTACCTGGTTAATAATATCTTTTGTCCAGTAGATATTATGATCCATTTTAAAAGCCGACAGGTCGTTACGGTCGTAAATACGGATAACCTCGCCCGATAACTTTTCGAGGTATTGCTGTTGAATTTGCAGCAGCGAATCGGCGGCAAGTTCGTCCGCTTTAAGGTATAATTGCGAAGCAAGGTTTGTACGGTCGGTTAAGCGGCTATAAAAATCGGCCGTAAAAAACGAGTACACTGCTATATATAACGCCACCAAAACAATTAGCAGCGCCCCCGAACTGATGAGCGTAAAATAGAGCGATAGCCGGGTTTTTATTTTCATGCTTAATAATTGCGGTATCGATCTGCTTAATCTTTAAGGATATAACCCATGCCAATAACCGTGTGGATAAGCTTTTTATCAAACCCTTTCTGTATTTTATTACGCAGGTAGTTCACATACACATCAACCATATTGGTACCGGTATCAAAGCTTATGCCCCATACGCGCTCCATAATATACTCGCGCGATAGCAGTTTGTTGGGGCTTTTAATAAACAACTCAAGTAAGCTGTACTCTTTAGCGGTAAGGTTTATTTGTTTACCCTCGCGTTCGGCAGTTTTATCCCAGGTGTTCAGTTTAAGGCCGCCAAAGCTCAGGATATGATCATCTCCATCGGCCAGTTTTTTACGGCGAAGCAGGGCTTCTATCCGTGCAAGCAGTTCGTTAAAATGAAATGGCTTAACCAGGTAATCATCTGCACCCGAGTGCAGGCCGTTCACCTTATCATCAATAGTACCCAGTGCGCTTAACATCAGCACAGGCAACTGGGGCTGGTGCTTACGTATTTGCCGGCATATTTCAATACCGCTCATATCGGGCAGCATTACATCCAGTATCACCAGGTTATATTCGTTTGCCTGCACCATTTTTAAAGCAGTTTCGCCGTTATCGGCAATATCCACTTCGTAATCGTGTTCGTTAAGGCCTTTTTTTATAAATGATGATACCTTTTCTTCATCTTCTATAACACAGATCCTGATCATGCTGAGCGTTTTTTCAAATATGAAAATATTCAGGGCAAATTATGCCTGTTTGTCAATTTACTTTCACAAATATACATTACAGTGGATATAAAGCCCGCCTGTGTTTGATAGCGAACCCCATTTTATTAGGTTTGCAGCCATGACCACTGCCCCTAACGCTAAACTACACCCTGCAATAATCCCTTTAATGGCTGTTGCCGCAGGTGTTACGGTAGCTAATATATATTATAACCAGCCCATTCTTAAAGACATTGGCGAATCTATACATGCTTCCGGTTCCGAAATTGGGAAGGTATCTATGTTTGCACAGTTGGGTTATGGTTTGGGGATGTTCTTTTTGATCCCACTGGGCGATAAGGTAAACCGCAAACGGCTTATATTATTGCTAAGCACCTTATTGATGATAACCCTGGCCGGTTTTAGCTTTGCTACAAAGCTGTACCAGGTTTATGCGCTGAGTTTATTTGTTGGCCTTTTTGCAACATCTGCCCAAATACTAATGCCTATGGCTGCCACGCTTGATAGCGTTAACCGCGGCAAAACAGTTGGCAAAGTTTTTAGCGGGATATTGGTGGGGATATTGGGCGCCCGCGTTATTGCCGGCTTAATTGCCGGCTGGTTGGGATGGCGTTATGTTTACGGCATATCGGCAGGTATGGTGCTGATCGTAGCCGTATTACTTAAGCTCTATTTGCCCAACGTACCGCCAAAATTCAAGGGGAATTACGTTGGTTTGCTTAAGTCGGCCTTATCATTGGTGGGCGAGTTTAAAATTTTAAGGCAGGCCGCCTTGCTTGGTTTTTTCACCTTCGGTATCTTCTGCTCTTTCTGGACGACCTTAACCTTTCACCTGAGCAACGCCCCGCTTAATTTTTCTGCAAGCACAATTGGCTTGTTCGGCTTTATAGCTATTGGCGGCGCACTGGTTGCCCCATGGTTTGGCAAACTGGCCGACAAGGGCAACACCCACCGCTCCCTGCTGATATCGGTAGGCATGATCATCGGCAGTGTTATACTGCTAAAGGTTTTCCCATACTCTATCGCGGCGCTTATTATCGCTATCTTCTTTTTAGATATTGGCGTACAGGCCACCCAGATAACCAATTTTGCCCGTATTTACGCGCTCGACGAGCATGCCCACAGCAGGCTGAACACCATTTACATGACCACCTATTTTATTGGCGGCTCGGCCGGCACCTACTTTGGCTTACTATCGTGGAAAATGGGCGAATGGAACATGAGCACCTGGCAAATGCTGCTGTGGGGCGTTATTGCCATTATTATTGTGGCGATAAGTAAGGGCAGGGCTTCCAATATACAGAAGGCCGGACTTAATAAGTAAACCCAGCCATATTAGTTAATTTTTCACAACTTCCAGCTTCATGCTTTCTATGCCCCGTTCGTTGATCAGTTCGGTGTAGTTGGTTAGCGTAAATTTTTTATTCACCAACGCCTTAAATGCAGGTGATAGCAGCATGTTCAACTCGGTTTCCCGGTGCAGTGCCGTTAACGGTTTGCCTGCTTTGGTGTTCATCATGCTGCTGTTCATATCAAACAAGGCGTTCATCTCGGCAGTTTGCAATCCTACGTGTATTACCACCAGGTTTGGCCTTGTTTTACTTAGCTTATTAGTTACATAGGCTAAAAAGGCTTTCTTTTTGGTAGCTACGGGTTCACCCCACATCTCTTTATAAGTTTCGCCAAAGTAAACGGTTTCGCTCAGGGTTGATATCCCCAGTTTATATTTATGCGCAAGTTTTTCGGTAAGGGCGCGCAATGCCGGGGTTGACAGCGCAATACCCATGTGCGGGTCTATGTACGATATTTTTAAGCCCGATGCCAGCGCTCTTTCAATCTGTGCCGATAATTCTTTCTCCACCTCTTCTATCTTGTACCCGCTTTTCGCAAAGGCGCCTGTCGACTGCGGGAAATATCCTACTGCATCAACCAGGCTTGGTACTGCTTCGCGCCCGGTAACCGGCCCCCAGCGATAATTCTTCCACTCAGATGTTAGCGTTAAATGTACGCCAACACTTATCTGGGGGTTCTTTTTTAGTATCTCCACCGCTTCCTGGTACCAGGGGCAGGCAAACTGCACCGATGCCGAGAAAGGCATTTTGGTATCGGCCATTTTTTGCATGGCCATATTTACTGAATGGTTCATGCCAATATCATCCAGCCGCAGCATTAACCGGGGCAAAACCTGGATAGACATTTGCGCCGATGCCGTTTGCAGCACAGCTACGCTCAACAGTAAACAGAACAGGTATTTTATATTTTTCATATTACACTTTTAAGAAGGCTTTTTTGCGATACAGGAAATACAACATGGCCCATTTAACCATAATAAAGCAAATGGCCATTACCACAATGTTGTAAGGATTGCCAACCCACTCGCCCAACCAGCCGAAAAAGCCATTTGTAGCGTAGTTCCAATTGATGAATTTGCTGGAGATGTAGATCAATATAGAGTTCATACCTATCACCTTAAAAAAGAAAGCCCATTTCTGATAACCCAACACATCTATCACGTAATAAAACAAAGCCAGCAGTAACAGGCTTAAGCCGCCAACCTGCATCACAAACGAACTTGTCCACAGGTTTTTGTTGATCGGGAAATCAAGGTTCCAGATCTGCGCCAGTATCAAAAATATCACACCAATAACAGCCAGTATAAACGCTTTACGCCCTTTGTGCTGATGCCCGGTTTTTAACAATGTACCTGCCAATATACCTAACAACCCTGTGCTGATAGCCGGTATGGTAGAGAACAGTCCTTCGGGATCATGGATGCCCAGGTAAAGCTTACCCGGTAATAGCAGCCTATCCATATACGATGCAAAGTTGCCCGGCATGGTGAGATCGCCATGCGGAAAGCCCGGCGCCGAAGTGAATTTAAGTAACAGCCAGTACCCTATAATAAAGAACCAAAACCAGGCTATTTGCCATTTGCGGTTGGCATACAGGTATATAATATTGGCAAACATATAAGCAATACCAATACGGCCCAGTACCGATGCAAAGCGGATCTCGTCGATAGATTTAAGGGTTTTCAGTCCGTTATTAACCAATAAACCTAGCAGTACCAATATGGCAGCGCGTTTAATAACGCGTAACACCAACTGCGGCCGGCTTGCACCTTTCTCCAGTTCGCGGCCTACCGAGTACGGCGTGGCTACCCCCGCCAGGAACAAAAACAGCGGGAAGATCAGATCGTACAAATGAAAGCCATTCCAGTCCGGGTGGGTAAACTGGTTGGCAATGCCGCCCCAAAATGGCGAACCGGTTGCCTTAGCCAGCGTATGGAAGATCTCCTCGCCGCCCAGTATCCAAAACATATCAAACCCACGCAGGGCATCTAACGAATAAAGGCGTTCATAAGTAAACGGCGATGTGTTAACATCAGCAGCACCGGTAGTGCCATCGGCTTTTTTTGCGGTCATGTGTTACGATAATAAAGGTTGATACAAACCGGCTATGCCCACCGGCACTGAGTTTATAAAACTATATTTAAATATAGGATACTTTTTAAATAATTTACAAAAGTATTATCCACAAAAATTAGTGTCAAGATACTAAGACGCAATTTCAATTATTATAACCTTTGCGTCTCTGAACTTGGCGAAGCAACTCCTGCAAATCCCACCCTCGTTTTTTGCGTAAGCAAATGCATTACCATGATGATGGTACATAAAAATGCGGGATTTACGGTATATAGGTTAAGCCCTCCTTTAGGCAACTTTAATACATCATTTGCAGATGTTAAAACGGCCTCCCGGTTTTAAATACCCGCTTTAATACATGCAGGTGGTTTTATATCCCCTATATAAGATGCATAAAATAAAACCCGTATATAAAAGGGCCGCCCTTTTTAAAATATTAGCCATTTTGCTGTTATTATCCCCCATCAGGATACTGGCGCAAACTGCACAGATAGATAGCCTGAACAATGCGCTTAAAAAACATCCCGAAAACATCACCTTGCGCCTTAAACTGGCTAATGCACAATTAAAAGGAGGCAATATTGATACCGCCCAGTTATTGTTTACCGAGGTTGCCACTGCAGCCGAAAAGGCTGACAATGCTACAGACTATGTTGAAGCCTGTATTAACATTGGCCGCATATACGCCGATAAAGGCGAAAATGTAAAGGCTTTAAGCAATTACCAGCAAGCCCTTGTCAAAGCCGAAAAAGCCGAAAATAAAGACCTTACTGCGCACATTTACAAGCATATTGGGGCGTTATACATCAGTTGGAAAAAGTTTGACGATGCCCTGGCCTATTACGAAAAAGCTGAAACCCTTGCCCGCGAAATGAATAACGAAGAGCTGGTTGCCGATTGCCAGAATAATAAGGGCACCGTTTACGAGCAGCAGTTAAAATACGACAAGGCCATAGCTGTGTACAAATACGCGCTGGCTGTTTATACAAAAAAGAACATCCCCGCAAAAATATCTATGGCGCTTAGCAACATAGCCATTGTTTATAAATTCCAAAAAAACTACGGTTCATCACTCGAGTATAACTTGAAGGCCCTGGCCCTTTCAGAAAAAACCGGCGATAAATGGATGCTGGCTGCCACTTACAACAATATTGGCAACCTATACGGCGAAATGGGCGAATATAAAGATGCATTTGCAGCTTGCAATAAAAGCATCGCGATAGCAAAAAAAATAAATGCTATTGAAATTATTGAGGCGGCTTACGAGAGCATGGCCGATGTTGCCGCCAAAGCCGGCGATTTTAAAAGCGCGTTCAACTACCATAAACTGTATGCCACTACCAAGGATAAGTTTATAAACGTAGAAAGCACCAAACAGCTATCAGAACTGAACGTGAAATTTGAGACCGAACGCAAACAGAAACTGATACAACAGCAGCAGTTTGCCATAAGCAGGCGCAATACTACTATAGCGATAATAGCAGCGTTGTTTGCCGGGGTGGTTATCATCGGCCTGCAATCATACAGCCGGTACCGTTTAAAACAAGTGGCTTTGTTGCAGTCGGCTGTATTGCAACAACAGGAAATAGCCACAAAAGGCATTATTCAGGCCGAAGAAAAGGAACGTAAACGTATAGCCGCCGACCTGCATGATGGCGTGGGGCAGCTATTCTCGGCCGTGCGCATGAACCTGAGCAGCCTGATGGAACGTGTGGTTTTAAACAATGCTGATGAACAAGCGCTGGCCGAAAAAACCCTGGCTATGGTTGATGAAAGCTGTAAGGAGGTGCGCACCATTGCCCACCAGATGATGCCGAATATATTGCTGAAAACAGGCCTGGCATCGGCTATAAAAGATTTTGTGAACAAAATAGACTCGCAACACCTTAAAATAAACATGGAAGCTTACGGCCTTGATGAACGGTTGGATAACAATGTGGAGATTGTGCTTTACCGCGTAGTGCAGGAGTGTGTAAACAATGTGATAAAACACTCGAAAGCCAACCGGCTGGATATAAACCTTACCCGCGAAGAGCGGGATATATCCGTCACCATTGAGGACAACGGCGTTGGCTTTAACACCGCCGATAAGATGAAATTTGAAGGCATAGGCCTAAAGAACATCATTACCCGGGTTAAATACCTTAAAGGTAGCGTTGATATCTCGTCCGACCAGAATAAGGGTACCCTGGTGGCTATTTATATACCGCTTATTGCTTAAATTTAAAATAGCTTTTGGCGTTAAAGTAGCATATATCCTGTATCACTTTGGCTGTCCATGCTATATCATGCGGTAATTCGCCGTTCACAATATCCTCGGCAAAAAGGTTACAAAGCAGCCTGCGGAAATACTCATGCCGCGGGAACGACAGGAAGCTGCGCGAATCTGTAAGCATGCCAATAAAGCGGCTCAGCAGCCCCATGTTTGACAGGGCGTTGATCTGCCGGGTCATGCCATCCTTCTGATCCTGAAACCACCACGCCGAACCATATTGCACCTTACCTGCTACAGAGCCATCGTTAAAGTTGCCTATCATAGCAGCCATCATTTCGTTATCGGCAGGGTTTAGGTTGTAGATGATGGTTTTGGCAAGGCGGTCGTCCTTATCCAATTTATTAAAAAACCTTGATAACGGCCTGGCCTGACTAAAATCGCCGATGGAATCAAAACCGGTATCGGGCCCAAGCTGGCTTAGCAAGCGACTGTTGTTATTGCGTAAAGCGCCTAAATGAAACTGCTGCACCCAATCTTTCTCCTGGTTCCAAACCGCGAAATTATACAGCATAGCCGATTTAAACTTCACTTTCTCGGAGTTAGTGACCTTTTTTTCGGTACGCACTTTTTCGAATATCTCGCGTATTTCCTCGTCGGTATATTCTTCAGCGTAGATATGCTCAAGGCCGTGGTCGCTCACCGTACAGCCGTTAGCGGCAAAGTAATGGTGGCGGTTTTTTAACGCGTACAAGTAATCCTCAAATGTATTGATGGTAGTGTTTGATACCTCTTCTAATTTATTTACATAAGCATTAAGGCCTGCAACATCTTCAATATACATAGCCTTATCCGGCCGGAAAGCCGGGTAAACCTTTACCCCGGCCCCATCCTTTTTTAACTGGCTGTGGTGGCTCAGGTCGTCCAGCGGGTCGTCTGTTGTGCATATTACATCAACATTCATTTTTTTGATAAGCTGCTGTACCGAAAATTCGGGGCTTTGTAGTTTTTCGCTGCAATCGGCATAAATAAATTCGGCAGTACCCGGCATCAGGCGCGATGTTATGCCAAAGTAACGCTGCAACTCCAGGTGTGTCCAGTGGTACAGCGGGTTGCGCAGGGTGTAGGGAACTGTTTCGGCCCATTTATCAAACTTTTCGTTATCGGGTTTGCCGCCGGTAATATAGCCTTCGTCTATACCGTTGGCGCGCATGGCCCGCCACTTATAATGATCGCCGTTTAGCCAGGCCTGTGTAATATTGGTAAAATTAATATTGTTTGCTATCTGATCAGGCGGCAGGTGGCAATGGTAATCTATAATGGGGAGATCTTTGGCATAGTCATGATACAACTCGCGGGCCACATCAGATTGCAGCAAAAAATCCTCATCCAAAAAACTCTTCATAATTGGCTATTAAAACGGCAATGTATAAAGATTTTTGATAGATTTCTAAACCGAACCACGCAAACGTTTTAGCTCCAGGTTATTTTTATAGCCTGCCCACCGTTCAGGGCATATTCTATATGCCCCTTACTTGTGGTCTTACCTTTAACTTCCTGCTTTTGCCCTTTGGCAATTACGGTAAAGGCTGGCAGATTCTTATCGCCCGTTTTTACAACAACCAGCCTACATATCAACCTGTTATCGCCCAAAATGGTAAAATTAATTGGTTTGCCTTTTCGGGCGGTGAATGAGGATGTAGGGTAATCTACATAGATCATAAAATGTTCATCCGGTACGCTTAAATAATGGCGTGGCAAAATCCCGAACGCGTTACCTGCGCCATAAACTTCCTGGCCAACCTCGCCACTTTTCTCCCACCCATCGTGCAGGTCTTCTAATGCTATCCAAAGTTTAGGGTCAACCTCGCCTATTTTAACCTTGTCAGATAACATCTCTTCGGGCAGCATGGTTGGGTAGTAATAAATGGCCCTATTAACCAGGTATTTGATATACTCGGCTAGTAATAATGAAATGGATGGCAGGATATCTTCTCCTTCGGCATGTTTCAGATAATCATGCATGGCGCAAAAAACTTCCTGCTCTTCATACACTGCTGTGTATGGTGCATCATTAAGCGGGAACAGGCAAAAGAACGATGGAAAATGTTTACCGTATCCGTAATTGCATTCCCACAGCTTTACATTTTTAAGCACATTAGCCAGGCATAAGTAACTTAAATCCTTATACAATTTGTTACCCGTTATTTTTGAGAGCCTGAGCAATGCGCCTGCAGAAAAGGCGGTATTATTGGCCTGATAGAAAAGTTCGAACCCAAGCCCCTGTAATTTTTTCGCAGCCGTTTCTGCTTCGTTCAGGTAACGTTTTTTGCCGGTTAACTCGTAAGCTTGCAACATAATATGTGCATACAAACCGGGTACATCATGCTCGCCCCCCATGCCGGGCGCGGTTTCGGCTTTGATAACTTCCAGCGTATCCATTTTGTAAAATACCGGCCATTGGTAGTTAAAATGATGCGCCACCTTAACCGCAAAATCCAATGAATCTAAAAAAAGTTTTTTGGCAACAGTATCGCCCTTCAGTGCCAGGCGCGACAGGTTAAGTAAGGGATGATGCAGGTACCAGGAGTCCATGGTCATGGGTTCCTTTTGTTCCTCCTCACCTTCCAGTTTATCGGCAGCGGCGGGTAGCCAGCGCATAATAGTTTTTAATTTTTTGTCATAAAAGGTAGGCAGGGCTCCCCTTATATCCTTTATCACATCCATTTTTTTACCGCTCCATTCCACGTAATCGGTAAGTGGTAACAACACGGCCAGCTGTACCATAATTTCGGGCGGGGTTACATAGTCGCTCACATACGCATTAAAGTATGAATGCCCCGCCACCTGGCTCCAGCATCCGGGACTATCAATCAGGTCGTGCAGGCCTTTTTCTAATGCGTTTGGCCAGTCCTGATAGTTAGTATCAGGTTTAGGTAATTGCAGATAAGCCCGGGCAAGCATATCCAAATATTGCTCAACCATAGCCGCCTCATTGGCAGGCACTTCGTCATCAAAAATAACAATAGCATCTGATAGGATAACTTCTTTACCGGCTTGCAACGGCTTATCTTTTGTAGGTGCAGGCCTAAAACCCAGTTCAGGCCATTCTCCGCCAACGGTTTCCCCGGCGGTTGTTTCTGTTTGCTGGCAGTAGCTATTTAATGCTGTAAGGTTTTGCAGGTATAACACTGACCCACATTTAGGCCGGGTAATATTGAAATATACCATGCCCGACCGTGTGCCAACCTGTTTAACCTGCACTTTGCCCGTGGTATTACCAGGCTTACCTTCACTGCCGGGGATAATAATATCTCGCGGCCAAAACGGTATTAATAGATCTGTATGTGGTTTTAGTGTAGTGGTGTATCGTAATGAGGTGTTGGTATCCTCCGGGAATTGGATCTCAACAGTAATATCGCCGATGATAGCATCCAGGAAAAATTTAATGCCTTTATTTGTTTCTCTTTTGGATTTAATAGTTAAACCACCGCCTGGAGAATAAGCTGTGCGAAAAGCTACCTTGCCGCCCCCGGGCCATTTGGCCAGCACCCAAAACGAATCTGTTGCACAGTGGGCCGTGAATATAAAAGTATTACTGTTTTTTGTATAAATGACTGGTAGCGCGTCATCCGAAAAATAATTGCTGGCCGCTGCCGCCCATGGAGATATACCGTTCATGATGATAGCTGATGTTTGTGTACCATCAACAAGCTACCACTGCAGGTTGTTTTAAACTATCCTATTAATTAAATATCAATAGCAATGATTAAATACCCAGCTGCCCTAAAATCTCTTTGATAGAAAAATGTGCGCCACATACATATTCATCGGCGGCACCATAATAAACGGTGAGGGTGTCGCCATCTGCATCTAAAATATGCCCGTTGGTAAAAACCACGTGGCCAAAAAAACCGGTAGTTTCATAAGCCTCGGTAGGTTCCATAATAGGCCCAGTACTACGGGCGAGAACGATAGACGGATTATTCAGATCAAGCAATACTGCGCCAAGGCAGTACCGGTGTTCTTTGGTAGCGCCATGGTAAATTTCCAGCCAGCCCTTTTTCGTTTTTATTGGCGCTGCCCCCGCACCTACACGGCCACTGTCCCACATTCCCTCGCGGGTTTTTACAATACATTTGTGGTTGCCCCAGTGCACCCCGTCAGGCGATTCGGCCAACCAAATGTAGTTGCCGCCAATATCAACACTGCTTGGGCGGTGCAGGGCGTAATATTTTCCATTTATCTTTTCCTCAAATATGGCTACGTCCTTGTTATGGGGCGGCAAGATCATGCCATAGGTTTCAAAGTTTTTCCAGTCGGTAGTAGTGCGCATGCCTACACCCACTCCGCTATCGCTAACGGCTGTAAAAGTTAAATAATACTTATCTTCCAAAAACGTTACCCTGCAATCTTCAATACCAAAAGTTTGCAAAGGGCCGATGCCAAACAATTTTTTATACCCTTCGGGCTCGTGGAAGGTTATACCGTCATCGCTGCAAAGCAACCGCAGGTGCGATAGTGTGGTGAGGTAATCAACACCTTTGTAACGTACTACGCGTGCATCGGTGGCTATCAGGTCAGAATCATCCAGGGCAATTTCCATGATTTGGGTTTCGCCTGTTGCCGTAAGTATCGGGAACGAAACTTTCACCTCGGTTTGTTCGGGCCGTTCGGCTACACGTAACAACAGCCAAATCTTACCATTAAACCTGAACACACCCGGGTTTAGCAGGCACGCAATTGTTAATCCATCTATGCTTGGTGTAAGGTCTTTGGGTGATAATAAAGGGTTTTGCGGGAAACGTTTTGCAATATCTGCCATGATAAATATGTTGGTACATACATTTCAACAGCAGGTATTGGCAATGGTTTATAAAAAAACTTAAATAAAATTTGCGTAACCAAATGGTAACATATATATTTGCGTAACCACACGGTTACAAATATATGAGAAGAGATGTATTCCAGGCCATTGCCGACCCCACCCGCCGCCAGATCATCAATCTGCTTGCCGGCCAACAGTTAAACCTTAATGCGGTTGCCGATAATTTTGACATCAGCAGGCCTGCCATATCCAAGCATATTAAGATACTAACCGAATGCGGGCTCATCACCATTAAACAGCAGGGCCGCGAACGCTACTGCCGGGCCGACCTGAAAAAACTGGAACAGGTAGCTAAATGGACCGATCAGTACCGTGCTCTCTGGACCAGCAAACTGGATGCGCTGGAAGATTTTTTAACCAAAGAGGAAACCGAACAAAAACCAAAACATACATAAATTATGGAAACAAAACCACTTGTAGTAGAGCGCACCCTTAACGCACCGGCAAGCCGCATATGGCAGGCTTTAACCGATAACGACAAAATGAAGCAATGGTATTTTCAACTGGAGGATTTTGAGCCGCGCGTTGGCTTTGAATTTAGCTTTACAGGCCAGGGCAGCACAGGCGAAAAATACAAACATAATTGCCGCATAACAGCTGTTGTGCCCGAAAAGAAACTGAGCTACACCTGGGTGTACGACGGGTTGAGCGGCCATTCGGAAGTTACTTTTGAGTTGTTCCCCGAAGGGGATAAAACACTGGTTAGGATAACCCATACCGGGCTGGAAAGCTTCCCGCAACATGGACCGGATTTCGCTGTAGAAAGTTTTACCAAAGGCTGGAACCACATACTGGGCATCAGTTTAAAAACTTTTGTAGAGAAAGAAAATTAAGATGCAAAAAAAAGACCGGTGAAAGCTTACGCTTTACACCGGTCTCGCATTTATATATGGTATGATTACTGCCCACCTGTACGTGGCACTGTTGGTGCTGGCGGAGGTGTGGTAGTTGGTGTTGTTGGTAAAGTTTTAGGCGTTGCCGGCGGTGTACCTGTTGGTGGTGTTGTTGGTGGTACACCTGGTGTTGGTGCAGGTACAGTAGGCATTGGCGCTGGTACTGTTGGCGTTGTTGGGTTTGTTGGTACCGTTGGGTTTGTAGGGCTGGTTGGCGCCGACGGGTTTGTTGGTGTTGTTGGGTATGATGGCACAGCAGGCGTTGTTGGGCTTGTTGGCACCGTAGGCATAGTTGGGCTACCTGTTGGGGTAGTAGGCGTTGTTGTTGGTGTTGTTGGCTTTTTAACTTTTGATTTTTTAGGCACAGTGTCCTGGGTAACGGTTAAATTACCTGTTAACAAAGTAGCTTTATTTAATGCAGGGATGTTGTGACTTTTAGCCGCGGCATAATTGATACCGAAGGCAGCGATAGCCGTCGCCATTATTAAACTTATCTTTTTCATGGTATATATTATTTATTGGTTTATAACATTAACTATAAAAACAATTATCATACCACAAAAGGAAAAAGATGGATAAAATGACAATACTAACTAATTAAGTTGCATCAGTAATATTTACTTCTGAGCCATATAGCAACCCTTACCAATACAATCAACGCCGGCACTTCTACCAGCGGGCCAATAACACCTGTAAATGCCTGGCCCGAATTAATGCCGTATACGCCTATGGCTACCGCGATAGCCAATTCAAAGTTATTACCGGCGGCCGTAAAGGCAATAGCTGCATTTTTAGAGTAATCTGCCCCCAGCCATTTACCTGCAAAAAAGCTTATTAAAAACATCAAAGCAAAATAGATGACCAGCGGAACAGCTATACGCAAAACATCAAATGGGATTTGAACAATAAGCTGCCCTTTAAGGCTAAACATCACCACAATAGTAAACAGCAATGCAATAAGTGTTACAGGCGACACAAACGAAAGGAATTGATGATTAAACCAGTCCTCTCCTTTTAATTTAATGAGCGAATACCTGCTGATGATCCCCGCAGCAAAAGGAATCCCTAAGTAGATACCTACAGACCTGGCTATCTCCCCGGCGGTAATATGGATCGCCTGGCTTTTGATGCCAAACAGAGGCAATAGCACTGTAATAAATACATAAGCGTATACACTATAAAGCAGTATTTGAAAGATGCTGTTTAAAGCGATCAGTCCCGCGGCGTACTCCCGGTTACCTTCGGCCAGTTCATTCCAAACAATAACCATGGCTATACAGCGCGCCAGCCCTATCATAATAAGGCCAATCATATAGTCGGGTTTATCATGCAGAAAAACAACAGCCAGGATAAACATCAATACCGGCCCCACTACCCAGTTCAGAAAAAGGGATAGACTTAATATTTTAGTATTGCGGAACACCTCGCCAAGGCTTTCGTACTTTACTTTGGCCAGCGGCGGGTACATCATTAATATTAAACCAATGGCTATAGGTATATTGGTTGTGCCGTTTGAAAAGTAATTGATATACTCTGGTGCCGATGGTACAAAACAACCAATACCTACCCCAATAGCCATTGCCGCAAAGATCCATACGGTGAGGTAGCGATCTAAAAAGCTCAATTTTTTCCGGTTTGCTGCCGGGGCGCAATTGTTTGCTGTCATTGGTTAACTGATGTGTTGTTTTACAAAATCGGCGGCGTAGGCTTTGATCATATCACGTACCCTTTTAAATTCGTTCATCACCTCTTCGGGTGTACCGGTAGCTTTCGCCGGGTCCGGAAAGTTGTAGTGGAAACGCTGTACCTTCCCCGCGAAATACGGGCAGGCCTCGTTGGCATTATCGCATACGGTAATCACTACATCAAAAGGGATGTGAAGATATTCATCCACGTTGTTTGAGGTATGTGTAGAAATATCTATCCCATCATCGGCCATCACATGTATGGCTTGGGGGTTAACGCCATGCGTTTCAATGCCCGCGCTGTAAATATTGGCTTTACTACCTGCAAAATACCTCAGGTAACCTTCTGCTATCTGGCTGCGGCAACTGTTGCCGGTGCACAGTACTAAGATGTTTTTCATAATTTAATTAGCAACAGCCGCCCCCAGGTGTGCAGCAGGCTGCGGCAAGGTTTTGCATTTGTATTTTTGGTTTAACTTCTACCGCGGGCGTGCAGCATTCTTCTCCTTTATCATTGGTGCCACAGCTACCGCCGCGTTCTATTGCTTTGCATTGTACAGCATCGGGCCTAAGGTCAACAATCAGGTTATCTCCGCTTATAATAATATCCTTAGGCAGCATCTGGCGGGTATCAAACCGGGTGTTACCAAATTCTATTTTCACTATAGCGTCAACATCTAAAGGCATGGCTTTTTCAACCAGGTCAATAATTGATAAAGCCTTACCAACTGCCATAGCCCTATCCTGCTGCTCATGCTGAGGCTCCCATAGCTGTACAATTATTTCGGTCCATTTATTCATTGCGCCGCCACAATCTACAGATGTTATAGGCGACTGTTTAATTTCGGTGATGTGATAAGATGCATCCACCCATTTGTCTTCGGCGTATTGAAACTGTAATATAAGCCCCGGCGTTGCCTGTAATTGTTGTTTAAATAAACCCCATTTTAAATTTTCCATTGTATTATTGCTTAATTATCAATCGTAATATTACGATTGATTTGGTCAAAAAATTTTAGCAGCAGGTATTTACATCTTTGTACGATGCAAACATGGTGCTTATCTCATTTTGTAAGTTTTTCCAGGCCTTTGGTTCAATACAATAACAAATGCTAACCCCTTCTATCGTCCCCTGTATCAGGCCCGCGTTTTTTAATTCTTTTAAATGCTGAGAAATAGTGGCCTGTGCCAAAGCCAGTTCGCCCACCAGGTCGCCGCAAATACAGGCATTGGCCTTTATAATTTGCTGCAGAATGGCAATACGGGCAGGGTGTGCAATTGCCTTTAACTGCACGGCCAGCTTATTTTGTTCGTCGGTAAAAATATCTGTTTTGGTAACGCCCATATCAATCGCAATATTACGATTAATATAATGATTCAAAGAAAAGTTTTTTAATAATTCACGCAAAGACGCATAGACGCGAATAGTTCAACTATTTTGCCTCTCTTCGTCTTTGCGTGAGAAACGCTTTACTTCAGTACCACTTTTGTAGCCCCGTAACCAAACTTCTCTTTACGGGCATCCATAAAGGTTTGCACTTTGGGGTGTTTACTTAGCAGTTTATGCAGCTCGTGCTTTAATATCCCGTTACCTGTGCCGTGTATAAAAGTAATATCGGGCATTTGGTGTACAATGGCGGCATCAAGCGCTTTTTTAAAATGGTCGGTTTGTATGTTCAGGATCTCGCTGCTGGCTAAAAACTGGTAATCGTCGCGCAGTTTTTCGATATGCAGATCCAGTTCGCTAACAGGTTTAGCTACCGTTTGCTGCTTTTCTTCGGCAGGTTTAAAAAAGCTTTCCTTTAGTTTTTCGGCATCTATCACCAGTTCGGGTTCATCAAGCTGTATCATCCAGCCTTGTTGTTTAATGTAGGGTACCATTTTTTTAGCACCGGCAAAATCTTTGGCCTTAAACTGTTCGCTTACGTTCAATGGTTCAACAGATGGCTGGTTCTGTTTAGTGTAAAACAGCACCTGGAAGATCAGCTTAGGCCATAGTTGCAGTTCAGATAACTTAGCCGAATATACCTTTGCCACGCCATTTGGCTCAACAATACCGGCAAACTCGCCTTTAAAATCTTTTTGCTGCTGGGTGGTAAGCGCTGTAAGCAATTGGTACGATGTTTCGTTAATGATATATAAATGCACCAGCGCGTTAGCTTTGGCGTCAGCTACAACTGCTATATACACACCTTTGCTTTTAAACTCGCCCACGGGCTGTTTTACATCGGCAGTATGCTCTTCATCGTGGCTCTCGGCGCCGTGGCCGTGTACATAGGTAACCTTGCTTGCCAATACGGGTATCTCAAAATCATCTTCAACGGTAACACCAATCATTTGCTCGTCGATAATTTTGGTAACGTAGCCTTCCAGCCGTTCGTCAACAAAACGTACAAAATCGCCTAATTTATATTTCATAGCAACAAAGGTATTTATTAATATAGTGTAACACCGTTAATTAAACTTAATTTTACCTGTAAATCGTTTTTTATTAAGAAAAGAAACAGGACTATCGTTTTTGTGTTTACCTCTCAAAATTAAGCTCAATTAAAATGGAACATCATACCCCACCCACTCCTGACAAGAAATTCCTGAAGCAGATATTTCTTCACCATTTAACCCGCATATACAACGGCAAACGCTTTTTACGCGAACGTACGCCCCACCTGGTACAACTGGCATCCTTTGAAGCCTTACGCCTGGGTATACAAGAATTTGGAGGTGATGTTAAGAAACAAATTGAGCGGATGGAAGAAATTTACAAACTGATAGGCGAAACACCATCGCCAGAAATTTGTAACCCTATCCGTACTATAGTTAGGGATGAATTTTGTTTAGATGACAACCAAAGTATCCCGCTGTTAAATGATCTTGACCTGATGCTTTACCTGCAAATTTTAGAGCATATCAACATTACATCATACCGTATGCTTATAATGATAGCTAAATTATTGAAGTATGACGAAGTGACGCAATTGCTAACCGAAAACTTTGATGAATCGGCCGATAACGACCAGCTATTTACTTTGATAGCTAAAGAGTATATAACACCCGAGTAATTACAAAACCTATAAAAAAACAAAACCGGACCATAGGCCCGGCTCTGTATAGTTATTTAATACCCCTACTAAAATAACTTACAACAAAGGAAAAAAAATTAATTGCTGTAAACAAGCTGCCTGTGTAACAATTCGTTTACCTAATACCTCTAACTTAGTGTTATTATATATCCTAAATTTGCTTGCGTATTACATCACAAACCCAATACACTATGTTTAAAAAACTACTATTAACTGCCGCCTGCAGCATTGCGCTGTTACAATTGCAGGCACAAAGCCTTTACATGCCGCGCGATATTAAAAAAGCTTATGATAACGGCACCCGCAGCCTGGATGGTAAACCCGGCCCTAAATACTGGCAAAACCATGCCCGTTACAATATCTCTATTACCGCTGCCCCGCCATTAAGCACGGTAAGGGGTACCGAAACCATTACTTATATTAATAACAGCCCCGATACTTTAAAAAGGCTTAACATGAAACTGATCCTGAATATTCACCGCCCGGGCGCTGCCAGGATGGGTGATGCAGGCCCTGATTATTTAACATCGGGTATCCAGATAGATACTTTTTTAATTGGCGGGCAAAAAAAGGCATGGAACAATGCTACGGCATCGTCAACCAACCAGGCTGTGGGTTTAACCAAACCCCTGATGCCGCACGATTCGGTTTTGATAAACATTGCATGGCATTTTGATGCATCAAAGCAAAGCGGCCGCGAAGGGCAGATAGATTCTACCAGTTATTACCTGGCTTACTTTTACCCACGTGTATCTGTTTATGACGATTACAATGGCTGGGACCGTGTAGCATTTGTTGATGCACAAGAGTTTTATAACGATTTTAACGATTACACCCTTAATGTTACCGTACCTAAAAACTTTATAGTTTGGGCTACAGGCACCCTGCAAAACCCAACACAGGTATTGCAAAAAGAATATGCCGACCGCCTGCAAAAATCAATGACCAGCGACAGCACTATCCACGTAGCTACTATTGATGAAATTACCGGCAATAAAGTAACTGCGCAAAACGCCATGAACACCTGGACATGGACCGCCACTAATATAAGCGACGTAGCCCTTGGTTTAAGCAACCATTATATTTGGGATGCAGGCAGTGTTATTGTTGATAAAAGCACCGGAAGGCGCGCAAGCATGCAGGCGGCTTACTCTGTAAAAGGTACCGACTTTAAACAATCTGTACAGTACGGCCGCAACGCACTGGGTTGGTTTAGCCATAATTGGCCGGGCGTACCCTATCCTTTCCCCAAGATGACTGCTTTCCAGGGTTTTGCTGATATGGAATACCCTATGATGGTGAACGACAGCCAAATGGGCGACCCTGGCTTTGCACAATTGGTGCAGGACCACGAGATAGCACACACCTGGTTCCCTTTTTATATGGGCATTAATGAAACCCGCTATGCCTTTATGGACGAAGGCTGGGCTACAACCTTAGAGTACCTGATAGGTATTGAAGAAAAAGGTAAAGCCAAAGCCGATGAGTTTTACAAGCAGTTCCGTATAAATGGCTGGATAAACAACCGTTCGAGCAACCAGGATATCCCGGTTATTACCCAAACCAGCGAACTAACAACCGGTTACGGTAACAACGCTTACGGCAAACCATCATTAAGCTACCTTGCACTTAAAGATATGCTTGGCGATGAGTTATTTAAAAAAGCCCTGCATGGTTATATGGACAGGTGGCATGGTAAACACCCTATCCCATGGGATTACTTTAACTCGATGAGCAATGTATCGGGCCGTAACCTTACCTGGTTCTTTAACAACTGGTTCTTTACCAATTACTATAACGACCTGGCTATAAAAAGCGGCGTAACCGGTAAAGATGGCTATACCTTAACCGTTGCCAATATTGGCGGTTTCGCTATTCCGTTTGATGTGGTGATCACTTATACCGATGGTACCACCAAAACCATCCACAAAACCCCGGCAGTTTGGGAAGCTAACCAAAAACAAACACTGGTTACTTTCACCAACGAAAGAGGCAAAAGCCTAAAATCGGTAACGCTGGATAACGGTATCTACATGGATGCCAATACTAAGGATAATACCTGGGCGCCTAAAGCTAAATAAGGCACACATTATAATAAACTAAAAACGCCCGGCACCTATTTGGCCGGGCGTTTTTAGTTTATAAATACTTGTAAAAAAGCGGAATTGGATTTGATTATTTTTTTATCACAACCACACTGCCAAGCTTTTGCCTTACGCTTAATATACCTCCTTCATCAAGCGGCTGCCAAAACCAACCCTCTTTGGTTTTACTATCAACCTGTGCCAGTTTTTTACCGCTTACTGTAATGCTGGCAGGTTTAGCTGTAAGCCTGAAAAGATCATTAGATGCTTTATCAAAAATTTTGTAAGAGATATCATTTGTACCATACACTATATTTTTAACCGTAGACGATGTTTTTAGCATATGATCGGCACCGGCAGGTGCCAACTGTGGCGCAATTGCCATAGCACGGATGTAATGACGAACGAAATCGCCGTATCCGTCAGTCATCCAAACATCGTTTGTTGGGTAATAATTTTTGCCATCATAATCTACCGCGTAGGTTGACCATGTAAGCTCGCGCACTGCATTACGGTTAAGTGTGGTATCGCCTGTCATAGCCCAATACAACAACTCCATTGATGCCTGGCGGGCCGAATGGCTGTTGCCAACTACAGGGTATGCAGTTTGTTCATTAGTAACCGTTACACCGTATTTTGCCCAGTCTTTATTGTTAAATGTTTTATGCACCCATTTAAAAATATTTGATACTGTTTTTTTCCAGTCGGTGTAAAGCTCTTTATGCTCCATCACAAACATGGCATAAGTGGTGGCATTTATTTGTGTTTTTGAGTATCCCGGTACATCTTCAAAAAACGGCCCCCAATCATTAGTTTTTTCCGGATAGTTCTTAAACCATTGTAAGGTTTTATTAAATGCATCCTGATATTTTGCGGTGTTACCTTTATGTAGTTTAATTAGTTCGCTAAATAACTGCATGGTGCCTGTCCAGTTTGCCGTATAGCTACCCATTCTTAGTTCTTTGTAATAATCATTCTTACCAAGCGCGGCTACTTTACCCGTTACGGCATTCACCTTAAAAGGCCACGGCGAATTTTTCGCATCACCGGGTTTAATGTTTGCAGCCATGGTGTTAGCAATTTTCACTGCAATATCCAAATATTTAACCTCTCCGGTTTTTTTATACAATCGTATCAGTTCATAACCCAATGATCCTGCTTTATCGGGCTGTAGCACACCTTTACCGGCCATCATATCGCCATCATATATCCCCGATTCTACCTTCGTATTATATGGGTATGGCAAATTTGGCCATTTACAAGTTGGCGAAGACATAGAATGCGCCAGGTAATAATCGGCCTGATACTTCATATCCTTTATGAAGGCTTCATCGCCAAGGTAATTATAAAACATATCCCAGGCTGATATACCCATTGCCACCTGGTCGCCACCGATACCTCTTCTATCATGGCCAGCTTTCCATACCTGGTGGTTCATATAATATTTTTCACCATTGGTATCAACTTCCATGTTTTTCCAAAACTTCCATGTTAGTTTTATAGTTTGGTCAAACGCGTCACCATAATTATCTGCATTCCACGGAATAAGGTTCCCACCCCCATCTACCTTTACCTTATGATAAATGATAGAATCTGATAATTCGCGTCCGTTTTTAATACTAAGTATGTTTTTGTCCAGTATGCCATATTGTGCATTAGCTGTATTACTACATAGAAACAGTGCTAAAAGCGCACAAAGGCCTTTACCAATTTTTTCGCCAAAATTGTGTTTGTACATTTGTTTAAAGATTAATATATAAATTGATTAGTTATTAGATTTTTAATCGGTATAAAAAGCCCCTAAATATATCTTATTTAACCCTATATAAACCGATTGATATAAGATTTATTTATCAAATTAATTTGCACTTATAACCACATCATTGTATTACCAGTGATTATCAAAAGGTTACACATTACCGTCAAACAGACAGATTATAGTATTTATAATCAATTAATTACAAGAATATATACAGTAGTGTAATAACAACACCAACTGTAAGCCGAATTGTTGGTGTAGAAATAACACCAACTACAGCCTGTAGGGTGCCGTTTTTGTTAACCACCCGCCATTGCGGGAGCGATAGCGACGGGGTGAATTGACTGGAGAATAAAACAAAAAAGCCCGGCTAATTAGCCGGGCTTTTACACATGTTATCTTAAATACCTTATGCGTTCTGGATAGAGTTATTCCAGTCGTTAGCGGTACCTTTTACTTTTGATTTTGCACTATCAACACCGTTTTCGGCATAGTGTGTGGCTTTAGCCTTTACACTGTCAATCGCATCATCAGCATCACTAACCGCACTGCTGAACCTCGATTTTACCGAATCGACCGCGTTACTGCCATACTCTTTAATATTATCGGCAGTAGATTGCGCTTTGTTTTTTGCTTTGTCAACAAGGTCGTTTACGTAATCAGCAATATCGCCTCTTAGTTCTTCACCTTTTTCGGGGGCTAATAATAAACCTAATGCGGCGCCCGCTGCAGCACCCACTAAAAGTGCTGCTATAATTTTTGCTTGATCTTTCATATTCTTTACTTTTTAGTAGATGATTTTGTACTTAAGTAACAAATACCATACCGCACTGTTTAAAAAAGTTCATAATAAGTTATGCCTCGTAATAATTTACAACCACGAAGTGTAATAAACACACAAAGCAGGCGCTTTGCTGTTTAAGAGATAATGGATATTACTTCACTTATAGATTCAACCCGGTCCGTACATTTCCGTAAAATGTTTTACCTGGTAACAATTGTACTGGCAGGTATACTACTTGTACTTAAATACCAACTATTGCCTTATATAAACAGGAAAGAAAGTTTTATAGACAGGATACTGAGGCGGGTATTAGATTTTTTAATTGTGCTAATATTCATCATCATAGCCGTGTCGTCGGTAATTTTTTGGATCAGCGGGAATGAATAACGATTAGTTTGACAGGCTCACCATGCCATCGCGCCTTTCAACCACCGGCTGGCCCATAAAAAAAACATCCGCCTTTATAGGGCGGATGCTTTCTGTAACATTTAGTGGATTAATATATAATTAAACAACCTTTACGTTTACTGCGTTTAAGCCTTTTCTTCCGTTTTCTACTTCGAATTCAACTTTATCGTTTTCACGAATTTCGTCGATTAGGCCTGTTGAATGAACAAATACATCGGCACCACCACCATCAGGGGTAATAAAACCAAATCCTTTTGTTTCATTGAAAAATTTTACTGTTCCTTCTTTTTGCATTATATTATTTATTAAAGTGCGCAAGGTATGCATAATAATCCACAATAATGCAAAAGAGCGCTGTAAATGCAGGAATTGGCAATGCTAAACAGTATAGGGTTAAGCTACAACAGCCAGGTGCCGGCCATGCAGGGTGTTTTCAGAATCTTTAACAATGCCGCGAATCTTCTCGTCCAATTCGTTAACGGTAAGCTCCATCATATCAAAATAGCTAAAGTTTATATTCTCCATTTTAATAAGATCCATAATACCCAATAATGATGCTACCGGCCTGCGCAACTCATGCGACTGGATGATGGCAATGCGGTTAAGCGCCTCGTTCTGGATTTTAATATAAGCTTCCTGTTTTTTATGGTGAGTAATATCGATAGAGTTTAGCGCCACCCCTATCACATCCCCTACGCGGTTACGTACGGGGATAAAAGTGGTCACTTTCCAACAGGCGGCTGGTGTACCCGGCATCAAAAGCCATTCGCGCTTTATAGAACGGCCTGTTAGCGCTATGTTAAAGTACTTCTTAAACTGGTGCAGTATATTTGGCTCGGTAAAATCAAGCAAAGTATCGCCTTCGGTTAACTTATGGCCGTAAGCATTTTTCACAAATGCTGCAGCCGACCGGTTAAACGCCAACACTTCAAAGTTACGGCCTGCCAGTATGTGGGTATCATTAGAACTATCAAAAATAGCTTTCAGCTTTAATTCCGATTCGCCAATGGCGGCAGCATGTTCCTGCTCTTTTGTACGTTGTTTGGCCAAAGTATTCAGGCTCCAGTTCAGTTCCATCAGGTTTACTACCTGCTTGGCCATTACCTGCATTGATTTTTGCTGATGAGCGGTCAGTTCTCTTGGCTGCATATCAATAACACATAAACTACCTATAGTAAAGCCGTCTTTAGTAATTAAAGGGGCTCCGGCGTAAAACCGCACGTATGGCTCGCCGTTAACCAGCGGGTTATTGCAATGTAAAGGGTCGGTTTTAAGATCAGAAATGATATTTAGATGGGTTTGTTTAATAGTAGTATTACAAAAGGACATACCCCGGGGAGTGCACTCAACTTCGGTACCTACCGATGCTTTAAACCACTGCGTATCCTTATCAAGCACAGTAACCAGGGCAACAGGGGCCTGGCAAATTTCGGCTACCAGCGCTACAATTTCATTTAAATCATGAATAATACCGGCATCAAGGTGCATAAACCTATCTACAGCAGTAAGGCGTTGTTGCTCGGTATAGTTAATCATACAAGGTAAATGGTTGAAAAATAATATGCAGCTGTATAAAAGCTTTTAATTATACACGCAACACTTAAAAATGTTTATTGCGGCGTATTATAATATTATTTTTAGCAAGGGTTATAATTAAATACGGGAATTATAGATGTACGGTTTGCCACCGGCAAATATTTTTCATATTAAAAAACCCCGATGGTGTTAACCAAAGGGGTTTGCTAAATACCTTAATACAACTTATAACCACATAACCATACTAATCATTTAGCCCTTATTTATAAAGCCTTGCCTTTAAAATCAGGGTTAAATATAATTATATACGACTTGTACGTATTCACGGTTTTAATTGATACACTTTATTCCGAATAAATACTTTGCACGTGGTCGCGCAGGTTATAGCCCGATGCCATCACTTCGCCATAAGCGCCTGCAGTGCGTATAGCTATCAGGTCGCCACGGTATGATTGCGGCAGGTCAACATCCTTACGAAAACAGTCGGTACTTTCGCATATGGGGCCTACAACGTCGTATTTTATTTGAGGTGCGGTGTATGTGGTGTTCGGTGCGTCGTTATGCGTCACCTTTCCATCCGGCTCTCCGCTCCTCTGTCCCCGCTCCCTGCTCAAATTTTCGATAGCATGATACGCCTGGTAAAGCATCGGCCTCATCAACTCCGTCATCCCTGCATCCAGTATCAGGAAGTTCTTTTTCTGGCCGTTCTTTACATACAGCACCCTTGATATAAGCGAAGCCGACTGTGCTACCATAGCACGGCCCAATTCAAAATGCACTTCCTGGCCCGGTTTCACATTCAGAAATTTGCTGAACACTTTAAAGTAACTTTCAAAATCGGCAACGCCGTTGGTATCGGGGTTGTAATAATCAACACCCAGGCCGCCACCGGTGTTCAGTATTTTTATGGTGAAGCCGTGGTTCTCAAACCAGTCCTGTATTTCGTTAATGCGGGTACAAAGGTTACGGTAAACCTCCATATCGGTAATTTGCGAGCCAATGTGGAAGTGGATCCCTAAAAATTTAAGGTTATCGCATTTACGCAACGTTTCGGCAACATCATTAAGCTGCCAGGTGTTGATGCCAAATTTATTCTCATCAAGCCCGGTAGTAATAAAATGGTGGGTATGCGCATCAACATTGGGGTTAATGCGGATAGCGATACCGGCAACTTTGTTTTTGGCTTTCGCCAGATCGTTGATGATCTCCAGTTCCTGTACCGACTCCACGTTGAAACAAAAAATATCGGCATCAAGTGCGGCGTTTATCTCTTTATCAGATTTACCTACACCTGCAAACACTACTTTCCCTTTATCAAAGCCATGCTCAATAGCGGCTTTTACCTCGTTACCGCTTACGCAATCGGCACCAAACCCGAATGACTGGATCATGTCGATAACCTTCGGGTTAAAGTTGGCCTTCATGGCATAATGCACATGAAAACCGTATTTTGATGATGCATCCCTGCAGGCATCTAATGTATTGCGCAAAACATCCATATCGTAATAATAGAATGGTGTTTCGGTATCGTTAAACCGTTGTATCGTATTGTTGTTGAACATTGTTCTTTTTTCTTTTTAACCACGTCATTGCGAGCGTAGCGTGGCAATCTTCGACATGCTTGCCGCCAACTTTTCTATCGAAGATTGCTTCGTTCCTCGCAATGACGCTTTATTAATTAGTGGGTTTAAAACAACCTGCTATGCAGGCTTCTCAAAACCTCTACCTTATCTTCTGTTTTTACCAGTACCGACATGTTGTGGTCGCTGCCACCGTATGATATCATCCTTACCGGTACGTGTTTTATAGCTTCCAAAACGCGGGCAGCATAGCCATGCTTTTCGGCGCCAAAATCGCCCACCACACAAATAATGGTATGGTTAACATCAATATCAACCGAGCCAAACGCGGCCAGTTCTGCCGTGATCTCGCCCAGGTAAGTAGTATCATCAATAGTTAATGATACCGCTACCTCTGATGTGGTGATCATATCAATAGATGTACGGTAACGCTCAAACACCTCAAACACACGGCGTAAAAAGCCATGCGCCAGCAACATGCGGCTGCTCTGTATCTTGATAGCGGTAATACCATCCTTTGCGGCGATAGATTTTATTTTATCCTTCTCGCTGGTATTGGTTATCAGGGTACCTGCGGCTTGCGGGTCCATCGTGTTTAACAACCGTACCGGTATCTTATACTTTTGTGCCGGGAATACGCTTTGCGGATGCAATATTTTGGCACCAAAGTAAGCAAGCTCGGCAGCCTCGTCAAATGATAACTGGGCGATTGGCCTGGTGTTGCTTACAATACGCGGGTCGTTATTGTGCATGCCATCAATATCCGTCCATATCTGTACTTCCTCGCTACGGATGCCCGCCCCTATCAGTGATGCGGTATAATCGCTGCCACCACGGCGCAGGTTATCAATCTCGCCAAAGGCATTACGGCAGATGAAACCCTGGGTAATAAACAGGTTCACATCCGGGTGCTTATCCAGCAAAGGCGTCAATTCTGTAGTAATATGCTCAACAACCGGTTCGTTATCCTCATCGGTTTTCATAAACTCAAGCGCCGGCAGTAAAACCGATGGCACACCTATCTCTTTTAAATAAATATGGTACAGCGTGGTTGATAGCAACTCGCCCTGCGCTAAAATAATTTTGTCCTCTATGTGGGTAAACAGGTCGTTAGCAAAACTGCTTAGCAGCCTGAAATGGTAATCTATAACTTCCTTACCCTGTGCTAAGGTTTCGGGCTTCTTTAAAAGCTCCTTAATAACACCTTCGTACTTATCCTTTAATATGGCAATTAAATTTGCCGCCTTTGCCTTGTCATTTGTAAGGTAGGCCTGGCCTATTTCAACTAAATTATTGGTGGTGCCAGACATAGCCGATAACACCACTATTTGCCGTTCTTGCGGATTTATTATATCCAGCAGCTTCTGCATACGGGCGGCACTTCCAACTGATGTTCCGCCAAATTTTAAAACTTTCATTATTTGTTTCCGTTTACCATAAAACATTAATATTCTTGTATGAATATTGAGGCGCTAAAAATAGGATTTTAAACCACTTATATCTAAAATGAGCAAAATAAAATTTGGAACCGATGGCTGGAGAGCGATCATTGCCGACGACTATACTGTTGAGAACGTAAAACGGGTGGCCTATGCAACAGCATTATGGCTAAAACAAAACTTTGAAAACCCAAGCGCCGTTGTAGGCTGCGACCCGCGCTTTGGCGGGCCAATGTTTGCAGATGTTACCACCACGGTGCTGGCATCACAAGGCGTAAAGGTATTCCGTGCCGAAAATACATTTATATCAACCCCCATGATCTCTTTGGGTACGGTGCGTAAACAGGCATCGGCAGGTATCATTATCACGGCAAGCCATAACCCGCCTGCCTATAATGGATATAAGATAAAAGCATTTTATGGTGGCCCGGCTACACCCGATGATATTGAAAAAGTAGAATCGCAGATACCGGATACCATTAGCCTGGAGCTAAAAACGGTTACCGATTATGTTACCGAAGGCTTGGTAGAATACATCGACCTGGAAGATATGTATGTAGAACATGCCGAAGCCAGCTTTGATATCCCTGCCATCCGCGATAGCGGTTTGCAATGGGCTTACGATGCCATGTACGGTGCCGGCCAAAACGTAATGCGCCGCCTGTTCCCTGATATTACCTTTTTACATGCCGATTACAACCCAAGTTTTGATGGCCAGGCGCCCGAGCCTATCCAGCGTAACTTGCAGGAGTTTGAGCAACTGATCAAACTATCTGAAGGTGAGATTGCATCAGGCCTGGTTACCGATGGCGATGCCGACAGGATTGGTTTATATGACGGCGACGGTACTTTTGTTGATTCGCACCACATCCTTTTATTGCTGATACATTATATGTACAAAGTAAAAGGCGAAAAAGGCGAGGTTTACTCTACCTTCTCGTGCACCAGCAAAATTCAAAAACTTTGCGATGCCTACGGGTTAAACAACACCGTTACCAAAATTGGCTTTAAATACATTTGCGACCTGATCGTGAACAGCGGCAAACCATTTATGGTGGGCGGCGAAGAATCGGGCGGTATTGCGGTTAACGGCCACATCCCCGAGCGCGATGGTGTTTGGATAGGTTTGATGATATGGGAATTTATGGCCAAAAGCGGCCGCAGCTTAAAAGATCTTGTACAGGAAATTTATGATGTGGTTGGCAAATTTGCGGTTGAGCGTTATGACCTGCATGTTACCGAAGAGAAGAAACAACAGATCATCAGCAACTGCAAAAGCGGTTACAGCGCCTTTGGTAAATTAAAGGTTACCCGTACCGAAGACCTGGATGGCTTTAAATTCTTCTTCGAGGACGAGACCTGGGTAATGATCCGCCCATCGGGCACTGAGCCTGTACTGCGTGTTTACTGCGAGGCGCCAAGCACTGCCGAATCTATCAAGATATTGGATATTGTTAAAGCAGAACTATTAAAATAAACCGGCATCTATGCGATTTACCGCATGAATAGATTTTTAAAGGCTTGCTTCGGCAGGCCTTTTTTTGTTAATGCAATTCCCTCCCACTGGGAGGGTTGCGTTGGGTAGAGCGAATGCAGGGAGGGGGTTCGCCGGTCATATCCACCCACGCGTCATGGCTGTGAGGTACGAAGCAACCTCTTTAAGCAAATCCTTTATGCATGGTGTATAACTATCCTAAAGAGATTGCTTCGTACCTCACAGCAATGACGCTTTATTAAAACTTTTTTCTAATTTCCCGGTGATATATCACCTCATCCGCGCACTTATAGTTAAACGCAGGTATTATGGTAAAAACGGTTAACAGGGAACAATTACTGATGGAGCTTTACAAAAGCGCCTTCCCCACTGTGGCTAAGTATGTAGCCAAAATGGGCGGCACGCTTGATGATGCCAAAGATGTTTTCCAGGATGCTTTGGTAATATATTACGAGAAAGCCATTGCCGGTAATTTAGTTGCCGATGATAGCAAAGCGTATCTTTTAGGTATCGCGAAGCATATGTGGTTTAAAAAGTTCAAAGAACAAGGCAACACTGTACCGCTTGATGATTCATTAGAACAAGTGGATGAAGCGGAACAGCACATTGCTAACAACAAGGTTTTACAGTTTTTAGCAACTGCCGGCAAACGCTGCATGGAACTACTGAGCGCTTTTTATTACCATAAGCTACCCATGAAAGATGCTGCCGAACAATTTGGCTACGCAGGCGAACGCTCGGTAACCGTGCAGAAATACAAATGCCTGGAAAAAGTAAGGGATACCGTTAAAGAAAAATCATTAACCTATGCGGACTTCATTGAATAATATCAAAGAAACAGACGACCATGTGCTGGGCCTTTCCGCCCCGCAGGACGACCTGTTATTTGAGGCGAAGATGATCCTGAACCCCGAACTAAGGCTGGATGTGGCCTGGCACAGGCAAACCCTTAACCTGGTGCAGCAATACGGGCGCAATCAGTTACGTGCCGAGATCCACGCTGTACATAACCAGCTTTTTACCCAGCCACAGCACCAAAGCTTCCGCCAAACCGTACTGCGCTTTTTTAAACGCTAACCTTTAAATTTTAATAGAATGAACACTAACGAGTTCCGCAAATACGCGGTGAGGCATCGCCATGTCCAAAGTTTACATGTTGATAGGTTTATTAGCCAGGTAAACAGCCGCCGCATAACCAGCCAAACACCCGCCATTATGGAAGAGCGGCAAATGAACATTACCCAGATGGACGTATTCTCGCGCCTGATGATGGACAGGATCATTTTCCTGGGTACCGCGGTTGATGACCACGTGGCCAATATCATCCAGGCGCAACTGCTGTTCCTGCAATCAACCGATGCCAGGCGCGATATCCAGATCTATATCAATTCGCCGGGTGGCTCGGTTTATGCCGGGCTGGGCATTTATGATACCATGCAATTCATTTCGCCCGATGTAGCCACCATTTGTACCGGCATGGCGGCATCCATGGCGCAGGTATTGCTGTGCGCAGGCACAAAGGGCAAACGCGCCGCCCTGCCCCATTCCAGGATCATGATGCACCAGCCATCAGGCGGCGCGCAGGGCATGGCATCAGATATTGAGATAGCCGCCGTGCAAATTGCCAAAATGAAAAGGGAACTTTACGAGATCACCGCTAAACACAGCGGGCAGGATTACGAAACCGTTTACCGCTTATCAGACCGCGACCACTGGATGATAGCCGCCGAAGCCCTGGAATTTGGAATGATAGATGAGATTTTGGGTGCGCGTGAGAAATAGGTGTATTTAGGTCCGTTTTGCAGGGTCTCACATCGTGGACCCTGCGGGGCAACCGGGCGCGTTTTAAATCGTTTCATGTCGTTTCAGAATGTTCAATAAACACATCAGGGCAGCTAATTGCCAATCCATCCGGTAAATAATTAAATGGTATTAATGGTGGCAATGTTTGCCAGTAGCTGATTTTTAAACTATCTTATTATCAAATACTTAACAATGTTCACAAACGTTCACGGCAGTGAACGTGAACACTTCATACAGATTTAACAACTTTTAAAATTTGTCAAATCTTAACTCAAAAATAATCGCTTACTTTGGGTTTTACATCAGCGAATAATCCATGAAGAAATTACTTACGGCTACTCTCCTGTTAACTTGTATCATTTTTAAAACATCAGCGCAAAATAATAATAGTGTAGTAACCACTACCGCCAATTACAGCGAATTGCAGCAAAAATTCGTCGACCTGAAATTTGGTATGTTCATCCACTTTAACATGCCTACTTATATGGACGCCGACTGGCCCGATCCTGAAGCTGAAGCAGCCAACTTCAACCCCAAAAAACTAAACGCCGACCAGTGGGCAAAAGCAGCTAAAAGCGCTAACATGACCTACGGTTGCTTAACCACCAAACACCACAGCGGCTTTTGCATTTGGGATACCAAAACAACCGATTATAACGTAATGAACAGTCCACTAAAGCGCGATGTGGTAAAGGAATATGTTGATGCATTCCGTAAAAACGACCTGAAAGTGATGCTTTATTACAGCATTTTGGATACCCACCATAAACTGCGCCCGCATTACATCACCCAAAAACATTTTGAGATGGTGAAAGCGCAACTCACCGAACTATTAACCAAATATGGTAAAATAGAGGCTATTATTATCGATGGCTGGGATGCCCCGTGGTCGAGAATAAGCTATGACGATATCAACTTTGAAGATATTTACCATCTGGTAAAATCTATCCAGCCGGATTGTGTGCTGATGGACCTGAACGGCGCCAAATACCCCGCCGAAGGCTTATTTTACAGCGATATAAAAACGTATGAGATGGGTGCCGGCCAACGCCTGGCCAAAGAGAGCAATATTATGCCGTCGTTAGCTTGTTTACCATTGCAAAGCAGTTGGTTTTGGAAAACCAATTTCCCTACCACACCGGTAAAAGACCCCGCCAAAATGGTTAACGAACTAACTACTTTAAATAAAGCAGATTGTAACTTCATCCTTAATGTTGCACCAAACCGTGATGGGCTATTTGATGATAACGCTTTGGCAGCCCTTAAAGAGATTGGTAAACTTTGGAAAAACGATGGCCCGGCACCAAAACTCGCGGCTACCGGAGCGCCCATCATATCAAGCAACCTGGCCAAAAACAAGCCATCAAACTCCAGTTGGAGCGATGATATGAATATTATGGATTTTGCCAATGATGATGATTTCACTACGTCGTGGACATCGAGCGCAACTATTAAAACCCCATGGTACGAAATTGATTTTGGTAAGGATACCGAGTTTAATACCATTACCTTAACCGAACCAAAAGCCAATATCACCGCATACCATTTTGAGTACCTGCAAAACGGTGTTTGGAAACCAATTATAGCAGGCAATACTACATCACGCGTAAAGATCCATCGTTTTAACCGCGTTTATGGCACCAAGGTGCGTATAACTATTGATAAAGCCGAAGGGCAGGTATCTATAGCAGAGTTTGGCGTTTATAACGAGCGCAGGTAGGATATAATCATTAAAACGCGAAGTATCGCGTCTCTGCAAAGAAGATAATGTAGAGACGCGATACTTCGCGTCTTTTTATAAAACCCACCCGCACGTAACAATTATATCATGAAACATCATATTTAAAACTGTTCTGCATATTTTATCGTTCTTTACACAGAATTTATTCAGAATTAGTTTTATAATGCCATCTGTTTTCCGATCTGCTCTTAGATATTTCCTGGTTACAACCATGCTGACATTGGCAGGCCTTAGCTCAAAGGCCTACTCTATTCTGGCTCACGAGGCTATTATAGATGCTACATGGAAATCGGCATTGGTGCCCTTACTAAAGCAAAAATATCCCGACGCCACGCGCGAGCAACTACTAATGGCACACTCGTATGCCTATGGTGGCGCAATTGTAGCAGATATGGGCTACATGCCTTTTGGCAATGGCTTTTTTACCGACCTGGTGCATTACGTACGCAGCGGCGACTTTGTACAGGCCCTTATTGCCGATTCGCAAAACTTGAATGAATATGCCTTTGCGTTGGGGGCCTTATCACACTATATGGCCGATAAATACGGTCATTCCCTTTCTACCAACCTTAATGTGCCTATTATTTATCCCAAACTTCAAAAAAAATTCGGCAATGTGGTTACTTATGAGGACGACCATACCTCACACAGCCGCATGGAATTTGCTTACGATGTTTTACAGATAGGCCAAAACGGCTATACATCAGAAGGGTATCATGATTTTATTGGGTTTAATATCTCTGTACCGGTTTTAGAGAAGGCTTTTTATGAAACCTACGGCCAGCAACTGGGCAGCATTTTCTCCAACATCAATTCATCCATTAATACCATGCGCTGGGGTGTACGTAACCTGTTCCCGGTGCTTACCAAATCGGCATATAAAGCTAACCAAACCGATATTGAAAAAATGCACCCGGGGATTACAGCACGCAAGTTTCAGTATAAAATGAGCAAAAGGTCTTTCAACCTGGAGTTTGGCAAAGAACGGAAGGAGTCAAAGTTTTTCGCGAAGGTGGCTGTATTCTTCATCAAGATATTACCTAAAATAGGCCCGTTAAAAACACTCAAATTCAAATCGCCAGGAGAAAAGGGGCAAAAGCTTTTCGCTATCAGTTTTGAGACTATTTTGAAAAATTACAAGGATGCTTTAGGCCAGGTAGGCAATAACCAGCTAATACTACCCGATATTGATTTTGATACCGGTAACCTTACCTGTTTAGGCGAATACAAATTGGCCGATAATACCTACGCCGAGCTTTTAGAAAAATTGCAGGAACAGCAATACAAGAACGTTACCCCTCAACTGCAAAAAAGTATACTTGACTTTTACAACGGCGCCGATACCACACAACTAACCGCCAGGGACCTTAAAAAATGGGCTAAAACCAGCGTGAGGATCAAAGAGCTTTCACGACTAACACCTATGCCGCAGGATACACTACGTTCGCTGGTTGAGCAGAAGTAGGTTACGCCAGATCCACATCAAAAAAATTTAGTTGCTGCCCGGTATCTTCACAAACTACAGTGCCTATATATCCCGGAGCAATATTAAAACCATGCAACAGCCAGTTTTTGTTTGTGCCGATGAGTGATGACTCTAAAATATGTTCTCCATCAAGCGCGGGAGTTATCTTAAGATGATCGCCAAGGCCCTGGCCCGTTGCTTTCAGGATGGCTTCCTTACGCGTCCATAAGGTAAAAAATCTTTCGGGTGAGGTGCCGACATAATCAGCCTCTGCCCTGCTAAAATTATCTTCTAAAATATCCTGAAAGGGAAATATAGGGTCAACAAACTCCACATCGGCGCCAACCGGTAATAGGGCTATGGCCAGCACTATCCAATCGCCAGAATGCGAAAGGTTATAGTGCACTTTATTACCATCTATGCCAACCAAATGTGGTTTTTTATTATCACCCAAAACAAATTGCAATCGGGCAGGGGGTGTATCAAGGTACTGTCCTAATATAATCCGTTGTACCCCCCTGCTAACAATAAACCTGAATGTATCTTTCTGTTGCTTGTATCTGCCAGCGCGCAGGGTTTCTTCCGGGGTAAGCAGGGCTTCGAATTGTTCTAAATACTTTAGGTTTTGACTAATGTTGATGCGCCATACATGAACTTCGCTATTGCTTATAACAAGTCCGTGTGTGGCGGTATTCGGCCACCATACATCATTTAAATAACGGTTTGTGATAGTGCCCAATACCTGATTAATAATTGATTTTATCCAGGCAATCCTGCAATATTTCGGCAAACTGGCTGTCGTTTGGCTCTTTAAAAATGGTATTATGTTCGCCCGGTATGTTATGGATGTTTACCCCTTTTAAGGCATAAGGCTTCCACCCCATGTATACGTAATCGTCCAAATAAAACGAACGCGTTTCCGCGCGGAACAGCTCTATAGCAATATCATAAGGTTGGATGCGGTAATGCTTCTGTGCTACATTGTTCATCTCGTCTATTTTATGCGAGTAGCCAAAAAAACCGGTCTGTTTTTGTTCAGTACCAAACTTAAGTTTCCATAAAAGCCTTATGGCGCCACGCTCAAGCGCTTTAGCACGGGTAGTAATCGTTTTCGTAAAGCCATCCTTAAACAGCATAGCATGCCACACTTTACGGCCAAAATACATGCCGCGCTTAACATGCTTAACAAGCCATGGGTCGTAATGCGGAGTACGATAGGCATAAGTATCAAACATGGCCAGCATACGTACTTCTTTGTTCAGCGCTTCCAACTGGCGGGCCATTTCATACGCAATTATCCCCCCGAAAGAGAAACCTGCCAGTGCATAAGGCCCGTCCGGGTTTTGCGCCCTTATGGCCGATATATAATGCGCCGCAATATCCTCCATCCTGCTCAGCGGCTCATCAACACCGTTTAAACCCTTGGCTTGCAGGCCATAAACAGGCTGGTCGGCATCCATGTGTTTGGCAAGTGTGTTAAACAGCAATACGTTTAAACCAGCACCGTGTACTATATAAATAGGGATTTTATTGCCGGTGGGCTTTATTGGCACCAATGAATCCCAGGTGATGGATTTACCGTCCATCTCTAGCATCAGCGACAGCTTTTCAACCGTCGAATTTTCAAATAAAATAGCCAATGGTAGGCGTTTGCCAGTTTCCTTTTCAATCCGCGCCATTACCTGTACTGCTATCAGCGAGTGGCCGCCCAATTCAAAAAAGTTATCATGAATACCAACCTGCTCAACACCTAAAAGCTCGATCCAAAGGTCGGCAACCATCTTTTCAACATCGGTACGGGGTGCAACATAGGCCACCGTTTCCGCCGCGGTAATATCGCGGGCGGCCAATGCCTTTTTGTCCACCTTGCCGTTCGGTGTCATCGGCATGGCATCTATCAGCACAAAATTATCGGGCACCATATAATCAGGCACCGACGATCGCAAATTAACGCGCCACTGATGGATCATTTCACTGTTAGCTTCGCCCTGCTGTATGTCATCTCTTAAAGCAATGTAAGCCACCAACTTATCCACCCCGTTATTATCTGCACGGGCAATAACTACAGCCTGTTTAATGGCTTCTTCCTTAGCCAGGTTAAATTCTATCTCGCCGGTTTCAATCCGGTAACCGCGAATTTTCACCTGCGCATCTATCCGCGAAAGGTACATCAGGTCGCCATCAGGGGTGAATGTCCCGAGGTCGCCGGTGCGGTACATTTTCGCCCCTGGTTCGTCCGAAAAGGGATTTGAAACGAATTTTTCCGACGTCAGTTCGGCCTGGTTCAGGTAACCTTCGGCCACACCCTCGCCAGCTATATAAATTTCGCCCGCCACGCCCGGCGAAAGCATATTCTGGAACGGATCTAAAATATAAATGGCGGTGTTATCAATGGGTTTACCAATACTGACAAAACCATCGTTGGCGGTAATCTCTTTCAGGGTCGACCAAATGGTAGTTTCTGTTGGGCCATAAACATTCCATAACGAAGTGGCTTTATCCAGAATGCGTTGAGCCAGATCCATCGGCAAAGCTTCGCCGCCGCAAATCACTTTTATCTTCTCTTTATCCCATCCGGCCTCCAGCATAATACGCCAGGTATATGGCGTAGCCTGCATTACGGTAACTTTTTCTTTTTTAATGAGATCAAGCAGGGCATTACCATCCTTGGCGGTAGCAGCATCGGCCAGTACTATCTGCGCGCCTGTGATCAGCGGAAGCCAAAGCTCCAGCCCGGCAATATCAAAGCTGATGGTGGTTACAGCAAGCAGTTTATCGGCAGCGGTAAGGCCCGGCTGCTTTTGCATACTGTACAAAAAGTTAACCACGTTATGGTGCTTTATCTGCACCCCTTTTGGCTGCCCGGTTGAGCCTGATGTATACAGGATATAGATCAGATCATCACCCTTTACCCTAACCTCCGGATCTGTAATTGGATAAGCACTTAGCGTTGGCAATATCTCTTCAAGTATGATCTCCTTTGCGTTTGATACATACTGCCCTTTGTATGCTTCGGATGTAAGCAGCACCACCGCAGCCGAATCTTCAAGCATGTAGTTGATGCGGTTGATAGGGAATATCGGGTCGAGCGGCACGTAGGTTGCGCCTGCTTTTATAATAGCCAGCAAACCAATCACCAACTCAGCCGATCGGTCTAATGAGATGGCCACCTTATCGTTAGGCTTTACCCCGTTCTCCATCAGCACTGCCGCCATTTGATTAGCCTTCTGATTAAGCTGCTTGTAGGTAAAGCCCTCGTTATTAAACTTTAGGGCAACGCTGTTGGGGTGCTGCACCGCTGTTTCGCTGATGATCTGGTGGAGTGGTTTTTCTTTCGGATAAGCCACTTTGGTGTCGTTCCATTTATCCAGTTGTGCCTTAATTTCGGCGGCGTTTAGTACCGGTAACTTACCTATCGGCATGTCCGGCGTTTTCACTACTTCGCGCAGCAAATGTTCCAGCGTATCCATAAACCGGCTGATGGTAGTAAGTTCGAACAGCTGCGTGTTATACGACCACTCGAAAGTAAGCGCACCTTTATGGTCAGTAATATTCAGGAAGATCTCGAATGTTTCGTACTCGCGCGGGTTGTTGATGTAGCGGTGCTTCAGGTTATAAAAACTGATGCCTTCATCCATCCCAATATCGATATTAAATACCACCGGCACCAACGGCAGGCGCGATGCATCCCTCGGGATATTCAGCTTTTTAAGCAAACTACCGAAGGTATATTGCTGATGATCGTACGCGTCGAGCACCGGGCTTTTACGCTCTTTAAGATAATCTACAAACGATTGATCGCCTTTTGGAAAACTACGTAAGGGCAACAGGTTTACGCAATGCCCAACCAGGCCAAAATTGCCTGTGGCCGATTGCCCTGCGGCAGGCAACCCGATAATGATCTCCTCTTGGCCCGTTAGCTGGTGCAAAAACACCTCGAACGATGCCATTACCGTACTCACAAAGCTGGTACCGGCCTTGCGGGCTAATAACTTCAGATCGCTAACCAGCGCAGCGTCCAGACTAAAATCGGCACGGTTGCTTTTGTAAGTACGCGGCGTTGGCCTTGGGTTATCTGTAGGCAGATCAAGCAAGTGGTTGCTGCCTTTAAACTGGTTTATCCAGTATTGTTCGGTTTCCTTATGTTCGGCGGTGTGCGATAGTTCTATTTCGGCAACTGCATATTCGCTGAACTTTGGAGCGGGTATTAGTTGAGGCACCTCATGCTGTGCAAATGCAGAGTACAGCTTACTCAGGTCCTGCATCATGATCCCTACCGACCACCCATCGCAAACAATGTGGTGCATCAGCATGATCACCATGTGCTCATCATGGTTCAACTTTAGTATGGCCACTTTAAACAGCGGGCCGTTCACCAGATCGAGCGGGGTGATGGCCAGCTGCCGGTTATAATTTCTGATGAAAAGTTTGTTCTGCTCATCGTCCTGTGCCGACAGGTCATGGTAATCAACATTAAGCGCGGGATTGTTATAAACAATAATGCTTGCACCATCGGCGCTAAAAACAGTACGCAGTGCCTCGTGCCTGTCAGACAATGCCTGTAAGGCCTTCATCATGGCATGGGTATCAAATGTACCGGTAAGCACTATGCCGGATGAATCATTATAAGCGCAGCTGGCATCATTACCACCTATCAGGCACGATGTCCAGATCTCTATCTGTGGTTCGGTGGCCGGGGCAACCAATAGTATTTCAGGCCCTGCAAAGGGGTCAAATTCGTCAGTACCAACCTGGGGGATATATGTAGCAGTCTGATCCAAATTTACTTGCCGTTTAGGTTTATCTGTATATACTTGCCGGGGTTGTTTTCATCAGCAACAAACCAGGCAGGGTTACCGTCCCTATCGCGGCCAAGCCTTGCGCCTTCAACAGGCGGCTGGGTAGCGTTAGTGATAGCCGGGGCAGCAGGGGTAGCCAAAGATACAACAGGCGCGGCATTTTGCGTTTTAAAAAATCCGGCTGCTATCATATCGGCAATACTGCCGTTAAACGCGGCTATCATGGTATCCACATCCTCTTCGGTATGGGCATCCGTCATAAAGCAAGGAAAGCCATCCAGTACGTGGATGCCCCTTAAACGCATCAATGTGAACAACAACTCGCTGTAAGGGATCTCCTCTAAAAACTTTAACCGCCACAGGGATGCATAACCAACCACGGTTAGTGGCAGGTTTTCCTTTTTGCAGGTAGCTTCCATACCGTTTTTTAAACGGGTAGCCAGGCCGGTCAGTTTTTCCTGCAGGGCGGGGCCGCGGTCTTTCATATATTGTAAAGATGCCTTACAGGCAGCCAGCGCCAACGGGTGGCGCACAAAAGTCCCGGCAAAGTAAGTTACCCCTACTTCGGGTACCGAATCATCAGCGTACTCCCAGAAACCACCATCCAGCGCGTCCATATATTCGGCTTTACCGCAAATAGCGCCAACAGGCATACCACCACCAATAACTTTACCGTAGGTACCCAGATCAGCTTTTACGCCGAACAGGGCCTGCGTACCGCCCGGATGGAAACGGAAACCGCTGATCACCTCATCAAAAACAAGGCAAACTTTAGCATCATCTGTTACTACCCTTAATTTCTTCAGGAACTCAATAGGCTGAAACTCGGGCCTGCGGCTTTGTACCGGCTCTACCAATATGGCCGCTATTTCGCCAGCACGCTCTTTGATAATGCGCAGGGCTTCATCGGTACCATAATCCAGTATCAGCATGTTCTGTACGTTATCTGCCAGGATGCCCGATGCAGCAGGAACAGTTTTCAGTTTTTTGGTTCCGCGTACAATTACCTCGTCCATAATGCCATGATACGAGCCGCTAAAGGCTACAATCAAAGGCCGGCCGGTAACTGTTCTTGCCACACGCATGGCGCCCAATACGGCTTCTGATCCGGTATTGCACAAGGCAGCGCGGTCATGATTGGTAAACTCACACATCAGCTTACAAACCTCGCCGGCCAGTTCATGCTGCGGGCCAATCTCATAACCCAGTTCCATTTGCGCCAAAACGGCCTGCTTTAAAACATCGGGCTGATAGCCCAACATGTTCGAGCCAAAACCATTCAGGGCATCAATATATTCGTTACCATCAACATCCCAAAGGCGGCTGCCTTTTGAACGATTGATCACTATAGGGTAAACAACCTCTTTGGTTAAGGGCCTAAAGCCGCTCACCACCCGCGGATCGGCCATGTAGGCGCGATGTTGCTGGGTTTGTTCTTTACTCTTTTTTGTTTTCTCGTTATAATCTTTGGTAAGCTTAGCCAAAAAAGCCATTTGCTTATCATCAAGCTCCTGTACCTTCCGTTCGATACGCGCCGTTGCACCAAATGGTTTTTTTATCTCCACCATTTCTTCCGGCGTAATATCCGGTTCCTGGTTTAAAGCGGGTGGGGCAACAGGCTCATCTTTTAACTGGTCATTATTTGAACGCAGGGGTGGTGCCGCTATCGTAACCATTTTTACTTTAGGATATTCGCCTCCCTGCAAATGCGCTATCTGGCTGGCCAGTAACTGCAGCTGTTGGTTAATCATGCTCAGGGCAACATCAGTGCTACCATTTGTATTAAACGGGATATTTGGCATTTGTACCGGGCGCTGCGCCGTTGCCTGGTTGTAAACGGTTTGTTGCGCGGGCACGGGCTCAAACACTCCGGCAGGCAGGCTTTTATCCAGGAAATCGGCCAGCAGGTTAATGGAGTTGTACTCTTCAAAAAGTTTCCTGAAGGTAACGGGTACATTAAAGGTTTTTTTAAGATTGGTAGCTATCTGCGTTAATAATAACGAATCGAAACCGATCTCGGGGAAACTGAGGTCCGCGGCATCTTTTTCAATCTCTATGCCCGATGCATCTTCAAAGATCCCGTACAATTTATCGGCCAGCAAATCTTTTCTCATTATATTATTCTGTATAATATTTTCTTCTGTATTTGTTTGTGGTTCGTCCGGCACAATTTCCTCCGGTTGGTAATTTACCGTTCCTGTTTCATTAATTACTACAGGTTCAACCCAATATTTTTTATGATCGAACGCATAAGGCGGCAACCTTAAGCGTTTACGTTTACCCGCATAAAATGCATCCCAGTTTGGTTCGATGCCGTTTAACCATAATTGCCCAAGGGCCTTAATTACTGATTGATATTCGGGCACATCATTGCTGTTATCTATCCCGGCAACAGTGGCAACAGGTTCATCGGCTGTTTGCTGCGCGGTTAATGTAGCTAATGTACGGCCGGGGCCAACTTCTAAAAACAAGCGGCCTTTATCCTCTGCCAGGGTATCAACAGCAGCGGCAAAGCGTACTGTTTTACGCAGGTGCGATGCCCAGTAAGCCGGATCGGTAGCTTCGGCGGCGCTGAGCCAGTTACCGGTAGCGGTTGACACTATGGGTTTAACCGGCGCGTTCAGCTTCACGGTTTTTACAACCTCCTCAAACGGTGCTACAATATCATCCATCATGGCCGAGTGGAAGGCATGACTGGTTTGTAACAGCCTGCCGGGGATGCCTTTTTCTTCCAGCACTTTGGCGAATGCCGCAACGGCATCCTTTTGCCCCGCTATTACCGATAATTTATTGCTGTTGATCACAGCGATAGATAGGTTAGCTGGTAGGATCTTCTCCAGTTCGGCAGCGTTGGTACGTACCGAAAGCATATCGCCTTCGGCAACCCCGCTTACCAGTTTGGCCCGTTCGGTTATCAATTTCAGGGCATCGGGCAGGGTAAACACACCTGCAAAATGCGCGGCTACGAATTCGCCAATGCTATGGCCGGTAAATACTGATGGCGCTATCCCCCAGCTCATCCACAGCTTAGCCATGGCGTACGAGGTAATAAAAATAGCCGGTTGAGTATAAAATGTATTCTTTAGTTTTTCTGTCGCTTCCGCGGATGCATCAGCATAAATAACATCAATGATATCCTCATGCCCGGTACCTCTTAGCAGAGTAACGCATTCATTTACCGCATCGGCAAAAACTGGCTCCTGCACGTAAAGTTTGTGGCCCATATTGAGGTATTGCGCACCCTGGCCGGGGAACATGAACACAACCTCGGTTGCTTTTTCTTTTAAAGTTTTTGAGTTGGATGGGTCGCGTTTAAATTTGGTGAGCTTCTCCATCAGGTCGGCCCTGCCGGCAGCCAGTATAAAGTTGCGTTCCTTAAAATCAACACGGGTGGTGTGGAGGTTGTAAGCCAGATCAGCCACATTAACATCCTTGTTATCCTGCAAATAATAATATAATCTATCCGCCCATTTGGATGCGCTGGTAGACGTTTTTGCCGACCAACTGATTAAGCTCACCGGTTTACTTTCGGCAGCAGGTTGTTCTGCTTTAACGTATTCTTCCAGCACGGTATGCACATTAGTACCACCCACACCAAATGAGCTTACCCCAGCCCTGCGTTTACCATCGCTTTGCCAATTGGCAAGTTGGGTATTCACATAAAACGGACTATCGGCAAAATCAATATTGGGGTTTGGCTTGGTGTAATACAATGATGCCGGGAGCTGCTTATGGTGCAGCGCCAGCGTGGTTTTAATAAAACCCGCTACCCCTGCCGCAGCCACCATATGGCCCATATTACTTTTTATAGAACCGATGGCGCAATATTGTTTCTTATCCTGTGCGCCAAAGGCCAGGTTAAGGCCTTCAATCTCTATTGGGTCGCCTAAGGATGTAGCCGTGCCGTGGGCTTCTACGTAGGTGATGGTTGCAGGGTCTACGCCCGCATCGGCAATGGCCATGGCAATAGCGCCTGCCTGCCCGGTAGCGCTTGGCGCGGTAAAGCTGCCTTTGCCACCGCCATCATTATTCAGTCCTACGCCTTTTAACACTGCGTAAATGGTATCGCCATCGCGTTCGGCATCCTGCAGGCTTTTCAGCACCACAATGCCCGCTCCATCGCTAAATACCGTACCATCCGCGTCGGCATCAAACGAGCGGCAATGCCCGTCGGCACTCAGCATGGTGCCTTGCTGGTACAAGTGCCCGATTTTTATGGGCGAGTTAACCGATGCTCCACCAGCTAATGCAACATCGCACTGCCCGTTACGGATACTATCCGCCGCCTGTGCAATAGCCAGTAGTGAGGTAGAGCAAGCGGAATGCACACTAACCGCAGGACCGGTCAAATTCAACTCGTAAGCGGTGCGGGTGGCTATATAATCCTTTTCGTTTACGGTGGCTACCAGAAAGCGCCCAACGTTCTCAATTTTATCGGTGTTGGAGATAATGTTATTGGTGTAATAGGTATTGTTACCTACACCCGCAAAAACGCCAACTGTGCCGTCATATTTACCCGGCAGATGGCCAGTGGTTTCCAATGCTTCCCAGGCCAATTCAAGGAACACCCGATGCTGTGGGTCCATCAACTCGGCCACTTTAGGGTTGATGCCAAAAAAGGCGGCATCAAAACTATCAGCATTATCTACCACCCCGCGCGCTTTTACATAATTTGGTGCGTTGCGTACGGCTAAGGGGATGCTTGAATCAAGCTCTTCCTCACTGAAAAACGAGGTGGTTTCGCGGCCTTCTACCAAAACCTTCCAAAGTTCGGCAATGGTATCGGCACCCGGAAAACGGGCCGCCATGCCTATTACGGCTATATCGTTATTTGTTTTATCCTTTTTAGGTTTACCGGCAGTAATTTTGGCTACACTTTTATTCCCTTCTAAATAGGAGGCTATACCGTTAACCGTTGGGTACTGGTAGAGCTTGGTTATTGGTAGTGTGTAATTATATTGTTTTTTTAAAGCGGCAACGGTTTTTAGCGCCAGGATGGAGTTACCGCCTAACTCAAAAAAGTTATCAAAGACACCCACTTTGTCCAATTGCAGCAACTCTGCCCATATGGCGGTTATGCTCTTTTCGGCAGTGGTGTTTGGGGCCTGGTAAAGTACCGATAATTCGGGGCGTTGGGTATCAGGTGCAGGCAGCGCGTTCCTGTCTACTTTACCGCTGGTTGTTTTGGCAAAGCCATCTACCCATACAAATGCTGAAGGCATCATATAATCGGGTAGTTTTTGTTCTATGCTATCGCGAAGGAAAGCAATATCTTTTTTCTCGCCTGATGCTACCAGGTAAGCCACCAACCGTTTTTGGCCGGGTACATCCTCGCGGGCAACTACTACCGATTGGCTGATGCCGTACAGTTGGTTCAGCAATACTTCTATCTCGCCAACCTCTACCCTGTTCCCGCGGATCTTTACCTGCGTATCCAGGCGGCCAAGGTATTCTATATTACCATCGGGCAGGTACCGGCCAAGGTCGCCGCTGCGGTATATGCGGGAGGGTTTGCCGCTGGCAGTTGTCCAGTTTACAAATTTTTCATTAGTAAGTTCGGGGCGGTTCAGGTAACCGTAGGCCAGGCTAATGCCACTGATGCAAAGTTCGCCCTGTTCGCCATCGGCAACGGGCTTTAGCTGCTCATCAACCACATGGATCTCAACGTTAGCTATCGGCTTGCCAATATTTGGTAATAACGGCCAGTTTTGGGCTGGGCCTTCCATTTTAAGGGCAGTGCTGCATACGCTGGCCTCGGTTGGACCATACATATTATAAAATACACAACCCGGTAATGCCTGGAAGAACCGCAGGATCTGTGGAGTGATCTTTAACTGCTCGCCCGCGCTGATCACTTCCTGTAACGATTGCGGGAAGTATTGTTCGGCATCGGCGGCTTCGGTAAGGTATTGTAGCGCTACAAAAGGCACAATGATACGGTTTACGCTTTGCTCGTCGATATATTTTAAAAGCTTAAGCGGATCGATAACCGTTTCATCATCTATCAATACCAGTGTACCGCCTATACAAAGCGTGCTGAATACCTCCATTACCGATGCGTCAAATATCAGCGGAGAGAATTGCAGAGTACGGTGCCCTACGCCCAAATAAGGCGAAAGGTGACGTTGCCAGTTAACCATACTTACTACACCCGCATGCCCAACGCAAACGCCTTTTGGCTTACCTGTAGAGCCTGATGTATAGATGATATAGGCAACCTTTGTTTTATCCCATTCGCCCGGAAATTCAGGCGGGTTAACCGGCTGATCGGATACGATGACGTTGTTAACAACAGCGCTAAAAACCTCCTGATCGCTTTGCGGGGCAAGTATGGTATCCATACCGCTATCGGCAACAATATCCTGCAGTCGATTGGCCGGGAAGGATGGATCTAAAGGCAAATAGGCCTTACCTGCTTTAAGAATGGCAAACAGGCTGATGATGGTTTCGACAGAACGGGTAGCGCTTACTCCGATAACAAGCGACTCGGGAGCAACAGACACAATGGCTTTGGCCAGTTCGCCGGCTTTGGCATTTAGTTGGGCATAAGTAATTTTACGGTCACCAAAACTAACTGCTATAACCTGCGGGTGCTGTTCAGCCTGCGCTTCAAACAAATGATGTATCAACACATCACCGGTTGAAATATTTGTGTACTTATTATCGGTAAGAATATCCATTAAGCTAAATAAGTGGGTTAGATTAAAAGCTAATCTGGTAGTTACCCTTATTCGGTTTGTTAATCGGGTTTAAGATATAAATTTTAATCCTAAGGCTTAGGGCAAACAGCAAAAAATTTCATTTAATTTTCACTTAAAACAAGGCATTTTTTTTGCTTTGTAGCCGCCCGCTACATAACCAATAATTAAACATATGCTGTAAAAGCAAGCAATATCAATTCACATGAAATTACGGTTTTGTTTTATATAAATATTTAAAGATATAGCTATGAAGTATAGCTACCGGTTGTAGGGGTAAACCGGCGAATAATTACTTAAATTCAATTTGATCGGGCTGTGCGGCAACAATTTCGGGCCGGTTTTTGTGTAGTTCAAATACGCCGGTAACACACATCGTTTTCCCTTTTAGGTTAGCCCAATCCAGCGTAATCTTATTGCCTTTTACAGCTATGGTATATTTTTGGTTTGGGTAATCTCCGCCCATATTGATGAGCGTGAGCGTGTCACTGAATATTTTCACAGATGACACCACATCACAAAGTGTTTTGGTTTTGCCAATATTATCTTTAAATTCCTGACTATTAAAACTTTGTGCCGATGCTTTAAAAGCAAAAGCAGCTATAAAAACAAAAAGGGTAAATAGTTTTTTCATACCTCAAGATATGGTAATAATTACAAAACAGAAAGGGGAATTTTTATTGTTCTACTGTTGATAACAGGCTAAAAAGTGAACACTCCAGGCATCTTTGCAGGCTTTTATAAATTTTCTATCTTTGCAGCCATAATAAATCCCATAGCGCCCTCCATGTAATACATAATTTCTTTCAGGAAAAAATAACCGGAACCTGTATCGCAGGCTTCTGCAATTATTCACTCTTTAAAGAAAGGAATTATGCTTCTTCTTCAGGATATTACTTATATACACCCCAACCGCGAGCTGCTATTTGCTGGCCTCAACCTTGCTATAAACAAACACGATAAAATTGCGCTGATAGGCCATAATGGTATCGGCAAATCAACCTTATTAAAATTATTGGCCGGCGAGCTGCAACCATCCGTAGGGGTAGTTAAAACCGCGTCGATACCATATTATGTGCCCCAGCTTTTTGGGCAGTTTAACCATGTGAGCGTTGCGCAGGCCCTGCAGGTTACCAATAAACTACAAGCCCTGCAACAAATACTGAACGGTAACATTACCGACGAGAATATGACCGTACTGGATAACGACTGGGCCATTGAGGAACGCTGCACCGAAGCCCTTGCACAGTGGAAACTTGATGGTGTTACCTTGTCGCAAAGTATGGCAACGCTTAGTGGCGGGCAAAAAACAAAAGTATTTTTGGCTGGCATAACCATACACCAACCGGATGTTGTTTTACTTGATGAACCGAGCAACCATTTGGATACCGACAGTCGCGAACTGCTTTATCGTTATATTACAGGCACCAAAAATACCCTGGTAATTGTAAGCCATGACAGGGTTTTGTTAAACTTGCTGAATACTATTTTTGAACTTAGCAAGCGGGGCATAACCGTTTACGGCGGTAACTATGACTTTTATGCCGAGCAAAAGGCAATTGAAATTGATGCTTTTAACCACGACCTAAAAAGCAAAGAGAAGGCCCTGCGTAAAGCTAAAGAAACAGAACGCGAAGCAATGGAGCGCCAGCAAAAGCTGGATGCCCGGGGCAAGAAAAAACAGGAGAAAGCCGGCGTACCCACCATAATGATGAACACGCTAAGGAACAATGCCGAAAAAAGCACCTCGCGAATGAAAGGGATACATGCCGAAAAAACAGGCACAATTGCCCGGGAACTTACCGACCTGCGTAAAGAGATCCCGGATGCCGACAAGATGAAGATGGGTTTTGATAGTTCATCGCTGCATAAAGGTAAGGTATTAGTTACCGCCAGAAATGTAAACTTTGGATACAGTGGCAACCCACTTTGGCAAAGCCCCCTCAGCTTTCAAATTACCAGTGGTGAACGCATTGCCATTAAAGGGCAAAATGGTTCTGGCAAAACAACACTGATAAAAATAATGCTGGGCAACTTGCAACCCACAACAGGCATAATTGACAGGGTTACCGTTAAAGCTATTTATATTGATCAGGATTATTCATTGATTGATAACAACCTTACCGTTTATGAACAGGCGCAACAATTTAACAATGGTGCGTTGCAGGAACATGATATCAAGATCAGGCTGAACAGGTTTTTGTTCACCAAAGATTATTGGGACAAGCCTTGCCGGGCACTAAGCGGTGGCGAAAAAATGCGCCTGATGTTATGTTCGTTAAGCATTAGTAACCAGGCGCCCGATGTTATTATACTGGATGAGCCTACCAACAACCTGGATATCCAAAACATAGAAATATTAACCGGAGCCATTAACGAATACAGGGGCACATTGCTGGTTATATCGCACGATGCCTATTTTTTGAAGCAGATAAACGCGGAGCGGGAGATTGAGTTGGTATAACACTTAGCCTGTAATTTCTTATACCAAGTATACTTTTATTGCCGAGTGCAAAAACCATTGGCTTTAATAAGCTTAACAGTTTAAAATTATAATATTTGAGCATGATACGTGAATTCATCATTGAACCTTGTGAAAAGGAAAACATACCAAAAATTATTGACGGAATTAATGAATATAATTTAGGTAAAGTACCTGCCTTATCTGAAACCTGGACGGCTTTAGATTATGTGATAAAAAATGAAACCGGGAATGAAATAGCAGGGATACTATCTGGAATTGGTTATTGGCAGGGGCTCGAGATAAAAATTATTTGGGTAGCAGAAGCCTACCGAAACAAGGGAATTGGAACACTGATTTTAAAACATGTAGAAAAAATTGCGAGAGATAAAGGAGCAACAATATCCATGCTAGACACGTTTGATTTTCAGGCAGAGGGATTTTATTTAAAAAACGGTTACGAACCCATCGGAGAAATAAAGAATTTCCCGGATGGCCATAAACGGATCTATTTTTCAAAAAGGCTAATTGGATAAACAGGTTTACGGCTTGGCATTGCCCAATTGGGCACTATGTATTTTTTTATAATTTGCGCCAGTTTTAATTCATAGCCTGTATATCCAATTTTATTAATGAATAATAATGAGCTGGCCACCAAGCCACATTATCCTGTTATTCACTCTTGTTGAATTTATTCAGGTTGAAATCTATTTTCGAAAAAGACAGATAGATGTTATCGTTTTTTATCCTATACCTAATGCTATTTAGCCTGTCTCTCCGTTTTACCTAGCGATTAGTTTAAGTTATCGGCAGCTCCACGTAAAAAACCGTTCCATGTTCTACCTCGCTTTCAAACCAAAGTTTCCCGCCATGGGTCTCAACAATCTGTTTGGAAATTGCCAGCCCTAAACCAAAAGATTGCTCACCAGTTGTTCCTGGTCTTTTGGCATCGGTAAACATATCAAATATCTTAGATGCAATTTCCTTAGGTATTCCAATACCGTTGTCTTTTACGGCTATACATACATGATCTGCTTTTTTCTGTAAATCTACATGAATAGATGCTCCTTTAGAACTGAACTTAATCGCATTTGCAATCAGGTTGCTTATCACGCGCCATAACTTCTCTTGGTTAGCCTGTATGCTGATCACAGTATCAGCGCGTAAATGGATCTGTTGCTCTTTTAGTGCTGCTTTATGGCGCAGAAGGCCAACACAATATTGTAACATTTCTACTAAGTCAACGGGTTCCTTTTTCAGGTCATCTATTTTGGTATGTGCCAGTAACAGGTCATTTACAAGTTCGAGAGAGACTTCTCCAGTGGTTTTGAGCATTTCCAAATACTCCTTATCCTCATCCGTTCGGCCATCCTGATCTAGCATGAATGATACAATAGAATACATACCACCTATGGGATTGCGTAGGTCGTGTGCTACAATCTGCATCATATGGGTATTATCTGCCTGGCTTTGTTCTAGTGCATATAGTGTTTTCTGCATATTAGAATTTTGTTCGCGGATTCTTTTGTTTAGCTCCAACAAACGTTTTCTATTATGCCATACTCTAAGCAAGGCCAAAACAACAATAATCAAAGAAATGCCAAAAACAATAAGATAGCCTGTTTGCTGGGCATTTTTTTGATTCAATAACTTGTTATTATCCTGCACAGCATTGTACCTGACATAATCACTGATGAATTTTTTTGATTTTTCCCATTCTACCGACATCGCCTTTTCTAACTTGATATGGACGTTGATGATCTCATCTTTATCGCCCAGTTGGTTAGCTACTTCCAAGGCATTATTTAATACATAGATTTCTATAGACCTGTCTCCACTTTTCTGTGCCACTTCATAGGCCTGATAAAAATAATCAAGCGCTATTTTAGGTCTATCGTCATAATACCCAGTCATGAGAAATAGGGAATTGATTTCCATACTTGCATTCCCAATCCGCCGGCAATCCGATATCAATCGCTTTATAAGAGGTAATGCCTCCTGTTTCTTTTTGGCCAGGATCAATAAGCGTACCTGCCATAACCGAATATAAATCAGCATCCGCTCATCTTTATAGCGCATTGCGATTTCCACGGATTTGCTTAAGTAATAATTGATGCTATCGGTAGTAAGATAAGGATTCCGGTTACAATAGCTTACATATACCTCGGACATGATGCTGTCCTTTTCCAGCTTTCTTCCTGTTTGGATGGCCTTTTGCAAAAGCGACTTGATCTTTGCCCTATCAAAGATACCTTTGTTCAGCACTTCGATCATATCCAGATTTACACGAATAATTTTCTCGGTATCTTTGGTTTCCTGGTAATATGGTAATGTTTTCCCAAACAAATCTAGCGATTCCGCATATAATCCTCTTTTGAAAAAAGCATAGGCAATCAATTGGTCCGCATCTTTTTGTCCTTTGATGTAGCGCAAATGGGTGGCAATGCGCTTGGCGCTTACACCATAGTAAAAACAACTGTCCGCATTTCTGCTGCGGTAAAGGATTCCCAATCTATTTAGACTGTTAACCAGGCTAACGCTGTCTTTGATAAAAGATAGCCTTTGTAGCTCCTGGTTGATCTGTTGGAGCTGGCCCAGCGCGAAGTTATTGCAGAAACAAAGCAAAAAAAACAGGAGCAGAAGGGATTTAGATTTGATGCATGTCATGATAGGGATAGATAAAAACTACTTAAAAATACAAATTTGGAGGAGTTTAAATAGAGTTCTTTGTATAAAACTTTAATGTTCCAGTTAAGCTGTAAACCGAGATACATTCACACTTATGGAATAAATCTCAAACAATAAACCTGTATTCTTTTCAGAACGAAAAGTTTCCATTGCCAGGCTATAAAATTTTAAGTAAAAATGGTATCGACATCACCGAAAAGCAAGCGAAAAACATACTCGATTCTGTATTTGCTTACTAAAACGCACCATGATCAAAGTGCACAACATAACTATTATGACAAACAACAGGAAGGGGTTTTGAACATCCAATTATAACCTTAACCGGTTGGTCATTTGCTAATTACTGATTTGCAAAACAATTTAATATTAAGGTTCTAAATGCAGAACAAAATCAATTATTTAAAAAATCAATGTAAATAACTAATCGACAGTTAGTTGTCAAAAACAAAAAGGAGACGATCAGAGTTGATCGTCTCCTTAAGTGATCCCAATAGGATTCGAACCTATGACCTACAGATTAGAAATCTGTTGCTCTATCCAGCTGAGCTATGGGACCATCGCGATTTTTTCGCGGTGCAAATATGCAAAAATTGGTTGAAACAGGCAATAGCAGTCGCGTTAAAATTACACACCCTTATTTGGCTGTAAAATAAGCACCATAATATATTTAATGCCACAAAAAACAGCACCATCATTTTTTTGTTAAAATATTACATATAATTGCATTCTGTTATAAACCGGCACTATCAATTAAGGTGGTGTTTTATATGTAAAATTGACAAATATTATTTTCATGATCTAACTTATTAATCAGGCTGTTTATTAAAAATTATTTTTTGGTAAAAAGATGCGTTATCACACACTAATAAGAAGTTTTAACCACTGATTATCAAAATTTTACTTTTTAAAATTAAGAAGTGTTTTTTTTACAATAAGTTAATCATACTTTTAACCCAATTTTTTTTTAAAAACTTATTTTATGATCATAATTGCTGACGGTGGCTCCACCAAAACAAACTGGTGTTTAGTTACCGAAGATGGTAAAAAGGTGTACTTTAACACCGAAGGTTACAATCCGTATTTTTCAGGCACTGATTACATCATTCAATCGTTAAACGAAAGCCTGCCTACCGATCTTGAGAAAGACAACATTACCGAGGTTAACTATTACGGCGCCGGTTGTTCAACACCCGAAATGCGTAAAATAGTTGAGGATGCCATGAAGGTTGTTTTCGCAAAATCTAAAGTTTACATTGGTCATGACCTGCTTGCTGCCGCACGCGCACTGCTGGGCAACAATGAAGGTTTTGCTGCTATTTTAGGCACAGGTACCAATACCTGCCTTTATAACGGTAAAGAGATCATCAACAACATTGATTCGGGTGCTTACATCCTGGGCGATGAAGGCAGTGGCTGCCACATTGGTAAAAAGCTACTGGTTGATTACCTGCGTGGCTACATGCCCGAGGCTGTACGTAAAAACTTTTGGGAAACCTTTAAGCTTACGCCTGATGATATAAACGAGATTGTTTATACCCAGCCACGCGCTAACCGTTTTTGCGCAAGCTTCAGCAAATTTGTTTATGATAACATTGTAAACATCGAGTACTCACGTAACCTGGTACGCACTTCATTTGAAGACTTTTTCCGCAACCTGGTTACTCACTACCCTGATTATCAAAAATATACCTTTAACTGCATAGGTTCGGTAGGTTACAACTTCCGTAACGTGCTTGAGGAAGTTTGCACCGAAAACGGCATGACCGTTGGTAACATCATCCGCTCGCCTATAGACAACCTGGTGAAATACCACCTGGAATTAGCGCCAAGCCAATTGTAATAGTTGGCAGTTATTAGTTTGCAGTTTACATAAAAGAGAAAGCCGGTAAGTAAATTACCGGCTTTCTCTTTTAATGGAATTTTTTGAAATGATACTGGCAACTGGCTGCTGCAATCTATTTATCCAGGTTCAAATCGTTCTGAAATATTTTGGTGTACTTGCGCCTGTCAAACTTATACAGTTTGGCTGCACGGTATGATACGCCTTTCTGCTTCTCATCCAGCTCTTTCAGGAAACCGTAACTCAGCATTTTTTTGCGGAAGTTACGTTTATCCAGCTTTTTGTTCAGCACAGCTTCGTATAACGATTGCAATTGTGTTAGCGTAAATTTCTCTGGCAGCAGTTCAAATGCTATGGGTTGGTAGTTTAGCCTGCGGCGGATCTTATTAAAGCCAGTTTCAAATATTTCGCTGTGGTCAAACGCCAGTTTTGGCAGGTCGTTAACCGGGTGCCAGAATGCATTTTTAGCATACTGGGTAACAGGTTTAACTTCTTTTTGCCCGTTAATACGTATCAGGGCATAATAAGCAACTGTTATTACACGCCCCTGGGGGTGCCTGTTAACTTCGCCAAAGGTATGAAACTGCTGCATGTGCAGGTCGCGCAGGCCCGTAAGCTCATAAAGGATACGTTCGGCAGCGTTATCGATGCTCTCGTCCTGTTCAACAATATATCCGGGCAGCGCAAGCCAATCCTTAAACGGCTCCTCGTTACGTTCTATAAGTAATATCTTCAGCTCACCGGCTTCAAAACCAAATATGACACAGTCTATAGAAAAAACCGAGTTAAATGTAGGTAACTTTACTTCCAAGGGAAATGTATTTAGGTTATAATTGTGCTTAAATATATTGCTTAATTTTTAATGTAAAAATAAATAAATAAATTTAATGGTGTAAATTTGACACACTATATTCGCACCTACAAATTTACCTAAGTAAATAATGCAGAAAATTTCAAAGATAGCAGTTCTTACTTCGGGTGGTGATGCACCAGGCATGAACCCCTGTATAAGGGCTGTAGTACGTACCGCTATTTATAATGGCCTGCAGGTTGCAGGCATCCGCCAGGGCTACCAGGGGCTTATTGATAATAATATGTATGATATGAACACCCGCTCGGTTAGTAATATCTTAAACCATGGTGGTACTATACTAAAAACCGCAAGGTGCCTCCCCTTCCGTACAGATGAGGGTATGGAGCTTGCCTACAAAAACCTTAAAGCTAACGGCATTGATGGTATTGTAGTAATAGGCGGCGATGGTACTTTTACGGGGGCGCTGCGTTTCTCCAGAAAATATCCGGACATTGCCGTTATTGGCGTACCCGGCACTATTGATAACGACCTTTATGGCTCTACCTACACCTTAGGGTTTGATACGGCCACCAACACGGTTATAGAAGCTATTGATAAGATACGCGATACTGCCGATGCGCACGACCGTTTATTCTTTATTGAAGTGATGGGCCGCGACTCGGGCGCTATTGCCCTGCGCGCAGGTATATCATGCGGTGCCGAGGCCATACTATTGCCTGAACGTGATACCGCTATTGAAATGCTGATAGAGAACCTGAAAGCCGGGCAATACAATAAAAAATCATCAAGCATTGTAATTGTGGCCGAGGGTGATAAAAGCGGAGGCGCTTATGACCTTGCCGAAGCGGTCAGAAAACAAATCAAGTTTTACGACATAAAAGTTACTATCTTAGGCCACTTGCAACGCGGGGGCAGCCCGTCGGCGTTCGACAGAATCCTGGGCAGCCGTTTGGGCTTTGCGGCTGTTAACGCCATGATAGATGGCAAAACACAAATGATGGTTGGGCTTGAAGCTAACCACATAAAATTAACAAGCCTTGAAGAGGCGCTTACCCAGCATCAGTTTAAGTTAGAAGACGACCTGATGCAGATGGCAGATATATTATCAATTTAAATGATTGCAGTTGTTTATAGTGGATCTAACAATGCCGGCTGGCGATTAGCCGATAAGGGACGAACGGTTGCCTCGTTCAACACCAATGCTATTAATCCCTATTTTAACGACGAAAAATACATCATACAACTACTCAATAAAAACATTAACCTGATACACCACGCCGAACAAATAAAACGCATTTATTTTTTTGGTGCGGGTGCATCTTCAGATGGACTCAGGCAGGTTGTACATAACGCGTTCGCGGCGTTTTTTAAATTCGCCAAAATAACTATTGGGCACGATATTGAGGCCGCTGCCATTGCCTGCTGCCGTAATACACCGGGTATCGTCAGCATCTGCGGAAGCGGAAGCAACGCCGCATGGTACGATGGTAAAAAGATAAAACCAAACAATTACGGTTTGGGTTATATACTTGCCGACGAGGGATCTGGCAACTGGCTGGGAAGGCAACTAATAAAAGGCTTTATGAACGAAACACTGCCGGCTAACATCCGCAAAAAGTTTGTACAGCGGTATGATGCCGACCGTAAAACCTTACTTGAAAAAGTTTATCGCCAAAAACAGCCGGCCTTGTTCCTGAGCTCGTTCAGCGATTTTTTCCTGGAGAATAAACAAGACGCTTATCTTAAAAACATTGTCACAACCGGTTTTGGCAAACTGTTACAAACTTACCTGGTACCTCTGCATAAACAGCACCCGGAAGCACCTGTACATTTTGCCGGAACGGTAGCAGCCAACTTTCAGGATTACCTGCATGAGGCTGCCGCAGATAACGGGATTACGATAACGGATATTATAAAAGAACCCATAAACCATTTATTGACGTATTATTCAAATAAAAATTAGAAAAATCATGAAAATAGGAATCAACGGCTTTGGCCGTATCGGTCGCTTAGCTTTTAGGGCCGCAATTGAAAGACCAGATGTTGAAGTTGTAGGTATCAACGACCTTGTTGAACCTGATTACATGGCTTACATGTTAAAATACGATTCAACCCACGGCCAGTTCAAAGGCACTATTGCTGTAGAAGGCGGCCATTTGGTTGTAAACGGTAAAACCATCCGCGTTACTGCCGAAAAAGACCCTGCAAACCTTAAATGGAATGAAGTAGGTGCAGAAGTTATTATCGAGTCTACCGGTTTATTTTTAACCATAGAAACTGCACAAAAACATATTGATGCCGGCGCTAAAAAAGTGGTTATGAGCGCACCTGCAAAGGACGACACCCCTACTTTTGTAATGGGTGTAAACCACAAGCTGTTAAAAGCCGACCAAACTATCGTTTCAAACGCATCATGTACTACCAACTGTTTAGCGCCTATCGCTAAAGTATTAGATGATAAATTTGGTATCGAAGAAGGTTTAATGACTACTGTACACGCGGTTACAGCTACTCAAAAAACAGTAGATGGCCCATCGCATAAAGACTGGAGAGGTGGCCGTGGTGCTTACCAGAACATCATCCCTTCATCAACCGGTGCTGCAAAAGCGGTTGGTTTAGTTTTACCTCAGTTAAAGGGGAAATTAACAGGTATGTCATTCCGTGTTCCGGTTGCTGACGTTTCTGTTGTTGACTTAGTTGTGCGTTTAAAAACTCCTGCAACTTACGAGCAGATCAAAACTGCGATGAAAGACGCATCAGAAGGCGAATTGAAAGGCATTTTAGGTTACACCGAAGATGAAGTTGTATCTGAAGATTTTAAAGGTGATGCACGCACATCAATTTTTGATGCAAAAGCAGGTATAGCACTTAACGATCACTTTGTTAAAGTGGTATCTTGGTACGATAACGAGTGGGGTTACTCAAACAAACTGATTGACCTTGTTCAGGAAATTGGCAAACTGTAAGTTTAGCTAAACTCTAATATTTAAAAAGCCCTCCCAACATTAGTCGGAAGGGCTTTTTGTTTTTTCCATTACCGGCGGGGACACCGCCACCAGGATAAGGAGTATACTTCTCAAAACATTATCCCTATTTTCACGCTTGTTATAATGCTTATGAAAGATATCATCAATCGCTTTAAGATCAGCAACACTAAAAGTTTCTCATTAGATAAATACGATACCGGCGACAGCGCAGGATATGAAAAAGAAACCGCAGACGAATTACTTGTTGACCTGATTAAAGAAACCTCCAAACTTCAAACAGAACTATACGCAGCTAACGGGCATTCGCTGCTTATTATTTTCCAGGCGATGGACGCCGCAGGAAAGGATAGCGCTATTGCGCATACCATGTCGGGCTTAAACCCGCAGGGCTGCCAGGTGTATAGCTTTAAACAGCCAACCACTGAGGATTATGAACACGATTTTTTATGGCGGCATTACAAAGCCCTGCCCGAGCGCGGCCGTATTGGTATCCATAACCGCTCGCATTACGAGAATGTGCTGGTTACCAAAGTGCACCCGGAGTTTATCCTAAAAGAAAATATCCCCGGCATTGCCAGCGTAAAAGACATCGGCAAGAAGTTTTGGGACCAGCGATACGAGAGCATCCGCAATTTTGAAAAACACCTGAGCGCCAATGGAACAGTGATTGTTAAATTCTTCCTCCACCTATCAAAAGACGAGCAAAAGAAACGCTTTTTGAAACGCATTGCGGACCCTGAAAAAAACTGGAAGTTCTCGTCAGGCGATATTAGCGAGCGCCAACTATGGGGCGATTATATGAAAGCTTATGAAACTGCTATTAAAGAAACCAGCACCAGTGATAGCCCCTGGTACGTTGTGCCTGCAGATAAAAAATGGTTTACCCGGATAGCCATATCAACCATTATCCTGCAAACCTTAAAGGATATGAAGCTGGAATACCCCGTTTTACCAAAAGAGGAAATGGAAAAGCTGGAGGAGACGAAGAGGATTTTGGAGAAGGAATAAATTTCAACCACCCGTTAATTACTGCTATAGCCTAAAAACCGTGCGTCATTGCCGTAAGGTACGAAGCAATCTCCGATGGAAAAGTCCGCGACAAGAGTGGCGAAGATTGCTACGCTACACAATGATGTGCAGTTAGTAAATATGTTATAATGAGCTTGTGGAACCTAAATAAATACCACCTAAAACCGGCTTTTAAACGCCCTCAACCGCTCCAATCTGCTCTCAAAACCCTGAAGTGTTCACGTTCACTGCCGTGAACACTTGTGAACGCTGGCAATATACTGAAAATCAGCATTTTCCTATTATTCAATACTGGAAAAATTGCGCCACCACAGGCAGCATACAGGGTTTGAGTTGTTATACTGAACGAGCATGATGCAGCTAACCGCCCATATCCACCTCGTCAATAGATCTTTCACGGTCGCTACCCATAACAGGTTTTAGATAGGGTGCTGGGCCTATAGAATCACATAACGGGCAGGGCTTTTCCCTTCAAAGCCCCGCCGGGCAATGACATTGCCCGGCGGGGCTTTATCAATCAGCATAACAACCCACATTACCACGGCGTAACGCCATAATCACTAAAATAACTGCCGGTTGGGCCATCTTTATCAATCATGGCGTATTTAGCAATTGGTGCTGCGCCTTCTTCAACAGTTTTATATCCCTGGTTGTTATTAAAGTCCGTTTTGGTGTAACCCGGGTTTACAGCGTTCACTCTAAAGTTTTTCAGCTCATAAGCCAAAGCAATGGTATAACCATTTAATGCACTTTTAGATGGGCCGTACGCAGCAGTTTTAACATCGTAATGCCTCCATGTAGGGTCGCTATGCAGGGTAAGCGAGCCAAGGTCTGATGTTACGTTAACAATCCTTGGGTTTGGCGCTGCTTGCATAAGCGGCACAAATGCCTGGGTTACACGGGCAACCCCAAAAACGTTCACCTCATATACTTGTTTGTACGTTTCAATTGGCGTGCTTAACACAGGTTGCGGGATGCTGCCGGGGATACCTGCGTTATTGATCAGCACGTCCAGATAATCTACGCGTTTGCATACAGCCTCATATGCCTGTTTTACTGATTCATCGTCCACCACGTCAATCAGTACAAACTCAACATCATTTAAACCCTCGGCCTTTAATTGTGCAACGGCGTTATCACCATTGGCCTTATCCCTGGCCCCTAAAAATATATGGTAACCGGCATTTGCCAGTTGGCGGGCGGTTTCCAGGCCAATACCTTTATTGGCACCGGTAATTAATACGGTCTGTTTTTTCATATAGCAAAGCTACGGTAATGCACACAAGCCATCGCTGCACATTGCAAGGCATTAACTGTACATTTCGCGGATTTGCTGGCGAAACGCCATTGGGGTGCTATTGGTAAGGCGCTTAAAAAAGCGGTTAAAGTACGCAGCATCCTCAAAACCCAACTCATCGGCAATTTGCTTTACCGATAGATCAGTGTGTAAAAGCCTGCGTTTTGCCTCAACCACCAAGCGGTTATGAATATGGCTGATGGCTGTTTTGCCGCTTTGCTGTTTTACAACATCATTAAGGTAACCTGGGGTAAGGTGAAGCAGGTTGGCATAAGCCGAAACATCATGTAGTTGGGTGTGGTTATCCCCTATCAGTTCCTGGAAGTTTTTGAGCAGCCAATGGTTCTGGGTTATTTTGCTTTCGCCAAATTGCTCGGTATATATTCTACTGAGATAAATAATGAGTACCCGCAACCATGATGCAAGCATCTGATTTTGCCAGGTACCGCCGATTTTATATTCAATGGCCATTTTACGCATTACATCCTCCACGTAAATGATATCCTCAGCACTCAAAACGATCTCGTGCGCACCCGCGTGATTTTGTATTACAGGTAACTGGCGAAGCATCCTGTTCTCTTCCAGCAGCAAAAACTCTTCGGTAAAACCGGCAATGTATCCCTTTACGGGTGTGCTTTCTTCCTTTAAATGAATTTGCTGCGGAACGGTAAAATAAAAATGCCCCGGCTTTACGGTGTACGATGTAAAATCTATCCAGTGCCGGCTACTTCCCTGCTCTATAAATGCAAAAAAATAATAATCTTTACGATGCGGAAGCAGGAAAGCATCCTCAATAATAACATCCACGCCGTTAGCCTCATGTACCTCTATCATGGTGGGTTTGCCGCCATTAAGGGTTACTAAAGGATAACTTGGGATGATATTTTTTTCGAGCGCTGTTAACGTGGGCATGATATTTATAAATCTAACTTGTCATCCTGGGCGAGAGCGAAGAATCTAATATACAACATACATGTTGGTGATTAGATGCTTCACTATGTCCAGCATAACAAGGCGGGTACTTACATCAACTCACTATCATTCTTCACATGCCATGTTTTATAGGCCATATAGTACAACAATACGGTTGGTATTATATAAAATAGTGCGCCGTTTGCATTTATTGCCGGGTAGGCAACAATGATACTATAGATCAGCAAGGCAAGGGCAACACTGCCCCCAACTAAGTACAAATAGAAAAACTTACCGGCCATAGTTATTTAAGCTTTTTTAGATTTTTTCTTTTCGGCTTTGCCGGATACTTTTTTAAATATTGCTGCACCGAGTGGCGGTGTGGTAACGCTTATTGAATTATCTTTTCCATGCCAACTGGTAGCTTCTGATGCAATCGGATCGAAGTTAATGAGGCCACTGCCCCAGAATTTCTCTGCATCCGAGTTAAATATCTCCTGCCATTCGCCTGCGGCAGGTACGCCTATACGGTAGTTATAATGCGGTACAGGTGTCATGTTCAATACCACTACCAGGTCGTTCTCCCTGTCTACCCCTTTACGGATGTAGGCCAAAACAGAATCGTCGAGGTTACCGGCATCAATCCATTCAAAACCTGTCCACTCAAATGCTTTTTCATAAAGGGCGGGTTCTGATTTATATAACTGATTTATAGCCTTAACAGCTTCTTTTATGCCCTGGTGGCTCATATGTTCGAGCAGGTGCCAGTCTAACGATTTTTGGAAGTTCCATTCCGCTACCTGCCCAAATTCGCTGCCCATAAACATCAGTTTAGTGCCGGGGTGGGTAAACATAAAGCTATACAGCAAACGCAGGTTGGCAAACTTTTGCCAGTCGTCGCCGGGCATTTTGTTCAGCATTGATCCTTTACCATATACCACCTCATCATGAGAGAAAGGCAGCATAAAGTTTTCGGTAAAGGCATATACCATGCTAAACGTTAGCTGGTTTTGGTGGTATTTGCGGTGGATAGGATCGTGCGCAAAATAATCAAGCGTATCGTGCATCCAGCCCATCATCCATTTCATACCAAAGCCCAGGCCGCCGGTAAAAACCGGGCGACTAACACCAGTAAATGATGTAGATTCCTCCGCTATGGTTTGCACATCGGGGAAGTTGCTGTAAACAGTAGCGTTAAATTCCTTAAGGAAGGATATGGCTTCCAGGTTCTCGTTACCGCCAAATACGTTTGGCTCCCATTCGCCGTGGTTGCGCGAGTAATCCAGGTAAAGCATAGACGCTACTGCATCAACACGTAACCCATCTATATGATACCGCTCTAACCAAAACAAAGCATTACTTATTAAAAAGGCACGTACCTCGTTCCGGTCGTAATTAAAAATGTATGATTTCCAATCCGGGTGGAAGCCTTTGCGCAAGTCGGCATGTTCATAAAGATGCGTACCGTCAAAATTGTAAAGGCCATGCGCGTCACCCGGGAAATGCGAGGGCACCCAATCCAGTATAACGCCTATCCCTGCTTTGTGGAACTGTTCTACCAGGTACATAAGGTCCTGCGGGGTTCCGTAACGGCACGAGGCAGCGAAGAAGCCAGTGATCTGGTACCCCCAGCTTGGGTAATACGGGTGCTCCATTAAAGGCATAAACTCTACGTGTGTAAAGCCCATTTCTTTAACATAAGGCACCAGTGTTTCGGCAAGCTGCCTGTAGCTTAAAAACTCTTCGGGGCTTTCGGGGCTGCGCGCCCACGAGCCAAGGTGCATTTCGTAAACCGAATATGGTTTATCTAAAGCGTTATGTTGATGCCGATCGGCCATCCATTGTTTATCGTCCCACTCATAAAAAGTATCGGCCACTATTGATGCTGTGCGCGGGGGCAATTCCCAGCGCAAGGCAAAAGGGTCGCTTTTTTCCAGGTCTTCACCCGTTGATGATTTGATATAATATTTATAGGTTTCGCCAACGCCTATGTTGGGGATAAACCCTTCCCAGATACCCGAGGCATCCCAGCGATAGTTTAACGAATGAGAGCCCTTATTCCAACCATTAAAATTCCCTATTACGGCTACGTACTGCGCGTTTGGCGCCCATACGGCAAAGTAAGTACCTATAACACCCTTATGCTCCAACACGTGCGAACCCAGCTTTTCGTAAAGCTTAAAGTGCTTACCCGATTTAAACAGATCGATATCAAAATCAGTAAAACGGCTGTAGGGCTCAACGGCTTTTAAGTCGCTTTTATTCTCAATAATTTCCAGCGGTTTCGATTTCTTCGAGGCAGCAGCTTTTTTGGCAACGGGCTTTTCAGCTGTATCTTTTTTAGCAACCGCTTTTTTAGTTACCGGGGTTTCCTTCGCTTTCGCACTGGCTTCCTTAACAGCTTTTGGCTTAGTTTCTTTCTTCGCCTTTACGGGTTTTGATTCCGGTAGGGCAGCATCGGGTTTTAAAGTTTTTTTTGCCATAGTAAATAGCTGTTGGTACGTATAGGTTAAATTGGTTTCAGGATGTTACTCCCTCATGTATCAAATATATCATTATTGAACATACAATAAAGGCAGATGTTTATTATTCAGAAAATATTTGAGTTTTAAAAAGCGATTTAACCAAAGGGCATAAAGAAAAAACCACAGAGAACACAAAGGTTTTACTTTTAAGGGTGAATAATTTCTGCTCCCTCCGTGTAAAAACGCTGTGTACTCTGTGGTTTAAAATCTAAAGCCTATTTAAATATTTCTATCTGTTTAAAGTTCTTGCTGAACTTAAACTCGTAGGTTTTATCGGGATTGGAATTGATGGTTGCAATTTCTTTACCATCGGCTATAATTTTTGATGGCTTAAATGGCAAACCGTTCAGCTTAATATGATAGCCTTCATAGCGTGGGGTGTATAACCCTTCCATGCTTTGTTTAATGGTTAACTTATCTGCTTCTCCCTTCACCACAAATTTCTTTTCCAGGTAGATATCCTGCTCATAAGCAAAGGTTTCGCCGTAATCTTCAAACAGGAACGAGTTTACCTCGTACCCGCTGTAGTAAATATTCAGCTTAACTTCTTCTATTTCCTTTTCGCCGGTGTATTGCATCACTGGGTATTCGGGGATAACAGAACCTGCTTTTATAAAGATCGGGATAATATCCAATGGGGTTTGTACCAAAACCTCTTTGCCGCCTTCTACTACTTCAAGCGTCCAGAAATCGTACCAGGTACCTTTTGGCAGGTAAACATTACGGTTTTTTTGTCCGGGCTCAAGCACAGGGCAAATCAAGATCTTATCACCATAGGTAAACTCATCCTGGCGGAAATGGTTAGAAACCACTTCCTGCTCCTGCATTACAACCGGCCTTAATATTGGGAAACCATAACGGTGATGCTCCCAAAAAGCCGAATATAAATAAGGTAACAACCTGTAACGCAGCTCGATAAATTTACGATTGATGGATGTGAATGGCTCGCCAAAGCTCCATGGTTCGCGCTCTTTGGTATCACCGGCAGAGTGCGCGCGCATAAACGGCGAGAAGGTACCCATCTGTATCCAGCGGGTAAACAGTTCGCCATCAGGCTCCCCGCTAAAACCGCCAATATCTGTTCCGCAGAAAGAAATACCCGAAACAGACAGCCTTTGCAACTGGATATTACCCAGCTTAAGGTGTTCCCATGATGCTACGTTATCGCCCGTCCAAACAGATGAATAGCGTTGCACGCCTGAGTAGCCTGCACGTGTGATAGTGAACGGGCGCTTATTCTTCATTTGTTTGCGCAACCCCTCGTACGTTGCGCGTACCATTTGCATACCGTAAACGTTGTGTGCCTTACGGTGCGACCCTCGGTACCCATCGTACTGGTGGCGCACATCATCCGGGAACGTGCCCGACCCAAATACAGCAGGCTCGTTCATATCATTCCAAACACCGGCTACGCCTGTTTCAACAAGGTCGTCGAAAAGGTCGCCCCACCAGGCGCGTACCTCGGGGTTTGTAAAATCAGGGAACTGGCAGCGGCCCGGCCATACGTGGCCTTCCATAAAGTAATCGTCGCAACGGCGGCAGAAGTATTTTTTTTCCTTACCCTCTTTAAACACCGAATAATTATCATCCACACGGATGCCGGGATCTATGATCACCACGGTTTTAAAACCGTTGGCAGCCAGGTCCGCAATCATTTTTTTAGGGTTAGGGAAATATTTAGGGCTCCATGTAAAACAACGGTAGCCGTCCATATAGTCAATATCCAGGTAAATACCATCGCAAGGGATCCTGTTCTGGCGGAAACCGTTTGCAATAACCCTTACCTTATTTTCGGGATAATAGCTCCAGCGGCACTGGTGGTAGCCCAACGCCCAAAGTGGCGGCATAGGGTGTGTACCTGTTAACAGGTGGTAATTTTTCACCACATCCATCATATGCGGGCCGTGGATGTAATAATATTGTAATTCGCCCCCATCAGCCCAAAAACTGGTTTTGGTAGGGTCTTCGGCGCCAAAATCAAAATGTGCCTTAAAGGTATTATCAAAAAATATCCCGTGGGCTATATTATCGCTTACGCTAATGTAGAACGGGATAGAACGGTACAACGGGTCCTGGTTAAAACCGAACGAATAGGCATCGGTATTCCAGTTTTTTAAGCGTTTGCCGCGCAGGTTAAATTCAGTAGCCTTATCGCCAAGGCCAAAGAAACTTTCCTCCTGCTCGCAGGTTTTGGTACAAAATACATAGTAACCACCAAACTGGGTGTTTTCTTCCCAGTGCATAGGCACGGCATCGGCACTGGTTACATGGTCGTTCTTATCAGAGAACGAGATAAAGAAATCCTGCTTACGGATGTGGCAATTGAT